>JACXTT010000117.1_pt1 | contig 119402 bp, 110 predicted proteins | sample 9270951 | NCBI WGS metagenome assembly JACXTT01 (sample SAMN15532306, study PRJNA645909) | rock metagenome | isolation source: weathered quartz diorite | place: Puerto Rico | collected 2017-06-21 | reverse complement strand
TGTTGTGTTCGGCCTCTTTCTTTTTGAAAGGGAGCCTCGGACCTCTGTTAAAATTGGGTTTATTTAATGCCAAGTTATACTGTTATTTCTTTTATTATTTTTTGTGTAAATTCTGCTAATGTCATACTGCCTAAATCACCTTCGCCATGTTTCCTTACCGAAACCAGGCCTTCGGCTGCTTCTTTTTCGCCTACAATAAGCATATATGGTATTTTTTTGACCTCAGCATCACGTATCTTCCGACCGATCTTCTCGTCCCTGAAATCAATAAGCCCGCAAATATCGTGATCTTTTAACGAATCTGAAAGTTTTTTTGCATAATCTTCATATTTCTCCGAGATCGGTAGAATAATAAATTGCTCGGGCGAAAGCCACAGCGGGAAATTGCCCGCGCAATGTTCTATTAACACGGCTATAAACCGCTCCATCGAACCAAAGGGTGCACGGTGGATCATTACCGGGCGGTGCTTTAAATTATCGCTGCCGGTGTATTCCAGTTCAAAACGCTCGGGCAGGTTATAATCAACCTGTATGGTACCCAACTGCCATTTACGGCCAAGGGCGTCCTTCACCATAAAATCGAGCTTGGGGCCATAAAAAGCGGCCTCGCCCAATACCTCGACTGTTTTCAAACCTTTTTCGGCAGCAGCCTCAATAATAGCCGATTCGGCCAAAGCCCAGTTTTCGTCCGTCCCTATGTATTTGGCTTTGTTGTTAGGGTCGCGCAGCGATACCTGGGCAACATAATCGGTAAACTCCAAAGCCCCCAGCACATATTGCACCAGGTCTATCACTTTTTTAAATTCCTCTTTAACCTGGTCTGGCCGGCAAAATAAGTGGGCATCATCCTGTGTAAAGCCACGTACGCGAGTTAAACCATGTAACTCGCCGCTTTGCTCGTAACGGTAAACGGTACCAAACTCGGCCAAACGTACCGGAAGGTCTTTGTAGCTGCGTGGTTTGGTCTTGTATATTTCGCAATGGTGAGGGCAGTTCATCGGTTTTAAAAAGAACTCCTCTCCCTCCTGCGGTGTTTTGATGGGCTGGAACGAATCGGCACCATATTTTTCATAGTGTCCCGAAGTTACGTACAGATTTTTGTGCCCAATGTGCGGCGTAATTACCTGCTCATACCCGGCTTTAACCTGTGCCTTTTGCAAAAACGCGGTCAGCCTTTCGCGCAAAGCGGTGCCTTTGGGTAACCATAGCGGCAAGCCCATGCCTACCTTTTCGCTGAAAGCGAATAACTCCAGCTCTTTACCCAGTTTGCGGTGATCACGTTTTTTGGCTTCTTCCAGCAGGTGCAAGTACTCGGTCAATTCGCTTGCTTTGGGGAAAGTAACTGCGTAAATACGGGTCAATTGTTTACGGCTTTCATCGCCGCGCCAGTAGGCCCCGGCAACGCTCATCAGCTTTACGGCTTTGATAAACCCGGTGTTGGGGATATGCGGACCGCGGCACAAGTCGGTGAAATTGCCCTGGGTATAAAAAGTAATGCTGCCATCGGGCAGGTCTTTCAACAGGTCCAATTTGTATTCGTCGCCCTTTTCGGTGAAATAGGCTATCGCGTCGGCTTTGCTAACCGGTTTGCGTATGTATTCCTCTTTGGTTTTAGCCAGTTCGAGTATCTTATCTTCTATTTTTTTAAACTCATCGCTCGAGAACTCACGGTCGCCAAAGTCAACATCATAATAAAAGCCGGTTTCTATTGCCGGGCCGATGCCGAATTTTGTACCCGGGTAAAGCGCTTCTAATGCTTCGGCCATTAAGTGTGCCGACGAGTGCCAGTAAGTTGCCTTGCCTTGCAGATCGTTCCAGGTTAAAAGCTTTACGGCTGAATCTTTTTCGATAGCGCGGCTGGCATCCCAAACTTCGCCGTTTACTTCGGCAGCTAAAACGTTGCGGGCCAGACCCTCCGAGATTGATAAAGCGATCTGCATCGCAGTGACGCCAGCGTCGTACTGACGCACTGAGCCGTCAGGCAGGGTAATGTTGATCATATACAAGTATGATTTAAAGGTTAAATATATTACGTTAATACGATCACGTACAAGGGTGATCTTTCGGCTGCAAATATACGGAGATTGCACCGATTATTGAAGTTGATTTAACCGATTCTAAGCCTATTGTTTGGAAAAAATGAGGGGAGTAATCGGAATTATTGCCAAAAAAATATGATTAATCAAATGCGGGCTGTTGTGGTGAGCTTCATCGGGGCATGGTGTTGTCTTACAGCATTCCAGCATCAAGCAACTTGATTTCAGATATCAGTCAACTAAATAATGTTACCATTGAAGTGAATACTATAACAAAGTAATTTTACGGATGCGATTGTTACCTGTATCGGCAACGTAAATATTACCTTTATTATCTACAGCGATGCCCTTCGGAAAACTAAAACGGGTAAAAAATCCCGTACCATCTAAATAGCCTGCGCCATTAGCCCCACTACCTGTAATATTGCTTACTACACCTGCTGGTGTTACCAACCTGATGAAATTTTCACCCGTATCTACAACATAAATATTACCCTGATTATCAACTGCTAAACCACAGGGATTACTAAATTGCGCATTTATCCCAACGCCGTCCACATTTCCAATAATACCGCTTCCGGCTAAAGTACTAACCACCCCTGATGGGGTAATTTTACGTAATCTGTTATTATCCAATTCGTAAAACAAGCCTTGCTGGTCTATTGCAATTGCAAATGGGCTGGTGAATTGGGCTATCGTCCCATCACCATCTTTGTAGCCAGTACCTACGCCAACAAACTGGGTTACCAAGCCCGCCGGGCTAATTTTGCGTATGTTGTTGTTACTTTCATCAGCTACAAATAAATTGCCCTGACTATCAGCAACCAAGCCATATGGTAATCCAAACTGCGCATTTGAGCCTGTACCGTTATTTGTACCGTGTGTACCATCGCCGGCTACTGTAGTTACTACACCGGATGGTGTAACTTTGCGAATGCGTACGTTCCCTAAATCTGTAACGTAAATATTGCCTTGTGCATCAAGGGTTATACCTTGCGGATAGCTAAAGCGGGCAGCAGTACCGGTTCCGTCGGCATAGCCTGATGTAGAGGTGCCGGCAAGGGTACTTACTGTACCATCTACAGTAATTTTACGGATACAGTGATTTGACCAGTCGGCAACGTAAACAACACCCTGCTGATCAACCGCGATGCCGTATGGCTGCCGGAACTGCGCCGAGGTACCGGGCCCATCAACATAGCCATATGTACCGTCGCCAGCCAGGGTTGTTACGGTAATTTTATATGTTGCTGTAAATTTAATCACGCTTCCATAAGCTGTTCCGGTGCTGTTTGTAGCATAAGCCCGTACATAATAACTATTGTTTAAAACTAATCCCGATAAGGTGCTGCTAAATACTGACGAACCTGAGCCATCATTGGTTTTTGCGTCGGCTATGGTGGGTTGGGTATTAGTGCTGCTGTAGCAGACACCTTTTGCGATTATATTAGAACCGCCATCTGCGATTATAGTGCCCCCGGACATTGCAGACGTAGATGTAATTGCGGTAATAGGGGCTGTGCTAACCGATAGGTTTTTCATTTGATCAGTTGGCGCATCTGTATTTTTGCTGCAGCTGGTTATGAGGCTCCCAAAGCAAAATATTAAATAAAATAGCAACCGTACACTTTTATTCATTGCGTATAAAAGTAAATAAAATATGAATATTTTAAAAAAACGCAAATAAATTTGCAAGTATTTTTTAGAAAATGATAGGTATTAGCGTTTGGCAGCCTCGTCATTCGCTTCTACGCGGTACCGCTGCTGCCCGGTTTAACTAAGTAATGCTTACTATAAATATCGGTAATCGGCCGTTCCCGCATCTATTACCCCCTCACCATTGGCAAATACTTTTCCCGGTTATCAATGATCACCCAGGTAATAACAGCTATCAATACCGCTACAATGGGTAAGCCTGATGGAGCCATGCTGATGTTTGCCAATAAAATACCCGCTAAAATAGGCACCAGTATAATGGCGCCAAGCGGCCTTGTACGGGGTATAATGAGCAACAAGCCACCAAAAACTTCGAAAGCGCCCACCAGCGGCATCAGCCAGCCGATCTCGGCAAAGGCAGCGCCAACTTTTACCATTTTGGGGGGCATATCTTTTGGCATCGGCATGTAGTGCAAAAACTTATCAAGCCCGGCATTGATAAACATTAAGCCGGTTAAAAGGCATAAAATAAAAAGAATTATTTTTTTCATAACGGGTTTTATTAAGTTGTGTTTTTTATAAATATAGGTGGCAGTGTTTAGTTTAAGAAAGGTTTTTGAAAAAATTGATACTGTTAAGACAATTTCTGCCTTGTTCCTGTTTTGTCTTTTTTAAAATGTGCTAAATTTTAGTTGATCACTAACTGAAACCGGCTGAGATGTAACATTAACCAAATAAATTTATCCAAATAATAAAGCCAATGCGAAACTTCATTTTTATTCTTCTGGGAATTGGGTTGTTAGGATGCAATTCAAAAGGCACTCCAAACGGTGATAACGCAAATGCAGAAAGCGCTGTAGACACTGCCGCTAAAATTAAAAACACGCAAATAGGTTTTGACGCGCCCGACCGGATAGATACATCGGCATACGTAATGTACAAATTACCGCTAAGCAAAACAGAAACATCCGAAAATGATGGTTATGGCAGCAGTTCGCGCGGGGTTACCGAATTGTATTGGAACATCGTTTTTTATAACGTAGCAACGGGCCAATATCATCTGCTGGATGACCACAGAAAAATGCTCATTACACTATCAAATGGTAAATATGAAGATGATGCACCTCAAAAAAATAACAATAGCAAAGCCGACACCTTACTATATTACTCGGTAACCGTTTGCGATTTTAATAAGGACAAGAAATTAGACAGTGACGATCCCACCTATTTATTTACCTCAAACAAAAAAGGCTATAATTTTAAACAAATATCGCCAGATAGTCTGGATGTTAAAAGCTGGGAGGTTATACGGTCGGCCGGCAAAATATTGATCCACACAACAAAGGACACCAACCACGATGGTAAATTTAACAATGATGATGAAAGTGTACCCTATGTATACGATCTGCTTACAGGCGCCGCTCCAAAACCTGTTTTCGATGATAAATTCAGAACAATTATAAAGCGGTTACAAACCAAGGTGTGGACTACAAAGTAGCATCTCTCTTGAATTGCCTCATTCACCATTCTCTGCTCACCACTCACCATCTTCACACATTCCCCCACCCGCTTGCCAAAACATCGGCCAGGTGCACGGTTTTTATAGGGAGGTTATTTTTATCGATATAGCTTTGCAAATGCAACAGGCATGAGGCATCGGTGCTAATGATATAATCTGCCTCTACAGCCAGCGCGTTCTCCACTTTTTGCTGGGCCATGGCGCTGCTTATGGCGTCAAACTTAACAGCAAAGGTGCCGCCAAAACCGCAGCAGGTTTCGCCCTGGGCCATTTCAACCAGTTCGAGGCCTAATACTTTAGATAGTAATTGCCGCGGCTCGGCTTTTATTTTGCATTCGCGCAAACCCGCGCAGCTATCGTGGTAAACTGCCCGGCCGTCAAGCTCTGCGCCAAAGTAGTCACGATCTATCACGTTCACCAAAAAGTCCGACAGTTCGTGGATATTGGCCTGTATGGCCCGGCATTTATTATGTACAACGGTATTGGTAAACAGATCGTTATAATAGTTTTTCACCATGCCCGTGCACGAGGCCGAAGGCGAAACGATAAAGTTATCCTCGGTAAAATCGCTCAAAAATTTGCTGCCAACCTCCTTAGCCTCGTCCCAAAAACCGGCGTTAAAGGCTGGTTGGCCGCAACATGTTTGGTTGGGGTTGTAATCCACGGTGCACCCGGCCTTTTCTAAAACTTTGATGGTATTAAATGCCGTTTCGGGGAACAACTGGTCAATAAAACAAGGGATAAACAGCTCTATCTTCATCAATAAATATTATTGGGCGCTAAGTTGCGAAAAATCGCCCTTTTTCTGCATCGCCAGCAAAGAAAATAACAAAACCAAGCCAATACCAAAGTATAGCGCAAGCGCCAGTGCTGAATTACGCATACTGCCGGTTATTTCCTCAATCAGGCCAAAGCTAAACATACCGCCTACAATGGCCAGTTTTTCGGTAACATCGTAAAAGCTGAAGAACGAGGCGGTATCCGGGATATCCTGGGGCAAATATTTAGAGTAGGTTGAACGCGACATGGATTGTATGCCGCCCATCACCATACCCACCACAACCGCTACCACATAAAACTGGGTAGCTGTTGTGGTAAAGTAAGCAGCAATACAAACCGCTATCCATATCATTACCGTAATGATGAGCACCTTAACATTGCCAATTTTATCGGAGAGTTTCGACATCAGCGTAGCGCCAACGATAGCAACCAGTTGGATAATGAGTATGATGGAGATGAGTGCCGGAGTTTCCATATGCAGTTCCTTAGCCGCAAAACCCGTCGCGACAAGCATAATGGTTTGCACCCCCATAGAGTAAAAAAAGAAAGCCGGCAAAAAGCGTTTAAGCAAGGGCATGTTCTTCACTTTTGTAAAAACCTTGCCCAGTTCAACAAACCCGCCTTTTATAATATTGGTGGTATGGCTTACGGCATTTGGGCTACCCTTTGGCAATACAGTAAATGGGATACAGGCAAAACCCATCCACCAAAGGCCTACCAGTAAAAAGGAAAGCTGCGCTGCCGACTGGTCCGTCATGTGGAACGTTTTGGGGAACAGCACAAATGCAAAACAGATAAGTTGCAAAAGCACGCTGCCAATATAGCCAAACGTAAAGCCTTTGGCGCTCACGCTGTCCTGCATATCAACGGTGGCAATTTCTGGCAGGTAGCTGTTATAAAAAACGAAACCGCCGCTATACCCTATAGCGGCCAATGCAAATAGGATAATGCTTATTTCTAATGTTTTAGAAGTAAAAAAGAACAGTCCGCAGCAGGCCAGGGAGCCGATTGCGGTAAAAAATATCATGAACGCTTTTTTATTGCCCCGGTAATCGGCAATGGAGGTTAAAATGGGCAACAGCAATACCATGATCATGTAGGCTGTTGCAAGGGCATAGTCGGACAAGGCGGTATTTACAAACTTGTGCCCGAAGAAATCCACCATGTCGCCATTTTGCTTATTTGAAGTAATAGCGACATAATAGGCCGGAAAAATTGTTGAGGTAATAACCAGGTTATAGGCCGAGTTAGCCCAATCGAACATGGCCCATGCGCGAATGGTTTTTTTGCTGTTCTTTATTTCCATACTTACAATAAATTAAGCAAAAAATAACAGCAACCGCAAATAGTGTTTCGTATTATTTGGTGTTGTAAACTGTTCCTATTTTTAATGTGGTATCCCGCCGGGCTTTTACTATAACATATTTATTGTTGGCATCCCTAAGGGTAAGTATCATGTACTGGTCGGACCATACGCCGATACCAAAAACTTTTAATGGCGGGGCATAAGGCGCCACCTGCACTGCCTGATCAGCAGGCCCACTGCTAACTACATTGTTTTTTGTTACGCTACATGCTGGCAAAAACAGTAATAACCACAGAAATTGCTTTTTCATGGGGGTTTAAATTTGGGATTAGGGCTCCCAAATGTACAAAATTAGGTGAGAAAGCAAGGGAAAATCTACATTAAATTAAATATTTTCTCAAAATCTTCGACAATTTTCCTTTAAAATACAATTATGTAATTTTTAATTAATTATACGATTTAGCAATGTCTATCACTAATAAGCCGTGCAATTACGAAAATTTACTATAAATGGGTAAAAAAGTAGAAAACATGCAGCTAATTGATATGTTTGTTAGTATTTTTTATAAAAACAAATAATTTTCATACATTTACAAATTAGTACGCTATGCTGATATTGTAAGTATTAAGCACATTATAATTACTTACAAGTTTATTGTGTACCCCCAATAATTTAACTACTATTATATCACATAAAAAAGTACTGCGGTAGCTTTTAAAATGAAAAAAAGGGCGTTGATCATTATTTTTGTACTGGTAAGCTGCTTAACTGCGTTAGGCCAGAATAAAAATATTTTCGATCCTGATAGCGTGTTAAAAAAAACACTCCCAAAAGACTCTCTTACTACCTCCGATACCGGTAAAAAAGCTAACTTTCTTATTCAGGCACGGCCTTTTCCATTACCCGATCCTAACCCTAAAGAGATCAGGTTTTATCACCGTTACTGGCGCGATATTGACCTGCAGGATAAAAAGAACCAGGTATTTAGCAAGCCTGGCGCCACATTGATAGAGGCCATGCTGAAAGGGATAAACGAAGGTAAAATTATTGCTTACGACCCGATGGGGGGCACCCCCGAAAATCCAGCCGGCGATGCCTTTATTACACCCATGAGCTATAAGGACCTGATGTCGCATTTAAGCGATACTGCTTATGTTGATCAGTTTGATAAAGATGGCAATAAAACCGGCACAATAGCCAAACCCAACCCGTTTACGCCCGATAAAATATCAGGGTACCGCATAAAAGAAGACGTATACTATGATAAGCAGCGGTCAAGGGTGATCACGCGCATCATAGGTATAGCCCCCTTGTTAAAACTGAGCTTAAGCAGCGGCGATAGTATTGGCACACAACCCTTATGCTGGATAAAATTCAAGGAATGCCGTAAAGTATTGGTGACCATTGATGAAGATAACCCGAATAAAAAGATAGGCTTAACCATGGATGATATTTTTTTACAGCGCCGGTTTAACGCCCCTATAGTAGCCGAAAGCAACCCTTTGGGTGCACGTATTAAAGATTACGAAACAACACCTGCCGCCCAACTGCAGGAAGCCGGCCGAATAGAAGGTAAACTCAACACATTTAAAAAAACAATGTTTACCTACGCGCTTAGCGCCGAAGACGAGTTGCCCAACAACCAAATACCCGTGGCGAAAAAGACCAAGGTGAAAGGCACCCAGCCATCAACAAGCACCCCCCCTGCTAAAACAGGCAATTAAACCACTAAAGTATTTGGCAGTTAACAAGCCTAATGACATTCCACAGCCATTTTCTAAAATAGGGCATCGCCGATAGCATAATTTGAGGTATTTTTATGATGCTAAACCGGGCTGCTGCCAGACTGGTTTAAACCATAACATCCACTATGATATCAGAACCCACGTATAACGCCGCCCGCATTGTTGCCGAAACCATAGAAGCACATTTTAACCGGCAGTTACAAGCCGCGGCAGCGCGTTTTGAAAGCCTGCTAGCTCCGCAGCCACCCGCCTACCTGATAGCGGCCATGATCGACGTGGCCTTTTGGGCCAGCCTGCGTAAAGAGGAAGGCCACTCGCCAAAGGTATCGTTAGCCTACCTGCCGCCCGATAAAACCGCCCAGCCGCTCATCTTCCATAAGCGCCTTAAGTTTACGCCCGATACCATTGTAAAAATTGCCCCTGCGGTTGAAGGTGCAGGCACCTACCTTGGTGTTTGGAACGACGGCGACGATATCTACATCTGGGGAACAACACGCTCCATTCCCGCGTTCTGCTTTGTGCTGGATGTAAGCGAACCCAGCCTGCTGGTTATCAAGCACCGCCGGATCAGCGGCTTTGGCAAATTTGTAAACGTAGCTGTGTTAAAAGGCGACCAGGTCAAAATAATTGACGAACGCAGCGATGTCCTGCCCGATTGCCCCGAGCTGATCACTTCGCTCTTAGGTTTTAACAACCCGGCATCGTGGAACAACACCATCAACGTACATGTGCAACTGGCTGTATCCATGCGCGCGCATGGCCGCGGCGGCATTTTGCTGGTGGTGCCCTCGGCTGATGATAGCTGGCGTGATTCTATCATCCACCCTATCAATTACCAGGTAACGCCCTTATTTTGCGGGCTGGCCGACCTGCTTAAAGAGGATGTAAAAGAACCCGATATGGTTGCCTGGCAGGAAGAACTGAACAAGCTGGTGGAGAGCGTTGCAGGCCTTACCGCCGTTGATGGTGCCACCATTATGGACGATAGGCACCAACTGCTGGCCTTTGGCGCAAAAATAACCCGTTCGGCAAAAGGGCAGCGTGTGGAACGTATGCTGGTAACCGAACCGGTGCTGGGTGTTGAGCGGCGCATTATCCACCCCGGTGCCGAGGGCGGCACGAGGCACCTCTCGGCAGCGCAATTTGTGTTCGATCAGCGCGATGCCATTGCCATGGTTGCCTCACAGGATGGGCGCTTTACCATTTTTTCATGGTCGCCCTGCGATGATATGGTACACGCGCATAGGGTGGACAGTTTGTTGCTGTAAAACAAAAACGGCCTCCCGGGTTATCCGAAGGCCATTTCAATGTCTTAAAAGCTGCTTAGTGTGTTAAACGGCCTTCGGTAGCGTCTATCGAACCTAAACTACCTTCTGATAATTGCTGGTGCGGACGGGTGGTAAACGGCGATTTGGTGGTGAACAACGCGCTCAGAAAAAGCACCGCGCCGATGATCTCATGCGGCCAAAACACGCCTTTCGCGAAAGCGAAACCCCATACAAACGGACAAACCATTAACAAAAAGCCGGCAAACATGGCCAAAAACAGGCTCATTTGCATTGGGAACACTTTGATGAACCCAACACCGTTATCGCTAAAAATGGCGATGTACAGCAAAAAAGCGCCCATTAAAATGGGGATAAACATGGCCGCGCCGCCAACGTGCATCAGGTCAAAAGTATATAACGATGATAACAAGGTTAAAGCGCAAATGTAATTTATAACTCCGTAGGTTGTAGTCGAGATAAAAGGCTTCATTCTTTTTTTATAGTTTGATTGTTGAAACAAAAATAAGGATATCCGGCAATTGTTTTAAATAAAATATCACAAATCGCTAAGCTTACTCAGTAAGCACGATCTTGGTATACCAAAGACCTGTGGTATAGCCCTTTATCCAGTTTTTCAGCACATCGTTCTTCTTTTCATCGCTTGCCAGGCAGCCGTAACGCACATAAAGTTCATGATCATCCTTAAGGGCTAAAAATTCCGACCGGTAATGCTCGTATTCTTTATCTTTTAAACAATACAAGCCTAACAGGCTATAAAGTTTTCCCGCTGTGCCAGAGCGTTGGTAAATGGTCTTGAAATGTTTAGCAGCGTCGGGCAGTCTATAGATCAGGTTAAACGCAAGCACCTCGCTCGGTTGCCCGGTGTCGCCCCCATAAACAAATTGTTGGGTCTCTTGTAAAATTCGCGTCGCCAGCTTTACCGGCAATTCATTTTGAGCGGATTGCCCGTTGGCTAACAAAATCTTTCCGGATAGTAAAATGGAAATAAATAAAACTCTCATTTTCTTACCTGTATTAAAGCATGCCCTCTCATAAAACGAAGCTTACATTTCGCCATTATTGCAATATAACTGACTTGTGCCTGACGCGTTACGCTTAAAGCTACACAAACCAAGCAGAATAATAAAAGGCGACCAATATCTGGCCATAGGTTTACGATCAAGGTTTCTTAATCACAGATGCAATATCAGCGGATATTCCACAAATAAATATAGCAATATTTATCAGTAGCAATAACCCTGTTGTATCTAAACCGTCTTCAACTCTTTATTCCGCCGGAAGATCGAAAGTAAAAACCCGATCACCATAATAATGGTACCACTCCAAAAAAAGTTGATGTATGGAAACTCAATGGCTTTCATCACAATATAAGGCCGTTTGCTTTCGGGCTGCTGGAAAACCGTGATCTCAAACTTGTTCTCTTTCGGGATGATCTTGCTGAAACGCAGTTTCAACCCGGCATCGGCAACGGTACGGGCAAAATCCATCGAACTGCCATCTTTTATCATGAAAACGGGCTCGGCCTTATAGGTTTTGTTGTGGGTAATAATTTCAAGCTCCGCACCTACCGAAACATCATTAGGCCCCAGTTTGATGTTCTCTACATTGGCATCTTTATTCAGCCCTTTCAGTACAATTTTACCATCACGGTAAGGAATGGTATCGCCAACGGCAACTTCGTGTAAAACAGGCGGATCGTAATTCTTATCATCACTGGCTTCGTCATGGCCTTCGGCAGCGCCGTTCAGTTCATCATCAAACTTAATGTTGGCCATGCTTACGTGCGTATACAGATCGTGAAACAAGTAGTGGCGTGTATCGGGCGATGGCACCAGGCCCATTTTGCGGTTGGCCTGAACATTGGGTTTTAAAATAAACTCCTCTTTAACCTTGCCATCGGCACCCATGCGTTTATAATCCACTTTAAAATAGTGATTAGGTAACGCGACGGAATCCGTCAGGTAAGTAACCAAAAACTGTCCCATTTGTACCGGCTCGTTTTTGTACAGCATAATGTTTTCGCGCGGGTTATTGCCCTGTTTGGCAAAAGCTTCTGTATAGGTTTCGGTATTGTTGATGGATACCACATTGCTCGTACTTGCCGATATAACAGCGCCAACCAGCAGCAAACCAAAACCAATATGCGCCACCGCCGAACCGGCCAGTTTGGTTTTGCCTTTCAGTACATCGGCCAGTACTTTGGCATTGGCCAATACCGAATAAACCGCGCCGATGATGAGCGCCACATATATCCAATGGTTATGGTAAACACCGGTTACGTAAACAATGAGCGCGCCTATCAGCACCGAGAATACAAAATAAAGTACCGAGGTAATAATAAACTTAGCACTATCGGTCTTTTTGTATTTTAAAAACTGGGTAAAGCCTGCCAGCAGTGTAACTACCACGGCAAAACCGCTTTGGAAAACATTATAAAAGTTCATCGGCTCGTTAGGCGGGGCGGCATGTGTACCAAAAATGGCATTAAACACCGGGATGGATGTTACCGCCACCAGTTGCAGGCACGACAGGCCCAAAAAGCAGGCACCCACAAACATCCAGAACTCGCGCGAGTAGGTTTCTTCTTCTTTGGTAGTAATGGGCAGTTCCTTCCAGCGAATGACGATCAACACTACAGATATCACCAAAAAGATGAGCACATCGGCAACCAAATGCCAAAACATGCCCGCATCGGTAAAAGCATGTACCGATGTATCGCCCAGTATACCACTGCGTGTTAAAAACGATGCGTATAGCACCAATACAAAACTAATGAGCACCAAAAACGTAGCTGTAAAATACGATTGCCCGGTGTTTTTGTAAACAATAAGCACGTGCACCGCGCCAATGAGTGTTAACCAGGGAATAACCGACGCATTTTCCACCGGGTCCCAGGCCCAAAAACCGTTAAAGTTTAACGACTCGTACGCCCAGAACGAACCCATGATAATGCCCGTACCCAATATCATTACAGAGAACAACCCGTACGATATAGCTGGCTGCACCCACTCTTTGTATTTTTTTTGCCATAAGCCGGCTATCGCGTAAGCAAAAGGCACCACCATGGATGCAAAGCCCAAAAACAGCGTTGGCGGGTGTATTACCATCCAGTAGTTTTGCAGCAGGGGGTTAAGGCCTTGCCCGTCTTTGATGTATCCCATGTAATCCGGACTGCTAAATATCGGCGCCCCTTTCATTGCCTCGCGCAGTAAAATAAACGGCGAACTGCCTATCCGTTGACCAAATATCTCCACACCGATAAGCATTGATGACAACAGGGTTTGCGATAAGGCAACGGTGGTCATTACCGGATTTTCCCAGCTTTTGGCCTTCCATATCAGCACGTTGCCCAACACCGCCTGCCAGAACGCCCAGAGCCAAAAACTGCCCTCCTGCCCTTCCCAATAGCTGGAGATGATATAGTATACCGGCAGGTTGCGCGATGAATGCTTAAAGGCGTAGTGATACTCAAAAAAATGGTTGTAAATAATATAGAACAGGCAGCAGCCTATACCCACTACCGACAGCGTGTTTACCCTGAAACCAAGCCGTGCCAGGTTATGCCACGACCTATCGAGCGGGTTTTTGTTTACGGTTGCAAAATAGTAGCTGATAGCTGATAACAGCGCCGAACCAAATGCGAGGATGATGAAGAACTGGCCCAACTGGCCCGGAAAAAGGTGTTCGCCCTTATAAGCTATATCCATTAAATGTTTAAATAGTGGCCGGTTTGGCCTTGTACTCGGTTACCTCAAGCTTGTCCTGGGTGTATTTGGATGGGCACTTCATTAGTATTTTTGAGGCGTGAAACTCGTTTCCGGTCATTTGCCCGGTCAGCACAATGTTTTCCGACCGTTCAAAGTCCTGCGGTTTGGTACCGGTAAATACCACCTTGCACTCCTGGCCTTTATTATCCGTCATATAAAACGAAAAGTAGTTGGCGTCTTTCGTCGCGTCGTAATACAGCTCTTTTTGCTTATCCAGGTGGCCCACTATCTGCAGGGTCTCATTGGTGGCCTTAGCCTCCGTAAACGAGCCGTAAACCGTTGACTTTGAGTAGGTACATATAATTACCGCTATCGCTACAGCGATAACAACAATGCCTAAAATTGAACTTTTTTTCATGCCGGTGTTTTGCCCCTGTGATAGGGATTTGCAAAAATACAAAACGTAGTGCTAATAATGTTTATTACAAGCGATATATGTTATTTAGAATTATTATTGATTTCGGGTGTTCAATTTCGAATTTGGTTTTGTTACAAAATTCCCCTCTTGAGAGGGGGCGCGGCGGGCAATGTGGTGGCAGGGGTGTGTTTATACGCGCGACTAACACACCCGTCCGCCCCTCTTAAGGGTGACTATATACAACTTGGGACAAGCAAAACAAGGTTTTAGCCCCCGCAAAATTAAAAACATATTTCAGTTTATTAAATCGATATATTTATCGACTAAACTTAAACTTAAAAATATGAAACACGCATTGAGTTATATTAAAGCTATTGAGCATCAAAATAAGATACTTAGTGCTATAGATGGGTTTCCGGCTTTTTTTTCACAAAAGAAAACTAATGGCTATGTTTTTTCTGATGGCATTAAGGATAATTCAGTAGATATTACTATTGGTTCTGAAAGGTTTACTATACTATCCACCATTGGTAAAGGCGGTATAATAACATTTAGCGTATTTGCATGGGTGTTTGATTTATCTTCGTTAACAAGATATTCCGACTTGAAGATAGATAAATTGACATTTATTAAAGATGGAAACTCTCTATCTTTTAAACATACCCATACGATAGTAAACGAAGACAACCGATCGCCAGATGATTACCATTTTATATTTGATATGACTAATAATATTTTGCCAAAGGATGCCGAACGTATATTTGATGTTATAGAAGATTACATACATGACAAAGATAGATATACAACCATTAAAGGATATTAATCTTTCTTTTCCGGCGGTTTACCTAAAAACGAAGCCTTAATAACATCGTCAAAAGTACCTTTGATTTTCAGGGTACTTTTTTCATAATGTTCGGGACGTGGTTTAGGTTCTGCTTTTTTCTTCTCTTTAGCCATTATGCGATTAAGTTAGTATAAGTTAAACGTACGTTATTTACTTTTTGAAAAGCATCTTCAAATCTAACACAATCAGATACTTTACGGGTATTATATTTAAAACCAAACTCATGGCAATAGCGGTGTAAGTGTTTAGGGCTTACATTGTGATATATGCCGATAATACCTCTTTTTAATTGCGACCAAAATCCCTCTATAGAATTGGTATGTATGTTGCCGGGGCGAACGTACTCGTTTTCACTGTGCATAACAACCTCATGGGTATAGTATTTGTCTATCCCTTTATATGCTCCAAAACCGTCAGTTATAACAGTTGAACCCGGTGCAACGTTAGCGTAAATAAACGGTTTAATACTGTCACCATTTGCAAGCGGTGTAACTATCGTTACGATGTTGCCATCACGTTGCAGCATAGCCACTACAGGGGTTTTGTTGATTGCGCCTGTACCTTTCTCGTTTAACAATTTACGTGCCTTAGAATGTTTGTTACGGTGTTTGCCGCCAATGTAGGTTTCGTCAACTTCTACAGTACCCTCTAACATTTCAGGAGCGTTGTTTGCTAACATAGCACGTACACGGTGTAAAAGAAACCATGCAGTTTTTTGAGTAATGTTTAGATCACGGCTTAACTGTAAAGATGAAATACCTTTTTTGTGTGCAGTGGCCAAGTAGATAGTAGCAAACCACAAACGTAAAGAGATTTTAGTGTTCTCGAATATAGTACCAGTGGTTACGGTAAACTTTTTGTGGCATTCTTTCGCTTTGCATTTATAACCCCTGTTAGTGATATAAGCACCAACGTTACCGCAATGTGGGCATGACGGCGTATCATTCCAACGGCTTTGCGCAAGATAGGTAATGCAGGTTTCTTCGTTTTTGAAGTAATCTAACACTTGTAAAAGGCTTTTGAAGTTCGTTGTCATGTTTTCTACCGTTTTGTTATACAAATATAAACATTTGTCCCAATATCTTCCAAATTTATTTTGAAATAAAAAATAGAAATACATGGTAAAAAAATAGCAAAAAGACGAAACATCTTGCGGGTATGATTTTTTTTTCTTAATTTAGTGCAAGCAAAGACAGGAGGCGGGGGACTACGCTTATCGCTTTACCCCCGCTATCAATGCACTAATGCAAGTTTACCTGCCAATGCCTAAAGTCGTGCGTTGTAGTCCATTACACTACTGCTAAGATTAAGAGCTGGAACCCTTAATTCTATCGGCAAATGAGACCGTCTTCGCCCGCACAAATTTAAACATCATTAGAGGGGCAGAATTTCTGCCCTTTCTTTTTCACTATTCTCACTATCGTCAAAATAGTACTTGTATTTCTTTCCTCTTTTATCTGCTTTTAGTAAGCCCTTTCTGTAAAGTCTACTTGCAGACCCTGTCAATAAACTATGAAGTTTATCTCTATCTGTTTCGTCACCAGCTTTAATTAAAGCATCAACCATGTTATCGATAACGCCAGAATTAATTTTTCTTATCGCAAATATAACTCTCTGGTCATTAGACATGTATTGGTCAAATTTGGCTTCTTGACTTTCACTTACCTCTGATTGTTGAATTGGCGAATCTACCTTGTAGTCGTCATTCATATACACGGATAATGCAGCCCTAACTTTTAGCAATTGCTTTAATAAGGATTGTTCTCTTCCCTGTAGTTCTTTTATTATTTGTTCATCTGTTATCATGGCTGGAACCCTGAGACGTAAAGATAAACACAAAAAACGGAAATCAAAATAAAAACAGTAAATATGTTGCATGTTTTTTCAACACACAAAAAAAGGTGACACAGGCCACCTTAAAAACAATGATTTCAAGATTAAAAATTAATTTACCTTTGTCCCAACTGATATATAGTTACCCTCTTAAGAAGGGAACCGCACAGGCACGGCACCCATCATTATCAATTTCGCAACCAAAAATTAAAACAAATGGGTAAATTTGGGTAAATTTCATTTAGTTATTGGTACTCTATTATCAAAATTGCAACGTTTTTATTTCGGATAAAGCCTAAACATTTGCGGAAACGCGACTGAGTATTTAACGGTATAATACCTGCCGGCCTCAAAAGGCGTTCCATCATCCGGCCTTTTCTGATTAATGGTATCGCCATTGGCGACGTATGTGAAGTATACATAAAGCCTGCCTGACCTTCCATCGCGCGATCGTGCCCCTACCTCTGTAACAAAAGCCTCGGCAGTTTTAATAGGCTCCTGTGTTAAAATATAGTTTTCGCGCACTTTCTCAAGCCACTCTACGCAATTGATATTTGCATAAGCAAAGAATGCCATAAACAAGAATCCCGCCGCCCCGGCAATGCGTTGAGGAATCCAGGTAATTTCATGCAGATCACCGCCGGTATATACTCCGGGGAAAATGCCCTCAAAAATACCGATCCAACCTAAAAAAACTAAAACAAAACACGAAACCGTGAGTTCATCAGAGTTTTTATAAATGAAAAAATACCAGCTTGCTGATCCCCCGATAATGCAGGCAATACCCGCCCAAAACAAAGCGGGGCGTTTGACAAACCGTTTGGATTTTGGCCTGATATTTTTCTGTGATCTCATATGCCGGTGAGTAATTCTATCAGCTTTTAATTGCCATTTCTGCAACCAAAAATTAAAATACATGGGTATTCTTGGGTATATTTTAATTAGCTATCTGTGTTCAATTATCAAATTTGTAATGGTGTTAAGCCTTTGACCAATCATAAATGCCTGTGCAGCCAAGCACGTAAACAAACGAATTAAAATCAACATTCACCGGTTCGGGTATTAATCGCATCAATTTTTCCAGTTGTTGTGGGTTAAGCTGGTAAGGCGAGTAAAGCAGATCGTCATCATCTATCGCGACAACTATATTTTTTAATTGCTCGACAGCAACGTCAAGCGGTATTTCTGAGATAAGTTCATCCCCGTTTTTTTGATAAACCTCAAGTAATCGTTCTACACTTAGTAGTTTCATTTTTTTAAACATTTAGGCTACTGCCAGCCGTATATTTCCATTGCCATTTTCGCAACTAAAAACAAAAACACATGGGTAAATGTGGGTATATTTTCGTTTTCTATTAGCTCTCCATCACCAAATTTGCAATGGTTTTTATAGGTTCATTCTTACAAGATAAGCATTTTTGAGCGAAAATACAATAGCAAAAGCAACAAACCCCGCGCCGTTGTTGGTGTTATCACCAGCAACATTTGTACACTATCGCCACCGGGTCCAACGGCTTGTTGGTGATAACACCCAACAAGGGCGACAGAGAGGTTCACATCTTCCATCTTACCTCATCCATGTTACATTGGCGCCAGGGCGCCCAATGGTAAACGCCATTACATAAGCTAAATGCCTCTTTTAAAGATCATTTACTGTGCTTACGTAACGGCGTTATATTTTTAAGAGGGCTTTGGAGCTTAAAGCTGAAAGCAAAAAGCCATTGTTCGGGCTTTACGCTTTTAGCTTTGTGCTTTCAGCTTCTTCATCAAGGCCACACACCTAAATTCTGGTACGATACGGCGATCTTATTGATAGCGCCAACAAAAGCCGCTGTACGCTGCGTACCAATTTTAGGGTTGCTTAAAAAGGTTTCGCGTATCTCATGGTAGCTGCGGATCATGGTATCTTCCAGTCCCGAGTTTACCAGTTCCAATTCCGATGCACCTTTAATGATGGTCGACCGTTGCATGGGCGATAGCGCCACACCGGTTATACCTTCAACCATGTTCACCAGGTTAAGGTTCGAGTTTTCTTCAAACCTGCGGTTCATACGGCCAAATGCCACGTGCGATAGGTTTTTTAACCACTCAAAGTACGATACCGTAACACCTCCTGCGTTGGCATACATATCGGGGATAATGATACCGCCGTTTTTGTAGAATATGGTCTCGGCTTCGGGCGAGGTTGGGCCGTTAGCGCCCTCGACAATAATTTTAGCCTGTATACGGCCGATGTTCGATAGCGTGATCTGGTTCTCCAAAGCGGCAGGTACCAAAATATCGCAAGGCTGCTCCAACCCTTCCATAGAGTTTTTAAACTCTTTTTTAGCGCCGGGGTAACCTAAGATAGACCCGGTTGCTTTGCGGTGTAAAAACACCGTTTCGATATCCAAACCGTCGGCATTGTAAATGGCACCTTCGTATTCGCAAAGGCCAACAATGGTGGCACCAAACTCTGCCAAAAACTTAGCCGAGTGATAACCCACATTACCCAAGCCCTGTACAATAACTTTTTTGCCCGACAGGCCAGGTGTTAAACCTATCTTAACCATGTCCTCGCCAACGCTTACACACTCGCGGGCTGCAATGGCCACACCACGGCCGGTAGCCTCGCGGCGGCCTGCAATACCATGCAGGGCAATAGGTTTACCAGTAACACAACCCATGGCATCTAACTGGCCGGGGTTCATGGTGGCATAGGTATCGGCTATCCAGCTCATCTCGCGCTCGCCTGATCCGTAATCCGGGGCAGGTACGTCAATGCTGGGGCCTATAAAGTTCTTTTTAATTAATTCGACGGTGTAGCGGCGTGTGATATTTTCTAACTCGGCTACGGTGTAGTTTTTAGGGTTAATTTTGATACCGCCCTTGGCACCGCCGAAAGGCACATTTACTATGGCGCATTTGTAGGTCATCAGCGCGGCAAGGGCCATCACTTCGTCCTCGTTAACCATCTCGCTGTAGCGGATACCGCCCTTGGTTGGCGATTGGTGTTGCGAGTGCTCAACCCGCCAGGCGTCTATTACTTCAAAGCCATTTCCTTTCCTTATCGGGAAGCGAAAACGGTACACACTGTTACATGATTTGATCTGGTCTAAAAGGCCGGCCTCGTGCTTGGTAAATTGGGCGGCATGGTCAAAGTTTTGGCATACGTCACCAAAAAAATGCGTATCGTGTTCAGCAATAATTATACTGTTAGACATAAAATAAGAATTGTTTATAAATTGGTTTCTTTAAAAAAGTTGACAAAGTTGCAGCATTTTTTTTCAATTGTGCAAGTCAAAACTTATAAGTAGAAACCCTAATTCTTTAACGCCGGTACGAAAACAATGTTTAGTTAAGATAGCGCCAATTTTTGAACCATTTTATAAAATCGTATTTTTTTCAACATTCGTAAAAAACGACCAAAAAATGACCACTAAAATGAATTAATTGTAAAATAATTCTACTTTTCGAGCCTTTTTAATCGACGGTCCATCCAAAACAGGTAAACGGCAAGGCCTATAAATATTATAGAAATGGTGGTAATTACCACATATATCTTACCCGAACTGCGCATTGTATCGGCCATTTCAACATCATTGGCCTGCTGCGCAAAAGCAGTAACAGCGCTCAACAGTAGTAAACCAAAAAGGGATAGTTTTTTCATTAGTTTATGGCGTTCTTTTTATACTCAATTAAACGGATACGGTAGCGCAGCGTGGCTATCCACAGCGCAATAAAACTCCAGCCAAGCATAGCCGGGTAAAAGGCCAGCTTCATGCCGTTATCCAGGTCGTACCGGCCAAAGGCAGGGTTGCCGCCGCTGCCGGGGTGCAGCGAGTCGGTCATGCGGGGCAGCACAAATATCAGCACCAGCATAATGGGGAAAGCAAATATATTATAGATGGCCGATATTTTGGCCCGCTTCTGTTCTTCGTCGATAGAGTTACGCAGTACCAGGTAAGCGCAATACAGCAAAAAAGCAATGGCGGCGCTGTTTTGTTTAGGGTCGCCGCTCCAAAACTCACCCCAGGTATATTTGGCCCAAAGCATACCGGTAAGCAAGCCTAACGTGTAAAACAGTAAGCCCGTGTTTACACACTCAACCGCGGCCAGGTCATCTTCCTCTTTCCCGTTAGCCAGGTACCGGATGCTAAAGAAAACCGACACTACAAATACGGTGAGCATCCCCATCCACATAGGTACGTGGAAATACAGGTTGCGTATAGTTTCGTGGATGATGGGTAGCCTGGGTACCTTAAAAAGCAACCCGGTTGTAAATGTTGACAGTACCAGCACTACCGCCGCTACTTTCCACCAGGTTTGGTATATAAATTTCATACTGTGATATCGATCAAACAAAGGTAATACAATTATGGAAAAGGTATGATGTAATATGGAAGATGGACTTGCTGTGTTAAAAACTAAAGAATTACATTTTCCATCTTACCTACCACATCTTCCATTTTCCATCTTACCTATCCCATCTTAAATACCGCCTACTGCCCCGGCGCATAATCTACCGGCAAAAGCTCTGGTATCTTATTACGGGCCCAGGCCCCTTCGTTCAGCATACTATCGCCCGATACCACTATCCCGTTCTTATCAAAAAAAGCGGCAGGTTTATACAAGGTAATAATGCTCACCATAAAGTTCTCCATATCCAGCGGCCTGTAAATATCCACATCGTTAACCTCATCGTGCTTTTTGGTATAAATAACATATAAGTTATCCGGGAAAGTTAACGCGTAAATACCAGGCTGATCGGTATTTCTTAAAATATCGTAAACGGTTAAAGGCTGCCTGATCAGTGTTTCGTTATACTTTTTTAGCTTATATAACCGTGCCCAGTAATTCACCGAATCGCCTGGCCCCGTTATATTGAACTTGTCCAGCTTTTTTACGATAACCATCTGCGGCGGCCGGGCGGGGTTTGGTTTACGTATTAAATGGCAGGCAATAAATCCCTGTTTTTCCAGATCATCATGTAGCAAACTACGGTAAAAGTGCATACTCGACCCATAGTACGTATCCTCGCGCTTTTTTTTCCATTTCTCCAGTTGCGACCTGCTCCCCTTCAGGTCTTCGTATAAGGGCTGCCCGCCAATGGTGATGATCTCGTTCACCCCGTCCCACTCAAACTTCCCCAACAGGTATTTCAAGCGGTAACCCAGGGCCCGGTTCTCAATGATGATAAAATCGTCGGAATGCCCGCTCAGTTTTTTATCAAGCTTGTTGTACGACAGGTCGATTATTTTGGGATTTAGAATCTTGCATTGTTTAGCGTTGGCCGATTCGCCTAAAAAGTACTTCACAAACATGGCATAGTTCTCTTTCGAAAACTTGTGCACGCCAATGGTAACCTCGGCAAGGCCAATGCTTTTCATGTGCATTTCAATATCCAGGTTTATCGGTGCCGGGCCAACCAATATTGTTTTATGATAACTCTCATACCCTACATAGCTCACCACCAGTTCATATTGCCCGGGCTTAACATTATGCAAGGCAAAGTTACCGTCGTTATCGGTAGCGCCGCCAAATGTAGCATTGCTTAAAAAAACGCTGGCCTTGGCTAATGGCGTTTGCAGGTCGGCGCTGGTAACTTTGCCGGTAATGGTAGTGCCACCGTCTTGCCCAAACAATACCCGGGGCAACATAACCGCTAACAGCACATATAAAACAAAACGCATGGCTAAAAATACTTTTTAAAAACCTAAAACGGGTGTAACAATTTAAATAGGCGGGTTAATCGCGCCATAAAAACGGAAAGAGCAGCAACGATGTTGCAATAACGATGATATTAATAGCCACCAAAACGCCGATATCGGGGTAGCTCAGGCTGCGGTCGAGCCCATCCATGGCCCGTTTGCTCATTTTAATGAGCAGTAATATAACCGGTATAATAACCGGGAAACTCAGGATAGCCATTAACGTGCCGTTGTTACCCGCTTTTGATGCGATGGCGGAGATCATGGTGAACACCGTCGAAAAACTGATAGCCCCCAACAGCACCACTACATAATAGTACAGGTTATCAACTGTGGGGTTTTTAAAAAACACACTGTATATTATTAAAGCCAGTGTGCTAAGCAGGCACATCAATAAAACGTTATAAACAATTTTGGATAAAATAATTGCCTGAGGCGCGGCTATCGAATAATAATACAATAACCGGCTTTTACTTTCCTGCAAAAAGCTTTTGGCAATGGCATTTACCGATGCAAAAAGGATGATCACCCAAAACAAAACATTCCATACAATAGTGTAACCGGCTGTACCTGTAAAGCCCATATTAAGGTTAAAGGCCATATAACAAATAAATACGGTTGATACTACGTATAACAACACACCGTTAAACGCGTATTTTGACCGCCACTCCAGCAGTATCTCTTTTTTTAACAGATCGATAGTTTGGCTTGTTAAACCCATTGCCTGCAAATATACATTTTAAAAAAAGGGTTTATAGCGCAACATAAGGTATAAGTATACGTTGTTGTTAAACCCCTGGTAAAACTTATTGGTATAGTTGTTGCACATATCCTTGTATAAATAACAAAAGCCATGAATGCAGACGACACCATAGCTTGTTATTGCTTTAACCCGCAATGTACAAACTCCATATACAAATATAAATCCACGGCGATAACCTATTTATCGCTCGAAAAGGCGATGACCACCACCATCAGGTGCTGCAAGTGCGGTACGGCGCTTAAATCGCGGATAGACCTGGATATTGAAGACCAGATACGTGAGGTTTTAACCGGCGCCTATTAGGGATCCGGCGGGTTATTTTAAAACTCCTTATCCCCAAACTCACTGTTCGGCAATTTGGCTTTTTTGCTGAGCTGGTTGAGGTTGAAGCTCAAATTAAGTAACAGCATATCTGTTTCCTGCACGTAATTGGTTGTGGTATAAAAATTACTGCCATAAGTGGTTATACGCTGCTGATTTGTTGGTATAATGCCCAGGCTCATATTTTGCCACAGCAACATCACATCCATGCGGCCTTTTAAAAACGTTTTTTTGATGGATGAATTGGGCGTAAAAAACCTGGAGTCCTTACCTTGTGCCGTCACCCTTTCGGACAAATAATTGATATTGAATTGAAAGCTGTAATTAGCCGGTAGTTTGATGGTTGTGTTGGCATTGATGGAGTAGTTCCAGCTCGCATTATCAACCGCTACGGCATTGCCGAATAAGCTGCCGGTTATTTTATAATTGTACAGGTTTGCCCCCACATATAACTGCCAGGCCTTGGTTAATTTAAGGTCGCTTCCAAACTCCGCGCCCCATAAACTCGCGGTACCGGCGTTGGTGTATACACGCACCAAAATGGTATCGGTTAAAACCTGGTTAACCCGGTTAATGGCGTTGGTTATTTGCTGGTGATACGCGGTTATAAACGCCGAGCCATTGCTAAAATCCTTGATCAGCCCCAGTTCGGTCAGGTTTACAAATTCGGGTAGCAGGTTAGGGTCGCCCAGTTCCTCGGTTTCAGAGTGTTCCCTTTCGGGATAAGGGTTCAACTCGTTAAAATTGGTGCGTTGTATGCGCCTGCTATAGCCTGCCTTAAGTTTAAGATCGCTTTTAATGCTGTACAACAAACTTGCCGAAGGGAACAGGTTTGAAAGATAAAGGGTATACAGATCGGCTATCTGGTTGGTCGAAAAGTCGCGGAAAGAATACTCGTACCTTAAACCACCCGAATACTGCAGTTTGCCCGATTTACCTGAGTATTGCGTGTACACACCCTGGATACTATTTTTTACATCCGTTAAATTATTGGATAAGGTAAGCAGCGGGCCGCTTGCCAGCGTTTGCTGCTGGGTTACAAACATTCCGTTTTGCTTTTGGTATTTAAACTGGTAGCCGCTTTCCAGTTTACCCGTGCCTATGTTAACGGCATAATCGGCCTGCAGCCGATAGCCATGCAAGGGATTGGTATTGTTATTAAAAGTGTACTGCTGCAAAGTATTGGTATCCGGGTAATTAAGGTTTCGGTTTTTAGTGTAACCATCCAGTTCGTCGTACTCAACCAAACCAGATAATGCCAGCGTTGATTTATTATTGAACGTATGGTTATAATCCAGGTTGCTCAGGGTAAAACTGCCCTGGCGTTTAACCAGGTTTGAGTTGTAATAGGTAGTTTGCCCGATGGTCTTGCCGGTATTGATATCGGTTTTGGTGTTGTTATAGATCAGGTTGGCAATGCGGTACTGTGTACGTGTACCATAATAAAAACCCGCCGTTAGCGCGTCGCCTTTATCGGGTGTAAAGGTAATATTGGCCCTTACCGAGTAGTTATCGCGCCTGAAACTCCTTTCGCCAAGCGATGGAAACGTAGTATACCGGTTTGCAATAGTAGTGTTTACATTACCCTCGCGCCTGCCGGCAATATCATTACGTAAATAATTACCCCCTGCCGAAATATCCCATTTATCGACCCGATAGTTCACTGTGGCGTCGGCACCGTAACGTACCGGCGCGTAAATATTATTAAAATCGTAAGTGCTGGGTAAGCCCCCCTGCGCGTTAGCTATAACCGAGGCGCCATTATTTGCTCCCTTTTTTGTGGTGATATTGATAATACCGCCCTTACCATCAGCATCGTATTTGGCCGATGGGGCAGTTATGAGTTCAATGTTCTCAATACTGTTGGCCGGCAACTGGCTCAGTATGGTAGCGGCGTCAGCCTGTACGGGTTTACCGTTTATTAGTACCAATAATCCGTCGGACCCGCGCACGCTGATCTCGCCCTGCGAGTTTACCGATACCGACGGCATATTTTTGATCACGTCGATAGCGTTACCGCCCTTTGCCGACTGGAACTGATCAGCCCGGTACACTTGTTTATCTATCTTGTTATATGCCGAGGCTTTTTGCCCGCTTACGCTGATCTCGTTCAATAGTTTAGCATTTGGGCTTAATACAACAGCGCCAATATTTACCGACTGGCCTTTAGCAAGGCTTATGGTAGCGCTGGTACTAATGGCGTAGCCAATAAAACGGGCTTTAACAAAGTAATTACCTGGCCTTAAATTGGTAAACGCGAATACACCGTTGTCGTTGGTAACCATACCGTTAACCAGAGCCGAATCGGTAACGTTGTGTAGCGTAACATTGGTATACGCTAATGGTTGGTTGGTTGTTTTATCGGCAATAACCCCGCTGATCGATGCACTTTGAGCAAAACCAATGGTTACAGCATTTAGATATAAAACCGTCAACAACAATAGTTTTTTCATAGTTTAAAATCCAAATACAATGATAGAAAATCATCCGCGTCAAGCTCATAAACATCAGGTAAAAATACCATTACCACTGTGTAAATTATAGCCACGCAACTAATAATTTTTTACCTTAGCGCTATGCCTCAAATTTATTATCAAACCCCTGTTGGCGTTGCCCGCATTACCGAGACCGACGGTTTTATAAGCGGCATTAATATTTTGGACGAGGTGCCCGAAATGGAGCAGCAAACCTCGGCAGTAATTGAACTTGCAGCCAAACAGCTCGGTGAATACTTTGCAGGCGAAAGGCGCGAATTTGATTTCCCGATGAAGCAGGCAGGCTCCGATTTTCAACAGTCGGTTTGGAACGAGTTATTGAAGATAGCCTACGCCAAAACCATCACCTACACCCAACAGTCGGGCAGGATGAAAAATCCTTTGGCTATACGGGCCATAGCGGCAGCCAATGGTAAAAATAATTTATGGGTAGTCGTGCCCTGCCACCGCGTGATCGGCGCCAATGGCGAACTTACAGGCTACGCCGGCGGCCTGTGGCGCAAACAGTGGCTATTGGCCCACGAGGCTAAGGTAGCCGGTGTTGGGCAAACCACCTTAAACTTTTAACGCCACCTTGCTCAGTAATTTACTTATTTTTTGATGCAGTTCAAACGGCTGGAATGGTTTGGCTAAAACATCGTTCATACCGGCTGATATGGCTTCCTGCTGTTCATGATCGAACGTTGCTGCCGATAACGATATAATAGGTATGTTTCGTTTGGGCTCGTCAAAATCCAAACGGATGCTTTTAGCCGTTTGGTAACCGTTCAGTTCGGGCATGTGGGTATCCAGCAATACCATGTCAAAATCAGCATCTTTCAGCATCTCCAGTGCTTTACGCCCGTTATCGGCCACATCGGGCTGTATGCCCCAGTTTTTTAACATTTTGGTGAGCATAAACTGGTTAACCACGTTATCTTCGGCAACCAAAACCCGTAATCCGTTAAATGGGGCTAACTCAGCCATATTGGTTTTAGGCACTTGTTTCTGCTCTGGCTCTTCGGCCAAAGTAAACCAGTTTATAAAACTAAACACGCTACCCTTGCCTACCTGGCTGCTCACGGTAAGTTCGCCGCCTTTTAGTTCGATCAGTTTTTTAACAATGGTAAGCCCAAGGCCCGTACCGCCATACTTGGCCATGGTATCATCTTCGGCCTGCTCAAACGAGCCGAATATTTTATTAAGCCGGTTAACCGGGATACCGATGCCGGTATCTTCAACACTAAACTTGAGTTTTACTTTGTCTTTGTGGTTTTTGTCGACAGTAACAGAGAGCTTTACATATCCTTTATCGGTAAATTTAATAGCATTGCCTATCAAATTCATCATGATCTGGTTTAACCGCAACGCGTCGAGCATCATCGTGGTTGGCACATCTGCTGCAATTTCGGTTATCAGTTCAATGTTTTTTTCATCGGCTTTAAACTTCAACAGGTCCATTGTCGACTTCAGTATTTCGCGCAGGTTACACACCGTGCGGATGATGCTGAATTTGCCCGCTTCTATTTTGGATATATCCAGCACGTCGTTTATCACGCCCAATAATGATTGCGACGATACATTGAGCAGTTCTATCATGTTATGCTGCTGGCTGTCGAGTTGGGTGTTTTTAAGCAATGCGGTTATCCCGATGATGCCATTAACAGGTGTGCGCAACTCGTGGCTCATGTTTGCCAAAAAGGTTTCTTTGGCCTTCTGGCCGGCTTCGGCCATTTCTTTCGACCGGATAAGCTGCTCCTGGTAACTTTTTTGCGGCGATATATCGCTGATGTTCATAAAAATTATCCGGTTGCGGTACGATGCACGGCACTCAACCCAGATAACCCGTTTATCAAACGTTTGAAACTTGAACTCAAAAACCGAAAAGTCAAGGTTATCTTTAATTAACGCGTCCAGTTTTTTTCGAAGGGCTAACTGGTCGCTCGCTGCGGCAAGTCAACAATGCTTTTGCCTTTTAATTCGTCGGGCTTATACTCCAGTATTTTTTCGACAGCCGGGTTTATGGTTTTAATGCGCAGTGTTTTTGCGTCTACCGAGCAAATAATATCTGCCGAGTTTTTCACCACAAGGGCGTAATTTTCAAGTTCTTCGTTCTTTTTTTTGATCTCCATCTGCCCGCGCGACATGCGGATAAACGAATCCACCTTGGCCGAGGTGATATACGGGTCGAGCGGTTTATACAGGTAATCAATACCACCGGCATCAAAACCTTTTACCGCGTATTTTGACTCGGTAGAAATGGCAGTCACAAAAATAATGAGGATATCCTTGGTACGCGGATTTGATTTAAGCATCGCCGCAAACTCAAAACCATCAATTTCGGGCATCTGCACATCAACCAACGCGATACATATTTCGTTTTCCCAGGCTATTTTCAACGCGTCGTTTGGCGATGTGGTCGAAAAAATGTGGATGTCTTTTTGTTTGATGATCGCCTCGAGCGCGATGATGTTCTCTTCTTTATCGTCAACTACAAGTATATTGACTGGTGCCATAGGGATCGTTTTTGTGATTGGTGTGTTTAAGTTTGACTGATTTTTTCAATTAGGTTTAGTATTTCGCCGGTTGTTAAAATAAATTCGGCCGCGTTCATCTCAACCGCGGCTTTTGGCATCGTATTTATCTCCGCGTCAGCAGGGCTTTGTACAATGGTTAAAGCTCCTGCCCCGCGCAGTTTGAGCAAGCCGTTGGCACCATCCTGGTTTGCTCCCGAAAACAATATAGCGGCGCAATGCGGCCCGTATGCCGCCGCCGCACTTTCAAAAGTTACATCAATTGAGGGCTTTGAAAACCAAACAGATTCCGACACATCTAAAGCAAATGTTTTATCCTTTTCAAACAAGGTGTGGTAATTTGCGGGGGCTATGTACACCTTCCCGGGCTTTACTTTGTCTTTGTCCGATAATTCGCTCACGGATATACGGCAATTACCGTTGAACAGATTTTCGATATCGCTAAAATTATTTTTACCCCGGTGTATTACAACTACCACAGTTTGTTTAAAGCCGGCAGGCAATAGTTTAACAATATCGAATATAGGGGTGAAAGAGCCTGCCGAACCGCCAAGCAATATAACCTGTGCGGCCTGTAAACGTTGTAACGCGGTGGTTAACATTTATCCTATTTTTTGATAAATATTCTCCCGTGAATTTACAACTTTTAATTGTTTTTTATAACGGTCTGACCTAATTGTTTCTTTTGACCCCAAACACAAAAAGCCAAGGTTACAAAGGCTGTTGTAAAACACCTCGAGTATCTTATCCTGCAGCTCGCTTTCAAAATAAATAAACACGTTGCGGCAGCATATCATCTGGAACTCGTTGAATACCCCGTCGGATATGAGGTTATGTACCGAAAACAGCGTATTCTTTTTTAACTCGGCATGTACCGCCGCGGCGTCGTACATAATGGTAAAATGGTCGGTAAGGGTGCCGGGCAAGCCGGTTTGCTTATAGTTTTCGGCGTAGTTTTTAATATTGCGCAGGCTGTAGATGCCTTTTTTTGCGTCCTTAAGCACCTCGGTATTGATGTCGGTACCGTAAATAAACGATTTGTTTTTGTACCCCAGTTCCTGCATCAATATAGCCAGCGAGTATGCTTCCTCGCCCGATGAGCAGCCCGCGCTCCATATCTTGATACGCTGAAAGGTTGACAGGTAAGGCATTACCTGGGTAGCCACCGCTTTGTAAAACGATGGGTCGCGAAACATCTCGGTAACGTTAACCGTAACCTCCTCCAAAAATTCCTGGAAAAATGCGCCGTCGTTGATGAGCGCGTGTCGCAGCTCCCAAAAGGTAAACTTTTTCATCTGCATTATCCGCAGCACCCGCCGTTTTAACGAGGCCTTGGAGTAATGCCTGAAATCAAACCCGTACAGGTTTTTTACCAGGTCTATCAACTCATGTAGTTGCGCTGCTTCAATATCATCTACAGCATTGCCCATATTATTGTTCCAGCCAAACCTGCATCAGTGCCAGCAAACGGTCAATATCAACCGGTTTGGTTATATAATCGTTAGCGCCCGCATCAATACATTTTTCCCTGTCTTCCTTCATCGCCTTGGCGGTAAGTGCAATAACCGGCAGTTTGGCATATTTCTGTTGTTTGCGTATCTGGCGCATCGCTTCGTAACCATCCATTACCGGCATCATAATATCCATCAGCACCATATCAATGCCTTCGGTGTCTTCCAGCTTATTTAAGGCTTCCTGGCCATCGTTGGCTATTTCCACCCGCATATCGTAGGTTTGCAACGCGCTGCTTAACGCGAATATGTTGCGCATATCATCGTCAACTATCAGTATCTTTTTATTTTTCAGCATAGTCCTGTCCCCAGAGTACGATTTTGCTTTAACAGGTGCCGCCGCTTTTACGGGCTGACCTGCCAGGCTGTTTATTTTGTTTAAGAAAAGGTTAACCTCGTCGATCAGCCTTTCTGACGATTTGCTGTTTTTAACCACCATGGCGTTGGCATACTGCATCAGTCGGTTAACCGATGTTTTATCCAGTTCCATCGCTGTGTTTACAATAACCGGCAACTCGGCAAAACGTTCGTTCTCTTTTATCTTATCCAATAGGTCCAGTCCGGATATATCGGGCAGGTTAAGATCTAAAATAACGCACTGGTACTCGTTATCGTTCACCATTTTAAAGGCGCTTTCGCCATCATAGGCCTGGTCAACCGTAATGCCCTGTTTTTCCATCAGCTCTTTTAAAGCATGGCTTTGCATTTTATGATCTTCTATCAGCAAAATGTTTTTAAAAGTGCTACCGCTTTTCGCGACCATATCCTGAAACAGCTTATCCAACATTTCGGTATTGATCGGCTTTTTAAGGAAGCTGATTGCACCCGATGACCGCACTTTATTGCTCGCGGCATCCCCTGCCGACATTAAATGCACAGGTATATTCGCGGTATCGGCATTATCTTTCAATTGTTTGATAATTTGCCAGCCATCTTTACCCGGCAGCATAATATCCAGTATCACGGCATCGGGCAGGTTTTCGTGGATGGCTGCAAAGGCCTGGTCGCCATCGTGCACCAGGATGGCTTTGTAACCATGTTGTTTGGCGTAATCCTGTAATATCGACGCGAAGTTCTTATCATCTTCAACGATCACCACCAAAGGTTCGGTACGGCCTTTGGCAATATTGGCAATGGTCAACGGGTGCGATAATACAAATTGCGGCTCGTCAACCTCGGCTATCAGGTCGGCCATTACCGGCACTTCGCCTTCGGCACCATGGTTCATGGTCACCGCGCCTTCTACAGGTAGTATCAGCGTAAACTCGCTGCCTTCGCCCGGCGTGCTTTTTAATTCAATTCTTCCTCCCAACAAACTTGCCAATTCACGACTGATAGATAAGCCTAAGCCCGTACCTCCGTATTTGCGGCTGGTTGACCCGTCGGCTTGTTGAAAAGCCTCAAATATCAGTTGCTGTTTATCATACGGAATACCTATGCCCGAATCTTTTATACTGATGGCGACGTTTTTACCGGAATCTCTTAATGTAGCGTTAATTGTAATGATACCGTTCTCGGGCGTAAACTTAAACGCGTTCGACAGCAGGTTTTTGATCACCTGCTCTGTGCGTACTTTATCGGTTAAGATATGTTCGGGCACATTATCATCCTGTTGGGTGCTGTATTTTATTTTTTTGCCGGCGGCTACTTCGGCAAAAAGGCTTTCCATATCTTTCAATATCTCTGCCACCTTTGTCTTTTCGTTCACCATCTCCAGCTTGCCCGATTCTATCTTCGACAGGTCGAGTATATCATTGATCAACGTCAACAAGTCGTTGCCCGCATTGAATATCACGCTGGCATATTTGATCTGATCTTCGCTCAGGTTGGCGGGCTTATTATCTTTCAATATTCGCGCAAGCACCAAAATACTGTTTAACGGTGTGCGCAGCTCGTGGCTCATGTTGGCCAAAAACTCCGATTTATACTTGCCTGTAGTTTCCAGCTGTTTCATTTGTATGCTGATGGAACGACGGGCTTCCTCAATGGTCTGGTTCTTTTCTTCAAGCAAACTGGCCTTTTCTTCCAGTTCGGCATTGGTGGTACGCAGTTCTTCCTGCTGTACGCGCAATTCTTCTTCCGATGCCTGCAGCATCTCCGTTTTCCTGACCAGGTCTTCGTTTGTGGTACGCAGTTCTTCTTGTTGTGCTGATAGCTCTTCGGCCTGTTGCTGCACTTCTTCAAACAGGTCGTGCATAATGCTGCGCGCCTGGGCGGTATTTATGGCGATACCAACAATGTCGGCTATTAGTTTTAAGTAATCCTGGGTTGCAGCGTCAGGGGTGTGTTGAAACCCGAACTCAATAACCCCTTTTAGTTTTTTATCAAAAAAGAAAGGCACCACATAAACTTCGGTAAGCGCCTGTTGCAATAACGACGATTCCAAAGCCATGCCGGGGTTAACCGCTGCTTTGATAACCTGGGTTTTGGCATTTTGAGCAGCCTGCCCTAACCAGCCCTCGCCCATTTTAACTTGTTTTTTTATAGCATCCAGATTATGGAATGCGTAGGCCGATGTAAAGTCGAGCCTGTTCTCAGCTTCGTTAAACAAATAAAAAGTACCTGTTTTAGCGTGGCCATATTCGCAGGCCTCCGCTATTATTTTGGCCGCCATCTCCTGTTCGCTTTGCTCGCCTTGTACCAGTTCGCTCAATCGGCCTGTACCGGTAAGCAGCCAGTTTTTTGCCTCGTTCTCTTTTAAAACAATCTCAAGCTGGTCGTTCGACTGCAATATCTGGGCCTCAATACGTTTTTGCTCTTCAAATGTACGCCTGATGTATAAATAGAGTGTAATAATGATCAGCAAAAAGATTAACGAACCCGCCACAATGATGATGATAGCCGTGGTAGCCTGCTTATGCGACCTTTCTTTACGGATGGCAAGTAAACGGTTCTCTTCGTTGATGACATTCCCGGTTATCATCCGGATAGAATCCATATTGCCTTTGCCACGAAGGAACATATCGTTTTGAACCATAAAATCGAGCCCGCGGATAGGGCGTATCTCAATATTGGTTTTCAGGATATTTAATTGCGTGTTCACCAACTTTTTAAGTGAGTCTACACGCTTCACCTCAATGGGGTTGTCGCTGATCAAATGACCAAGCGAATCGAGACTTATATTTATTTGGGGAAGCGCCGCCTTATAAGGGTCCAAAAAAATGGGTTTGTTAGTTGCCCCAAAACCGCGCATACCGGTCTCGGCATCGATCATGTGTTGTAGCAGGTCGGTTGAGTTGTGTATAACCTGCTGGGTGTGGTTTACCCACTGGTTATCATCTTCTAATTGTTTTATACTGTTGTACGACAGGAAGCCTACTACAAACACCAATACTATAGAAGCCGCAAAGCCGGTTAACACCTGCTGCCTGAAAGAAAGTTTTAACATATTTGGGTAGAGTTATGCTTTTTAAACAAAGGCAAAATATTTTTGACAATATAAGTACGAAAAAACAAAAAATAACGATGTTTTGTTTTTTACTTATCCGCTGAGGTAAATAATTTACTTATTTTGAACACTTACCTAAACATTAACCTGTTTTATTGGCTTTGGCTTAGCGCCGAAAGTACCCGCAACGGCCAATATAGCACCGGCGAATAATACGTACCAACCCCATTTAAAGTGGATGGCCTTTGACAGCAGGTTAGCTAAAAAGTTAAATGGCAGCTCGCCCAAAGTGTTCTTAACCTGAAATATCACTCCCGCAAAAAGCAAAGTGATAAGCGCCAGCGTTGCATAGGCAAGTATTTTAACCAAGGGCCGCCTGTCAAGCGCGATGGCGATAATGCCAATGACCGCCAACAGCAGCACGACCATTCCGTAGGGTTTACTTAAACCAAAAATGTCGTAGTGCGTCCAGTTGACCAAAACTTTAAAAACAAGTAACCGGCAATAACAACCTGCTATTACCAGCACAAACCCAATAAACGAGATAAGTGAACTAATGCGCATGGTTAAATATACAATTATTGTTTTAATTCCATTTTATCGGCAAAGTGGGCACAGTAGTCGCGCAGGTCTTCTACAATGTTCTTTTCGCCGGTAGCGCGTAAAAAGCTATCGCCCATGGTTTGCAGGCTCTCATAAAAAAAGCGTTTCATCTCGTCAACCGGCATTTCTTTGGTCCAAAGGTCAATACGCAGGGTGTTTTTGTAGTTATGGTCCCACAGGGCAAGCATAAAACTGCTTACAGCCAGTGCCTCTTTGGCTTTGCTATCGGTTGATTCCCAGGTTATTTTTTCGGGTACGTTATTATCGTCCAGTTCAATCGTTAATTTGATCTCGGCTTTTTTCATTGTTATTATTTGTTCTTTATTGGTAATGGAGCTATCATGGGCCGTTTTATTTTTTTGATCTTAAAGCGGTGGCCCGTGATGGTTTCATTGCTATATATCAAGTGTTATTTAACTAATAGAAATATTACGGCAGTTAAAATTATGAAGCTCAGCTCAACAATCCATAACTTTTTTACCTCGGGGAAAAAGTTGCGTAGCATTACATCTAAAAAAGCTACCACCAGCGCGAAGAAGAAAAAAACCAGGCTTAGCGTGATACGCAAATGCTGCTGTGGCATACCATAAGCCATGCCTATAACATGTGCCCCTTTTAAAAAGATATAACCCGCCAGGACTATAAAAAAGGCCGTAACTATGTTTAGTGGGGTAACTTTAACTTTCATTTAGCGGGTTCAACGTCGTTTTCTGTTCTCTTTTTGGGCGGCGGCTTTTTTGCCGGGCCGGTTATTGCGTGTTGTTTTTGGGGCAGCCTTGCCTTTGGCGGCGTCAAACTTGCGGCGCTGGTTCATGGTCTTCTTTTCGTGAAAAGCACCCTTAAACTCGGGGTCTTCTTTTCGCTTTTGCATATCCACTTCCATGGCCTGGTCCTGCCGCTCCTGGTAAGGTGTTTCTTCCACAAAAACATCGGCGGGCAAAGGTATCACAGTAATTTGCTGGCGGATCAGTTTTTCTATCTTTTTTATGTAATATTCTTCGGCAGGTGTGCAAAAAGTTATGGCATCGCCGTGCTGATAAGCCCGGCCCGTGCGGCCAATGCGGTGTACATAATCTTCGTATACAATCGGCACATCAAAGTTGATCACGTGGCTCACATCGCTCACATCTATCCCGCGCGAAGCCACATCGGTGGCTACCAGTATCTTCACCTCATCGTTTTTAAACGCGTTGATGGAATTGATGCGTGTATTTTGCCCTTTGTTAGCATGTAAAACCCGCACTTCTTTTTCGCCATATTTACGCAGCAAAAACCTGTACACATCTTCGGCATTATAACGTGTTTTACAAAATATGAGCAGCTTTTTAATATCTTCCGGCTGTTCCAGCAGGTACTTTAGCAAATGTATCTTGGTCTTCACATTGGGCACATGGTACAAACTTTGCGTTACCGTTTGTGCCGGTGTAGCCTGTGGCGTTACCTCGATGGTGGTCGGAAATTCCAAAAAATTAGCCGACAGTTCATTGATCTTATCCGACATGGTAGCCGAAAACAACAGGTTTTGCCGCTTCCGCGGGACAACTTCCAGTATGCGGTTTATCTGAGGCATAAAGCCCATATCCATCATTTTATCGGCCTCATCTAACACCAAAACCTGCAAAAGTTTGGTTACAATATGTCCCGCAAGGTAAACATCCATAAAACGGCCGGGGGTGGCTACAATAATGTCCACACCTTTGTCTATCAGTTCTTTTTGCGTTTTAGGGCCAAGTCCGCCATAAAGGCAAACAATGCGGAGGTCGGTATATTTGGCAAACTCGCGTGAGTTTTCTTCTATCTGTAAAGCCAGTTCACGCGTGGGGGCGACGATCAGCGCACGCATATCATTACCCTGGGCGTATTTCAGCTTCATAATGATGGGCAGCATATAAGCTGCCGTTTTACCCGTGCCGGTTTGGGCGATGCCCATTACGTCCTGCCCGTTCATTATCGGCGGGATGGCTTTTTGCTGCACAGGTGTAGGCTGGGTATACCCGGCATCGGCAATAGCGTTCAGTATTTGCCGGTTAAAGCCAAGATCGTCAAAGGTTACAGACATGGCGGCAAAGGTAAGGTTTTGAAAATAGAGTAAAGAGCAAGGAGTAAAGATTAAGGACTTATCTTAAGATAACTATCCTTTATCCTTGTTCTTTATTCCTTACTCTCCCTATCTTTACGGCATGTCCTCCATCCTCATCAAACAAGCAACGCTAATTAACGAAGGCCGCCGGTTTACAGCCGATGTGCTGATCAAAGACGGTATCATTGAGCGCATCGACAGCCATATCGATGCACATGCCGATACCGTGATCAACGCCGAAGGTTTATACCTGTTGCCAGGGATGATAGACGACCAGGTGCATTTCCGCGAGCCGGGCTTGACGCATAAAGCCAATATTTACACCGAGAGCAGGGCGGCGGTGGCGGGAGGCATTACCAGTTTTATGGAGATGCCTAATACCGTACCCAACACACTGACGCAGCAATTATTGCAGGACAAGTACGACATCGCTGCAAAAACATCGCTGGCTAATTACTCGTTTTTTATGGGTGCCAGTAATGATAATTTGGACGAGGTTTTGCGAACCGATGCCGCCAATGTTTGCGGTATCAAGGTTTTTATGGGCTCGTCTACAGGGAATATGCTGGTGGATAACCCTGTTACGCTGGAAAAACTTTTTGCCGAATGCCCCATGCTGATAGCAACGCATTGCGAGGATGAGCAAACCATTAAAGATAACCTTAACCACTTTAAGCAATTGCTGGGCGATAACATCCCGGTAAAGCTGCACCCCAAAATACGCAGTGCCGAGGCCTGTTACTTGTCGTCATCTATGGCGGTCGAGCTGGCTAAAAAGCATAACACACGCCTGCATATTTTACATATATCTACCGAAGGCGAAACCCATTTGTTTGATAATACCATCCCGCTAAAGGATAAAAAAATAACCGCCGAAGCCTGTGTGCACCACCTGTGGTTTAGCGATGCGGACTATGAGACCAAAGGCAACCTGATCAAATGGAACCCGGCTGTTAAAACCGCTGCCGACCGTGATGGCATTTTAAAAGCGGTATTGGATAACCACATCGATATCATCGCTACCGATCATGCCCCACACACCATTGAGGAAAAAGCAAAATCCTACCTCGACGCTCCATCGGGCGGGCCCTTGGTGCAGCACGCCATGCCTGCTCTTTTGGAGATGCACCAGCAGGGCAAAATGACTTTGGAACAGATAGTAGATAAAACCGCACACTCCCCTGCCATTTGTTTTAACATAGAAAAACGCGGCTACATCCGCGAAGGTTACTGGGCCGACCTGGTATTGGTAAACCTAAACTCGCCCTGGATGGTTAACAAAGCCAACATTTTATACAAATGCGGCTGGAGCCCTTTTGAGGGGCAAACCTTTCGGTCGGCAATTACGCATACTATTGTGTCGGGTAATTTGGTTTGGAAGGATAATGGGTTTGTAAATGATACCCCGGGCCAAAGGTTAAAGTTTCAAGGCAATTTAAAATAACCTATCTTAGTATTCGCCTTAATGTCCCCCCTTTAGGGGGTTAGGGGGCTCAATAATGAAAGAGATCAAAGATATCATCCGGGCGTATGATGCCGCCATAAAGCAAGGCAAGCAAACCGCTTTGGCAACGGTGGTATTGGTGGAGGGCTCGGCTTACCGCCGGGCCGGGGCGCGAATGCTGATAACCGAAGACGGCGAACTGACCGGTGCCATTAGCGGCGGCTGTTTGGAGGGCGATGCCCTGCGTAAAGCCCGGCTGGCCATGGCGCAGCAGCAGCCGATGCTGGTTACTTATGATACCACGGATGACGACGATGCCAAATTGGGCGTTGGCCTGGGCTGCAATGGCATTATTCATATTTTGATCGAACCTATCTATCCCGAAAACGGCAATAACGCCATTGCGCTACTTAAAGCAGTCGACAGCAAACGACAAAACGCGGTGCTGGTTACATTGTTTTCGTTGCAAAACCGTAAGGCCGCGCAGCCTGGCACCTGCCTTGTATTGGAAGAAGACACGATGTTAAGCGGCTTACCCGATGGGGATTTAAAAACCGCACTCATTGCCGATGCCCGCGAGGTATTGCAAACGGACTTATCCGCAACAAAAACCTATGTCGATGGACTGGAGTTTACCGGCTTTGTCGAACTGATCAAGCCCGCCATTTGTGTGGTTATCATCGGCGCGGGTAACGATGCTTTACCTTTGAGCCAAATGGCTGCCATTTTAGGCTGGGACGTAATTATTATTGATGGCCGCGCCAATTACGCCAAACCCGAACGTTTTGTGGCTGCCAAACAAGTTATCACCGCCAAACCTGAACAGGCCCTGGCACATATCAGCTTTGATGAGCGTACGGTAATGGTTTTAATGACCCATAACTACAATTACGAAATAGCGTTACTGCGTGAAGCGCTACCCATGCAGATACCCTACATCGGCATATTAGGGCCGCGAAAAAAACTGGAACGGATGCTGAACGAACTGGAAAACGAAGGCCTAAATATCACCGACCGGCACCTGGAAAAAGTCTACGGACCTGTGGGCCTGGATATAGGTTCGGAAGGGCCGGAAGAAATAGCCTTGTCCGTAGTCGCCGAAATAAAGGCCGTGCTATCCCGCCGTAACGGACACTCGTTAAAATATAAGCCGGTGGCTATTCATGCTGTCGAAACCAAAGCCTTTTGACGCATGACCGGCATTATCATCCTCGCCGCTGGGCGGTCAGCACGCTTGGGCAAACCTAAGCAAAACCTCATTTACCAAGGTAAAACTCTACTCCAACGTGCCATTGATACTGCTTTGTTATCGGTTTGTAAACCTGTGGTGGTAGTGTTGGGTGCTTACGCGGATGATATTTTGATGAGTATTAATACAAGTGAAGTTCAGGTCATCCGTAATCCTAATTGGGAAGAAGGTATGGCCTCATCTATCCGTACCGGCATTATCGCATTACAAAAATACCCCGATGTTGATGGAGCTTTAATTATGCTATGCGACCAGCCCCATGTTGATGCAGCCTTGCTGAACGATATGGTCCAGACAAAACAGCATAACCCTAAAGGCATTATTGCCTGCGCTTATAACAATACCCTTGGTGTCCCAGTGCTATTTGACAAGCGATATTTTGCCGACCTGCTATTGCTAACCGGGCACGAGCGAGCCAAAAAATTGCTCGTTGCGCACACACGTGATATTGAGCCGGTACCATTCGCCTTAGGTGCGGTGGATATTGATACGATGGAGGATTTTGGAAAGCTATAAGGTTGGGATCGGTTATTGTGTTATTGGTTATTAAGTTATTACCTACGTTCTAAACCTTGTAGCATTAAAACATTCCAACGCTTCAACTTTAAAACATTCAAACCTTACAACATTCTAATGTATTCAAAACCTATTTCACAATTTAATGTTAAACAAGCACTAACCCGCTTTAAAGCCCGTTATTTTTTGTTACATTACGTGAACTAATTATTTAAAACTATTTATGCCTTTTATTGCCGCAGTCTCAAAAATTGACCTACCTGATAAAGCCAACCAGCAGGAAGTAAAAAAACAGGCCCGCGAAATGTTCGCCGCCGATTTTCCGCAAGTCGACCGCCTGATACACGCCTTTGATAATACCGAGATCATCGACCGGAATTTTGTAAAACCACTGTCCTACTACACCGAGCCTAATACCTTTGAAGAGCGGAATAACGAATATGTACGGTCGACACTAAATTACTCGGTGCAGGCGGCCGAGGCTGCTATTGAAAACACAGGAATAAATAAGGCCGATATTACCGACATTTTATTTGTATCCACAACTGGTCTATCCACGCCAAGTCTGGATGCTTTGATCATCAACCAAATGCGTTTAAACCCGCATATCAACCGCACACCGGTTTGGGGCCTGGGCTGCGCTGGCGGCGTATCGGGCATGGCAAAAGCCAATACCCTGGCCAGGGCTAATCCCAATGCCATCGTTTTACTGATCGCCGTCGAGTTATGCTCGTTAACCCTCATCAAAAGCGATTACAGCAAAAGTAACTTTATCGGCTCCAGCCTGTTTTCTGATGGTATAGCAGCCTGTATTGTTAAAGGCGACGATCATCAACCCGCCAATAAAACGGTCAAATTCGTCGCGGCAAGCAGCAAATTATATTACGATTCGCTCGAGGTAATGGGCTGGGAGTTCCAGGATAAAGGCTTTAAAGTAGTTTTCTCAAAAGATATCCCCACTTTTATCCACGATCATATTTTAGAAGACATTACCTTGTTTCTGGACAGCCAACAGCTTAAACTGAGCGATATTAAAAACTTCATCTTTCACCCCGGCGGTAAAAAGGTTCTTGACGCTTACGCGGACGTTCTGCAGGCCGATGGCGACTTTTTGAAAAACACACGTGAGACCATGAACAACTACGGCAACATGTCGAGCGCTACGGTTTTGTATGTGCTTGAGAAATTTATGAACGAAGGCTTTACCGATGGTTACGGCCTGATGCTGGCCATGGGCCCCGGCTTTTCGAGCGAAATGGTGTTACTGAAAATGACAAACTAAGCTATGATATTTATCCTGTTTATGTGCTTTTTGGTAAGCCAGCGCATGTTTGAACTCTATATTTCAAAACGTAATGCCAAATGGCTTCTCCAAAACGGCGCGGTTGAATACGGTCGCGAACATTACCCCTACATGGTCAGTATGCACACGCTTTTTATTGCTTCGCTTATCGCCGAGTATTGGTGGCGTGGCTTTAGCGGTACTAATTATATCCTGCTCGGTTTGTTTTTTATACTCATCGGTATAAAAGCAATTGTCATCTCAACCTTAGGGCATTACTGGAACACCCGCATTTACCGCGTGCCGGGCACCAGGCCTGTTGCCACGGGTATCTATAAATATGTAAAACACCCCAACTACATCATCGTTGTTATCGAAATTGTCATCATCCCCTTAGCGTTTCATCTGTATTATACGGCACTTGTTTTCTCACTGCTCAATGCTGTTATGCTTACCGTGCGCATACGTAAAGAAAACGAGGCGCTGGCCTTATAAACCACCCGGGGTTTCTTGGGTTGCAGATCGTCATTTTTTCTGATTATTTATTTAATACTTTTTTAATACCGCAGGTGTTGCATATATAAAATAAGTATGTAGATTTGAATGGAATCCCCATCCAACCATTACTAAACCTGTTTATAGCCCATGGCGTAGCCATGCTTATTTATATTATTTATCAACCTAAATTTTATCTATTCGCAAAAAAAATGAAAACACAGGCAGACAAAAAGGACCTTTTTGACCGCGACCCGGCAAAATTTGAAACCGACAAACAGGCGGTTGCAGCCATTGTGCAAATGGCCGTAAATGTGGAGTTGTTTACTATCCCGTTGTATATGACTACCCTGTACTCGATACAAGGTATGCACCAGATCAACAGTCAGGGCAGTACGGTATACCAGGGTAAATTATGGCCGGGCTTGTCGCCCACTTTTAGGCCGGGTTCTGGCTTAAAATCAAATGTTGCCGAAAACGAAAAAGCCTTTAACACCATTTTCAGTGTTTTTATTGAAGAAATGCTGCACCTGCAACTGGCATCAAACATTGCCAATGCGTTACAGGTAAAGCCAAAATTTACCGAATTATCGCCTAAGGATAAAAACTATGCCTGGGGCTGTTATGGCGATACACTGACCACCATACCGGGCATTGTTGATTTTACAGATTGTAAACCAGAATCGGGCGATGTTAAATACGCTAACCTTAAAGTAAAGCTTGATGAGCTTAACCAAAGCCAGAACGACCTGTTCTTAGCTATCGAGGCACCCGAAGAAGAATCGAAAGCACGCATTAAAGAAAGCGCATGGAAAAAATACTTCCCTATTGCACCGTTTAACGATTGGGTACCCGGCACACCGCTGCCAATGTTTGGCAGTATAGGCCACATGTACCAATGCCTTTGGGATTACCTGGATATCGAATACAGCAACGGCAAAAAATTATTCAATGAGATATACTCATCATCATCCATACAGCAGGATATCTTCAATACCGTATCATCGGGCCACCCTTATAAAGAGTTTCAGCACCTGGATACCACCATATCAGGATGGTTGCCCGATGCCGCCAAAGAAATTATATTTAAACTGATATGCGCCATAACCGACCAGGGCGAAGGCGCGGGTATCCGCAAAAACCTGCGTGCCTCAACTGGCCTGCAGGCCGTTAACCCGGTTAACCAGGCGTCGGACGAAGCTTTAAAAGCCGATTACCCATCATTTACTGATGCAGGTAAACCCGCACCATCATCGCACGCTTATGCCCGCTACGACAATGGCAGCCATGACCACTACGAACGTTTTATGGAAATACGCCGTGACCTTGAAACAGGCAAAATAACAACCTGGCCAACCTGGCACAAACAACACGGCGCAAACGCCTGGAAGCCAGAGTATTTAAAAGGCGACGATTACGATAAGAACAAAACGCCTAACCTGCCTACCGCCGAAGATATAGCAGGTGCCTTAAACCGCTTAAACAACCCTGATAACGACCCGGACCACAAAAAACGCGCAGCAACCTACAACCAGTTTTGCGAGATAGCTACCGGCGCAATTGCAGGCATCACAACCGTATTGAACGATTACTGGGGAACCGGCAAGGTTGGCTTCCCATTCCCATCGATGGGTGGCTCAGGCGACCGTTTGATGATGTGCTGGGCTGTATTTGGACAATTGCCCGATCTTTCGGTTGGTATACAGCCACGTCAAAAAAATAAGTTGTACCATGCCTGCCAGGGCCTCGACTTGAACCCCGACTCAAAAGAAGACCCTAATGTATGTGCTTCGCCCGAGGTTTACCATAACTGCCGCGGTTCAAACTCGTGCAAAGCCGAGGGCGGCTGCGGTTTTGTGCAGCTGGTTGGCCAGTCCAAATCGTGCGGTGCAAGCACCAAGTTAATTGCCGACTCAAATATTTCGGCCACTTGTAACCCATTTTCGGGCCCGGCACCTTACAGCGCCCCCGGCGATAACATGTGCGGAACATTTGGCGGCTGCGCGGTACCTATCTCTGCGTCGCAAATATACCCGCCGTTTACCGATGCCAACAACAAACCGTTAACGCACAGCACCATGGAGTTAAACGATTTCCCACCGCCTGATTTTAAAACGACCAGCTTAAACTCGTCGATACCGTTTGCAGTGGGCGATTATGTTTACGACGTAGCCTGGGAGGCTTATACCCAGGTAATTGAAAGCCGGGGCACTACCACACCTCCTGTTAAACCAAAACCAAGCGATATCCGTATCGCGTTCCCGCCATCTACCTAACGGTAAAAAAAATGAGCACACCAACAACGCCACGCCTGGGCCTTCCAAATTTGGGCCTGGGCGTTGGTTTACGCAGCAAACACTATAGTCATTTGATGAAAAACGATCCGGTTATCGACTGGTTCGAGATCATCAGTGAAAACTATATCAACAACTTTGGCCATTCAAGGCATGTGCTGGAGCATGTGGCAAGTATAAGGCCTGTGGTAATGCACGGCGTATCCATGTCTATCGGCAGTACCGACCCGCTAAACCTCAACTATCTGCAACAGCTAAAAGAATTGGCGGACTTTGTAAAGCCGGTGTGGATATCCGACCATTTATGCTGGACGGGCGTAGCGCACTTAAATACGCACGACCTGTTGCCTATGCCTTTAACCTTGGAGAGCCTTGCCCATGTAGCCGACCGTGTTAGCCGTGTTCAGGATATTTTGCAAAGGCCGCTGATACTCGAAAACCCATCAACCTACATGGAGTTTGAAAGCTCTGTTTTACACGAGTGGGAGTTTATGACCGAACTGGTGAATAAAACCGGCTGCGGCTTGCTGCTGGATGTGAACAATGTTTTTGTATCCGGCCATAACCATGGTTTTGACCCTGAGTTTTATATCCGCAATATCCCGCATAAAGCGGTGGTACAGATACATATTGCGGGCCCTACAGATTGCGAACAGTATTTTTTAGATACGCACGATCAGCCCGTACCTACCCCGGTTTGGAAACTGTACCGTTTAGCCCAGGAACTCACCGGCGGTGTATCAACCCTGTTGGAATGGGATGCCAATATCCCCGAGTATGATGAACTTGTAGCCGAGGTAACCAAGGCCCGGCAAGTATTGTTGGGCAACTATCCGGATGTGCCGGTGTACAGGGCATCGGCCGATGCCGCTGTGTCAAACCCGGTTGATCACCAAATGCAAACCGCGCATGAGTGAGTTGGTAACCCTGCAACGCTGGCTAACGTCCATCATTGTTAAGCCGGGTAAACTGAGTGATAAGATCAGGCTGGCTGATGAAAACTATCATTTAGATAACACCAAAGTTGTACGCACTACCGCGCGCATGTCATCCGGGCAAAAAATTGGCGTGTATGCACGTGGTTACGTGCTGCGTTTGATGGAATGTATGGAAGCAGAGTACCCAGCCGTGCGGCATCTGTTGGGCGATGAATTGTTTGACACTTTTGCTAAAGCCTACCTGGTGCAGGTTCCCTCCCGCTCACCAGATCTGTACGATCTGGGTAAAAACTTCCCGGCATTTTTAAAAGCGTCGCAACCAAAAAACAACACCGCAGATAACAGCCTGTTTGACCTGCCGGTCGACCTCGCTACCCTGGAACGGGCTATTGCCGAAGTTTCGCGGATGAAAGGTTTGGAAGGCCTTGAAAACGAAAAAGAAATTGACAACCAAATGCTTTACCTTTTAGGCGGTGCAAACTTCCAGGCGTCGCCCTGCCTGGTGTTGCTGCAATTGCAATTTGAGCTGGTTGATTTTATCAAAGACGTTCAGCATGGCCGCGAGGCGCAAACACCGGTTAAAAACGATACACTGATAGCCATAGGGCGCAAAAACTATATCGTACACACGCACCAGCTATCTGCCTGGCAATGGCGTTATTTACAAGCGCTGCAAAGCACAAAAGACCATAACTCTGCAACCACAATTGCTGCACAAACATGCGGTATTAGCAAAGACACCCTAATGGCCGACCTGATGCTGTGGCTACCCGTAGCTGTCAATTTTGGTTATATTTATCCCGCCGAATAATTATACTTTTAAATGCCGAAAACCTACTTTTGAGCTATGAACAAAGCCATCGAAACCATTATCCAAACCCGCAAGTCGGTATTAGAATTAGTTAAAGACCTGAGCATCGACCAACTAAATAAAATTCCACCGGGGTTTATCAATAACATCGCATGGCACCTTGGGCACGTAATAGCATCGCAACAAGGCGTATGTTACAAACGCGCGGGTGTTGATATGCACATACCCGACAGCTTTTTTATGACCTATAAACCCGAAAGCAAACCCGAGCGCTTTATTACGCAGGCCGAAATTGACGAGATAAAAGTGTTGCTGTTTTCCACGATTGACCAGTTGGTTACCGACTATCAGAATAAATTAGTGACCACCTACCCCGCCTGGACAACCCGCTACGGTGTGCATATTACCAGCTACGACGAAGCCATAAACTTCCTCCCCTTTCACGAAGGTTTGCATTTTGGCTATGTAATGGCCTTAAAACGGGCGGTGCTTGCCAGTTAGATGATTTAGGTGATCAATTTAAAACGGATAAGCCAAGAGTATACATAGCAGCCGGCGCAAAAACCGGCAAGGCTTTCGAGCGCGGCAAAAAGTATGAGTACGCCGCTAACCAACCGGGCGGTCAGCAAAAAGCCTGTTACATGGGCGGTTAATATAGCCGCTAAAAACACCAGGCCAACAAAAGTGGCAAAGCGTTTTGGGGCGCGGTCAACCGGCTTTGGTTTTAATTTTATTTGATTTATTACAGCACCACCTAAAATTGCCAAAGGGCTGTAAACGTTTAAGTTAAAGGCCCGCAATGCAAAATCTACTAATAGTATAGCTATTAATAACCAGTTACCAATGGCCAAATAAGTTATTGCGATAACCAGTACCAAAAACGCGGTAAACCTTACCTTATTTTCATCAACATTTACCTGGTCAACCGGGCAAACTACTGTATTTTTCATTAATTTAAATTTAACAACATAGAGGCCAGAAACGGATTTGAACCGCTGTAAGAGGTTTTGCAGACCTCCGCCTAACCACTCGACCATCTGACCTGTCAAAGTTCTGTTATTTTATCCATTAAACTGTACCAGTATGGGTATCGGGTCCATTTTTGCCATGTCCAACTTTTTGTTATAAATAATGAGGTCAGTTTTTTATACTTTGTTTGCCGCTTACACGGCATTATCTATGCCGATCTGCGCGTATTGATACTTAACGATGAGCGATAAACTTCATCTAAAAGCGCATCGGTTAAAAATGGCTTGTCCATGTCCCAATTGGTATGATCAAATATTACCTGGTGATAAGGCGTTGTTACAAACGTTGCCAGCAAAGGTACATGGGCGTCAATCCCGCTAAAGCGCTCCCAAACCGGGCTTTTGGGGTGATACACGCCAAATTGTTCTGCCAATTGATGGTCAGCATCAATGTAAAAGTTAAGCGTCAGGTTATTGTCCCAGGCTGCTTTTTGTAATTCAGGATTACTGCGGGGCGTTACTACAACCATGTTGCCGCCATTTGCGCGTATTTCGGGATTGATGGCGTTAAGCTGTTTTAAAAGATCGATGCCGGCCCGCCCCCATTGCTGCGCATAAAACGCAATGACCAATGGCTTGCTCAATATTTGCCTGATAGGTAAATGATTATGAGTTTCGGCACCGTTAAAAAACTGCTGCCAGCTGTTAAAGTTATTAGTAAAGGTAAACTGCGGAGCATTATCTCCCGTTTGTAACGGCTTTAACGACCGGTACCTTTTTACGCGTAATATCAGTTCGGTTTCTGCTTCGATCAACTCGAAGTCGGGGTATTGTTCTGTTAAGAAAGACATTATGAATTATATTTTTAAGATTAAACATTGTTGTTATCGTGCCTGGAAATTTAGCGACAACAACACATTCGTGCCTTTCCGCCTGATGTTGTTGCGAAGAATTTGCGCGATGGTTTAATTTTAATATTCATATCCGTTCGTTGTATCTGTTATTTGTTGAAGCAAATGTATATATTAGTTCCATAATATCTATAGATTTAATAGAATTTATTTAAACAAAGCATCATTAACCTGCAACTAATTGATAAACAGCGACAATTATTTTTTTGCTTTCGCGATAGCTTGCTGATTTTTAACAAATCCGGCAACATCAACCATAGGCGCTACCCAAATTTCTTTTTCGTGCTGTTTGATAAAATGAAGCAACAGGCTATGTTGGTGCAGGTCAACGTTGAGGTTATGGCCGCCGCCAACACCGTGAAACAGAAACACCAGTAAGGTATGGGTTTGCATGGCTTTTTTTACCAGGTCTATCATGTAGGCGGCATCCTGCCCGTTGATGGAATAGCAATTGATATCGTCCAGGTTAACCTGATCTACCGTTTTTAAGCCGGGCGTTACTCCCCTTGCCCCTACAAAATCATTACGCAGGTCGTTGTAAAAAAAGTAGTCACCTATTTTGGTGTCCCCGCAAGGGTAAGCAAATGTCCTAAACTCCTTACCGTCAATTGCTTTTAACAAGGTGTTATTTACCCTGGCCTCACTAACTTCGCGGGCAACGGCGTATTTACTCAGGTCAGTCGCAGGCGTAACAAAGCCGCGGCCTGGCTTACTGCCGTCGCATGGGTGGTATAGGGTATGGTTGCCCAGTTCGTGCCCGTGTTTGGCGGCTAACCTCCACTCGTTCATCCGTTTGGCTATAACATCTGACGAACCTATCAGGTAAAACGTGCCTTTAAACTTTAGCGAATCCAGCGCGGGCACCACATTATCCAGGTCGATGTTGATGGCATCATCGTACGTAAGTACAACGGCGCATTGTTTGTTATTCCATGGTAAATTGTTTTGCGCGTGGGCAAAAGCTGCCATAAGGCAGATCATCAGGCAGATGGTTAACGGTCTCATAACAGTAGGTTTATTAAACAAGTATACGGGTTTTGCCCAATATGATAGAAAAGTACATGATCAGGATAAATACGCATAAAAAACAACCTGGTTTGTGGCGGAAATTAGTCGTGTTAATTATCCATTCATAAACCTGTAAATTAACTATCCCATCGTGCCAAACAAAAACAACCCCAAACAGATCACGCTGGTAGCCAGCGGCGATTCGCGCATAGCTGCTAACCAAAACTGCTGGCAGGCCCAGGCCGAAATGGAGCAATTGCTCACCAAGGCCATTGAAAATGCCGGTTACACCGTTAAACGTGCGCATGGGTATAATGCGGAAAAAAAGCACGGCTTTATCGATTCGCAAAAAATGGGGATACAGGTTTTTGGCGGTATTGACCCCGATGCGCCGCTTATAGTGGCCGAAAGTGTTTGGCAGTACAGCCACCACGTTTTGGCGGGTTTAACAACACATAAAGGCCCGATATTAACCGTTGCCAACTGGAGCGGTATGTGGCCGGGCCTGGTGGGGATGTTGAACTTAAACGGATCGTTAACCAAAGCCGGGGTAAATTACAGCACCGCTTGGAGCGAAAACTTTGACGACGCTTTCTTTTTGGATGCTTTATCCGAATGGTTAACTACCGGCAAAATAAAACACGATACATCGCACGTTAAGGATTTTAACCTGGTAAAAGTACCACTGGCCGATGAACAAACCGGGCGCAGCTTTGCGCAAAGGTTCCGTTCGGCTAAAGCTATTATGGGGGTGTTTGATGAGGGATGTATGGGCATGTACAACGCCATTGTGCCTGACCACCTGCTGCACCCGACGGGGATTTTTAAGGAAAGGTTAAGCCAGTCGGCACTGTACGCGGCTATGCAAACTGTAACATCTGCCGAAGCAGAAGCCGTGCTAAACTGGCTATTGCAAAAAGGCATGAAATTTAACTGGGGCACCGACGAAAAGACCGAACTCACCAAAAGCCAAACCCTGGAGCAATGCAAAATGTATATAGCCGCCGGGCGCATGGCCGACTATTTTGGCTGCAGCACCATTGGCATACAATACCAGCAGGGCATGAAAGACCTGACCGCCACCAGCGACCTTGCAGAAGGCTTGTTCAATAATATTGAACGTCCGCCTATTTATGATGAAAGCGGCAGAGAGTTATTTGCCGGGCAGGCTATCCCCCACTTTAACGAAGTTGACCAGTGCGCAGGTATTGACAGCTTGCTCACCTATAAACTTTGGCAGGAACTGGGCATGAGCGGCGAGAATACCCTGCACGACATCCGCTGGGGCGAACATTACAAGGGAGATGGTATTGACGATTTTGTATGGGTGTTCCTGATATCGGGTGCGGTACCTGCAGCGCATTTTAAAGATGGTTATGCGGGCGCATCCAGTGAGCGGCAGCCTGCCATGTTTTTCCCGAAGGGCGGCGGTACTTTAAAAGGCGTAAGCAAACCCGGGCATATTGTATGGAGCCGTGTTTATGTGATGGATGATGCCCTGCATTGCGACATGGGCTTAGGCGAGGTTGCCGAACTGCCTGAAAGCGAGACCAACCGCCGTTGGGAACAAACCACTTACCAATGGCCAATTATGCACGGTATATTAAGCGGCGTATCGCGCGATCAGTTGATGGCCAGGCACCAGTCGAACCATATCCATGTGGTTTATTGTCCCGATAAGGCGATGGCAAAAAAGGCGTGCCATATTAAAGCGGCAGCATTTGATGAGTTAGGCATACAGGTACACTTTTGCGGAGAAATGTAAATAAAGCGGTTTTACTTAAAGTCTTTACCGCAGTTAAAGCAATGCCAGGCTTTGCGCGAAAGAAAAGGCATAACCATAAAAAAGAAAGCGACGATCATCGAAATAATACCGTACTTTTTTTCGGTAGCGTCGCCGTACCTTACATTTTCGGAACCGCAATAGGGACATATAACCACTTCTGACGCTGTAACAGTTGTATCATCAGTCTCGTCAACTCCAGGTATCCCCTCGTCGGCTAAAATAGCATTACACCTGTCTAAATCGCGCTCAAATATTTTGAGCTTAATACCCCCAACCGCATTGTTATAAAGCGGGTTCATTACGGCTATATTTTCGTCGGCCATAAAACAGGGAATGTCATTGTCCTCCAATCGCGTCTTGACTATCTGGGCCAACATGGGGTCGTAATAGCTGCGAAACGTAATAATAGGTTCTTCTTTGGCCATTGGTTTATATTGGGTACCGGTTACTTATTCAAAATCTTTTCCGCAGTTAAAGCAGTGCCAATCTTCATCTTTCCCTAAAGGGACGACCGAAAACATGGTCGATAACGTGCGGGTAAGCCAGTTGGTATCGTCGCGCAAGCTAAGCGCGTTGCGTACATTGTTTGAACCGCAGTACGGGCAGGTAACGGTTTGCTGCGCGGCATCTTCAATAAACTTGTCAACCGGTATAGCCGCGTCTTCGGCTAAAATGCTTTGTGCTTTTTCCATATCGCGCTCAAATATTTTGAGTTTGATGCCCCCGGCGGCGTTGCTGTAAATGGGGTAAACATTCATCATGCTGTCATCCACAAAGCACGGTATGTCGTTATCCTCAAACCTGGTGCGTATAATATGCGCCAGCATGGGGTCGTAATAAGTAGCAAAAGTGACGATCTGGTCTCCGGCTTCCATAGGTTTCAAATAAAAATGCCTTAATGCAACGAAGCTTCTAAGCCACAAATATACGTATTGATAGTTAGTCTACCTTTTGCAGGGATGATACGCCCGATTTATTATCGTTAACATTGGCCGGATTACCACGGTATTGTATCTCCGACACCCCGCTGCTGTTCACATTCAGCTCGTTCAGCACGTTTATCCTGCAATGGCTCATACCGCTGCTTTGAATGCTATAGGCCCCGGTTACAAAATCAAAAGCGTTTATGGTGCCCGAACCGCTCATTTCTACGTTGTGGCTCTTTGCCTGGCCGGTCAGGTCAAGTTCGGTCAAGCCGCTGCAATGGGTGTTCACGTTATCAGCGTTGAGGCTTAGGGTTACTTTGGTTGCGCCAGCTAAGTTAAACTCAATATCCTTAGCCGTTATTTTACCATCCGATGTTACTTCGATAGCTCCCGAAGCTTTAAAGTAAGAGAGGTCCTTTAACCTGATGGTGATGACGTACTGGCCCGAACCGCAAATACGGTGAGCGCTGTGTATCTTTAATTCATTGCCATCAAGATCGGTTTTGATGTACTGCATCAGGTTATCGTCGGCAGTTAAGGTTACCGATGATGCTGCGCTATCCTGTTTAATGATGACCCGGTAGCCGCCTGATATATCAATTTTCGAAAAACTGTTTAAATTGCGCGTTTCGGTAATCAGGTGGCCCGATCCGCGTTTACAGTTACACGATGACAGGCCCGCCAGCAGTACCAGGGCGCATACACTGAAAAATAGTGTTGATAGTCTTTTCATTTCGGTTTGTTTTTCTTTTTGACGACGAATAGCAGTATGAAGTTACAGCTAAATACCATAAAAAAGAAAAGCCGCCCCAAGCGGGCGGCTCAACTATTATATATATGATGGATGAAGAAAAGCTTATTCAATTTCAGCAAGTTCGTCATTTTGCAATTTAGCGGTAGTTGCTATAGTTACCTGCCTGGTAATAGCTTTGGTACCTTGTAGCTGGGCGGTATTTACGTGAGCCATTTGGCTAACCACAATGTTATTTTCTTCGGCGTAGCCGGTCAGTTTAGCTTTTGCACTGCCATTTAAAGTAACTTTGGTACTGTAAGCGTCAATGTCTAACTGTGCAGAGGCGCGATCGTTCAAGTTAACGTTCAACTCGATAGCTGATAGTTTACCAAATGATTTTATGGTAGCGTTATCAGATGCAGTGATAGAGCGCAGGTCGGCTGCAGTAACCCAAACAACTAATTTTTCGGTTTTGTAAGATGATATGCGAAGTGTACCATTTTGCGCTTGTACCAAAGCGTTTTGGCTGTAGTAGGAGTCGTAAACTTTTACGTTGTTTTCGCCAGTTGAAAGGTAAACCTCCACGTTGCCGCTAACTTCGATGTTGCTAAAGCTGGTTACGTTGGTCAATACGGTTGCTACGTTGCTATTGCGTGCTGCTGCACGGCTTTGGGTAGTAGTAAAGGTAAAAAGTATTACAGTTGCGATAGATAAAATTATAGTTTTCATTTTTGTAAATTTTTGATATTCAGTTTGTTAATATATTTTCTAATTTAAATACATCCATAAGACCGCAAAAAAATCAAAAGGTTACACTTGGTTTTTAAAAAATTTATTATCTTAGTTGTTTTTTACTTTCAAAAATCACGAAGCCAGGGTAATAATATAGCGCTATTACATTTAAACCCATATTTCAGGTTAATGTAACAATTATGTAACTTCTTAAAAATTAGGCAATAAGTGGTTTTCAGGCCATTACAGATACCATATTGAGCGCAGTTTCGGCGAGCTTAAGGTCGCCTTTTATGATGATCTTATCCATTACCTGTTCCGGAAGGAAGCTTTTTGAGAACAGTTTCCAAGCGGTATCCGGGTCGATGGCTATGCTTGTGGTAACATTTGGGAGTTCGCCTTTACCTAAAACCCATTTCCCGTTCACTCGCGTAACATTCCACGTACCGCCAATGTCGCCGGTAACGATTATCTCAACAACGATACCTTCATTAGCTTCAACGCCGCGATAAGAATAAGGCAGGGCCATCATAAAAATATCTATAAAAGGATAGAATAGTTCGCGGGTCATCAGGTCGGGTTTATTCACTGCATCGCGAATTTGCTGCTGGTGTAAAAACTTCTCGGTGTACTCGCGTGCTATGTGCATCCAATTCTTACTTTCGCTCTCCCCTGCCCAGTCAACAGCGTAGCGTGCGGTGGCCATCATATCAGCACGGGCATATATATCGCAATACATAGGGCCGGTAAGTTCGAGAAGCTTAATGAGTAATCCGGGACTTACCCGTCGCATCGCTTTTACCCAATCGGCATTAAGCTGGTTTAAAAAAACAACCAGGTCAGTGTACGAATTGATCTGTGGCGGCGGATCGCCTTTAAAAGTTTCACCTGCCGAAATTACCCGCACGTTTGTATCCAGCAGGTGGCCAGCAACATCCTTAACATCCCACAATTTTGCAACCGTTTGGCACTGCCACTCATCGGGCGAAAGCTCTTTAAGCAATTCCATGAGCTTTGCATCCAACACGGGCAGCAGATGAACAACATTGATCGGTATAACAGGCTGGGCAGGCATATTTCAGTTTGTCACCACCCAAAATAAGCTTTTACAATTAAAACTTATAATTTAATGCCTTATTCCGGTTTAGTTTATCGGGAGGACTTGTTTATTTGCCTTCGGTTGGATACACAAAGCCGGTTTCCTGTTCTTTCATTTTTATGGGACGGACCTCGATACTGGCACTTGGCACAAAAGCAAACTCGGGATTTTTTTTGGCAAGCTCGACGGCTTCGTCCAAACTATCCGCTTTTAGATGGTAGTACCCAACCTGCACTTCCTGATCAGGGTTGATGGGCACAATATTCCAATCACCACCATTTTTGGTAAGCCTAACCCCTTCGCGAACAATGGGTTGGGCGGCTATCAGATTATCATTTGCCTTTAATTCACCAATATACACTTCGCACTGTTTAATAAAAGCCAGGTGATCGGCTGGCGATAGGGCTTTTTTGGCATCGCCCGCATTACGGACGTAAAGCATGTATTCCTTTTTCATAGTATAAAGATAAATACATCATTATCAATATCCTGCAAAAGTGTTACTGGTAGGCCCCGAATTCTTTTTATGATGTTATCCTGGCAGCAGCATAGCAACACCAAAGAAAATAATAAGAGTAACTACAGCGCCTATAACACCTACCAAAGCTGCACGCCAGCGACTATAAGCTAACCCTCCTGCATTTATGTGTATTTTTATCTGGTCACCTTGATAATATTGCGTCATCCAATAAGCTATCCCGCTAAGGATCAATGGGATAATATACCTGGGAACATTCTCAATATTCGGGACGAAAAAAAGTCCAACAAAGAGAATTATCGTCACTAAAGCCGAGATCAGCCACGCCCGTATCGCCCTATCTTTCCGTCCGAATACTTTATAGTTCTCAGCGATCAAATACCCGCCCACTATAGGCCCTCCCAAAAAAACGCCTGTCCATACTGCCCTCTCTCCATATATTTTTGATGTTGGCGCAGGTACTTCGATAATGAATTCTTCGTTTTGCTCCATTCTTAGTTTTGGTTTACTAAATATAGTTTTCTTTTTACAAATAATACCTTTCCCCATCCGTTTTTATTTTACCGGCATCAAGTAATAGCCTGACCACAGCTATGCGCTCCTTCTCAATGCCACTGGTTATCATTTGCATCAACTCATCCAGTGTAAGCGGCTGGTCGCCCAGGGCTTTGGCTATTTCGTCGGTTATGCGGTCGGTGGCGTCAAACAGGTTTTGTCGGCGCTTTTCGTCGAGGCAAACATCACAGGTGCCACACTTGTGGGCATTTTGCTCGTCAAAATAGCTCAGCAACATGCGGCTGCGGCAGTTGGGTGCTTCGGCGTAATAAAACACGGCTTCCATTTTTTGTTTAAAAACAGCTTTACGCTGTTCAATGTAAGCTTTATCGATAATTACGTTTTTAATATCCTGCCGTGGGCTCAAAAAAGTAACCTGGGGTTTATCAGTTTGGGGCAGGTAATTAAGCACTTCCATTTGCTGCAACTGCTGCAAGCCCTCAATTACCTGCTGCACACTGGCGTTCATACGGCGGGCCAAATCAAACTCGCGGATGTGCACATAATTTTCGAACGCCCCGGCGTATGAGCGGAGTATGGTTTTTACAAAGCCATCCCAGGCCTGGTTTTGTATCTGAAAATTGTACAGCACTTCGTTATCCACCAAAAACCTGAGCCGCGAGGGTAAAAAAACGCTTTCGGTAAACGACACATAATCATTACGCTCCAAAAACTTAAGTGCGTTCAATGTTTTTACCGCATCCAGTTTAAAACGCGAACAAAACTCGCCGATGTCCAGGTCAAAACTTACGCCCGCCCCTGTGCCATAGGCCAGCTGGTAATAGCTGCCCAGGTGATGGTAAACTTTTTTGATCTCATCTACCGACGGAAAGTTCAGCTCAAACTTTTTTTCGAGCTTGTAACGGTCGCCGTAGTTATACAGCAATACGGCGTATGCTTTTTTTTCATCGCGCCCTGCCCTGCCCGCTTCCTGGTAATAAGCTTCGAGGCTTTCGGGCAGGTCCTTGTGTATTACAAACCGCACATCGGGTTTGTCAATACCCATCCCAAAAGCATTGGTGGCAACTATAATGCGTGTTTTGTTGGTTTTCCAATTTTCCTGCTTTTGCGATCGCTGGGCGGCTTCTAAACCCGCGTGGTAATAGTCGGAAGTATAACCATGCTGATCCAATAACTGGGCTATCTCAAAAGTTTCCTTGCGGCTGCGCACGTAAACAATGCCGCTGCCCTTAACGCCCTTAACCACGTCCAGCAGTTTTTGCAGTTTGTTTTCGTGGTGCTGCACCACATAACTAATGTTTTTACGCTCAAAACTCTGCCTGAAAACGTTTTGACGCTTAAACAATAACTTTTGTTGAATATCATCGGCTACCTCGGCTGTAGCTGTCGCCGTTAATGCCAATACCGGCACATTGAGGTGCAGCTGGCGCAGATCGGCCAGGTGCAGGTACGGCGGCCTAAAATCGTACCCCCATTGTGATATACAATGCGCCTCGTCGACGGCGATAAGGTTTACGTTCATGTAGCGTATCCGCTCGATGACCAATTCGGAAAGTAACCTTTCGGGCGAGAGGTACAAAAATTTGACGCCGTTGTAAATACAGCTATCCAGTGCCAGGTCGACCTCACGTTTGCTCATGCCCGACACAATTGATACCGCAGGGATACCTTTAGCCTCCAGGTTTTCCACCTGGTCTTTCATCAGCGCGATAAGAGGCGATATCACAATACAAATACCCTCTTTGGCCAGCGCCGGCACCTGGAAACACACCGACTTACCGCCTCCAGTGGGCAGCAGGGCAAGCGTATCGTGCCCCAGCAATACCGACTGGATGATCTCTTCCTGCAAGGGGCGGAATGCGGTGTGTTTCCAGTAATGTTCGAGTATTTGCTGTATGGTCATTTATAAAATTGGGCTTATCAATTACCGGGCTTAATATCCGAATTAATTTTGAACCGATAGCCAATCTTACCAATACGATAATAATTTTCAATACGCGAAATATTGACTAACTACCTGAAAAAGTTTATATTAAGTTAAGGATTTGATTAAAATGTAATTTGTATATTGCATGAAATTTAAACTAATGGAAACCCAAAATTACAGCAACCATGCCCGGTATGTTAAGGGCTATCATTTTATTTCGAGCATTTTAATATTAACGGGGTTAATTATCTCGTCGGTTAACCTGGTGCGCCACTGGAACGTTAAAGGCTTTGTTAGCGCGGCCATGATCGTGCTATTGTTTGTAATATGCACCCTATCGTGGTGGTATTTAAGGCAATTTGCACTTAGGGCGCAAGACCGTGCCATACGTGCTGAAGAAAGCCTGCGCTATTTTATATTGAGCGGCAAAGCAATTGACAACCGCCTAACCATGAGCCAGGTAATCGCCCTGCGTTTTGCATCCGATGAGGAATTTATCGCCCTCGCAACCAAAGCAGTCAGCGAAAGCCTTTCGGCAGCTGACATTAAAAAAGCCATCCAAACCTGGCGGGCCGATCATCACCGGGCGTAATTAACCCAAATAAACATTAACGGGGGCAGTATCTATAACAAGGTACTGCCTTTTATTTTATATTACAACTGTTCCAATTGTATGCGCGTTAAAATATCATCTAACTGTTGTTCGGTCATGCCCGACTTGATCTGGCCATCGTAAAATGTTTTAATGATGCGTGCGTCGAGCGTTTGAAACTGAATGGGCGCCGCTTTGGCTTCTTCAAAAAAAACGCTTTTAAAATAATCGGGCGTAGTACCTACAAAGCCCATACCCCTGACGATCTGTTTTTGGATGACCGTCCATGTACTTGCACCAGGCACCGGCCTTATCAGTTGTATCATGTTGCTGAAACCTTTTTCGTTGGCAAAATAATAGGCCGGTCCGGCTTCGGTATTTCCCTTAAAATAGGAGATAACTTCGGGGCGCATTATTTTAGCCATCTCCGGATAACGGTGAGATATTATGGCAAAATTGACACAACTATCCGCCGTAACTTTGGTTATCTGCAAGCCGGTTAAACGGGCCAGCTGGTTAAAGGTACTATCAATACGCAAGTTAGTTTCATCATCAAACGTACCATAAACTTTATAAAATATTGGCGTTTGCCATTTTTTGACTACCAGTTGCGGATCGAGCAGGTTATTGGGTGCCAGCACTATTTTTTTAAACAGCTCTACCTCCTTGTTAAACTTTTTGGGCTGATAAACCGGCACGTCGGGATGAAGCGCGGCCATCAGGTTTTCCTTTGTAACTACATTAGCGTCGTGGGTTGCTTTGCGATTGTCTTCGGTATCTTTTGGCGACTGATATTCAAAAGGCAACAGGTCGCCTATGCGCTGCGTGCCCATGTAGCCAAACCATTGCAGGTCGGCACCATAGAAGCCCCGTTCGTCGATCAGGCAGTTTTCGCTTGTTTGCCCAAGTTTGGTTTGCAACCATAACTGGTTATCATGTATAATGGTGATGTTAAACTTAAGGTTGATCACCTTGATCCCTGACTTATCGGTACTCAAAATGCTATCCACCGGCCAGGGTGTTAAGTATGGTGTATATATTCTGTATCCTTGCTTATTGAGTGTATTGCTCCATAAGGCCCGGATAAACTGCATACGCGACCCATCGTAGGCATCTTCGCGGTTATGGGCTATTTTTTTTTGATTTGCGGCTGTTGCCTCGTCAATAAAAATATAGTTACCCCTAAATACTATATTGCGGCCCGTTTTTACAAACTTATCCAGGTAATAGGTAATGTGATAACCTAAACGTTTGTTCTCTATCTCAATCGGCTTATCGCAAAAAGCGTTTAGCGTAGCTGTTTTTTTATGGTACTCCAGGTCTATGTCAGGCAGGTTTAAAATGGTGGTCGCGGCCGAATTATCTGATACGCCGATAAACTCGCGGATAAACATGCGCTCCATTTCTTCGCGCGAGGTACCACCAATGGTCACCATGCGCAGGCGGTTCACTTTGGGTTTTAAATAAACTTTAACTATCTCGCCGGGTTTATAGCTACTCACCACGGTTGAATAATAGCCCACGCTGCTTACCACAAAAGGCACCCTGCCCGGCAATTGCTGCAGGTGGAAAGCGCCATTGCTGTTGGTTGACGTACCCGTTAACGACCCGCCATAATATACACTGGCATGGGCAATAACGGTATCGCTGCCTGCACGGTACACTACACCGCTTATAGCCTGCGCCCGCAAAGCTATCGGCGCTAACGCTGCAACAGCAATAAACAACAATCTGATAACCCGGTGGTGCATGGCGGTTTGATAAATTGGCAATGCAATATAACAAATAAATATACCGGGTAAAATTTTGGTTTTGTTTTTGCAAACACCTTATTAAACAACGGAGGCTAAAATGATATTACCCGACAAAAAAATTATCCGCAATGTGTTATCAACCCTGTTTTTACTGGCATTATTGACACTTATTATTATTGTGATCAACCAATTGGCTGTACGCACCATCCATCAACATTTAATATAACATTAAAGCCGGGAAAGCTATTCCACGCCACAAACAAAAACCCGGTACAAACACTGTGTAAACATTTCCACAGCATACTGGGCACTATACGCAGGTATCTTAAGCTAAAAAATATTTAACATTTATTTAGGCTGATGTCCTATTTTTGGTACCGATATGCTACCCATAAGCCGCCTTGCTACCTTAAACGATATACCCGCCATGCAACAACTGATAGCCTCGTCGGTACGCGGGTTAAGCATTGGCTATTACAACGAACAACAAATAGAAAGCGCTATCCAACATGTTTTTGGTGTGGACACGCAATTGATAGCCGATGGCACTTACTACGTTTTAACTATTAACGATGTTTTGGCAGCCTGCGGCGGATGGAGCAAACGCAACACCCTTTATGGCGGCGACCAGTTTAAGGCCAAAGCCGACCCGCTGCTCGACCCTGCTACCGATGCCGCCCGCATACGCGCCTTTTTTGTACACCCTGAATATGCCCGGCAAGGCCTTGGCCGCCTGATGATAAACCTTTGCGAAGATGCCGCCAAATATGCCGGCTTTACCTGCTTTGAACTGGGCGCAACCCTGCCCGGTGTGCCGCTTTACAAAGCTATGGGTTACCACGCCCTTGAGCAGCACAATGTAGCCATGCCCGGTGGCGAGGTTTTGCAGGTGATCAAAATGAGAAAAGAGGGTGATCGCACCGATCATTGAATTTGATTACACCCATTTTGGAAGATCGATCACACCGATGATCAAGGTAAGCTATTAAATACACCTGTATTAAATAATAGCTTAATACAAAGTTAACGGGACAGATATATTTTTTTATTAAATAAAATAATATCTTAGAACTGATATTCCTTTTTTATTTAAACCTTAAAAAAAACTCACAATGTCAATCACATTCGACAACATCCAGTTTTGGGACACCCAGGCCAAGGGCTTTACGTATCCCGAAATGCAGGCCGCACCCGTGGGCTATGCACCTATCCAAAATCGCGCTAATGCAGGCATTTGCGTATCAGGCGGCGGTTCGGTATCCGCATCCTTAATCGCCGGTTATTATGCAGCGCTATCGGAGTTAAAAATCATGGCCAATTTACGCTACGTGTCCGGCGTATCGGGCGGTACCTGGGGTACAGCACCTTATGTATACGGGGGCGGCCCTAACTTCTCGGGCACGCTTGCTTTACCTGCTGACATACAATTGTCGGATATTCAAAAAACGGATTCGGGAACCATGCAGGATGCTGTCGCAAATGCCGATATAGCCGATACATGCATCACTTATCTTACTGAGGCAGAAGCCGATGGTGCCCCCACAAACCGCGTTTATGAAAAAGGTGTAGGCGCCTGTTTCCTCGATCCATTAGGTATAAAATCGCCTTCGTACCTTGACCTTGATCCGCAGTTTTTCAGTTCAACTTCGGATATGGTTAAAAACATAAGCGATCGTAACAAAAAAATAAAGAACGGCTTTATGACATTGGCCGATGACATGCCTTTCCCCATCATGAACACCACCATGTTTGTGCCGGTAACACAGCCCAATATGGACCCTACCAATTACATTTGCCCCTTCGAGGTTACGCCGCTTTATTGTGGTATCAAGGCGCCTCAAACCATCACCAACTGTAACCAAAATATCGGCGGCTTTTTCATCGAAAGCTTCGGCTTTAACACCACGCTCGACAGCGTTAATAACGGTGTGGCCCAGGCAACAGGTACCTATCCCTTTGAGCTTTGCCAGCCTGTAGGTGCCAGCGGCGCCGCACTCGAAAGCATGCTCGAAACGTCGCTGCCGCAATTGTTAGGCTGTTTCCCGCAGTTTATGTACTGGAACCCATACCAATCGCCTGTACAATCAGTACAATATGATTTTGGCGATGGCGGCTGCATCGAAGATACGGGCATAACCTCGCTGCTGGCCCGCGGCGTTACCAATATCGGCGCCTTTTTGACCGAGCCAGTGTTCTTCCCCGCAGTAGATGCCCCGGGTCGCTCCGGGTTTACCGAGCGCGTATTTGGTTATAACCAGATAGCCTGTTTATTTGGCGCCCCTCTTATTGATACCGCTTCGAGCGCAACCAACGGCGTGGTTGAATACATTACGCCGCCAAGCAGTACCAGACAGGTATTTAATAACACGAACAACGAATTTGAGGACCTGCTTACCGCGATGTCTAACGCGCGCACAGGCGGTAATGGCATCGTTGTACCATCAACGTTAAGCGTAGTACCAAATGCCCTTTTCGGCATTACTACCGGGTATACGGTCGATGTAATATGGTCGGTTATCGATAATGCAACTGTATGGGAAAGTGCTTTACCAAGCATTTCATCAAACAATGTATCAGGATTTATGGCCGACACAGCTAATAACCTGACCGATTTCCCCGAAATACTCGTATTTATGCAGAACCCAAAAAATGTTATTGAACTAACGGCTCCGCAAACCAACCTGCTGGCCGATTTTGGCTACTGGATGGTAATGAATAACCAGGATACCATTACCCCGGTGTTAGCGCCTGTAGAAGGATAATAACAAATAGTAATGGTTTATATAAAAGGTGCGCAGGTTACGGCTTGGGCACCTTTTTTTGCTCTTAAGACTATCAGGTTAGTTGGATAACTGCCGGATTATTTGTATATTGTAAGAATTGATAACAACACGAGTAGCCAAGAATAAAGGCGAATTGTACGAATTGAAAATACCCATATTTACCCATGTTCTTTATCGAAAAACATATGTACCGTTTTTTGCTTGCCTCGATAATTGCTCTTTGTGCAGGATGTGCTCATAACGGTCAAAATGCAGGGTCGCAAAAAATACCTGCCCCACGTACCTTTCTGGATAGCATAGCAGCGCAAATGGCGTTTCATTTTAGCCAGATACGGCATAATACCATTATAGGTGTAGGATATTTTGAGTATGCCAGCGACGATAGCACCAGGCGTAACCTTTCGTTTAGTGGCGATACTATTTTCTATCCAAAATCCGCTCATCCGCTGGCTATACTAAACTATAGCGACACATTGGGTGTTTGCTCAAAAAAATTGCTCCTGGTGTATGATAAGCGCACTTTAAAAAACACAGCGTACCAATTGGTAGAAGCAGACTGGGATATTGATTACAGTACCGATGACACCCAGATGAGTTACAAAATACTCAATGATAGCCTGTTTTATGTAGATGAGGTATATACAGAACGCAAAGGAAGAAAGGGTTTGAAAACAAATAAGCAAACTACAACCCGACAATATTTTAAGATCGACAACGGGGGGAAAATAAAGACCGATCGAAAAAAAGTGGTCACTGTAAAACTGGTCGATAAAACTGAAGACGATAAATAATTCTTACTTTACCCCCCTGCAGGATAATTATGCAATATCCACATTTACCCATGTGGAACAATGGTTGAAGGATTGAATGATTGAATAAATGAATGATTTTTTTGTGGATACCCATATTTACCCCCGTGTTACAAATACCTCGCAATCTAATCGCTATTTTAGCCCCGTTAAACTGCACCTTCAATGAAAAACCTGCTACTGCCCCTGCTACTGCTACTCCCCTTTGGTGTCATCGCCCAAAATAAATGGAACGTAGAGGCGCCTCCGGGGTTATCTAAAAAAGTAAGCATTACTACTAATGAGGGCACCTGGATGGACTTAGACGTTAGCCCGGATGGTAAAAGCATTGTTTTTGACCTGCTTGGCGATATTTATAGCATACCTGTAACCGGCGGTAAAGCGGTGCTGCTATCTGGTGGTAAGGCCTGGGATGTGCAACCCCGGTATAGCCCTGACGGTAAAACCATATCGTACACCAGCGACCGTGATGGCGCGGACAACATTTGGCTGATGAACGCCGATGGCAATAATAAACGCCCTTTAACACATGAGAACTTTAGGTTACTGAACAACGCCAGTTGGACACCCGACGGCGAATACCTGGTAGCCCGTAAACATTTTACAGGATACCGTAGCCTGGGCGCGGGCGAAATGTGGTTATACAACAAAAACGGCGGCGAGGGCATACAACTCACCAAACGCAAAAACGACCAGCAGGATGCCGGCGAACCCGTGGCATCGCCCGACGGCAAATACATTTACTGGAGCGAGGATGCCACACCCGGCCCCTACTTTCAATACAATAAAGACCCTAACGGCGGTATTTACGCCATCAACCGGCTCAATCGTCAAACCGGCGAAATTGAAACGGTAGCTTCGGGCGCGGGAGGTGCCTGCCGTCCGCAATTATCGCCCGATGGTAAACTGATGGCTTTTGTGAAGCGGGTGAGGCTAAAATCGGTAATGTATTTGAAAGACCTGGCCACGCAGGAAGAATGGCCGGTTTATGATAACCTATCGCACGACCAGCAGGAAACCTGGGCCATTTTTGGCGTTTACCCCAACTTTAACTTTACGCCCGACAGCAAGAATCTGATATTTTACGCCAAAGGCAAAATTTGGAACCTGGGCATTGACAGCCTGAACGCTAAACAAATCCCATTCGATGTAACATCAACACAAACCATAAGCGATGCGCTGCATTTCCCTCAAAAGGTTTTTCAGGATGAGTTTACGGTGAAAATGATCAGGCAACTGACCACATCGCCCGATGGCAAACGCGTGGCTTTTAACGCTGCAGGGTATATTTACACCAAAGCCTTACATCCCGATAGTATCCCGCACAGGATAACCAACACGCCTGACTTTGAATTTGAACCAGCCTTTAGCCCCGATGGTAAGCTGCTGACTTATATCGACTGGACTGACGAGTTGAAAGGTTCGGTCAACACCATCGACCTGACCACACACCTGGTAACCCGCCTCACTACCGATAAAGGCTTTTACTATATGCCACGCTTCTCTAACAAAGGCGATAAAGTGGTTTATGTAAAAGGCCAGGGCAACGATATGCTTGGCTATTTTTTTGGTAACGACCCGGGCATGTACCTCATCCCGGCAACGGGCGGCAAACCGCAGATGATAGCCAAAGATGGCATACGCCCGATGTTTAGCACCGACGATAGCCGGATATTTTACCAAAGCGATGAGAGCGGCAAAAAAGCCTTTAAGGTAATGGACGCCAGTGGCGGCAACCCAAAAACCCTGTACACCTCCACTTACGCCACACAATTTGCGCCCAGTCCGGATGGTAAGTGGATGGCATTTACCGAACTATTTAATTGTTATTTAACGCCAATGGTCAACACCGGAACCGTGCAGGACCTATCGGCCGGTAACAAGGCTATCCCGCTAACCAAACTTACGCGCGATGCCGGGACGTGTATTCATTGGTCGAAGGACAGTCAGCATTTAATGTGGACACTTGGCCCAAAATACTTTAGCCGTGATATCCGCACCGCTTTTCCGTTTGTGGAGGCTGGCCCCGATAAAACGCCGCCCGTTGATACCGTTGGAGTTGACATCGGCCTTAAGCTAAAAAGCGATGTACCCGATGGTAAAATAGCGTTTAAAAATGCCCGCATCATTACCATGAAAGGCGATGAAGTGATAGCCAACGGCAGCATAGTTATTGAGCAGAATAAAATAACCGCTGTTGGTAAAGCTGCCGATGTGGCTATACCCACCGATGCCAAGGTTTACGACATAAGCGGTAAAACCATTATGCCCGGTATTATTGATGTGCATGGGCACCTGCGTACCAGCCCGGATGGGGTATCGCCGCAGCAGGACTGGAACTATTATGCCAATCTGGCCTTCGGGGTAACCACCGCGCACGACCCATCGAGCAATACCGAGATGGTTTTTAGCCAAGCCGAAATGATCAAAGCCGGTGTAATGACCGGCCCGCGCATGTACTCGACCGGGACGATACTTTATGGTGCCGATGGCGATTTCAAGGCCGTGATCAACAGTCTGGACGATGCACGCTCCAACCTGCGCAGGCTAAAAGCCGTGGGCGCTTTCTCGGTAAAAAGCTATTGTCAGCCACGCCGCGAGCAGCGCCAGCAAATTATTACCGCAGCAAGAGAGTTGGGTATGGAGGTAGTGCCTGAGGGTGGTTCTACATTTTTTACTGATATGAACATGATATTGGACGGCCATACCGGCATTGAACATAACATACCGGTTGTACCTGTTTACAAAGATGTAAAAGCTTTATGGAACGCCAGTAAAAGCGGTTATACACCTACACTAATTGTAAGCTACGGTACGCAGTTTGGCGAAAACTATTGGTACGACCGTACCGAGGTTTGGAAAAACGAGCATCTGCTGAGCTTTACGCCAAGGGCAATTGTTGATTCGCGTTCACGCCGTCGTACCACGTCCGAGTATGGCGACTACGGGCATATCGAAGTATCAAAAGCCGTCAAACAAATTGCCGATGGCGGTACCAAAGTAAACCTGGGCGCACACGGGCAATTACAAGGGCTTGGTGCCCATTGGGAGCTATGGATGCTGACGCAAGGCGGCATGTCGCCTTTGGAGGCTATACGCTGCGCTACCATAAACGGCGCTGCTTATTTGGGTATGGACAAAGAGATCGGATCGCTGGAAACAGGTAAACTGGCCGACCTGATCGTGCTGAACGAAAACCCGCTGGACGATATCCACAACAGCGATAAGATCAAATATGTAATGGCTAACGGACGGCTGTACGATGCGGAATCGATGAACGAGATAGGTAACCGCGAAAAACCAAGATTGCGTTTTTGGTGGCAAATGAACCGGGGCGATATGGCTACCTTGCCATTGGGCAACCAGCAAACCTGGTTGTATACCGTGCAGGATGGTAATTAGGCTATAAACAAAAATAGCCTGAACAAACGTCCGGCTATGGTTTAACAAATTTGAGGTTGGCTGTATCAGGCGTTAACCGGTACAGTTTGCAGCTTTTGTTTAGCTCTTACATTTCTCACATAAACTACAACACGGGCAATAATAAAAGCGATTATCATACAATTTGCGTTTTTAAGTTTAATTCAATTAGCCAGGCAATTAGGTTACCCTGCTTTAACTACTCAACAAAAGTAAAGGTTATTAAATAATTTTCCAATTAGTTTATAAAATTTATTTTTAAACCGATTAAACCTTTTGGCATTTTCATAGTTGCGTCATTTTAAAGCGGTTAAAAATAATTGGCTTTGCAGTTTTTTAATTTTGCATGGCCGTGAGAAATAGTACAAATACCCGGCCTAAATACCCCTATAACCACATGGAACAAAATAAATTGAAAATCGAGATATGGTCAGACGTGATGTGCCCTTTCTGTTACATCGGCAGACGCCGTTTTGAGGCTGCTTTGCAACAATTTGAACACAAAAATAATATTGCCGTTACCTGGAAAAGTTTTCAGCTTGACCCTGAGATGAGGTCGGAACCGGGGAAAACAATCCACGAATACCTGGCCGAAAGGAAAGGATTTTCCCTTGAGCGCTCACAGCAGATACACCAACAGATGACGGCACAGGCCGCCGAACTGGGTTTGGTTTACGATTTTGATAAAGCCGTTATTGCCAATTCGTTTGACGCGCACCGTTTCTCGCATTTAGCCAAGGCAAATGGCGTACAGGACGCCGCTGAAGAAGCCCTGTTTAAAGCCTATTTTACCGATGGAAAGGATATTTCCAATCACGAAACACTGATCGCTTTAGGTCAACAAATAGGTCTTGACCCGGCAGTAGTTAAACAAACTTTAGAAAGCGACCAGTATAGCGATGAGGTACGGCAGGACATTTACGAAGCACAACAAATTGGCGCACGGGGCGTACCATTTTTTGTGTTGGGCGATAAATATGCCGTATCGGGTGCACAAGCTACGGAAACATTTTTAGGTGCCTTAAACCAGACCTGGAATGAGGTAATGCCAGCGGCTACAATTAACGGCTCCGTTTGCGGACCGGAAGGAGATTGCTAAAATAAGATGGAAGATGTTGGATGTAAAATGTAAATTTCAAATTGTAAAAAACACATCTTCCATCATACCTAATACCTCTTACATAAAACCTAAATCCCCTGCGCTATCACAAACCCACACGCCCAGGCCCATTGAAAGTTGTAGCCACCCAACCAGCCGGTAACGTCGACACACTCGCCGCCAAAGTAAAGGCCGGGTACTTTTTTGCTTTCGAGGGTTTTTGAGGATAGTTCGCTGGTTGATACGCCGCCGCGCATCACCTCGGCTTTATCGTAGCCCTTATCCCCGGCAGGCTTAACTTTAAAATGGTGTATCAGGTTATCAATAGCATCCATATCTGCCCGGGTAAGCGAAGCCAGGTTTTTCTCTATAGGCAAAAATTTGGAAAGCGCGTCAGCAAACTTACGGGTGTACAGGTTTGCCAGTAATCCCGCTAAGGGGCGTTTGCCATTGGTTTGGCGTTCTTCTTCAATGATGTCGAGGATGTTCTCATGCGGCAGCATATCCAGGTTGATGGTTTCGCCGGGCCGCCAGTACGATGATATTTGCAGGATGGCCGGTCCGCTTAACCCCCAATGGGTGAAAAGGATGTTCTCCTCAAAGCTGATGTGGTCGTTACTAACCCGGCAAAATATGGAGTTGCCTGATAAAGCCCCGTACCATTCCTGGTCTTTCCCGGTAATGGTTAAGGGTACCAGCGCTGGGGCTGTTTCGGTAACCTGCAAACCTAATTTACGGGCAATGCGCAGGCCAATATCCGTCGCGCCCATTTTGGGAATAGGCAGGCCGCCCGCTGCAACAACCACTTTTGAGGCAAAAAGCTGTTCTTCCCGCCCATCGCGCTCGAAGCTTACAGTAAAGCCGCCATCGCTTTGTTCAACAGCTTTCACATCGGCACCGCACCAGATCTGCTGGTCCATGTCCTGGCAAAGACTGGTGAATACATTGACGATGTCTTTTGCTTTATCCGTTACCGGGAAAAGCTGACCAAGCGTTTTCTCTTTGCCTTCAATGCCGTAGGTCTCAAAAAAAACAATGGTATCCTCAACGCTCCATTGCGAGAACGCCGATTTACAGAAATGCGGGTTTTGCGAGATAAACTGCAGGTCGGTAGCGTACATGTTGGTGTAGTTACACCTGCCGCCCCCGCTGATGAGTATTTTAGCGCCGGGCTGCTCGTTCTTTTCCAGGATAAGTGTGCGTTTGCCTAAAAAACCAGCTTGCACGGCACACATCAATCCGCAGGCACCGCCGCCAATAATGATGGCATCAAATTGAGTTTGTTTTGTTATTTTTGTTGCCATGGGCGATTTGGAGCAAATATCAGAATTTGGCAAGATACTCATCTTTTTAATTGCAGGTTTTATGCTGGTGGGCATGGCTTTTTTTGTGAACCGCCTTATCGCGCCCAATAACCCGACGCCCGAAAAGCTGACATCGTACGAATGCGGCGAAGAACCCGAAGGCAACGCCTGGCTGCAGCTTAACCCTAAGTTTTATGTTATTGCGCTGATATTCTTGTTGTTTGATGTCGAGATGGTGTTCATCTTTCCCTGGGCAACCGTATTTGGCAACCACGAGCTGATCAAGGCCGAGCCGCTGTGGGGCTGGTTTAGCTTAGCAGAAATGTTTGTTTTTGTAGGGATACTGATATTAGGCCTGGTATACGTTTGGGTAAAAGGCGATCTGGATTGGATAAAGGTTAAACCGGTTGTCCCAACGGTTGATACCCATATCCCGCGATCGCTTTACGATACCATTAACCAGCAACAAGCGGCTTACAAGGTAAAAGCCTTTACATTAGAAACAAAACAAGAACCCGTTGCTGGCGCTACTGCAACTGCCTCTGCTACTGCTACTACAACACCCACCATACGCTTTAAACCCGCTTTTAAAAAACCAGTTGATGAGTAACGATACGATGAACCCCGGTGGCGACGTGATCGTAACCAAACTGGACGACCTGCTCAACTGGGCGCGAATGTCATCGCTTTGGCCCCTGAGCTTTGGTATTGCCTGCTGCGCGATAGAGATGATGGGCTCTATGGCATCCACGTATGATCTGGATCGTTTTGGCGTTTTCCCGCGCCCCTCTGCCCGTCAGGCCGACGTGATCATCATCGCGGGTACCGTTACCTTTAAAATGGCCGAACGCATCAAACGCCTATACGAGCAAATGCCCGAACCTAAATATGTTATCTCTATGGGCTCGTGCTCAAACTGCGGCGGCCCATATTGGCAGCATGGTTATCACGTGGTGAAGGGTGTCGACCGTATTATCCCGGTTGATATTTATGTACAAGGCTGCCCGCCACGCCCCGAAGCTTTGATAGGCGGGATATTGGAACTACAAAAAAAGATAGCTGGCGAAAGTATATGATATAAAAGCAACACTATTTGCTATCTAATTCGTTATTTTAGTAAAAACTTTAACCATGAGTACCGAGCAGCTTAAAAATCTGGTTATTGACCAGATATCACAAATTGAGGATGAAAATTTCCTAAATGCAGTTAAAACTATTTTGGATACTAATATGGTCTCGGTGAGCGCGATGGCGTTAACCAACGAACAAAAACAAAAAGTACAACGCGGATTAGATCAATTAGCTTTGGGTAAAACCATTAGTAACGAAGACCTTGAAAAGGAAGAAGACGAATGGCTAAAAGAATAATCTGGACGGATCAAGCCAAATCAGAACGCCGCGAAATTCTAAATTATTGGCTTTTAAGAACCGGAAATAAAAAATATAGCAAAAAACTATCCCTGCAATTTCGCGAAACTGTTAAGTATATTGCCTTATACAATTACCTCGGTCGCCAAACAGAATTGGTAGATGTTCGTGTCGCGGTATGTGGGCATTACCTCATATTTTATAAACTAACCGACGAACTGGTAGCCATTATTACCATCTTTGACAACCGCAGAAACCCAAACGCTTTAGATATCTGACCTGATATTGCTATGCTATTTCACGTGATGGAATTTTAGGTTACCTATAAACCATTTATGACAAACACCGCTACCAGCAACCCCGAACAGCAACGATTAGACGAAAACGCGCAAAAAGAAGTCCCGTTAGAACATTGGGGGCCGTACCTGAGCGAGCGTCAATGGGCAACCGTGCGCGAAGATTACAGCCAAAATGGCGATGCCTGGGGGTATTTTACGCACGATCAGGCCCGCAGCCGGGCTTACCGCTGGGGCGAGGATGGCCTGGCGGGGATATCCGACTATAACCAGCGCTTGTGCTTTGCCATAGCCTTATGGAATGGTCAGGACCCTATTTTAAAAGAACGCCTTTTTGGCTTGCCTAACGGACAGGGCAACCATGGTGAGGATGTAAAAGAGCTGTACTACTACCTGGATAATGTGCCATCGCATTATTACATGCAATATTTGTACAAGTACCCGCAGCAGGAGTTTCCGTACGATGAGTTGGTGGCCGTTAATATGAGCCGCTCAAAACTGGAGCCTGAGTACGAACTGTTAGACACCAACGTATTTGACAACGACCGCTACTTTGATGTGTTTGTTACCTACGCCAAACATAACGCCGAAGATATCCAGATATGTATCGAGGTCATTAACCGCGGCCCCGAAACCGCCGAACTAACTCTGCTGCCAACCCTTTGGTTTTATAACCATTGGCAGTTCGATCAGGCAAAGCCAAGGCCCATCATTACCAAAATAAACGATACCAGCGTTAAAGCCACACACCCCAACGCTGGCGATTATTATCTGTACCATCAACGGGCTGCGTTTACGCTGTTTACTGAAAACGACACCAACCGCGAGCGCATTTTTAAAGAGCCCGCCACCACTATTTTTGTTAAAGATGCTTTTCACGAAGCGATCATCGCCAACGAAAACATTGACCAGCTAAAGGCAAAAACAGACGGCACCAAGTTTTCGCCGGTTTACAAACTGAACATCAAACCCAAAGGGAGCCAAAAAATATACCTGCGATTAAGCAAGGAACCTCTCGAAAATGCTATCGACGATAAATTTGAAGACCTGTTCGCGCTAAGAAAACAGGAGACGGATATTTTTTACAACCAGCTTTTGCCACCCGGCACCTCGGCCGAGTTGGCTAACATACAGCGCCAGGCATTTTCGGGGTTGTTGTGGAACAAGCAGTACTACCATTACGATACACGCCCAATGATCTACAATGGTAAAAACGCTTCACCAGCGTTTGAGAACCGGCCAAACGGGCGTAACAGCAACTGGAAATACCTCAAAAATCAGGATGTGATATCCATGCCCGATAAATGGGAGTACCCCTGGTATGCTGCCTGGGACCTGGCCTTTCACTGTGTGCCGATGGCGCTTATCGACCCGGTGTTTGCCAAAAACCAGCTCATACTCATCATGCGCGAATGGTATATGAACCCCGAGGGGCAGATACCCGCTTACGAATGGAACTTTAGCGATGTTAACCCGCCGGTACAAGCCTGGGCCGCGTTAAATGTTTACCGCATCGAAAAGGAGAAAAAAGGAGTTGGCGATATCACTTTTTTAAAACGTGTTTTCCAAAAACTGGTGGTCAACTTTACCTGGTGGGCCAACCGTAAGGATACCGAGGGCAATAACATTTTTTCGGGCGGCTTTTTAGGTTTGGACAATATTGGCGTTTTTGACCGCAGCGCCATTATCAAGGATGCCATACTGGAGCAGGTTGACGGTACCAGCTGGATGGGCACCTTCGCGCTCAACATGATGGATATCGCCCTGGAGATATCGCTTGTCGACGAGGCCTTTGAAGATATGGCCGTCAAGTTTTACGAACACTTTGTACTGATAGCCGAGGCTTTGAACGAGTTGGGTTTATGGGACGATGAGGACCAGTTTTTTTACGATACGCTGCGTCTTAACAATGGCTCCCCTTACCATCTTAAAGTGCGCTCCATTGTTGGGCTAACCTCCATGTTCGCAGTCTCGGTCTTTCATTTGGATGATGAAGCAAAACTAAAAGATTTTAGGAAACGTGCCGGCTGGCTAAACCGCTATCGCACACAAAACAACCTGTTTTTACCTTTACAGGATGATGGTAAAGGGAAATACCTGCTATCGCTGGTGCCCTTTGAGCGCCTGGTTAAATTGCTTGACCGGATATGCGATGAGAACGAATTCCTGTCAAAAGGTGGCATACGGGCATTGTCAAAATTCCATTTGAACAACCCATATAATGTGAGTATCGAAGGGATATCGTATTCAGTTAAATACGAGCCAGGCGATTCAACATCCAATTTATTTGGCGGCAACTCCAACTGGCGCGGCCCGATCTGGACGCCCATCAATTTCAAACTCATCAACGCCATTAAAAAATATGCGTCTTTTTACGGCGACGAAACCAAGATCAACTTCCCTACGGGCTCAACCAATCAACTAACCTTAAAAGAGGTTGCTAACGAACTAAGCCGTCGTCTGGTGAGCATTTTTGAGCAAGATGAAAACGGCGGCCGTGCCATTCATGGCAATCACCAAGCATTTTACCAAAAGCCCGAAAATGCTGGCCTGATACTATTTTACGAGTACTTTCATGGCGACGAAGCTTTTGGCCTCGGAGCCAGCCATCAAACGGGTTGGACGGCGTTGATCGCAAATATGATCAACGATATTTTTTAGCCTCTCTACTTCACCACAAAATGGTTATTAGCCCTTTTAACATCGGGTAAAGCGGCATCCGGGTCAATGTAAACATCGGTAACCTCCTGGGTAGTTGGGAACGATAAGGTAACCGCTTTGTTTTGCAGCCAGGTTTCAACCGGCACCTGCATACGCTGCTTGCTGCCGTCTTTATATTTTACCTCAACCGTAAACGGCATGGCCATTTGCTCTTTGTTTGCTACAGTGATCTGCATCCCCTTTTTAACATCTTTGCTGTCCACATATTTGGCATCAATAATAGCCAGGTCAAGCTTCCAGTTATTATAAAACCAGCCTTTCCAAAACCACGACAGGTCCTCGCCCGCGCCATTCTCCATCGAACGGAAAAAGTCGTCAGGCGTTGGGTGTTTATAGGCCCAGTTGTTAATGTAATATTTAAAAGCATAGTCAAACCTCTCCTTACCTAATATCTGCTCGCGCAAAAGTATCAGGCCAAAAGCAGGCTTAAAATAAGCTATCGGGTGGCGGTAACGCTCGCTAATCGCATCAGCAGCCGTCATAATGGTTGGCGCTTTGGGGTCAATTATGGTGGGGATTATCTCATCGGCCGGGTTACCACCGCCGGGCGCATACTCGCCATCGCGCTTAGGTGCATACTCGCCTTTGTTAAACGCGTCAGATGCGTAAACATCAATAAAGGTGTTAAAACCTTCGTCCATCCAGGCAAAACGGCGCTCATCCGACCCAACGATCATCGGGAACCAATTATGTCCTATCTCGTGCGCGGTTACGTAAAACAGGCCTAAACCCTTATCGCGTATACCATCAAATACAATGCCCGGGTACTCCATGCCGCCCGCGCTGCCGGCCTCGTTAATGGCAACCGGATACGGGTAGGTAAACCACTTTTCCGAGAAATGCTCCATAGCACCTTTCAGGTATTCGGTCGATCTGCCCCACGCTTTTTCGCCAGCGCTCTCTTCCGGGTAAACCGACATCGCCAGCGATTTTTTGCCTTTCGGCAGATTAACCCTCGCGGCATCCCATATATATGCTTTAGATGCGCCAAATGCCACGTCGCGGGTGTTTAACATTTTAAAGTGCCAGGTCAATGTACCTTTATTAACCGGGCGCGAACTTGCTTGCGTCACCTCGTCCAAACTGCGGATCATTACCGTTTTATCGCTGTTACGGGCCTGCTGCAAGCGTGCTATCTGTTTGGCGGTCAACACCTGCTGCGGGTTAACCAGTTCGCCCGAGCCTGCTACGATCATGTCCCAGGGCACGGTAACCGAGTAGTCTATATCGCCGTACTCCAGGTAAAACTCGCCGCTGCCCAAAAATGGCAGGGTATCCCAGCCACGGGTATCATCGTACACGCACATGCGGGGGAACCATTGGGCTATCTCGTAGATCTTTCCGTTTTTGGTATCGGTATAATCGGTACGGTTACCAAAGTTACCGGGAATAACATAATGATATTTGATCACGATGTTGACCTTACCACCGTTAGCAGCCACCTTATTGGGTAACCTGATCTGCATACGGGTATCGCTGACCACATACACCGCCTTTTCGGCCTTGCCGTTCTGCACTAGCGATACCGATTCAAACTCGTAACCGTTCGTATGCTGCGTGGCCGCTACCCCCGTCGGGAAGTTTGACCGGGCATCCTCTTTATAGGTATTCTGGTCTACCTGCAACCATACAAAAGGCAAAGCGCCGGGGCTGTTGTTGGTATAGGTAATGTTTTCGCTTGCGCTGATGGTTTTGCCAACAGTGTCCAGGTTGGCTTTTATGGTATAATCAACCCTATTTTGCCAGTACTTAGGGCCCGGTGAGCCATTGGCGGAATGGTAATCATTGCCATTAGATGTATAATATAATGGCGCAAATGCTGCAGACGGCACGTAGTTGGATGATATAGTATCGTTGGTATTGGGTGCCCTGCGGCGGCGCTGGGCCTCAGAATGATTACAAAACAGTAAAACAGCACCGGCTAACAGCGCAGGGTAAATTGCTTTCATAGGTCAGTTAAGTTTGATGAAGCAAGATACAAATTATAGCCAAAAAAGCAACGAGGGTACTATTGTGCGACAGACTTATTACAATAGGTTATCGCTCCTAAACCGCACCAGCTTTTTGCGCCCTATATCATAGATAAGTCTGAACGCTTGCTGGCTATCGCCATAAAAGCCTGGCGACTGATGGAAGCTCATGATAAATTGCCCTTTGATATGTTTAAACACAAAGGGTGAATAAATTACATCCAGGCGGTTATACACGCTTTTTTCGTAAAACGAATCGCCGTATATAATGTGGCTGCCTTGCCCGGCATAAAACTCATCGTACAAGGCAAACTTGTGGTAGCTTATAAACGCGCTGGCTACAAACCCTTTTGGTATTTGAAAACCATCCAAACCGCGCACACGCTCTAAGGACAACATCCCTCCCGCGTCAAATTTCAACGAATCGAACACCGTCCGGTGACTAAAATCCAACCCCACCCTTATTTGCGCACCGCCATTATCGGTAATGCCTGGCTGCGGATTGTTGGAAGCATCGCCGGCATCATGCAGCAGCAAAAAGTAGTGCGATAAAAAAAACGGGGCGCCAGGCTTCGGTATATACGTACCGCAATCGCCGAATATAAACTGCTCACGGTCGGTCTGGGTTTGGCGGCTTACCCAATCTATCCATATCGTTTCGTAGCCGTATTGGGTATGTAATGATGTCGACAAGCCTTCCACATTAGGGCGTTCATAGCGTAAAGTATCGTTCAGCAAAGCACGGGGATATTGTGTAAGCAAACCTTCGCGCGGAAACTCGCCTACATTAAAGGTCCATTTCCGGGTTTCGTACCGATAATAAAAAACAGGCGCGGTGTTGACAAAAAATGGCCTGCCGCCAAACTCGTGCTGGGCGTTTAAACCTACCACAAAATGATTAAGACTATCGAGGTTTATACCAAAATCGAGCGCGGTGCGAGTACCAGAGTAGGTTCGCGAGCGGGGCACAAATGCCGAATACTCACGGTTATCCATGTAACCTAAACCGTTAAAGTGTACATCGAGGCTACCATCTTTGGGTTGCTGCTCTTGCTGGGCAAATAAGCAGGTGCTGCACAAAATGGCGAGTAAAAAAAGGCAGGTAAATTTATTGATCATACTTGTATGCAAGGATACAAAAATAGGCTTAAAAGGCAGCAGGCTAATTAAAAATCGTTATAGATATTACGGAACGAACTGCGCAGACCAATGGTGATCATGGTTGCTTTGCTATCAAACTGGCTGTTTTTTTCCTGACGGTACAATGCCCCTGCTTCAATTCGAAGGTTGTATTTAGGGTTAAGTACGTAAGCTATTTTCCCTTCGGCGTAATAAAAGTCGGTACGTAAGCCCTGGCCTGTATAATTGCCCAAAAATTGGGCCGGGTTAGTATAAGGTTCAAAAATATTTTGGCCATAATTCAGGCCGTTCATATCCAGCCCATAATAGGCGTAATTTAACTGTCCCTGCAGGTCAAAACGCCCCGCCGAGTAGTTTAAAATGCCCAGCCACTCCCTAAAATTGGCGCCAAACGGATGCGCCAGCGGCTCATCATATTGCGCGTAATTTCTAAAACTTTGTGTTTCGGTATAAGTGTAAGGCTTGGCTGTATTATATTCAAACAGGTAGTTCAGATTTTTTACACTTAAGATATCGGCACCGCGAATACCCAACTGCCAGCCGTATTTGTTGCGGTAACTGCCGTTGTTCGAGAAAAAATCGTGCGCCTGGAACTCGCCTAAAGCAAATTGTCCATAAACAATGTTCTTATCTGCAAACTTCCATTTGCCGGTAAAACCAAGGGTATTTTTGTCAGGTGAACCATGGTTCGATTCAATTGTCGGTAAAAACACAAAAGGCGTGGCATAGCTCAGGTCGAAACCGCGCTTGTTGCCTTGCTCGTCTCTGTCTGCTGAAATCAGCGATTCAAAAAAACCAATGGATACCCTGTTGCTTATATTCCAGTCCAGATATTGGAAATAACCCCACTTGATCATATTATCGGCACTGTTTGCCATTTTGGGGCCGTTAGGGTCCTCAAAGCGGGCGTACATGGCCATGTATTTAACATCGCCGAGGTTAAAGTTTATTTTGAAGAAGGGGTACGGCGCCGCGTAATCTGATAGCAGCATTGACCTGTACCCATCGCCAATAAAGGTTTTATCCTGACCGAAAGTGAAATTGACGTATTTAACCGGGGTGTATGATAGTGAACCGATATAGTACGACCATTCGGTAATATTAACATCACGGTTAGTTACCCTGGTTTGGCCGGGAACACGGTTAGTGCTGTTGGCATAGCTGTTCAAAAAGGCCGGAAATTGCGCCCTGTTATCATATCCGGCACCGTAATACGAAAACTTTGAGCCAATTGTACCGCCAACCTGGTAACCCAAACTGGTAAGCCAGGTACTTTTAGGTGCCGAAAAATTGTACCCTACCTGTGCATCGGGTAAAACATCTGCATAAAAAGTATATCCTGGTAGTTTAATATCGAACAAATGATCCCTGAATATCCTTGCGCTTTGTTGGGTGATATTCATCGACGAATCGTAGTTGAGCCTGGTGAGGCTGTCATCGGCAAACCACGGCTTTATGGTTGTATGGATACGGGTATTTGCGGAATACAGATCGGCATTTAGTTTTTGATAAAACTGGTACGAGTACGGCTGATATACTGATTGAGAAAATGCCTGTTGGTGCACCATCAAGATCAGTAGAAATAAAAATGCCGACAGGCGATATATTTTGTACTTAATAAATTTCATATCTACAGGTGTGCGCATAAGCAACGATATATTTATAACTGGCATTAAAAATCGTGATACAGGTTCCTGAAACTGGTGCGCAGCCCAATGGTTATGAGCACTGTTTTTGTATCGGTAACACTATTGGTTTCCTGGCGCAATAAGGCCCCGGCCTCTATCCTGAAATTGAATTTAGGGTTGAGCATATAGCCAACTGTACCCTCGGCATATTTTAAAGTTGTAGCAAGCCCCTGCCCTGTACTTGTAGTAACCGATGGTATAAGGGCGTTATCGGGCAATGTAATATCCTTACCGTAATTAACGCCTGTGGTATTTAAACCATATTGGGCATAGTTCAGTTGCCCCTGAAAGTCAAATTTACCTGCCGAGTAGTTGATTATGCCCAACCACTCCTTAAAGTTAGCGCCAAACGGATGCGCCAATGGTTCAGTAAATTGACTGTAATTAACAATTGGGTGCTGGTCGGCATAGGCATAAGGCGCCGCGGTATTAAACTCGAACAGGTAATTTAGTTTACTAACGCTAAAAAGGTCAGAACCACGCAGACCTGCCTGGAAGGCGTTACGCGATGACGAACCATTTGCATCCTGGTCAACCAGGATTTGGCCATATACCGTAGTTTTATCCAATATTTTGTATTTGGCGTTCAGGCCAAATAACGTATGGTCTTTTATTCCGTCAGAGGGCCCTATCGCGCTTGAAAATAGTATAGGATTTATATAATTGGCATCAAATCCGTGCCTGTTGCCCATGTCGTCAGTTTCGGCGGCAATAAGGGCATTAAAAAAGCCTAATGAGGCCCGGTTGGTTATGCTCCAGTCGATATAGTGGAAAACGGCCCATTTGCGCCTGTTGTCAGGCCCGCTTAGGTTAATGTCGAAACGGGGAGCAGCCTGGTCATCCAGATAAGCCCACATGGCCATGTACTGTACATTTTTGCCCAGGCTAACTGTTGCGCGTAACAAGGGGTAACTGGCTGCGTAATCGGATAGCAATACCGACCGGTACCCATCGCCTATAAAGGTTTTATCAATACCTCCAACAATCGAAAATGCTTTTGCAGGCGCAAAGCCTATTAACGCGGTTGAATACGACCAATCGCTGCTGTTGGTTACCGTAGTCTGACCGTTTATAGCCCTATCTGGTGCCTGGCCTGGCACCACCCCTGTCGCCTTAATGTAGTTCGCCTCGTAATTGGCAAACTTGCCCTGGTTTTCGTAACCGGCAGTGTAGAAAAAGAATTTTGACCCAATGGTGCCGCCTATCTGGTAGGCACGGGTATTGATGTTGGTTGTCCGGCTGTCAATAAACTCGCGCCCCAGGCCAAAGTCAGTAAGGTAATCAAAGTAAAAAGTAAAATCGGGGTGCTTTACTTCTGCCATGTGCTGGTTAAAAATTACCCGGTGTACCCAGGACCTTCCCTTACCATCGCCATTGATCTGCATTAATGAATCGTAATTATGCCGTAACACGTCACTATCACCGATAATGTATGGCTTTAGCGCGGTATGGTTACTTGTTGCGGTACTATAAACCGTGGTGTTTAGTTTCTGATAAAACTGGTAGCTGTAGGGCTGATAAGTTAGTTGTGCAAATACCGGTACCGATGCAAGCAAAAATATAAAAAACAATATGGGTACTTTTTTACGCAGGTAGTTATAGTTCATAACAGGTAATAATAATTGCAATAACCACAAACCGTGTAAAATGTTGGTGCTTGCACGTGGTAAAAATACAATAAATAAAACTGGCTAACTCACAAATTGTAGGTTAGCTTATGTTATTTAACAATTACCTTACCACCCTAAACAAAAAAACCAGGCTAAAGAGCCTGGTTTTTAAACTTGTATACCGAGGTTACCTTCGCTGGCTTAATACCCCCGAAAACTTGCCTTCATAATCTTTTAGCTGTTTCTCCAATTTAGCACTTAAAGCCGTTTGCTGAAACTGCTTGGTCAAGGTTGCCATATCGCTTAATATGTACATACCATACTGCACCATACGCTGGTCAATGCCCCCGCCTCCTTTTTGCACCAAAGTATAATTGTAATTTAACTGGTCAACCAGGTAGTCGTCAATACTGTTCATCACTTTATTGGCAAGCAATGGCTCGTTGGTTTGGTACAAAGCCTTTGCCATAAAGTTTTTACTGCCAGCTACCGATATATCCGGATAAATATCGGGCATTACGTCAAGACATTTATGTATAGCTTTATTAGCCAGGTCGGGATGCCCTTCGGCAAACAGGTTTTGTGTTACGTTGGCAAATGACGATAGTATCAGCGGGTAGAACATCGTTGTAGATTCATGGTCGAGGTATTTGGCGTTCTTCATGTTACCATACTTGAATTTTTCCATCAGGTTGTGGTACATTACCATGGTATTGGTTTTTTCGGTCTGCTCTTTGCTGGTTGTGTCAACTTTGAACGGCATCAAGTGGTAGGCAAACCCTTCTTTGTACAAATACTGATCAAGGCCTATCAGATTTTCTGAACCAACGGTCACAGCGTAGTAAACCGGGCGTTTCCAATCGTTATGCGCCAAAATATCCAACATAGCCAGGTTATCTTTGGTTACGTAGTTGGATGTGTATTTCCATTCCATTACCGGCGCTATCTTATCTCGTTGCGACGCCGGGATAACGTTGTTTTTAATTACGTCATCCGGGTTAACTGTTATCTTAAAGTTCTTGGTCGGTAAATAGTTGGTGCTATCACCGCTTTGCAGCGGAACTTTCATTTGCGGGTCATCAGATGTAATAAAGTCAAAAATTGTTTTTAACTCTACCGATCCGGGTATTTTGGCATCGTTATAATAAACTACGTCGCGCACGCCCAACTGGAACTTCTCGTCGGCCATAGATATAGGCAGCGGATCAGAGTTGTTCATTTTATGCTTCATGCCCCGTATATACCAATCAGTACCCAAAAGGCTCAGGTTAACAATACGCACATCGGGCCTAATGCCTTCTACTTCCTGGTCATACCAAAGCGAGTAGGTATCATTATCGCCGTAAGTAAATAAAATGGCATTTGGTGCGCACGAGTTGAGGTAATTATACGCCATATCGTGTGGTGTCCACTTGGTCGACCGGTCGTGGCTTTTCCATTCCTGCTTGGCCATTACCACCGGCACTGCCAAAAGGCAGAGGCCTGTAGCGGCAAATGCAGCAATTTTACCGTCCAGTTTTTTACGGAATAACTCGGCCACGGCAATAACGCCTAAACCTATCCAGATAGCAAATGCGTAAAACGAACTTACGTACGAGTAATCGCGCTCGCGTGGTTGCTGTGGCGGCTGGTTAACATACAATATGATCGCCAGGCCGGTAAAAAAGAATAGCAAAGCTACCACCAGGGCAAACCTGCGGTTGCGGCTAAAATGGTAAAACAAGCCTACTAAACCTAAAATTAGTGGCAAATAGAACAATGGGGTATACGTATTGCTATTTAATACGCTTTTGGGCAGGTTCTTGCTGCCATCAAATAATCCGGAAGTAGGTTGTCCGTCAACCAGGCTTTCGTTGCTTTGCCCATCCATGTCATTATAACGGCCAACAAAGTTCCATAAAAAGTACCTGATGTACATTTGGTTGATCTGCCAGCTAAACATAAACCCCAAATTTTGGGCCATAGTAGGGCTTTGGCCGTCGGCAAGCTGCATCCAGTCTTTATAAAACTGAGGGTGGGTGCCTTCGGTATCGTACATGCGCGGTAAAAGCGTGTTCCTGTCGTAAACATAGTTCGATTGCTTGCCTGCAACTTCGTATTTGGTTTTTCCTTTGCGCCAAATGGTACCGCCTTCGGTTTGGTCGATAGGTTTCGAATCAAAATACTGTCCATACACCAAAGGCCGATCACCGTATTGATCGCGGCTCAGGTATTTTTGCATGGTTATGGCGTTGTTAGGGTCGGTGTTGTTCAGGTCGGGGTCGGCTGATGCCCTTATCGGGATCAAGGCAAAAGAGCTATAACCCAAATAAATAAACGCCAGGCACAAAAATACCAGGTTAACAATAGGCTTGTTTTTACGGATGCTATAAACAATACCACCTGCAATAATGGCCACCAATAAGGCAACTGCAAATAAAGCGCCACTGCCAAAGCCAAAGCCCAGGGTGTTTACAAAAAACAGGTCGAAAAAGCCGGCAAATTTTACAGTGTATTGTATAACGCCAAACATTACCAGCAACAAAATAACCACACCAACTACTGTTGCCAGGATGGTGTTTTTAACGGTGATAACTTTATACCGGCGGAAATAATAAACCAGGGCTATAGCTGGTATGGTTACCAGGTTTAACAGGTGTATACCAATTGAAAGGCCCATTACATAGGCAATAAATACTATCCAGCGGTCGGCATTAGGTTCATCGGCATGGGCGTCCCATTTTAAAATACCCCAAAAAACAACAGCGGTACATAACGATGATGTTGACCAAACAATGGTTTCGACAGCCGAGAACCAAAACGTATCCGACCAGGCAAAAGCCAATGCGCCAACCAACCCTGCTCCCATTATCAAAATAGTACGCGATTTATCAAGTTCCTCGGTGCTTTTGGCCACCAGCTTTTTAGCTAATGCAGTAATCGTCCAGAATAAGAACATAACCGTGGCTGAACTTGACATTGCGGTACCCAAGTTGGTCCAAAAAGGCACTTTGGCATTATCGCCCATTGATAATAAAGAAAATGCCTTTGCTATCATGGTAAACAAAGGGTACCCAGGCTGGTGCGATATCTGGAGTTTAAAGGCGCACGAAATAAACTCGCCGCAGTCCCAAAAACTTACGGATGGTTCTAAGGTTAAAAAGTAGGTAGTTGCCGCTATTGCAAAGCAAAGCCAACCCAAAAGATTATTGATCCTGTTGTATTGCATAGCTTTTTAGGAAATAAAAAATATCATGTATAAGGTTTATAAGGTATTTGGTTTTACTACGGTAAAGGCGTTTCGCGCGGATGATCTGTTTTAGGTGTTTCGGTAGCAGGTGCCGAATGATCGGCTACTAAAGTAGTTTGATCATGCGCAGCGGGTGTACTGGCAACCGGTGACGAATGATCGGGTACTAAAGTACTGTTTACAACCGGCGGAGGAGCAGGTGTTTCGTTTTTCGAGGTTTCTTTGTTGATCTGATCCTGGATATCCCTTTTTACACCTTCTGAGGCATCTTTAAATTCACGGATGCCCTGCCCTAAACCTTTGGCCAGTTCCGGCAGTTTTTTGCCACCAAATAATACCAGGGCAACTATTAATATCACGATAGTATCCTGACCACTCAAAAACAATAATGTTGAACTTAACATAGCGATTTTATTAAAATTATTAATGAACCTTAATTTTTTGCCTGGTATGTACCAAACGTAAAAATGACTACAAAGATAGGCTAAAAAATAAAGTATCCGAATAGGAATATAACAGCAATTGTTATTCCATTAAATTGCTATTGATTCATGTTCGCACATCAAAGTTAACAGCAAAAAAGTTTAAAGCGTGATTAATTTGAGGGTTTAACTATTTTTAACAGTTTTGGCACGAAATCCACATTTGAAACAAATGTGCAAATTGCCGATGGCTATATTGCCTCAGCGGGCTTTGGTACTGCCGTGCACTGGGTTTTACCTTCAAGGTATGGTTTGCGGTATTGTTCTAAAAACTCCTTTTTCGAGTCGCGATAAAAGGTAACCGCGCCAAAAATGCTTAAAAGTTTAATATAGCACCAGGCCAGATCAAGCTGGTGCGGCATAAACCCCGAGCGCGCGCTTTTAGGGTACAAATGATGGTTGTTGTGCCACTCGCCGGCCACATAGCCCGGCCATAGCTGGTTTATCGACATATCGTTGCGGTTATAATCCACCCCATCGCGACGTTTATCGTTACCCTGCCCGTGGCCGTCATAATTAAATGTGCGTACACCCACAGCCCAAAAACCGGCTGCGCCAAATAAAGTACAGGCCAGCGCATGGCCGCCTAACAGGTAAAAAGCCAAATACCACAAACTCCAGTTAATTATCCAGTAAACAACTGCCAAATACGGGTTAACAAACGAACCCCATTTTTGGTATTGGGCATAGGTATTACCCTTAACACCGGTATGTTTCATTAAACCACAAATGCGGTTATAGTCGGCTTCGCTCAGGTCACGGGCTATTGGCTGATGGTTAACATCAGCTAAAAAGCAATATAAAAAACCGCCTTGCGCGTTGTATGGGTCGCCGGGCTGGTCTGATTTGGCATGATGCACATGGTGCGATACCACATATATTTCTTCGGGGATGATCTTGAGCGTAAGGTTTTGGGTAAAAAACCGCCAGAAATTGTTTCTGAATTTATAGGCCCCGTGTGTGCAATACCTGTGATACCAGATAGTACCGTGGGTACCCATAACCACCATGCTGTATACAAAAGCGGCGAGCAACATCCACAGGCTAAAAAACTTGAAAATAAACAGGAAGAAGAATGGAATAAGGCATAATACCTTTAACCAGCTAAAAAAACCAAGCCAGTTTTTACGGTCGCTAAAAACGTTCAGCCTCGAAAAAAACTCTCGAAATATTTGTTTTGGAGTGGGCTTTACCAAATCGCCGTTGTCATGCTGCCAGCCGTACGATGGTGGCTGTAATACCTGGTCTAAAAACGCCATTAGTTTTAAATTAGTTTCGGGCTAAGTTGCCTGGGGCAACTTTATGGGGTGCTAATTGGTTATTTGGTAAAGGTAAATAAAAAAGGCGCTTTTACAAGCGCCTTAGTTTTTGATATAAGGGTTAAGTTATTGAGGTTTATAGATCAATACCTTAAAGCTATCCGGAACAGCTTTTTTTGTGGCAGGGTCCATATCCACCACGCTCAGGTATATTTTATGGGTGCTGGCATCAAGCGCCATTGTTTTAGCACGTGTTTGTGTAGCTAAAGTTTGTACTACGGTATACTTATCAGCGCTTTCCTGTCTAATTATGGTTGTTGTAGCATCGCCGTTCGAACAAAATATCAGTTTGGTTTCAGCATCATACACAACAGCATCAACACCTGCACCAATAGGTACCGTTGTAATAACTTTGCCCGAAACTGCATCCATCACTTCCATTCCTTTATTACCCCGGCATCCCGAAAACAAGCGGTGGTTCTTTTCGTCCAAAGCCAGGCCTGTAGGGCCTTCGCCAGGTGCAAGCGGGTAGTTATGGATAACTTTCATAGTTTTCATATCTATCACATTCAGGCTGTTTTTATCTTCAAGGTTATTGTACACCAAGCCTTTTTGGTTGCTAACAGCAAACTCGGGCGCACCGCCAAGGTCAATAGTACCTACCTGTTTCAATTCCTTAGGGTCAACTATCGAGGCGCTGTTACTGCTGCCGTTAATTACCAGCACTTTATCAGAAAAAGCGTCATAAATAATAGCGTCTGGCCCTTTATTGGTCAAGGGTATGGTAGCTACTTTGGCCAGGGTTTTCAAATCAAACGCTACAGCCGATGTACCTTTGCCATCGCTGATAAAGCCCTTGTTATATTTACTCACTATGGCAATACCGTGCACGCCCTGCATACCATCAATAGTGCCTACAACCTGGTCAGTTGTAATGTCAACTACATTCACCGCTGTACCGTGCGAAACATAAAGGCGGTTATTTGCCTTATCGATCGACAGGTAATCATAGCCACCGTTGCCCGGTAATGCTACTTTTTTATCAAGTACGTAGGTTGGCGTTTGTGCCAGCGCAATTAGGGCCGGACTAAGCAATAAAATGCCCAATAAACTAAAAAAAGCTTTTTTCATGGTTTTAAATATGGATGTACAACAATTAAGGGAAAAGGCTTAAGCAATAATAATATGGTATAAATTTAAACCCGAATTCTGTAGTAATTCTGGAAAATCAGAATATAACTGTAAAAGTATGATAGGGTGTTTTATATCCATAATTTAGTGCATAGTTATAATTATCGCATATCTGTTTAGATATGGTAAGCCCCAGGCCGCTCCCTTCGGATTTCGCCGATTTATTAAAGCGTTTAAAAACATCGTCTTTTTGCAGGGCGGTATCGTTACCTGTGTTTTCGATGATCAGGTTTTGATCGTTCAATGTTATCCTGATCGCACCTTTCGTATAATTATGCCGTATGGCATTGCTTAATAAGTTATTCAGCAAAACCTCGATCAAATACCTGCTAACTGTAATTTGTTTAGCACTTAAATCGCTAACCACATTTAGCTCTTTGTTTAAAAACAGCTCTTTAAACTGGTTTAGCTTTTCGTGTACCAGCGCCTTTAAGTCAACTGTTTGCTCGTCATTAACCAGGCGGTTCTCAATTTTAACCAATAACAATAACGATTGGTTTAAACGGGTAACACGGGCAACGGCGTCATAAACATCGTTTAACAATTTACTTTGAACGGGGTCAAAGTTTTCTGTCTGGATAAGTGAGTCCAGTTTGGAGTTGATGACGGCGATAGGTGTCATTAACTCGTGCGAAGCGTTTTCGGTAAATGCTTTAAGATCCTGATAGTCTGTTTTAACCCGCGATGCCATACTGATAACTGCGTTATTTAACTCCTTAAATTCATCGATCGACGAATCGCTGGGTTTTATCTCGGTATTATCGGTTAGACTAAACAGCCGCAGCTGGTGAAGGATGACATAAAACGGCTGCCATATCCGGGTCAAGATAAACCGGTTTGAAATGAACAGAACAAGCAACAGAAATAAAATAACACCAATGGTGATAAAAAAGATGATCTGTATCAGGTCTTCAGTCTCAACTTTTGACTCAATGATCAATATCTTGTACCAGTTACCGCCTGCCTGTGCCGATGTGATAAGCGCCCGGCCCGATTCATAATCGTGCTCCTTTTTGTTATAAAAACCAGTATCAATAAAATAACTTTTAACAGCATGGTTAGCCGGGGCGTAAATTACCTGCTGGTCTTTAAAATCAACTGCCGGTGGCAACTTATTATTTTGATTAATATAGCCAAAGATCTCTTCTTTTTCGACCCGTATATCCTTGTCAACCTGATGATTTAAGATATAGCTGATGGCCTGGTAATAAATTATTGCCGTAAGTACCAGTATACTAATGGTGAGTATAAGGTTAACACTGTTATACCGGGCTAAAAGCTTCATTGATCGGATAATTTGTAGCCCATGCCATAAGCCGCCTTGATATAGTCGGGGCAACCTGCCTCTTCCAGTTTTTTACGCAGGTTTTTAATGTGCGAATAAATGAAATCAAAATTGTCCGACATATCGATCCCATCGCCCCACAGATGTTCGGCAATGGCATTTTTTGATACTACTTTACCTTTATTGGCAATAAAATATAACAGCAGTGCAAACTCTTTACGTGTGAGTTTTAAAACCACATCATTTACCCTGGTCTCTTTGGCTAACAGGTCGATACTGATCTCGTTAAAGCTAAGCAGGTTACTGCCGTTAAATGCTTTACGCCTCATGATGGCACTTACCCTGGCCTTTAATTCGGATAGGTGGAACGGCTTTACCAGGTAATCATCGGCGCCCATATCCAACCCCATCAACTTATCATCAAGCGAGTTTTTTGCCGAGATAATCATCACCCCATCGGGATTATGGTTCTCCTTCAAATACCTGAGCACCTTAAAACCATCTCCATCGGGCAGCATTACATCAAGCAAAATACAATCATAATGGTAAATACTTACCTTAGCTATAGCCTCTTTAAAATTTGATGCTATCTCACAAAGGTTGCCGTCCTCCGAAAAATAATCCTGTATACTTTCGCGCAGGCCTCGCTCGTCTTCAACTATTAAAATTTTCAATTTTTGATTTAAAGATACGTTTGATTTTTGTAGACATTTTGTATTGACGAGGCATTTTTATAGTTTTGACTGGTCTTGATAACAATAATTGCAGCCAAATATTGTTATTTAGTGCTAAATACGCCCCTAATTGAAGTTAACCGTTAAATCACCCTGCAACAACCGTTAAATCACTCTTTTATTGGTTGTGAGGAGCTATTACTTTTGACCTGTAAATATACAGGCTAAAAAGTTAGTTACCAGCTATTGATTAACATTTACAGTGTTTAACCTGCAAAACTGAGCAGAAAATGTGCAACAATCAACCTTTTTTTAACGTAATAAGCAAAAAATGCAATAAATGTAGTCAATAGGCCTTTAGATTAAATTCTTTACACCAAAATGGTTTTAAAATTTTATTTTGGTTACCAAAAGGCTTAATAGTTTGTATTTATTAAAATTTTTGTATTTTTACATTTCGAAAAACTACCACAATATGAAAATAGCTTTTACTACTTTTTTTAGGCATAAGATATACTTGTTTTCTTTTTTCGTGCTTACAACCGCCGGATTATTTAGTTCATTACCGGCCTATAGCCAGATGGATTTTAACTATGGTATTAATAAAAAAGGCTTCCGCTTAGGTTTAGGTGCAGGCGGTACCCTATTGCAGACCTACTGGGGCTCAACCCCAATAAGCCCCGCCGCTGTTTTGGATCTGGATTATAATACCAATCCTTTTTTCAGCGTTGGCTTAAATGTTCAGTATGGTTTGCTGGTGGGTATTGACAATCAAAAACACTATGCCTATTTAAAATCAACAAACACCTATACTGCTGCAAGCCTTAATTTTAAGGTAGCTTTGGGGCAAATTTCACATTTCCATTCGTCAAATGGTTTTACCGATGCTATTAAACGAATATACCTGGGCAGCGGTGTTGGCGCTGTAAATTCGAAAGTAGTACTTGCCGATCGTTATGATGGTTTATTTGTAAACACAGATACCGAGGTACTATTGGCGCGCAGTTCGCCATATTCAAATATCCGTACAGGTACATTTTTGCTGATACCGATAAACTTCGGTACAAATATTGCATTGCTTGGCATTTGGGGTAACGATAACCTGGAGATCAACCCTAACTTTCAATACAACTTGGTTATGAGTAAAGTTTTTGATGGTATGCAGCCTAACGATAAAAGCGGTAACGGTGGGTATGGTATTTTTTCGTTAAGCCTCAAATATAAATTTTAGTGCGCATAAAGCATTGTTTGATAAATAACCCTTTTTAAAAACGCTAACAAGTTAAATAATTTGAACATCGGTATGAGTGTAAAATATTCTAAAATAGCTATAGTGGCAGCCTCGGTATTATTTTGTGCATGTAAGGGCCCAAAAAGTATGTATGAGCTGCCAAATGAGGTACGCCCATTTAAGGGTAAAACCATAATTGCACCTCCCGGAATGGTATATGTTCCAGGCGGACAGATCTATGAAAAAAGCTCGATCAAAGATTCGTCATCTGTTGATACCTTAAACGAAAGAAGGGTAAGTTTGACAGCTTTCTTTATAGATGCAACCGAAGTAAGTAACAAACAATACCGCAGGTTTGTGGATTGGGTTGCCGACTCAATAGCTGTTACCGACTTTATTAAAGACCCTAAGTATTTTTATAAAGCCAAGATCAAAACTGCCAAAGGAAACGCTAAGGGCGGTAAAGACTCGACCGTGCAACGCATAAACTGGGATAAAATTAACATTACCAGCGCGGTACCTTTTTGGCAAAGTAACGATCAAAAATTAGGGAGCCTGGTTTTACAATCGGGCGGCAAACGCATTTTAAACAAAGATTTGGTTAAGTATACTTTTGTACACGTGCAGGCCGGCGGGCCAAACGACGGCAAAAGTGTAACCGATACAATAAAAGTTATGCCGGATAATAACGTTTGGGCCGAAGATTTTCCGAACTCTCAATCGGATATTTACGTAAACAACTATTTTACAAACAAAGCTTTTGAAAATTATCCGGTTGTGGGGGTAAACTGGAAACAGGCCAGGGCTTATGCAAACTGGAGAGGCAACATATCCGGATCGCAGGATGAAAACCTAAAAGACTTTGGTTTAAGGTTTAACCTGCCTACCGAAGCGCAATGGGAATATGCAGCATCAGGTGGTGAAACCAATGCCGAAACCGTTGCAGGCAATGTAGCCGGTTCAACAAGTGTTAACGTGGTTCCATCGTATGTAAACAAAAAAAATAAAAAGAATTTGCCTATAGCAAACTTTAAACAGGCCGAAGGTAGCTATGCAAAAGACGGTTCAACTTATACGCTGCCTGTTAAATCGTATGCGCCAAATTTCTTTGGTATATATAATATGGAAGGTAACGTAGCTGAATGGACGCTTGACGCTTATAGCCCATCTGCACGTGAGTTTGTTGACGACCTTAACCCGGTACTGTTATTTGACGCGCCGGATAACGATGTTGACGTAATGAAACGTAAAGTGGTACGTGGCGGATCATGGAAAGATAACGCGGGCGATTTAAATACGGCAACCCGTAATTATGAGGTACAAAGTACAGCGCACTCTTATATCGGCTTTAGGTGTGTGATGCTTGCACCCGACCTGCTGACCGAACAGGTACAAACAAGGCAGCAAGTAAAACCACCTAAAAAAAGCAAAAAAGCCGCTAAATTAAGTGCATCGGCTAATTAATAAGATCAGGATATTTAAAACGGAGACAACGAAACCGACGATAATATGAAAAAAAGACTCATCCTTATATTGTTTGCAATATTAGCTTGTAGCTTATCGCTATTAGCGCAAACTAAAAGAACCACAAAAGGTAAAAAAACTACAGCCAAAAAAACAGCTGCTAAAAAAACTACCCAAACGGTAAAACCGGATACATCGGCCAACATTGTAGCCAAAAAAGATACTGGTTTAATGGTAACGCAAAACCCCGTAACCAAAGTAGTGTCGGTACCCGACTCTGACGACGGTTACCTAAAAAGCGAGGTAATGGTTAAGGCCAGGCCATTCCCGATACCCGATCCAAACCCTAATAATATTAAATACTACCACAGGTATTGGAGGGACATTGATCTTAAGGACCCTAAAAATCAAAAATTCAATACGCCCGGCTCTACCCTTATTGAAGCGTTGCTTAAAGGCATAAAAGATAAAAAAATAACCGCTTACGATGCAACAGGTGGCATACCCGAAAACCCTGGAGGTGATGCCTTTACCGTACCAATGTCGTACGACGCGCTTATGGGCAAACTGCGCGACACTGTAAATGTTGATGTTTTGGATAAAGACGGTAACAAAGTAGGCAGCAACAGAAAATTAAACGACTTTTCGTCTGATAAAGTAGTTGGCTACCGCATTAAAGAGGACGTATATTTTGACAAACGTTTGTCGAGGGTGCAAACACGTATCATTGGTATTGCGCCATTAACCAGGATCACGCTGACAAATGGTGATACCATTGGTATACAACCGGTATGCTGGCTCAGGTACAAACAATGCCGCCTGGTTTTTGCAACTATGGACGTATCTGACCCGGACAAAAATCTTTACGATGTTAGTATGGACGATATGTTTTTACAGCGCCAGTTTAACGCAAAAATTGTTGAAGAGTCAAACCCTCTTGGCCGCAGGATAAAGGATTACATGAAAGACCCTGCTGATCAGGATAAAGAGGCCCAGCGTATCGAAAAGAAATTATCGGACTATAAAGCAAATATCTGGCTTTACACCACAACTGCCACACTTGACGGAAGCGCAGCTGCAGCCGAAACAAAAACAACAAAAAAAGCCCCTAAAAAGCAGCCACCGGCAACTACCCCGGCTACACCAGGGGCCCCGGTAAAACCATAACATTAAAGCTATATAAAAAAGCCGCTCTGAATATTCAGAGCGGCTTTTTTTATTGGTAATACTTGCTCTTTATCAGGTTATGTCACAAAATATCCATTATTAAAATCATTGTTGTATAATCAAAAAATTATCCCCTATTTTGCATCAAATTTTAAAGCCACTAAAAACTTTAAATACGATGATACCAAAAAGCACATATAAGCAAAAAATTGCGGCAAAAACTGCCCCGATGATTTGCGCTTTGGTTTCTGCTGGTTTTGTGATATCCCCATCACGACGAAGGCTTTTTATTACGAGGCTTTGATCCGGTATACGGGTACCTCAAACTAAAAAAGGTGTAGTTAAACCTTTCCCTTAGTTATTTCTCAACTAAGGTTTCAAAGATCCTCTATTTTTTACGTTAATATTTTTGTTTAATGACCATACAAGATTTTGATATTCAGGTTGCAACCGGTCAGCATGTAGAGTATGCGCAGCAGATATGCGATGAGATGGCCGAGTCGGCAAAGGCACGGGGTACAGGCATTGCGCGCCGTTCGCCCGAATATGTAGCCGATAAAATGCTTGAAGGTAAAGCCGTGATAGCTTTGCACAAGGATGGCACATGGGCAGGTTTTTGTTATATCGAGACCTGGAGCCATGGCGATTTTGTGGCAAACTCGGGCCTTATTGTAAGTAACGAATTCAGAAAAGTTGGCCTGGCCAAAGCCATCAAACAAAGAATATTTCAACTATCACGTCAAAAATACCCCAATGCCAAAATATTTGGGTTAACAACCGGCTTAGCGGTAATGAAGATAAACTCGGAGTTGGGCTACGAACCGGTAACCTACTCTGAATTAACACAGGACGAGAATTTTTGGCAGGGGTGCAAAAGCTGCGTAAACTACGATATACTAACCAGCAAAGAGCGTAAAAACTGCATGTGCACTGCTATGCTGTTTGACCCGATTGAAAAGCAAAAAGAGTTTGAAGAAAAGATGAAAAAAATTACGCACAAAGCTACCCTGCTTGAGCGGATAGAGAACGCATTAAAAAAAATAGGACACGACAATTAGGTGAGTGGTGAATAGAGGACAGTGAGTGGTTTGTATTTATAATCAATTAGCTACTAACTGATAACCAATAACTTAATAGTCTAATAACTAACGAATAATATAAATGAAAAAGAAAGTAGTATTGGCTTACAGCGGCGGTTTAGATACCTCATTTTGCTGTATCTATTTAACGCAAGACCTGGGTATGGAAGTGCACTCCGTTATTGTGAATACCGGTGGTTTTAGTAAAGAAGAGCTGGACAATGTTGAAAAACGTGCGTACCAGATGGGCGTAACATCGCACCATGTGGTTGACGAGACCATCAATTTTTACAACACCTGTATCCGCTACCTTACTTATGGTAATGTGTTAAAAAACAACACTTACCCCCTATCGGTAAGCGCCGAACGTGTTAGCCAGGCTACAGCCATTGCCAACTACGCTAAAGAAATTGGTGCCGAGTATGTTGCTCACGGCAGTACCGGCGCTGGTAACGACCAGGTTCGGTTTGACATGATCTTTAACATATTGGTGCCCGAGGTTAAGATACTCACTCCTATCCGCGATCTGAAATTAAGCCGCGAAGAAGAGATCAAGTACCTGAAAGACCATGGTGTTGAAATGAACTTTGAAAAAGCCAAATATTCTATCAATAAAGGTATCTGGGGTACATCGGTTGGTGGTAAAGAAACTTTAACCTCAAACCTGGGCCTGCCCGAAGATGCCTGGCCTACCCAGGTCACCCAAACTGAACCAAAACAACTGGAACTTACATTTGAGAAAGGCGAACTGGTAGCTATTGATGGCAAACTTTTTGATCATCCCACACAAGCTATTCAAGCTTTACAGGCTACTGCGCAGCCTTATGGCATTGGACGCGATATCCACGTTGGCGATACCATAATTGGTATAAAAGGTCGGGTTGGTTTTGAAGCTGCTGCGCCTATCATTATCATTAAAGCGCACCATACTTTAGAGAAGCATACATTGACCAAATGGCAGCTATCATGGAAAGACCAGCTTTCTACCTTCTATGGTAACTGGTTGCATGAAGGTCAGTTTCATGACCCGATCATGCGTAACATCGAGGCATTTTTAACCGATACCCAGCATACTGTGAGCGGTAAGGTATTTGTTGAACTGCACCCATACAGGTTCCAGATCATTGGTATTGAGTCGGACCATGACCTGATGTCGAATAAATTTGGCAGCTATGGTGAAATGAACAACGCCTGGACCGGCGACGATGTAAAGGGTTTCTCTAAAATATTTGGCAACCAGGTAATGATCTATCATAAGGTTAATACCCCAAACCCCTAAAGAGGCTTTAAAAAATGGATAACAAAGACAGCATTACAAATCAAAAGCCCCCTTTAGTGGGTATGGGGGTTTCCAAATCCAATTGTATCAGCCAGTACACCTGGGGCGATGATTGTTACGGCTGGACCTTTGTTGACACCCCTGCCCTGTCTATTAAACAGGAGCTGATGCCACCTGACACCAGCGAAAAGCTGCATTATCATGAACATGCCAACCAATTCTTTTTTATTTTGAAAGGCAGGGCAAAGTTTACTATAGATGGTGTTGAACAAGTTTTAAAACCGTATGAGGGCATAGAAATTAAGGCTGGCCAAAAGCATAAGATAAGTAATAGCGACAGCGCTGATTTGGAGTTTATTTTATACTCGCAGCCATCGACAAATAATGACAGGATAACGATATGAGTAGCAAGCAAAATATAAAGGCAGGTATTGTAGGCGGCGCGGGTTACACCGGCGGCGAGTTGCTGCGCATTTTGATCAATCACCCCAATGTGGAGATCGCTTTTGTGCACAGCAACAGTAACGCGGGTAATTATATTTACGAAGTACATACCGACCTGTTTGGCGATACTGAACTAAAGTTTGGGAATGAATTATCGGACGATATTGATGTATTGTTTTTATGTGTTGGCCATGGCGATGCCAAAAAGTTTTTAGATGCTAACCCAATAGCGGCGCATGTTAAGATCATTGACCTGAGTCAGGATTTTAGGTTAACTCAAAATTCAAAATTCAAAATTCAAAATTTGACTGCCGACACGGAGCCAAGTTTCAGGCAGTTTGTTTATGGCTTGCCCGAGTTAAATCGTGAAAGCATAAAAACCGCTAAAAATATTGCCAACCCCGGTTGTTTTGCCACCTGTTTGCAATTAGGTTTGCTGCCGCTGGCTTCGAAGAGTTTGCTAACCAATGAGGTCCATATTACCGCGACCACAGGATCGACCGGCGCCGGACAAAGCTTAGCTGCAACATCGCACTTTACGTGGAGAAATGATAACCTATCAGTTTATAAAGTATTTGAGCACCAGCATTTAAACGAGATCGGCCAATCGTTAAAGCAATTGCAACCAGATAAAGCTGTAGGCGGGTTAAATTTTATCCCTTATCGGGGGGATTTTACACGTGGCATTATCGCATCAATGTATACCGAAAGCGATTTGACCGAAGCAGAAGCATTAAAACTTTATGCTGATTATTACGATGCACATCCGTTTACACATGTAACCAGCCAGAGTATCGACATGAAGCAGGTTGTAAATACCAATAAATGCTTTATCCAGGTTAAAAAGTATGGCAATAAACTGTTTATTGTAAGCATTATCGACAACTTGCTTAAAGGCGCGAGTGGCCAGGCGGTACAGAATATGAATTTAGTTTTCGGCTTTCCAGAGACCACAGGCTTAAAACTAAAGGCAATTGGTTTTTAACTATTTAATTTGAGAAAATGAAACTATTTGATGTATACCCAATAAATCCTATCAACATCGTGAAAGGTGTGGGAAGTTTAGTTTATGACGATAAAGGAACCGAGTACCTGGATCTGTACGGCGGTCATGCTGTAATATCTATCGGGCATACACATCCACACTACGTGCGACGACTGGAGAACCAACTGCATAAACTTGGATTTTATTCAAACTCGATCGAGATACCCTTGCAGCAGGAACTTGCTGAAAAACTTGGCCGTGTTTCGGGAAAACAGGATTACCAGTTATTTTTGGTTAACTCGGGTGCCGAGGCTAATGAGAATGCGCTTAAACTGGCTTCGTTTTATAACGGACGCAAAAAGGTGATCGCTTTCCGTAAAGCGTTTCATGGTCGTACATCGCTGGCCGTTGCTGTTACCGATAACCCTAAAATTGTTGCCCCGGTTAACGAAACCGACAATGTGATATTTTTACCCTGGAACGATGAGGCCGCTTTGGAGCAGGCTTTCGTCGATCATAAAAATGAGCTATCATCGGTAATTATTGAGGGTATACAGGGTGTTGGTGGCATACAGGTTGCATCAATGAGCTTTTTGAGAAAGATACGCAGCCTTTGCGACGAATATAACACCGTGTTTATTGCCGATAGCGTGCAATGCGGTTATGGCCGTACCGGCAAATTTTACTCGCACGATTTTGCCGGTGTTGATGCTGATATTTACAGCATGGCCAAAGGGATGGGTAATGGCTTCCCGATAGGTGCTATATCTATCGCATCAAAAATAAAACCTGCTTATTTTATGCTGGGTACTACCTTTGGCGGCAACCATTTGGCTTGCGCGGCAGGTTTGGCCGTGCTTGAGGTAATGGAGCAGGATAACCTGATGCAAAATGCTGCCGAAGTTGGCGGTTACCTGATGGGAGAGTTAAAGAAATTCACGCAGGTTAAAGAAGTACGTGGCCGTGGTTTGATGATCGGCATTGAATTGCCCGAAGAACTGGCCCACGCTAAAAAAGACCTGTTGTTTAAACACCATATATTTACCGGCGAAGCTAAACCAAACGTAATCAGGTTATTACCTGCATTGAATTTGACCAAAGCACACGCCGACAGGTTTTTAGAGGCTTTTACTACAGTATTAGCCGGTGAGGCTGTAGCACAATAGGAACAATATTATTATCCCGTTGGCAAAAGGCTTTTAGCCTTATGCTTTCGACTTTTAGCTCAAAAAATGAAACTCTTCTCATCCGTAAACGACGTTACCGACATTAACCAACTGGTTGCCGATGCGCTTAAACTGAAACAAGACCCGTATGCTTTTCAGCATCTGGGTAAAAACCGTACGCTGGGTTTGATATTTTTAAACCCAAGTCTGCGCACCCGTTTAAGCACGCAAAGGGCAGCAACCAATCTGGGCATGAACGTGATTGTGATGAATATGGATAAAGAGGGCTGGGCGCTGGAGTTTAACGATGGTGTGATCATGAACGGCACGACGGTTGAGCATATCCGCGAAGCAGCCGGCGTTATGGGCCAGTATGTAGATATTTTGGGTGTACGGTCTTTCCCCGGACTAAAAGACCGTGAACTGGATTACAGTGAGGAGATATTTAACAAGTTTGTAAAATACTGCGGCATACCGGTTGTAAGTTTAGAATCGGCAACACGCCACCCGCTGCAAAGCCTGGCCGACCTGGTTACCATTACCGAGTTAAAGAAAACAGCGCGACCCAAAGTGGTATTAACCTGGGCACCGCATATTAAACCGTTACCACAAGCCGTACCAAACTCGTTTGCCGAATGGATGTGCAAAGCCGATGTTGATTTTGTAATAGCGCATCCTAAAGGTTATGAGCTCTGCGCTGACTATACCCAAGGCGCTACCATTACCAATAACCAGGAAGAAGCCATTGCCGGAGCTGATTTTATTTATGTAAAAAATTGGTCGGCATACGAACCTTACGGACAGGTGATCGCCGGCTTTGACGACTGGATGCTTACACCCGAAAAGCTTGCGCCAACAAATGATGCCAAAATAATGCACTGTTTACCTGTGCGACGCAATTTAGAGCTCTCTGCTGAAATACTGGACGGCCCAAACTCGTTGGTTGTACACGAAGCCGGTAACCGCGTATGGGCTGCGCAGGCGGTATTGAAGAAGATGCTTGAAACATTGTAGTAGCAGCGGCAGTTGCAGTAGCAGGTCTTATTAAATCCGAAATCGAAAATTCGAAATTCGAAATCATGTACATACCTAAACATTTCGAAAATACCGACACCAAAGATGTTTTGGAGTTTATCCAAAAATATAGTTTTGGTACCATAGTAACGGCGCAGAACAATGTGCCTTTTGCCACACACATGCCTTTTGCTGTAGAATTAGCAGGTGATGATGTTATTTTAACATCGCATATCGCCAGGGCAAATCCGCAAGTGCAGCAGTTGTTGGATAATGAGGTCATGGTTATCTTTTCGGAACCACACGCTTACGTTTCGCCAAAACATTACGAAAAAGAACAAAGCGTACCTACCTGGAACTACATAGCCATACACGCTTATGGCAAGGCCACTATTGTTGACGACGCCGACACAGCATTACCTTTACTGGAAAAAATGATCAGGCAATATGATACGGGCTACCTGCAACAGTGGGATGGCTTACCCATGGAGTATAAAGCCAAAATGCTGAAAGGCATTGTGGTGTTCGAGATCAAAGTAACATCGCTACAGGCTAAAAATAAACTAAGCCAAAACCGCAGCGAAACTGAGCGTCAAAACATTATTAACGCGTTTGAGAATAGTGCGGATGTAAATGAAGCTACGATCGCTGAATACATGAAGAAATAACATTTCTCTGTCAGATTTGACAACTTTTTAAAAGTTATCAAATCTATAATTGCATTTCCAAAAAACATTTTTACCTTTGTACTGTAATAATTAATATTACAGTAATGAACAATAGCCGCTTCGCCATATCTGTACACATCCTTACACTGCTTGCCGGTGCCAATGGCGAGCTGTTATCGTCAGATCATATCGCGGGGAGTATTAACATTAACCCCGTTTTGGTACGTAAGGAGCTTATCAATCTGCGCAAGCACAATTTGGTGAACAGTAAGGAAGGTAAAAACGGTGGCGTGTATTTAAACAAACCTGCGGCAGGTATACGTTTGTCCGACATTTACCAGGCGGTAAAACAAACGCCGTTATTGGGCGAGGCTAAAAATACACCAAATCCTGCCTGCCCCATCGGCAAGCACATTAAAACGCATTTAGATAGCTTGTATAGCGATGCTGAAAATGCACTGATTGAGCGGCTACACAAAACCACTTTGCAGGATTTTTTAAACCAATTCGATTAAAATTTTTTTATTTATAACTGTAATAAAATACATTACAATTCAAAACAACCATTAACATGAAAGTAGCATTAGTTGGGGCCAACGGAAAAATAGGCTCACGTATTTTAGAAGAAGCATTAAGCCGCGGCCACCAGGTAACCGGTATAGCCCGTAACCCGGAATCATCGGCAATTAAAAACTCTAACCTGACCTGGGTGAAAGGCGACGCTTTAAATACCGATGAACTGGCCGGTATATTAAAAGGGCACGACGCGGTTATCAGCGCCTTTGGTATCGACTGGACAAAACCTGAGACCTTCCATTTGTTTAGCGATGTAGCGCAGTCGGTAATAAACGCCGCTAAAAAAGCCGGTGTAAAGCGCCTGATAAATGTAGGCGGCGCGGGCAGTTTAGAAGTAGCTCCGGGTGTACAACTGGTAGATACACCGAACTTCCCTGCCGAATGGAAGCTCGGCGCGCTGGCACAGCGCGATTCGCTGGAAGTTTTTAGGAAAGAGGATGAGTTGGAGTGGACATTTTTTAGCCCGGCGATAATTATTGAACCCGGTGCAAAAACAGGCAAGGCACGCATTGGTAAAGATAGCCCGGTATTTGATGCCGATGGCAATAGCCGCATTACTTACGATGATTATGCATCGGCGTTAATTGATGAGTTAGAAAACCCTCAGTTTATCAAAACCCGTTTTACGATAGGATATTAAAACAGAAACACTGAAGACTGAAGGATAAAACTAATCCGGATCAAAACAATTTTTGAGGCTGCCCCGTTAATGAGGCAGCCTTTTTTGATTTACAAACGTATATCCATATATTTATGGATATTTTTACCGGGCCTCTTACCAGTCGTATTGATCAATCCCAAATGGATAAGTCATTAATAGATAGCAACATGTTGGTTGTTTCGCTTTTAGACGACGCGTACGCCTGTCGTATCAATAACCTGAAGCGCAGCATACAGCTTACGCAAAAGGCCCTTAAACTTTGCCGCGAGAGCAACAATGAGGCGCTTATCGGCCGCAGCCTTAATCTGTTATCACTTTTTTACATGATCATGGGCGAATACACCATGTCGATCGACATGGCTAAGGAGGCTATTGATTACTTTGAAAAGCTGAAAGATGAAAGAGGCATAGCCGATGCAAAATACAGCATTGCAGGGGTTTACTACAAAACCGATAACTATCACCTTGGGCTAATTTACCTGATAGACTGCCTCACCATTTACCGTAAATTTAACGACTATCATAACCAGGCGCGGGTGCATAAATCGTTAGGGACCATTTACGAATATTTTGGCGATCAAAAGAACGCGATATTATCTTACGAAAATTCGATAGTCAACGCGGTCAAAGCGGGTGATGTTAACCTTGAGTCGAACGCGTACAACCCATTATCGGGTATCTATCTCAAGCAGGGTAATATTGAAAAAGCCTTAGAACTGATAGAGCGTTCCATAAGGATCAAAACCGAAAGCGGTGATATACGCGGCCTCGGCTTTGCTTTGTATGGCCGGGGCAAGGTTTACATACGCCTTAAGCGTTTTGATGAAGCTGAGATAGACTTTAAGAAGGCCCTGGAAATACATAACGATGCCGGCGATAGGTTAGGGATAGGAATGGCCTATCATAAACTGGCCAGCGTATATGTAGAGATGGGCAAATTTAAAACGGCCAAGGAGGTTATTGACAAAGCCCTGGAGTTTAGCACTGAAAATAATATCGTCATTATTAAGTTTAAATGCGATTACCTGCTGTACCGCATTTATAAACAGGAAGATAACACCGTTAAAGCGTTGGAATACCTTGAGCGCTACCTTGTTGAGAAAGAGGCCGTTATTAATAGCCAGACATTGAAAGTGATAGAAAATTATGAGCTGATCACTAAAATGGAATCGCTTGAAAAAGAGGCACAGGCGCAACGCGAAAAAGCGGAGATCATTGAGAAGAAAGACCGGGCAGAACAGTCGGCAAGGGTAAAGCAGGAGTTCTTGTCGACTATGAGCCACGAGATACGAACGCCGTTAAACGCGGTTATTACCATCACCACGCTGCTAAAGGATAAATCGGACGAGGAAGACAAGCAGTTGCTCGATTCGTTAAAGTTCGCATCTAACAACCTGCTGTTGATCATCAATGATATACTGGACTTTACCAAGCTGGATACCGGCAAGGTACAGTTAGAGATACGCCCGTGTAATTTTACGGGGCTCCTGGAAAACATTAAACGCACCTACGAAAACCTGGCAAAAGAGAAAGGCTTAAAGCTTACTTTAAAAACAGGCGCCGGTGTGGCACACCATTACGAACTTGACGAAACAAAGCTGTCGCAGATAATGGGTAACCTGATAGGTAATGCCATTAAATACACTGATACCGGCGAAGTTGCTATAGAGATAGAACGGACGGGCGGCAACCAATATACCGATGTGTTGCGGTTTAAAATTACCGATACCGGCATAGGCATACCCGAAAGTTATTTTGATGAGATGTTTGACAGCTTTTCGCAGCCAAAATCAATCACTACGCGCAAGCAGGGCGGCTCAGGCCTGGGGCTTGCTATTGTTAAACGATTAGTTGAGCTTTATGGCAGCACGGTTAATTTTAGCAGTGTGGTTGGCGAAGGTTCGGTGTTTTATTTTGACTTGCAACTCAAAAAATCGGGGGTACCTATCATAACCCCATCAAAACGCTCTACCGAACTGAAAGATAAACTGGTGCTGCTGGCCGAAGACAACATGATCAATGCCATGGTTGCCCGCAAACTGCTATCAAACTGGGGTATTGTAACCGAACATGCCAAGGACGGACTTGAAGCTGTAGAAAAATCAAAATCAAAACCCTTTGATTATATTTTGATGGATATACACATGCCCGAAATGAATGGTTATGATGCTACCGCGCACATCCGCAAAAACGAAGGCCCTAATTTATATACTCCTATTTTTGCCCTTACGGCTGATATTACCGCTGAACACGAAAACGAATACTACTCTTACTTTAATGGTTTTTTAAGAAAGCCCATTGAGATAGATAAGCTTTACGAAGCATTAATTAACGCCTAACCACCCTACTCGATCTTCATCGACTTGGTATTGTATTTACGGATAATTAAACGCGAGCCGCTGCTGTTGCTAAAATAACTACCTGCCCAGTTTATTAAAACTACTAAACGGTTGCGCGCGCTCACTAAAGACATGAGGTGGACAAATCCCCATACCAGCCATGCGAAAAAGCCCTGAAAACGTATTTTGCCCAGATCGGCGACAGCGAGGTTTTTACCAACTGTGGCCAATGAGCCTTTATCAAAATATTTAAATGGTTCGGGGTTTTGGCCATTGCTTAATAGGATCAGGTTTTTTGCCAGTTGTTTACCTTGCTGTATGGCTGCCGGGGCCACACCGGGGTGCCCGTCGGGCGTTTCGGGGGTTATAATGGCCGCCACATCGCCGATAGCGAAAACATTGACGCAACCTTTAACCCGGTTAAACTCATCAGTCTGGATGCGGTTGCCTCGTACAATAACATCATGCGGGATGCCTTTAATTACTTCGCCCCTAACACCAGCCGCCCACAAAACGTTGCGGGTAGTTATTTCTTTACCGCTATCGATGATCAGTTTCTGGCCATCATAGCTTTTGACATGTACGCTGTTATGAACCTCTACGCCCAGTTCGGTTAAAAAATCGGATGCTTTTTTTGAAGCCTGGGTCGACATCACAGCCAGCACCCGTTCTTTACCTTCAACCAGGTAAACCTTCATATCCTCCTTACGCAGTTCCGGGTAATCGTAAGTTAAAACATAGTTGCGCATTTCGGCCAAAGCGCCAGATAATTCCACACCTGTTGGCCCGCCGCCCACCACCACAAAGTTTAGCAGGGCTTCGCGTTCGTCCTGGCTTTCGGCTATAATGGCTTTCTCAATATTCTGCAAGATCAGGCTCCTCAGGTTTAAAGCTTCGGGTATGCTTTTCATGGGCATGGTGTGGTTTTGCAGCTCATCGTTACCAAAGTAATTGGTAGTTGCACCGGTTGCTAACACCACATAATCATAGGCTATCTCACCGATATCGGTACTGATGGTGTTTTTTTCGGGGTTGATCTGCTCCACATTGGCCATGCGAAAGGCGAAGTTTTTTTGCCCCGCAAATATTTTCCTTATCGGGAAGGCTATTGAGTCGGCCTCAATATCGCCCATGGCCACCTGGTAAAGCAGTGGCTGAAAGGTGTGGTAGTTATTTTTATCGACCATTAAAACCTCAACAGGTTTGTCTTTAAGCTTTTTAGCCAGCTCAATGCCACCAAAACCACCGCCTATAATAACCACCCTGGGGTGGTTGGTAACCTCGTTTAAACGCATATAAAAATAATAAGCTTATGCTTAATTAAAGGCTAAATTAGCGTTAATGTTTGCAATAAATTGAGTTTGATGGCATTTTTACACAGAAAACGTTTCAAATTATCTTAACTTAAATATATTAGCCGTTTAAAAGCCCTAATGGTTGAAATTATTGGTTATTTGTATTTAATTTTACCAAAAACGGCCTGTTTGCAGCATATTTTTCCATAATTTCGCTTGTTACAATTCTAATATGCAAGCACTACACATTGTAAAGATTGGCGGCAACGTAATTGACAACTCCGAAAACCTGCATTATTTTTTAAAAGACCTGGCTGCGCTCGATGGTTTTAAGATACTGGTGCATGGAGGTGGCAAGGTAGCTACACAATTATCGGCAACGCTTGGCATAGAAGCTAAGCTGGTAGATGGCCGCCGGATAACGGATATTGAGGCCCTGCGTGTGGTGACTATGGTTTATGCCGGGCTGATCAACAAGAACATTGTGGCATCGTTACAGGCGGTTGGTTGCAACGCCATTGGCCTTACCGGTGCCGATGGTAATTTTATCCTGGCAAAGAAACGACCTGTAAAAACCATTGATTACGGCTTTGTGGGTGACCTGGATGAAAACTCTATCAACGCGGAAAATATAAGTAAGTTGATGGAGGCGGGTTTTGTACCGGTATTTTCGGCGTTAACGCATGATGGCGCGGGGCAATTGCTAAATACCAATGCTGATACCATCGCATCGGCATTAGCGGTAGCATTATCCAAGCTGTATGAAACAACCTTAATATATTGCTTTGAAAAGAAAGGCGTTCTGCAGGATGTAGATGATGAAGAATCGCTGATACGGGATATTGACCCTGAACGGTATGAGGAACTTAAAAAACGACAGATCATTTCGGGCGGGATGCTGCCTAAATTAGATAATGCTTTTACGGCGATAAGCTGCGGGGTAAAGGCCGTAATCATCGGCCATGCCGAAGAGCTGGGCAAACTCAAAAAAAATCAATCATTCGGGACACGGTTAAGCACCAAAATATGAGCACACATAAAAACATAGCCATTTTAGGTAGTGGCAACATTGGTTTGGCATTGGCCAAAGGCCTGGTAAAAGCGGGTATATATCAGCCGCAGCAAATTACCCTTACCCGCCGCAATGTAGCGGCCCTGGCCCACCTTGCCGATGAGGAATATAAAGTAAGCGATGATAATGAAAAAGCGGTAAGCAAGGCGCACATTATTGTATTGGCTGTTTTGCCGCAACAACTTAACAAGCTGCTTGATGAGATAAAAGAAGCCATCAAACCAAAAAAACACTTGTTGATCTCGGTAGTGTCGGGGGTTAGCTGTGCGGATATCCGCAAGCATTTGGATATGGATGTGCAGGTGGTGCGGGCCATGCCGAACACCGCCATAGCCATTGGCCAAAGCATGACCTGCATTGGCAGCGCCCATGCCACAAACAGTAATATATCGCTCGTAAAAGAGTTGTTTGATACGGTAGGCGTTACGATACCGATTAACGAGGAACTGATGACATCGGCAACGGCGTTGTGTGCCTGTGGTATCGCGTTTTTTTTACGATCAATACGGGCGGCATCACAAGGCGGTACCGAGATCGGCTTTCACGCGCACGACGCATTAAAAATGGCTGCGCAAACCGCTAAAGGTGCTGCCGACCTGCTGCTGCAACTATCCTCGCACCCGGAACAGGAAATTGATAAGGTAACATCGCCTAAAGGCTGCACCATTGCCGGCCTGAACGAAATGGAACATAACGGCTTTAGCTCGGCTATGATCAAGGGTATCCGGATGTCGGCTGAAAAGGCATCGGTATTGTATAAAACCGAAGATTAAAATCGTCTCAGAAGAAATAACAGGAAGATATCAAAAATATACCGTCCGTGTTTTACAATAATTTTGATTATATATTTATAAACTGCCAGTATAAGTTGACATTGTAGTTTTATTAGATATCTTTATCTGATAAATAATAACTTATAATGTACAACAGAACCTCATCCCTAATTTTCTTCTTCGCATTAATAATTTTAAATGCGACAGCTCAAAAACAAGAATACAGTATTCCGAATTTGAAGTCAGAGCTTGCAAAACACAAAATTGTTGCAATACTCCCCTTTAGAGTTACAATCTCATTTAAAAAAATGCCAAAAGATTTTGATGCAGAGGGTAATAAACTTCAAGAAGCAAACGAAGGCGTAAATATGCAACAAGGCATGTACACCTACTTATTAAGAAAGGAAAAAGATTATACAGTTGGGTTTCAGGATATCGACAGGACGAATATTCTTTTAAAAAAGGCTGGCGTCTATGGCAAATTTGAAGAAATATTACCTGATTCGTTATGTAAAATACTTGGAGTAGACGCAGTTATAAAAAATTCGTACGCGTACGAAAAAACAGCGAGTGAAGCAGGAGCAATAGCCAAAACTCTGTTATTTGGTGGATTTGGTAGTAAGACAGCGTCAGGGAGTTTGACTATGCAAATTTATAATGCAAATAGTGGGACATTACTCTGGCGTTTTTATAAAGAAATGAACGAAAGTGCATTTTCAAGTGCCGATGATCTTATGGAAAGAATGATGAGAAAGGTTTCCAGGAATTTTCCATACGAAAAGTAAACTATAGTTTTTATTAAATTGAGCGCTCCAATGGCGCATAATTTAACATTACCCGTTTTATTGCATAATAAACAATCCTAAAAGCCGTATTTTTAATTTGCATAATGCGCACATGAAAAAAATATTGGCTTTAATATTATTGCTGTCAGCTTGCCTTACCGCAAGCGCTCAAAAAGTGGGCGTGGTATTTAGCGGGGGTGGCGCCAAAGGCCTGGCACATATTGGCGTGCTTAAAGCGTTAGAAGAAAACCATATCCCGATAGATTATATCGTCGGTACCTCAATGGGCGGGGTTGTGGGTGCCATGTACGCGGCGGGTTATACGCCACAACAGATAGAGGCTATCGCGTTAAGCACCGATTTTCAGGACTGGGTGGGTGGTAAATATGATAGCGATTACCGGTACTTTTTTCAGAAGAAAGCAGATAACCCTTCTTTCCTTTCGGTAAAACTGCAAATAGATACGGGTTTTCAGGCAAGGTTTAGGTCGACGCTGGTTAATGATATCCCGCTTAATTTTGCACTGATCGAGCTTTTCGCTGCCGCATCGGCAAATGCTAAAAACAATTTCAATAACCTGTTTGTACCCTACCGCTGTATTGTTGCCGATGTGTTTTCGCAAAAGGCCATTGATGTTGACCATGGCAGCCTGGTTGAAGCCGTGCGCGGAACCATAACCGTACCGTTGGTTTACCGCCCGGTTAAGGTTGACGGGCAGTACGTATTTGATGGCGGCCTGTACAATAACTTCCCTGTTGATGTGATGAGGAAAGACTTTACGCCCGATTATATTATCGGTGCCAATGTATCGTCGAAAACCTTTGCCGACTACCCCAAAGATAACGACGAAAAACTACAGGGGCGGATGCTTTTGTACGCTTTCCTATCAAAATCGGATAGTACAAGCATAGGCCGGAATGGCATATACATACAGCCAAATTTAGCCGCCTACAGCACTACCAACTTTAGTCCGGTGGCGCAAATGATAAAGGCAGGCTACGATGCTACGATCGCAGACATGAGACGCATAAAAGCTGGTATCAAACGCCGTACAGACACCGCAGAACTGAACAACAAGCGCAGGGAGTTTTTAAAAAAGCAGCAGCCTATTGTGATCAGCAACGTAAAGGTTACGGGTGCCAATTTTCAGCAACAGCGTTATGTGGAACACATTTTTCACAAATACGATAATTTGCCCATTACTTTGCAGGATATAAAAGACGGCTATTATAAACTGGTGGTGAACGATAATTTTGAAACGATATACCCGCGGGTGATTTATCATCCAGAAACCAGTACTTACGATTTTGAGGTGGACGTAAAATCAAACCGGAACTTTAAGGTGGATATTGGCGGGTTAGTATCCAGCAGGCCTATCAGTTCGGCGTACCTGGGCTTACAGTACGATTATCTAAACCGCAACGCGTTTACTTTGGGCGCTAATTTTTACTCGGGCCGGTTTTATGAGTCGGTGCAAGGAACTTTGCGGTCAGATTTCCCGACACGCCTGCCTTTTTACCTGGAGGCCGAGTTTACTTACAACAACTGGGATTATTTTAATACCAATTTACTGTCGGTCGAAAAAACAAACCCGGTTTATGTGCAGCAATCGGATCGTAAAACGATGCTGAAAGCGGGCATCCCGGTTGCCAATAATGGTAAATTTGAGGTACAAGGCGGGTATATAAACACGAGCGACAGTTATAGCCCCAATAACAGTTACGACAGCGGGGATACGCTTGATGTAAGCCGGTTTAATGGTTTTAAGCTGTCGGCTGCTATCGAAAAAAATTCGCTTAACCGCAAGCAATATGCCAGTAAAGGTTATAGCTACTATTTGGGCATGCAATTTTTTAGCGGTACGGAGTTTTACGACCAGGGCAGTATTTTATCGGGCGTGCCGGGGTTTGTAAAAACGGCACCTTTCGGTGTCAAGCATCAATGGTTTGTAGCCAGGTTAAGCCAGGAAAATTATTTTTACAATAATAGAAAGCTGAGCATCGGCTATTTATTTGAAGGTGTTTTAAGTAACAAGCCCTTATTTAAACCCTACGAAGCCTCGGTATTGAGTTCGCCTGCGTTTTATCCGTTGCCGGATTCGCGCACATTAATTTTATATAATTTTAGGGCACCAAGCTATGCGGCGGGCGGCTTACGCAGTGTAGTAACGATAAAGAAGAACCTGGAATGGCGCAGCGAAGGTTATTTGTTTATACCTGTACAAAGTATTAAACTTAATGGCTTGCAGGATGTTAGTTATTCGGATACATTTGGCTTTGGCCGGCTTGCCGCTACCACGGGGCTTGTGTACCAAAGTATAGCGGGGCCAATTGGTCTGAGTTTTAATTATTATGATGACCCGCAAAACCGTTATGGTATTATGTTCCATGCCGGGCTGCTCATTTTTAACAAACGTGCCTTAGAGTAAAATACTATGAAAAAATGGTTATTGTTCGCATTTATAGTTATGACAGCGCCAGTTTTGGCTTTTGCCGACCCCATACTGATCAAACAGTTTGTTATTAAAGAAAACCCCTTTAGCAAAGATGAGCTGGCCATTGTTGCTACCGATACCACGGGCACCCCTACCGAGGATGTAGACGGCATTTTTAAATTTACGATAAACGGGTTTGATGAAAACCTAAGCTTTGAAAAAGGCGTTGCCTTTTATCATCATAAATTAGACAAGTCGAGCTTTATTTACCTGAAACATAGCAATGATAAGGGTTCAACGTCATCGTTATACTATGTTTACAAACAGGACGATAAACTGAGCCCCTATCATGTAGCCTGGATATGGCTGATAGCCATACCTGTTATACTGATACTGCTGGCTTATATGTTTAAGCGCTTTATCATTATAGCAGCTATTATTTTCTGTATATTCTTATACTTTAACCATCACAGCGGACTGGGGATAGCTACCTTTTTTGAAACGATACTAGATGGATTGAAACACCTCTTTTGATGGAGAGTAGTTATTGGTTATTGGGTTATTAGTTATTGAAGTGGCGAATAACTTAATAACCATTAAGTCAACAAGCAAAACCTAAAAAGGCAACCCTATGCCAAAATTGAGCTGCATAAAATTGTACGGATCGCCGCTGTTGCTAACCTGGTAGTTGTGTTTAAACGCCCCCGCGCGAAAAAGCTCGTCGCCATGTTTAAGGAGCACCCATTGATCGGCCCCGGTAAACTGCGGGTCTTTAAATTTAAAGGCCATATCAACACGGAATACGAAGAAAGCCAGATCGAACCTAAAACCAGTGCCTATACCTATCGCCGTTGACTGGTAGAATTTACTAAAATCGAATGCGCCGTTGGGGCTGTCCGTTTCGGGCTTTAAGCGCCAAACGTTACCGATATCGGCAAACAAAGCTCCGTTAAGCTTTGCCCCGAAAAAGTTATCCAAAATGGCATAACGGTACTCGGCGTTGGCGACGATCTTGACCTCGCCAAACTGATCGAGGTACTTTACGCGGTTGCGTAACAGCGAGTCGGCACCGTAAGCGGTAGCGCGGTTAAACAGGCCCGGGCCTAAAGTGCGCGGCAGCCAGGCACGGATATCATTCGCACCCCCGCCATAAAAATCTTTCTCAAATATTAACTGACTGCTGTTACCGTAGGGTACACCCAAACCCGCGTTAAGCCTAAAAACGACTTCCTGCTCGCCGCCTATGTTGTGGTAAAACCGCAGGTCGGTCTCCAGTTTGGTGTATTGTGCAAAGGTTTGGCCAAATAAAGTATGCTGCCCAAGGGTATCTTTAGCGGTGTTAAAGGCTTTGCTGATAAGCGCCAGGGAATTGCCACCAGCATCAATAGTACCACGGAAATAGGTAAAGTTATTTAACGAGAACAGCTTATTGGCGTTTACCTGGTAAGAATACTGACTACCGGCGGTAAATATGGTACGACCGATAAGGTACACGTACGAATAGCGGTTATTACGGACCAGATCAGCCTGCGCGGCAGAATCGATGATCCCTTTTGAAAACTCTATATTGATAGGTGTGAACGAATGAAGTTTCTGCGTTGTCTCGGCCCAGTCATACGTTATAGAGTTGATGAAACTTTTGCGTGAGATGAGGCCCTGCTGATAAAACAACTGGTAATTTGATGATATGGTAGTGTGCGGCACACCGTATTTACCCGGTATGGGCAATTTAAAAGGCGAAATGATGCGCGGATAAACGAGGTTAAGTCCCGCTTTAAAGTCCTGGTTTTGTATGGAACCGGGTGCGGCATCGGTGGCGCTGTTATACAATACGCTCCAACTGAGTTTTAGCTGCAATATTTCGCCCCCTTTGTACAGGTTCCTATCGGTAAAGGTATTATCAATGTTAAACCCGTAGTGACCACCGTTAAAAATATACTGGGGTTCTATCCTATCCGACATGTGTTTTAAGGGTATGATATCGATCTTACTATCGAGGCGGTGCGTGCTATCGGCCGTTTTGGTGTAGGTTGGGTTGGGCACATTACGGAATACGTTTAACTCAGAAAGCCGGGAGGTTGTGAGATTTTGGGTATCGAAATTATACAGGTCGCCTTTACGCTGAAACACATAGTTTGTTACCAGGCTGGGTTTAAATTTATGCGAATAATCGACAAAACGGAATTGGGAGTCAACCTGTAAAGTATCGACTTTACCCGGGGTACGGCCATTACTGTTGGAAATAGTAATAGTGGTGTTGTTAATGGTAAATACGGGGTGCTCTTTTTCGCCGGGCGGATTGGTGATATACATTTTAACCTCGGCGACGCTTTTGTTAAAGGCGGTATCGTAAGTAAAGTTTACATACTGGCGGTAAAAATCGTAATAACCGTTACGCTTCATTAACTGAAAAATTGCTTCACGCTGAGCGGCGAGGCTATCGGTATCAAAAGCATTACTTGCCCTAACATGGGTAACTACATTTAAATTGTTACGGTACAGGCTTTTTACTTTAGGGTCTTCGATACTATCCTGGAATTTACGGACCCTGAACAAAGGGCCCTCGGTGGCGTCAAATACCAATTCGGCCTTTTTGTTTTTAACGATCATCTTGTTTTCGACCTTTGCTTTGAGATAGCCTTTGCTCACCAGGAACTTTTCGATCTGCAAGCGCGAATATTCAACCAGATCGGTATCTAAAATACGCGGGGCTTCGCCCAGTTCATTTTTCCCATGCCGGTTAAAGACGTAATAATACTGAAGATTAAACCAATTATTGGGCTGTTGCTCTTTGTCAACATAGTTTGTAGCGGCCAGGATGTATTGTTTATCCACCCCTTTAATGGTTATTTTACGTACAATAGCCTGGTTTTCTTTTAATCCGCGGGTTACGCTGCAAGCCTGCGCCAAAAAGAGGAGAATAATACTTAAAATTGTAAGGCCGTAATTTTTATACAGGGTATATGCTTTCAAAGTCTCAAATCAGTTTTTTAAAATCCTTACAACAAAAGAAAAACAGGAAAACACATGGCCTTTTTTTGGTTGAAGGTATCAAATCGGTAACAGAATTTATTAATTCGGGCTACCGGGTTGAAACCATATACCATACCCTGTCAACAGGCGCAAAATTGCTCAATTTATCCCGAAATATAAACATCCTGGAAACAGCAGCCAAAGACCTCGAAAAAATAAGCAGTTTAACCACCGCGCCCGATGTTATTGCACTGGTGAAAATACCCGCTGATGCTAAAGTTGAAACAGCAAAGCTGCGACAAAGTTTTTCGCTGGTGCTGGATGGCATACAAGACCCCGGCAACCTGGGCACTATTATCCGCACGGCGGATTGGTTTGGTATTAAAAACATCATCTGTTCTGAAGATACGGTTGACGCTTACAACCCAAAGGTAGTGCAGGCGACCATGGGGTCGCTGGCGCATGTAAATGTTTGGTATGTAGACCTGCCTGATTTTATTAAGCAGTGTAATATACCCGTTTTTGGTGCTTTATTAGCTGGTGATAATATTTACGCTACCGATTTTGGTACCGAAGGTTTAATTGTTTTGGGTAACGAGGGCAACGGCCTGCGGCCCGAAATACAGCAACTGATAACCAAAAAGATAACGATACCGCAGGCGGGCAGGGCCGAATCGTTAAACGTGGCAATAGCGGCGGCGGTGTTTTGTTCGGAAGTGTGCAGAAAAACGCTGAAATAAAATTGTTATGCAGTAAATTAATTACTACTTTTGCAATCCAAATTAAGGGTCGGGTGGCCGAGTGGCTAGGCTGAGGTCTGCAAAACCTCCTACAGCGGTTCGAATCCGCTCTCGACCTCAAGGTTATTCACGTTAAAAAATATAAAGTCATGGGTGTTACTCGTTTAAAAAGAAAAGATAGAAGAAACAAAACAGTTAGCCGTTTAGAGGTTCAGCATTTAAAACTGGCTACTAACCTGGAGCCGGGCAGCCGCTCAAAAGAATCGGCCAAAAGCCAGTTAGCTAAAAACAACGAAGTTTTGGCTAAGTTAGAAGCCGGTAAATAATTCGGTTTTAGTTTTTTAAGGTATTTTGAAATCCTGTTGGTGTTAGGCCGACAGGATTTTTTTATTGATACGCCCGATCAGCCCCGGCCCTTCGTAAATAAAGCCGGTGTATAGTTGCACCAGGGATGCGCCTGCGTTTAGTTTATCCAAAGCATCCTGCGGTGAATGGATACCACCTACCCCTATTATCGGGAACGCCCCTTTTGACTTATCGGCCAAATATTTTACGACTTCTGTCGAACGTTGCGTTAACGGTTTGCCACTTAAGCCGCCGGTTTCGTTTTTGTGTTGCGATGTCAGGCCCTCGCGGCTGATGGTGGTATTGGTAGCGATAACCCCTGCTATGCCGGTTTCGGTTACGATCTCAACAATATCGTCTAACTGTTCGTTGGTGAGGTCGGGTGCTATTTTGAGTAAGATGGGGCGTACTATCGCGTTTTTTAGATTGCGCTGCTGCAGGGTGTTCAGGATATTTTTTAAAGGTTCTTTTTCCTGCAAAGCGCGTAAACCGGGCGTATTGGGCGAGCTTACATTCACCACAAAATAATCGACCACGGTGTGCAGACGGTCGAAGCATTTGATATAATCGTTAACGGCCTCCTCGTTTGGGGTAGCTTTATTTTTGCCGATGTTACCACCGATGATCAGACCGCGATCCACCTTTTTTGAATCGCGGTAAGCTTTTATCCGGTCGGCAACCACATCAACACCATCGTTATTAAAACCCATCCGGTTGATGATGGCACTATCGGCAGGCAGCCTGAACATGCGCGGTTTATCGTTACCTGGTTGCGGCAAGGGCGTTACGGTGCCTACTTCTACAAAACCAAAGCCGAGGTTAGCCATCTCGGCAATCATCTCGGCATTTTTATCGAAGCCTGCTGCCAGGCCCACCAGATTTTTGAAGGTGAGACCGAAGACCCTTTTTTGCAGCCGGGTATCATTAAAACCCCATGCCGCGCGGCTCAACGCCGCACCTCCCGGAAAACGGTTAAAACGTTTTAAATTACGTACTACAAAGTAGTGCACCTTTTCGGGATCGAACCGGAATAGTATGGGTTTGATTAACGGATACATGCCGCGAAGTTAGCTTTTTTGACAATGTGTTTTTTGTGTATATCTTCGTTTCAAAAAAATAAACCTATGGCAAATTTATTCGGCTGGTCGCGCCGCGATTTTATCAGGAATACGGCTATTGGCACTGTAGCGTCAATAAGTTTACCGCAAATAGTTGCAGCCGCGATGCCTGCGGCTAAAGGTAAAAGGATAGCTTTAAATACCAATGATGTTATTTTATTCCAGGGTGACTCGATAACCGACGCCGGCCGCAATAAAACCGATATTAAAGCCAATAATGTAGCTTATTGGGGCAGCGGTTACGCCATGATAGCGGGGAGCCATTTGTTAAAAAACAGTCCCGAGAAAAACCTGCAAATATTTAACACCGGTATAAGCGGCAACAAGGTTTACCAGTTAGCCGACCGGTGGGACAAAGATTGCCTGGCCATTAAACCAAACATATTGAGCATACTGGTGGGCGTTAACGATTTTTGGCATACCCTGCTTAATGGCTACAAAGGCACGGTTGAAACTTACCATACGGACTATATCAAGCTGCTGGACCGGACCAAACAGGCTTTGCCGGATGTGAAACTCATTATTGGAGAGCCGTTTTTTGTGAACGGCATACGGCCCGAGGAGGCGCAGTGGCATCCGGCTATTGAAGAATACCAAAAAGCGGCAAAAGAGATTGCCGACACTTATCATGCTGCTTTTATACCCTACCAAAGCATTTTTAACGAGGCTGTAAAGGCGGCAGCGCCTAAATATTGGACGGCAGATGGTGTACACCCCAGCGCGGCGGGTGTAAGTTTAATGGCCGAAGCATGGCTTGAAACTGTAAAAGGATAAACAGATAATGGAATACAGAAAATTTAAGGATATTGAGATAGCCGAAGTTGGCCTGGGCACCTGGCAACTGGGTAGTGCCGACTGGGGCAATGTAAACGAAGCCGATGCACTGGCTATTTTAAAAGCTTATACCGACGAGGGCGGCAATTTTATTGATACGGCCGATGTTTACGGCATGGGCGTTAGCGAAACCATTATCGGTAAATTTTTAAAGACGGTTGATAAACCGGTTTATGTGGCTACCAAACTGGGCCGCAAAGGTGACGCGGGCGGCTGGCCCCCGGCTTATACTTACGATTATTTGAAACAGCATACCGAGGCTTCGTTAAAGCACCTGGGCTTATCGCAATTGTTTTTGCAGCAACTGCATTGTGTACCTACCGAAGTGATGCGTAAAGGCGAAATTTTCGACCATCTGCGTAAGCTACAACAAGAGGGGCTGATCAAACATTTTGGCGCGAGCGTGGAGACCAGCGAAGAGGCTTTGATATGCCTGGAGCAGGATGGGCTGGCATCGTTACAAATGATCTTCAATATTTTCCGTCAGCATGTGGCGGATGAGGTTTTCGCGAAAGCTAAAGAAAAAGACGTGGCTATAATTGTGCGGGTGCCTTTGGCCAGCGGCCTGCTGAGCGGCAAATTTAGCGAGACGACCACCTTTGCCCCTGCCGACCATCGTAACTTTAACGCCAACGGCGAATCGTTTAACGCGGGAGAAACGTTTTCGGGCATTGCGTTTAAAGAGGGCGTGCGTCTGGCGCACAAAATTAAGGGCATTTTACCTGATAGCCGTATGCCGCAGTGGGCCATCCGCTGGATACTGGACCACCCTGAAGTAACCACCGTTATACCGGGTGCAACCAAGGTTTGGCAGGTTTACAGCAATATCGAGGCATCGGACCTGAAACCGCTACCGGGCGAAACACATGAGAGTTTGCGTGACCTTTATGATGCCGAAATACACGCGAAGATAAGAGGGCATTATTAATTTTGATGTGCAGATGATGGAGTGATCAGATCGTTGATTGTGAGACCAACATAATGACGGGGTATTGAGATACTCAAGAGTATGGCGCATAAACACACCCCTAACCCCTCTCAAGAGGGGAAATCTAAAGTACATCCAAAAAGCTTAATAATGCGGCAGTTGCGTACCATTTAACGCTGCGCGGATAAGCATTAAGGCGTAAGCATTATCTGTACTGGCTGGGGTATTGAAAAGCATTGCGCCGCGCCAATACTCCGGGGCTTCGGGGTGTATCCCGGTAAGGACTATATTACCTTTTCCGTATTTCCCTTGTGTTACCGCCGGTGTGCCGTCGGGATATTTGGCTATGACCATGCCCCAGCCTGACAGCTGCGGGCCATTTTCCCAATACTGGTCGAGCGTTGGCGCGTTGGGGCTGGTGATAGCGAGCGCGGCCTTGCTGATGCCTTTGTTTACCGCGTTGTAAAAACCGAATTTTACCCCTGATGTAAGATTGAAGCCGTTGTAGTACGCCGATTTCCCGGCAAGGAAAGCGCCCGCACATATACCCATGTAGTTTAAGCCATGTTGTACCGCATTGCTTATATTGGCTGCTGTGGCGGTAGTGAGGCTTTTGCCCATATCGATAAAATTACCGCCGGGGAAGATGAGCAGCCGGTATTTGCCCAATTCATGTGAATTCATACTGCTAAACTCAGAAGAAGTTACCGTGTTGTAACCGAGTTGGTTATCATCAAGGATAGTTTGAATAGCCGTAACATCATTTGTGGATACGCCGGTGCCGGTGAATAGTAATATTGGGGCTTTGCCATCGGCTTTACCTTTGCTACCCTGGCCACAGGCCGCAAAGATAGTTGCCATGATAACGAGGCCTACTGTTATAAACAGCCATCGCCTAAAGGAAACGGAACAAGCACCCATTATACAGCAGTATTTGGGATTGAATATGCAAAAAATCGCGGAGAAATTATAATATGTCAAAGAACGATCTTGATGCCTTCACAGGCAGCGGTCATCTGTTTTTGGATAACGATACAAAGGTAATTTAACGGACCGGAGAAAGTGGTGCACCATTTTTTGCACTGGTTTGGATGCCTTAAAGTGCGCAGACGATAATCCCACCACTGCGGGGGTGTCTTGTTTTACGAAGATATTTTGCGCGCAAAGGCGCTAAGCCGCAAAGTTTTTTAAGTAATTGATTTTTTTATACGACTTTGTGAGCGCGGGGATTGGGCACAGCGCTCGCCAGCAGCTGATTTGGCTATTTGGGGTCGAAAAACAAAGCTTTTAACTCGGTAGCATCGTCGGCTTTCATGCGGCCGGCTAAAACCAGGCGGAGTTGACGGCGCCTTAGTGCTCCCGCATATAAAAGTTTATCCTCTTCGGTTTCGGGTATCAGTTCGGGCACCTGCATGGAATTACCTTCTTTATCAAGGGCTACAAAGGTGTAATAGGCCTCGTTGCTTTTGTTGCGCACGCCCGAGGGGATATTCTCGGCCCAAACGTCGAGGCGCACCTCAACCGAGGTATTGAACGCCCGGGTAACTTTTGATTCGATACTGATCACGTCGCCCAGTTTGATGGGGTGCTGAAAGGAAACGTTATCCACCGAAGCCGTAACCACAATGCGGTTGCAATGCTTTTGCGCGGCAATAGCAGCGGCAATATCCATCCAGTGAAGCAGCCGTCCGCCCATCAGGTTGTTCAAGGTGTTGGTATCATTGGGCAACACCAGTTCGTTCATGATGGTGTGGGAATGTCGGGGAGATTTGGCGCTCATACGGTAAATATAATATTTTAATGCAAAATGGATGGGGTTTATCGTTTCGCTGTGTTGACAGTACGATAACCCACCAGTTCCTCCCAACGCGCCCCGGGTCGGCGAAAGTAGACCAATATCTGATAATCATTTTCGGTTTCGTAGTAGGAGCCTTCAAAAGCGGTGTCATCGGGTGTTTTGGTGCTTTTATCAACCCAGATGTATTCAAAATCGTAGACGCCTTGCTTGAGGTATTGGTCGGTGTAAAAGCGGCCTCGGCCGGCATCGTACTGCATCTGGCTATGCTCGTCGAGCTTATAGTCGTTAAACTTACCAACAATGTAGGCAGCACCGTCGGTTGCCGACTTATTTCCCGCAAGGCTAAAGTATACATGTACGTAATCGGCGTCGGTACGCGGGTCGTGGCCTTCCTGGTTGAGGATGAAGAAGCTGCCATCGTTATCATATTGGAATGAGTAAGAAGCGGCGTTGCGGTTGGGGTCGCCTAAAAGGATGACCGTATTTGCCGTATCGCGATAGATACGCCCTACCCTGTCGGAGTTTAAGCGCAGGGAGCGCAGGTCGAAGTGACGAAACTCGTTGCCGCCGGTAAAATCGTTGGTGCCCAGGTCGGTGTATAAAATATCAGCCCCGCGCACATTGTACGGCGTGTTGTTCATTTGGGCCTTATCGGTGCGGCCATTTTGCAAAACCAGCGCACGGATATCGGTTGATGGGTTTTGAACGAAAAGTTTGCCGTAGTTCAATTCAAAATTGATCTTTTGATTGTACGCGCGCAAGCCTACATTGTTCGACGCGGTGATCTCGGTACGGATGGCTACTTTATTATCCACTACATAAAAACGCCGGTTAAAAACGGGCTTGCTTTGGTCGCCATCCTCGTAAACTTTTAAAATATAGTTGCCCGATAGCTTTGGCGCGATGTTATAGTTGGGGATAGACACTTCGTAGTGCACATATTTTTGGATGGTGTTTATGGAGTAGCGGTAATCGTTTATCCGGTCGTCGGTAAAACTTTGCAAATATTCGGATGGTGATAATTGCGAGGGGTTCCAATCGGCATCACAATGCTCAATGGTGTAGGTAAAGTTGCGACTTTGGCTGTGCAGGTCGTCAAACGAAAGCAATAGCTGCTCTGTTGATCCCAATATAATTGCAGGGAATGACTGCTCCTTGTTTTTGTTGTAAAGCTGGATGGTTTTGACGGACGGTTGAAAAACCTGGTTTTGGTATGGTTGCTGGGCAAATGCGTGGACGGTGATGATGGAAAGCAGCAGGAATAAATAGTTTCTCATAATCATTTTAATCCATGTCATGCCGAATTTATTTCGGCACCCCACTTGCAAAGTATCAAACTATGCGTAGAACCGTCCTGAGAGATCCCGAAACAAGTTCGGGATGACCCTTTACTTTACGCCTCCATCTCCAATATCATCCCGGCTAAATTTTCCCACTCACCTTGCAATTTGGTAAACTCGTGCTTTTTTTGCTGGTAAGCGGCGTTCACTTCTTTCGACTTTGCCGGGTTATTATAAACGCCTTCTTCGGCCAGTTTATTCTCTAAGTCCTTCACTTCCTTTTCCATGCCGGCAATTTTTTCTTCCATACGGGCAAGGTCGCTGTTTAGCTTTTTGAGGTGTCTGGCCTTTTCGTCAGACGGTTGTTGCTTAACCGGCTCAGGCTTTACCTCTTTTTTTGGCTGCGCGGCAGGTGCAGCGGTTTTAGGCTCCAGCTTGCGTTTGGCGTACCAGGCATCAAATTCGAGATAAGTACCCGGGTATTCTTTTATCTTCTGATCTTCGATAAACCATATCTTGTTGGCCACGTTATCCAGGAAATACCTGTCGTGCGATACAGCGATAAAAGTACCTTCGTATTGCTGTAAGGCTTGTATGAGAATATTAACAGACTGAATATCAAGGTGGTTGGTGGGCTCATCCAGTATCAAAAAGTTTGCATCGGCGGTAAGCGCTTTAGCTAAAGCCACGCGCGATTTTTCGCCACCAGAAAGTACCTTGATCTTTTTAAACACATCGTCGCCGGTGAACAGGAACGAACCTAATATGGAGCGCAGCTCGGTATCGGTATGCTTGGGCGCGAAGGCCTGCAATTCCTGCAATATCTCGTTCTCCAGGTGTAATGATTCCAACTGGTGCTGCGCGAAGAAGGTTTCGGTTACGTTGTGGCCGGTTACCATTTTGCCGGTGAAATCTTTATCCGCATCGGCAATAATGCGCAACAGGGTTGATTTACCCTTACCGTTCGCACCAATGAGGGCAATTTTATCTCCTTTTTCAATTACGGCTTCGGCATGGTCTAAAATATCAATGGCCGGGTATTTTTTAACGATGTTCTCTAGAGTGATAACATGCCTGCCCGATTGTTTGGAAAAACGGAAGTTAAAGTTAACGCTGGGGTTCTCATCGTCCACATCTTCAACACGTTCCAGTTTATCCAGCATTTTGATACGCGACTGCGCCATTTTAGCTTTTGATGCTTTAGCGCGGAACCGCTCGATAAGGCGTTCTTCCTGGCGTATTTTGGCTTGCTGGTTTTTAAACTCACCTTTTTGAATTTCGCCGCGTAAGGCTTTCTCTTCCAGATAGAAAGAGTAGTTGCCCGCGTAAACAGTGAGCTTGCCTTTGCGGGTCTCAACCGTGCGGTTAATCACTTTATCTAAAAACCACCTGTCGTGCGATACGATGACGATGGCGCCCTCGAAAGATTTCAAATACTCTTCAAGCCATTGGATAGATGGTAAGTCAAGGTGGTTGGTAGGCTCATCGAGCAATAAAATATCAGGGGCTTGTAACAGTATTTTGGCCAGCATTACGCGCATCCGCCAGCCGCCCGAAAAGGTGCTTAGTTTACGGTGGGTATCGGCCTCACTAAAACCCAGCCCAGCTAAAATTTCATGTGCCTTGTATTCGATGTTGTAGCCGTCCAGTGCTTCAAACTCGTGTTGCT
>JACXTT010000116.1_pt1 | contig 119562 bp, 117 predicted proteins | sample 9270951 | NCBI WGS metagenome assembly JACXTT01 (sample SAMN15532306, study PRJNA645909) | rock metagenome | isolation source: weathered quartz diorite | place: Puerto Rico | collected 2017-06-21 | reverse complement strand
GGCGACGATCTCGGCGACCGCCAGCGGATGCGAGATGTAGGGATGGCCGCTCAGCCTGAACTGTCCCTGGTGCGCCGCGTCGCTGAACTGGTAGGCTTCTTCGATGCGGCCGATGTCGCTCGGCTTGAGGTAGCCGAGATGCTGCCTGAGATCGGTGATTGCGACAGCGGCCATGGTCAGACGCTGGCGCTGCGGGTTTGGCGCTTCTTTTCCCCCTCCTTGAGAAAGGAGGGGAGAGCGAAAGAAGATTTCAGTCTGTCACAGTCCGCGTTCACCCCGTGTGGACGCGGTTCAGGTATTCCACGCCGACCTTGCCCGCTGCGATCTCGCGCAACGCGATGACCGTCGGCTTGTCGCGCGTGGTCTCGATGTGCGGCGTGCCGCCCTGGGCGAGCTGGCGCGCGCGGTACGTGGCCGCGAGGGTCAATTGGAAGCGGTTGGGGATTTTCTTTAAACAATCTTCAACGGTGATTCGTGCCATGGGTCCTCTCTAAGTCTAGCTAAATGATCCGAAGATTTCCGGATGCCGTGCGCTCTGGCGGGAAAGCATCAGTCTGGAGGCGCGCACGACGGCTGCAAGGTCCTGACGCGCTTCTTCAAACTCTTTGTTTATAATAACATAGTCGAACTCCGCGACGTGGCTGACTTCCTCGCGGGCGGCGCGCAGTCGCCGCTGGATCGCTTCCTCCGTGTCCTGTCCCCGCCCGCGAAGGCGGCGCTCGAGCTCCTTGAGGACCGGGGGCGGGGGAAGGATGAAGATGCTCACCGCGTCGGGAAAGGCCTTTCGGACCTGCTGCGCGCCCTGCCAGTCGATTTCGAGCACGATGTCCAGGCCTTTCGCGCGCGCTTGGGCGATCCACTTCTGCGAGGTGCCGTAGCGGTTTCCGTGGACCTCGGCCGACTCCAGAAACTCGCCGCGCTCGAGCATCGAGTCGAAGGTCTTGCGCTCGACGAAGTGATACTCGCGCCCGTTCACTTCGCCCGCGCGCGGGGGCCGCGTGGTGAAGGACACCGAGAGCGCGAGCCGCTTGTCCTCGGCGAGCGCGGCGCTCAGCAGGGACGACTTGCCCGCGCCGGAGGGCGCCGAGACGATGAAAAGATTGCCGATCATTCGATGTTTTGGATTTGCTCGCGCATTTGCTCGATCAGCAGCTTGAACTCGAGGCTCGCGTCGGAGAGCTCCTTCGACACGGACTTCGAGCCGAGCGTATTCGCTTCGCGGTTCAGCTCCTGCATCAGGAAGTCCAGGCGCTTGCCGACCGCCCCTCCGGCTCCGACCACGCGGTGTACCTCATCCAGGTGCGCCCCCAGGCGATTGAGTTCCTCGGCGACGTCCGCCTTGACGCCGTAGAGCGCGATTTCCTGCCGGATGCGTTCCTCGTCCGTGCCGCCGAGCACCTCGCGAAGACGCGCTGCCAGCTTCTCTTCGTAGGCGGCGATCGCCTCGGGCAGTTTCGGCTGGATCGAGGCGAGCAGGGACTTCATGCGCTCGGCGCGCTCGGTCAGCATGGCGGCGAGCTTTCCGCCCTCGCGCGAGCGAGTCGCCGCGAAGTCCTCGAGGACCTCCTGCACGAGCGCCACGCAGGCCTCGCGCAGCGTTGCCGAGCGGTCGTCTCCCAGCACGCCGGGCCAGTGCAGCACCTCGCCCACGCCGAGCGGGTGCGCGTCGGGAACCGCCGCCCTTATCTTCTTCGACGCGTGGGCGAGCTCGGCGAGCAGTCCTTCGTTCACGCTGATGCTCGGTGCGGCGCCCGTCGGCGGAGTGACCGAGACCCGGCACTCCACCTTGCCGCGGCCCACGCGCGCCTGGATCAGCTCGCGCAGCGCCGGCTCCACTGCGCGCAGCTCTTCGGGGAGTCGGAACTGCACGTCGAGAAAACGCCCGTTTACGCTTTTCACCTCCGCCGCGAGCGATGCCGTCGGAAGATCTCGCGTCGCCGCCGCGTAGCCGGTCATGCTGTAGATCATGGATTGCGATGAGTCGCGCCGTATAATGCCGGCGGCAATGAAAACGCCGCTATGATAACGGTTACAAACGCCGCACCGCTACCCCTTTAATGCCACAGCAGGTCAACCAGCCGCTGCCGGACGGCTATCAGCTCGAGAACTACCGCATCGCGAGCGTGCTCTCCTGCGGGGGGTTTTCCATCGTCTATCTCGCCTACGACGAAAACGACCAGCCGGTCGCGATCAAGGAATACCTCCCGAGCCAGCTCGCGCTTCGAAAAGAGGGCGACGCGCTGCCCTCGATCGCGGAGGAAAACCTGGCGACGTTTCGCTACGGCATGCGGTGCTTCTTCGAGGAAGGACGCTCGCTCGCCCGCCTTTCGCATCCGAACGTGGTGCGGGTGCTGAATTTCTTTCGCGCGAACGAGACCGTATACATGGTCATGCGCTACGAACGCGGGCGCACGCTGCAGGAACACATCCACGCGCGCCGCGGATCGATCAAGGAGAGATTCATCCGCCACGTGTTCACGCTGCTGCTGAACGGGCTGCGGGAGGTACACTCGAACAAGCTCCTTCACCTGGACATCAAGCCCGCCAACATCTATATCCGCAACGACAGCACGCCCGTGCTGATCGACTTCGGCGCCGCCCGCCAGACGCTCGCCCAGGAGGGCCCGCGCCTAAACCCCATGTATACGCCCGGCTTCGCGCCCCCGGAGCAGTACAAGAACCGCGACCTGCTCGGGCCCTGGAGCGATTGCTACGCCATCGGCGCGAGCATTTTTGCCTGCCTCGCCAGCGCGGCGCCTCAGGCGGCCGACGACCGCGCCGAGAAGGATCGCTACGTCTCCGCGACGAAAGTGTGGGACGGCAAGTACTCCAGGCAGCTGCTCGAAACGATCGACTGGTGCCTGGAGCTCGATCACCTGAAGCGCCCGCAGAGCGTGTTTGCCTTGCAGAAGGTGTTGCTGCGCGAGAAGGATCCCGAAGTGCACCGCAGGAGCTCTCTCATCGAGAGCCTTCGCAAGGCCTGGAAGAAGCGGTCCGCACAATGAGGTTCTCGATCTTCCAGGAAAGCCGCAAGGGAGGCCGCGAGGCGAACCAGGATCGCACCAGCTACGCCTACACCCGTGACGCATTGCTCATGGTGGTCGCCGACGGCATGGGCGGACATCTGCATGGTGAGGTGGCCTCTCAAATCGCGGCGCAGTTCCTCACCGAGGCGTTCCAGCGCGAAGCGAAGCCCAAGCTCGCCGACCCGTCCGGCTTTTTGCAAAAGAGCATCACCGACGCGCACTTCGCGCTCGGCGACTACGCCAAGGCGCGCAACCTGATCGAGTCGCCGCGGACCACCTGCGTGGCCTGCGTCGTGCAGGATTCGACCGCCTACTGGGGGCACGTGGGCGATTCGCGGCTGTATCACGTTCGGCAAGGCCGTATCCAGACGCAGACGCGGGATCATTCGCGTGTCCAGATGCTCGTCGACCAAGGCCGCGTTCGCGAAGAGGCCGTCGCGGCCCATCCGGATCGCAACAAGATCTTCAACTGCATCGGGGCGACCGCGCTCCCGCAAGTGGAGCTGTCGAAGGCCACCTCGTTGCGCGAGGACGACACCCTGATTCTGTGCACCGACGGCTTGTGGGGTCCGCTTACGGGTAAGCTCATCACGGGGGTGCTGCTGAAGAGCGATCTCATGACGGCGATTCCCCGGCTGCTGGATCTGGCGGAACTGCGAGGCGGGGCGGATTCCGACAACCTGTCGGTCGTGGCGATGACCTGGGCGGAAACGCATCCCGGCGCAATGGCCGGCGAGGTATCGACCCGGACGCTGAGGCGGGACGGCGTTACCACGCAGCTCGAGGATTTCAGCAAAGCGGACCACAGCGACTTGACCGACGAGGAGATCGAGCAGGCCATCGAGGAGATTCGCGCCGCGATCCGCAAACATACGCCGCAAAAACGCTCATGAGGCCTTCCAGGCGCAGGCCCGACGAACTGCGTCACGTCGCCATCGAGCGCCACTACACGCGGCACGCGGAGGGCTCGGTGCTGGTCGCGTTCGGCGATACCCGCGTGATCTGCACCGCGAGTGTCGAGGAGGGCGTGCCGGGATTTCTCCGGGGCCGCAGCCAAGGCTGGGTGACCGCGGAGTACGGCATGCTGCCGCGCGCGACTCACACGCGCACCGACCGCGAAGCGGCGCGCGGAAAGCAATCCGGGCGCACGCAGGAAATTCAACGGCTGATCGGCCGGTCCCTGCGCGCGGTGACCGACCTCGAGAAGCTCGGCGAGCGCACCGTGAAGCTCGATTGCGACGTGATCCAGGCGGACGGGGGAACCCGCACGGCGAGCGTCACGGGCGCTTTTGTCGCCATGCACGACGCGGTCGGGACGCTGCTGCAGCGCGGAGTCCTCACCCAGTGGCCCATCCGCGACTTCGTCGCCGCCACGTCGGTGGGCCTCTTTGGGGGCGTGGCCATCCTCGATCTGGACTATGCCGAGGATTCGGACTGCGAAACCGACATGAACGTCGTGATGACGGGCTCGGGCGGTTTCGTCGAGGTCCAGGGAACGGCCGAAGGCGAGCCCTTTTCCGCGGCGCAGATGGATGCGCTGCTAGCGCTGGCGAAGCGGGGGATCGCCGAGCTCATCGCCAAGCAGAAAGCGGCGCTCGGGCTCTCCTGATTTTCCCTCCTCTCGCGAGGCGGTTCGTCATGCCTCGCCGGTTTAAAATGGACGCGTGAAGAAACTCGTCCTCGCCTCCTCCAATCCCGGGAAGCTCCGCGAGTTCGAAGCGCTGCTCGCGCCGCTCGGAATGGAGGTCGTCGCGCAGGCGAGCCTCGGAGTATCCGACGCCGAAGAACCGCACGGCACCTTCGTCGAGAATGCGCTCGCCAAGGCGCGCCACGCGAGCCGCCGCACCCGGCTGCCGGCGCTCGCCGACGATTCGGGCATTTGCGTGGGGGCCTTGGGCGGAGAGCCGGGCGTGCACTCCGCGCGGTTTGCCGGGGAGCCGCCGCCGGGTTCGGCGCCCGGGCGTGAAGCCCAGGATGTGCGCAACAACGAAAAGCTGATCAAACTGCTCGCCGACAAGGACAGCCGACGCGCGCACTTCTACTGCGTCGTCGTTTTCCTGCGCCACGCGGAGGATCCCGAACCGGTTATCGCCGAAGGAACCTGGGCGGGCGAGATCGTCGCCGAGCCCCGCGGCGCAAACGGGTTCGGCTACGACCCGCATTTCTTTCTGAAGGACTTCGGCAAGACCGCCGCCGAGCTCGATCCGGGGCAAAAGAATCTCGTGAGCCACCGCGGCAAGGCGCTGCGGCGGCTGCTCGCCAAGCTGAAGGAGGGCGTCCAGCCATGAGCGTCGTCGTCGCGGCCTCTCCTTCCGCGGTGCAGCTCGCACAGCTCCCGCCCCTCGCCCTCTACGTCCACATTCCCTGGTGCGTGAAGAAGTGCCCCTACTGCGATTTCAATTCCCACCAGGCGAAGGGCGACGTTCCGGAGCGGGCCTACGTCGAAGCGCTCGTTGCCGATCTCGAGCTTGCGCTACCCGACGTCTGGGGGCGGCGCGTCTACAGTATTTTCTTCGGGGGCGGCACGCCCAGTCTCTTTTCGGCGGCCGCGATCGAGACCTTGATCTCGGCGTTTCGCGCCCGGCTGTCGCTCGCGGCCGATTGCGAGATCACCCTGGAGGCGAATCCCGGGACCTTCGAAGCGGAGAAATTCCGCGGCTACCGCGAAGCGGGCGTGAACCGCCTCTCGATCGGCATCCAGAGCTTCAACCCGAAACACCTCGAAGCGCTCGGCCGCATCCACGACGACCGCGAAGCGCGGCGCGCGATCGAAATCGCCCGGGACTCCTTCGACAACATCAATCTCGATCTCATGGTCGCGCTCCCCGGGCAAACGCTGGCCGAGGCGCGCGCCGACGCCGAAGCCGCGCTCGGGGCCGGCACGACGCACTTGTCCTTCTACCATCTCACGCTCGAGCCGAACACGCTCTTCTTCCGCCATCCGCCCGTGCTGCCGGACGAAGATGCCGCCGCGGCGATGCAGGACGCCGTCGGCGCAGCCCTTGCTGCGCGCGGCTACGCGCACTACGAGACCTCGGCCTGGGCGAAGCCCGGCCGCGAATGCCGCCACAATCTCAACTACTGGCGTTTCGGCGATTATCTCGGCATCGGCGCGGGCGCCCACGGCAAGCTGAGCTTTCCCGATCGCGTCACGCGGACCGCGCGCTGGAAGCAGCCCAAGGAATATCTCCAGCGGGTCGCCGAAGGCCGCCCGGTGCAGGAAGTCCACGACGTCGGGCGCGCCGACCTGGTGTTCGAATTCATGATGAACGCCCTGCGCATGACCGGCGGCTTTCCGGTCGCTTCGTTCTTGGAGCGCACCGGTCTGCAGATCGCGGTCGCTGAAAGGCCGCTGCGCGAAGCCGAGACGCGCGGTTTGCTCGTACGCGACCACGAGCGCATCCGGCCGACCGATTTGGGGCAGCGCTTCCTCAACGACCTGCTGCAGCTGTTCTTGCCCGTCAAGTCTTCCTGAACACCAGATCCCAGACGCGGTGGCCGAGCGCGAGGCCGCGGCGCTCGAACTTGGTTTCCGGTCGGGCCTCCGGCCGCCTGGCGTAACCGGCAGCGGTGTTCTGAAGGGCCGGCTCGGCGGAGAGCACCTCCAGCATCTGCCGGGCGTATTCCTCCCAATCGGTGCAGGTATGCACGCACGCGCCGGGCCTCATCCTCGAAGCGAGCAGCGCAACGAACGCCGGCTGGATGAGGCGCCGCTTGTGATGGCGCTTCTTCGGCCAGGGGTCGGGAAAGAATACGTGCACGCCGGCCAGCGCGGCCGGAGCGATCATGTGCTGCACCACCTCGACCGCGTCGTGCTGGATGACGCGCAGGTTCTCCAGATGCAGGTCGGCGATGCGTTTCAGGAGACTGCCCACGCCGGGCGTATGGACTTCGATTCCGAGATAGTCGTTCTCGGTATGTTCCTGCGCGATCGTCGCGGTGGTCTCGCCCATTCCGAAACCGATTTCGAGGATCCTGGGCGCCGTGCGGCCGAACAGGCAGTCGAGGTCCAGAGCGGAGGATGAAAAGGGAACGCCGTAGAGGGGCAGGAGATCGGAGTAGGCGCGGCGCTGGGCTTTCGAAACGCGCCCTTGGCGCAAGACGAAACTTCGAATCTGGCGCCGGTATTCTTGCAAGAAGTAACTAGCTACGCGGCCTTCGGCGAAATCAGGCCCGAAGCCGGCGAGCTGGGGCTGGCGGAGTAGAGCTTTTTCGGCATGCGGCCGGCGAGAAAGGCCTCCCGCCCTGCCTCGACCGCTTTTTTCATCGCCTGCGCCATCAGCACCGGGTTGTGCGCCTGGGCGACCGCCGTGTTCATGAGCACCGCGTCGCACCCGAGCTCCATGGCGATGGCGGCGTCGGAGGCCGTGCCAACGCCGGCGTCGACCACCACGGGCACCTTGGCGCCGCCGATGATGAGCTCCAGGTTCCAGGGATTGAGAATCCCCATGCCGGAGCCGATCAGCGAGGCGAGCGGCATGATGGCGACGCAGCCGATATCCTCGAGGCGCTTGGCGACGATCGGATCATCGCTCGTATACACCATCACCTTGAAGCCATCGCGCACCAGCGTTTCCGCGGCGCTGAGCGTTTCCACGATGTTCGGGTAGAGCGTGTTCGGGTCGCCGAGCACTTCGAGCTTTACCAGATCGTGGCCGTCGAGCAGCTCGCGCGCGAGGCGGAGCGTGCGCACCGCGTCCTCGGCGTTGTAGCAGCCCGCGGTGTTGGGGAGGATCGTGAACCGGGAAGGCGGCAACGCGTCGAGGAGCGACGGCTCGTCCGCGCTCTGGCCGATGTTGGTGCGGCGGATCGCGACGGTGACGATTTCGGCGCCGCTCGCCTCCACCGCGCGGCGCGTCTCGTCGAAATCCTTGTACTTGCCCGTTCCGATCAGCAGGCGCGAGCGATAGGCCCGCCCGGCGACGAGCAAGGGATCGGCGATCTGTTCCGCCAGGCGAGTCGGTGCGTTCATCGTGCTAGCCTCCGCCGACCGCGACGACGATCTCGAGCGCATCGCCCTCGGAAAGCCGCGTGACGGCGTAGCGGCCGCGCGGCACGATCTCGCCGTTTCTCTCGACGGCCACGCGCTTTCCGGTGAGCTCGAGCGAGTCGAGGAGCTGCGCGATATTCGCGCCGGGCTCGAGACGCTGCACTTGACCGTTTACCGAGAGGCGGATCACTTGGAATCCCCTGGGGCGAGAGGGTAAAATTATCTTACCATGCGGGTGTAGTTCAATGGTAGAACGAAAGCTTCCCAAGCTTAAGACGAGGGTTCGATTCCCTTCGCCCGCTCCAAATCAAATGCCCGCGTCCTTCGACGGTAAGCTGGTCGTCGCCATCTCATCCAGGGCCTTGTTCGATCTGGAGGAGTCGAATCGGGTATTCGAAGAGCAGGGCGTGACCGCCTACTACCGGTATCAGCTCGAGCACGAGAATGAGATCCTCGCGCCCGGCATTGCGTTTGCGCTGGTGAGGAAGCTCCTCAGGCTCAACACGCTCGCGCCCGCGGGAGCCCGCGTTGAAGTGATCCTGCTTTCGCGCAATACCGCCGATACCGGCATGCGGATCATGAACTCGATCGAGCACTACAAGCTCGACATCTCGCGCGCGGCCTTCACCGGAGGGGAGAACACCTATCCCTACGTGCCGGCGTTCGACGCGCACCTGTTTCTCTCCGCGAATCCCCTGGACGTACGCAAGGCCCTCGACGCCGGGCACGCGGCCGCGACGATCCTGCCTTCCAACGTCGGGAAGAACGTCGAGGTGACCGAGGGGCTGCGCATCGCCTTCGACGGGGATGCGGTGCTGTTCTCCGACGAGGCCGAGCGCGTCTACAAGCGGGACGGGCTCGACGCCTTTACGGCGAGCGAGGTCACCGCGGCCAAGCAGCCTTTGTCGGGAGGTCCGTTCAAGGGTTTCCTGGCCGCGCTGCATCGCATCCAGTCCGAATTCCCCGCGGACCGCGCGCCCATCCGGACCGCCCTGGTGACTGCGCGCAGCGCGCCCGCCCACGAGCGCGTCGTGCGCACGCTCCGCGCCTGGAACATACGCATCGATGAGGCCTTGTTTCTGGGCGGGCTGGACAAGGGACCGTTCCTGAAGGCTTTCGGGGCGGATATTTTTTTCGACGACCAGCGCGGCCACGTCGAGTCGGCGAGCCGCCACGTCACGACAGGGCATGTGCCGTTCGGCGTCGCCAACGAATAGGAAACGGAGCCTGGCGTGAAAGTCTTCAAAATCCTGCTGCTCGCCGCCGGCGGGCTCCTCGCGCTGATCGTGCTCGTGATCGCCATCGTCGCCGCGACTTTCGATCCCAACAAGTACAGACCCGAAATCGCCGCGGCGGTGAAGGACAAGACCGGACGCACGCTCGCGATCGAAGGCAATCTCGCCCTGACCTTCTTTCCGGGCATCGGCATTGCCGTGGGAAAGACATCGCTGTCCGAGCCGAACGGTAGAGGGATCTTCGCCCGCTTCGACGACGCCAGAATGTCGCTCGCGCTCCTGCCGTTGTTTTCCAGGCAGGTGGTGATCAACCGCGTGACCCTGTCGGGACTCACGGCCGATCTCGTCAAGCGCAAAGACGGCAAGACCAATTTCGACGACCTGCTGAACTCGCCCGAGCGTGCGGCGGCCGTCGAGCTTGGGCCGAAACCGGCGCCCCGGCGGGAAGCCATGCACCTCGGCATCGCGGGAATCGATATTCGTTCGAGCGCGATCGGCTGGCACGACGAGTCGACCGGGAACCGTTTCAAGGCGAGCGTCGCCGCGTTCAAGACCGGGCGAATCGCGAGCGGAGTGCCGGGAAAGCTCTCGCTTTCCGCGAGGGTCGAGGCGACTCAGCCCAAGGCCGACTACCAAGTGCGCCTGTCCGGCGACTACCGCCTCAATTTCGAAAAGCGGACGTTCGCGTTCTCCGGGATCGACCTCAAGATATCGGACGCCGCGCCGGGCTCCAAGGCGCCTCCGCTTTCGCTGAAGGGGGACGTGGAGTTCGATGCTTCGCCTCAAGCGATCCGTTTCACGCTCGCCGCGGACCAGGTGAATCTCGACCGCTATCTGCCGCCACCTCCGCCGAAACCGGCGGCCGCCGCGCCGAAGGGCGCGGGCGCGTCCTCGACGAAACCCGAGGAGCCGATCGATCTTTCAGCGCTGAAAGCGCTCGACCTGAAGGGCGACCTGAAGATCGAGCGATTGATCGCATCGAACGTGAAACTGGAGAGGGTGCACCTCGGCGTAAAGGCCGCGGGCGGCAAGGTCGATGCCGAGCCGCTGACGGCCGATCTGTATCAGGGCAAGCTCTCGGGCGCTGCGAGCGCTAACGCCAATACCAATCGCTTCGCGCTCAAGGCGGACCTCGGCGGGGTCACGTTGGGGCCGCTGCTGAAAGACGCGCTCGACAACAATCTCCTCGAAGGCCGAGGCAGCGTCGCGCTCGACGTGCAGACGGGCGGCACAACGGTGAGCGCCATGAAAAAGGCGCTCTCCGGCAACGCCAGCCTCGCGCTGCGCGACAGCAGCCTGAAGGGCGTCAATCTGGGCGAGTTGCTGCGCAAGGCGAAGTCCCTCCGCGGATCGAGTCCTCCGGCGGGGCAGGGGGCGGCCCCGGCCGAGCGGACCGATTTCACCGAGCTCGGAGCGAGCTTCGTCATAAGAAACGGCGTCGCGCACAACGACGATCTCTCGGCCAAGTCGCCCCTGCTGCGCCTCGCCGGTTCGGGCGACATCGACATCGGAGCCAATTCGATCGATTACCTTGCCAAGGCTTCGGTAGTCGCTTCCTCGGGCGGTCAGGGCGGCAAGGAGCTCGCCGATCTGCGCGGGGTCACGGTGCCGGTGAAGATCACCGGCCCGCTCGATGCGCCGCGCTTCCGCGCCGATCTGGGTGCCACCGTCGGCGATGCGGTGAAGCAAAGAGCCGAGGACAGGCTGAAAGAGCGTGCGCAGGACCGGCTCAAGAGTCTTCTCAGACGGTGAGCGCTCTCGCGAGCCGGCTCATACGCTGGCAGGTCCGCCACGGGCGTCATGACCTGCCATGGCAGAGAACCCGCGATCCGTATCGGATCTGGCTCTCGGAAGTGATGCTGCAGCAGACCCAGGTGGCGACGGTCATCCCCTACTACGAGCGCTTCCTCGCGCGCTTCCCGGATGTGAAATCGCTCGCCGGAGCGCAGCTCGACGACGTGCTCGCGCTGTGGAGCGGCCTGGGCTATTACTCGCGGGCGCGTAACCTGCACGCCGCGGCGCAGGTCCTAGTCGAATCGTGGGGCGGCCGGTTTCCTCGCACGCGCAAGGCGCTTGCATCGCTGCCGGGGCTGGGCCGTTCGACCGCGGCTGCGATCGCCGTGTTCGCCTTCGGCCAGCGCGAAGCGATCCTCGACGGAAACGTGAAACGGGTGCTCGCGCGTCATTTCGCGGTGCGCGGCTATCCCGGAGAGAAGCGGGTCGAGAAGCGCCTGTGGATGCTCGCCGAAACCCAGCTGCCGGCCAGCCGCATCGAGCGTTACACCCAGGCGCTGATGGATCTGGGCGCGGGTGTCTGTACTCGAGCGCGGCCGGCTTGCGCGCGTTGTCCCCTTAGGGCGAGCTGCGAGGCTCGCTCGGAGGGAAAGGTGGAAGCGTATCCACGGCAGCGGCCGCGCAAGCCGGTGCCGCTTAGGAGAACCGCGATGTTGCTGCTTCTGCGCGAAGGTGAAGTGCTGCTGGAGAAGCGTTCGCCGGTCGGATTGTGGGGCGGGCTATGGTGTCTCCCGGAGATTTCCCCGGGTGCCGATCCGCGCGATTACTGCAGACGCCGACTGGGAGCGAGGCTCGCCAGCGCAAAGCGCCTGCCGCTTTTGCGGCATGGTTTCACCCATTTCACCCTGAATATCACGCCGGTCGTCTGCCACGTGGCGAGCGCATCGCCGTGCGCCTCGGAGCCCGGGCAAGTTTGGCTTCCTCTCGAAGAAGCGGCCGGGGCGGCGGTACCCGCGCCGGTGAAGAAACTGCTCAATTCTCTGCAGGCCGCTTAGTGGCCGCCAGACCGCGGCTTTCGAGAAATCGCTGCAGGATGGAAAGCCGCCCGAGGCTGTCGGTCAGCTCGAGGAGCTTCTGCTTGGCGACCAGGGGCACCGGGAGGATTTCGGTCAGGCGGTAGCTTACCCACGCGGCGTCGTCGAAGGCGTACGGCTCGGCGAAAATGGGCTTGCCTTGGTCGGCGACGACCATCTCCAGAAGCCGCGCGCAGGCGGCAAACTTCTCGGGAAGCGCGACGCTTGCGTCGGGCTCTATCAGCTTTACGTCGGCCGAGATCAGACCCTGCGTATTGATCTCACGCTCGAGGATGCGAAACCGCTGGCTGCCGCGGGTCTTGAGGTTCAGGATGCCCTGCTGTTGCATGTCCCATTCTTGTATCTTCGCAAGGCACCCGACTCCTTCAGGCACCGCGGGCGCGCCGACCTCGGACCCTTGCTGGATGAGGCACACTCCGAACGGTTCATCGCGTTTGAGGCATTCGCGCGTCATGTCCATGTAGCGCGCTTCGAACACGCGCAGCGGCAGCAAGCCTCCCGGGAAAAGCACCGTGTTGAGCGGGAAAATCGGGACGCGCAGCGAATCCAAGAGCGAGTCCGCCTTAGCGCTCTTCGCCCCAGCGGCGCATCAGATCGTGCCTGACCCCGAGGTGATCGAGTATTCGCGCGACGATGAAATCGACCAGGTCCTCGACGCGCTTGGGGCGATGATAGAAACCGGGATTCGCCGGAAGGATGACCGCGCCCGCGCGCGCGAGCTTGAGCATGTTCTCCAGGTGCACGGCCGAAAACGGCGTCTCGCGCGGGACGAGAATCAGCTTGCGGCCTTCCTTCAAGGTGACGTCGGCAGCACGCTCGATGAGATTGTCGGAGAGACCCGCAGCGACCGCGGCGAGCGTGCCCACGGTGCAGGGGCAGATGACCATCGCGTCGGGGGGATTCGACCCGGAAGCGACCGGGGCAAACCAGTCCTCGCGGCCGAACACGCGCAGTTGGCCGCGCTTTGCCGAATAGCGCTCGCCGAACATGCGCTCGGCGTCGGAGGCGCGCGGCGGCAATGCGATGTCCAGCTCCTGCTTGGCGACGACGTGGGCGGCCTGGGAGTAGAGGAGGTAGACGCGGGCTTCGGCGTGTATCAGGGTTTCGACCAGCCTCAGGCCGTAGGGCATTCCGGAAGCCCCGGTCAGCGCGACGGCAACAGTCGGCTTCATGCCGCGGGGACGAGGTGCCGATGACGAATCAGCACCGGCGTCAGGCTGCGAAAATGAGCGCCGAGGCGCTCGACGAGATACACCGAGCGGTGCCGGCCTCCGGTGCAGCCGACGGCGACCGTGAGCGAGCTGCGGCTGTCCTGCCCGTACGCGGGCAACCAGCTCTCGACGAACCGGCGGATGTCCCCCAGCATCGTGCCGACCTTCGGCTCCCTCTCGAGAAACGCGACCACCTCCGCGTCAAGGCCGGTAAGCGGTCGCAGCCGCGGGTCGTAATGCGGATTGGGCAGACAGCGCACGTCGAACACCAGATCCGCGTCCAGGGGAACCCCTTGCTTGTAGCTGAAGGACTCGAACAGGAGCATCGTCGTTTCGGTGCGGATGTCGAGCCATTCCTTGATCCAGTTGCGCAGTGTATTCGGCAGCAAATCGGTCGTGTCGAGCCGATAGCCGATTTCACCCACCGGAGCGAGAACCTCGCGCTCGCGCGTCAGAGCCTCCTCGAGTGTGCGCGTCCCGGTGGCGAGAGGATGGCGCCTGCGCGTCTCGGAAAAACGCCTGATCAGCGTATCGTTTTTTGCATCGAGGAAAAGCAGGCGCAGATCCACGCCCTGGGCTTTCAGCGCGGCCGCACATTCCGGGACGAGCTCGAGCGAGTCGCCCATGCGGGCGTCGATGCTCATCGCAACACGGTTGTGGCCGGCGCTGCGGAGCAGTTCCGCCGACTGCTGGAGCAGTTGCCCCGGGAGATTGTCGACGCAATAGTAACCGCTGTCCTCAAGGGCGTTGAGGGCGATGCTCTTCCCGGAACCCGACAGCCCGCTGATGAGGACGAGTTGCATTTCGATACCTTAGCGGATTGACGGAAGCCATGCAAAATCGGGTGGCGGAAAGATGATCGCGCGTTGAGCCGCCATCAGGTCGGCTCGAACGCGAGAAATTGAAGCGGCAGCTTGCTGGTCCGTTTCAATCTTTCTTCATCTCCGCCTGCTGCCTCTGCATGAATTCGGCCGTCGAGTGAATTCCGCGAAGCTGCAGAATGTAGTTGCGCACGGCAGCCTCGAGCAGCACCGCGAGGTTGCGACCTGCCGCGACGGGAATGACGACTTTCCGGACGATCACGCCCAGGATATCTTCCGACTGCTCGTGCAGCGGCAGTCGCTCCGACTCGTTCGCCCCCGGGCGATCGAGATGCACGATCAGCCGCAAGTTCATCTTCGGGCGCACCGCGGTCTCGCCGAATATCGTGCGGATGTTGAGCACACCCAGGCCGCGCACTTCCAGAAAATCCTTCAATACAGGCGGGCAACGGCACTCGAGAGTGGACACCGCGATGCGCGAGACGTCGACGACATCGTCCGCAACGAGCCCGTGTCCGCGGCTGATCAGCTCCAATGCGAGCTCGCTTTTCCCGGCGCCCGAGTCACCCGTGATGAGCACCCCGAGTCCGAGCACGTCCATGCATACTCCGTGGCACTGCGTGGTCTCTGCGAGCGCCTTGCCGAGATAGCGACGCAGCTGGTCGATGACTTGCGCGCCGGGCAGATCGGTGGCGAACACCGCCGTGCCCGAGGCGTCCGCCGCCTTCAGCATGCGCACATCGGCGGGCGCCCCGTCGGCGACGACGATGGCTACCGGGTGGACCGCGAACAGGTTGCCGAGCGTCTGGAAGAGTTCGGTCTCCCCGAATGCGGCGAGGTGAGCGGTCTCGTGGTTGCCGAGGACCTGGATGCGGTTGGGATGGATGAGATTGAGGTGCCCTACGAGCGCCGCGACGCCGCTGCTGTCGCGCCAAAGCTTGGTCGCGCCGCCGGCCTTTCCGCCTATCCAGGCGAACCCGAGCTTGTCGCGATTGTCGTCATACAGCTGCGCGACGCTGATCTGCAACATGAGGCTGCCAGGCGGTGATGTGCTGATGAAGCGTACCCGCGTCGGTATCGGTCGAAAGTTTCTCGCGCAGCTCGCGGTCGCTCAGCATCTGTGCGAGCTCGGACAGGACGCGCAGGTGCTGCTCGGTCGCCTGTTCCGGCACCAGCAGCAGGAACACGAGACTGACGGGCTTGCCGTCGGGGGCGTCGAATGGAACGGGTTGTGCCAGGCGCACAAAAGCCCCGACTGCTTCCTTCAGCCCCTTGATCCTGCCGTGCGGAATGGCGAGTCCCTGCCCCAGTCCGGTCGAGCCGAGACGTTCGCGGGCAAACAGGCTGTCGAACACCAGGCTCCTGGCCACCCCTTGGTTGTTCTCGAAGAGCAGGCCGGCCTGCTCGAACATGCGTTTCTTGCTCGTCACATCCAGATTCAGGAGGATGTTCGAAGGGGGTAGGAGTTTGGCAACTAGGTTCATCGAATCGGCCAGTTCGGGACTCGCGCGCGCGGAAATCGTAACCGGCTCCCGGAAAGGCGTGGAATTCTACACTATCGGCTCAGGGCACTGTTGAACGCACTTCCGGCGTGAAATTGTCGCCTCCAATGCGAGTTTCATTGGGGCGTTTTTCTGCGACCCCAGATCGGGGAGTCTAAGGCGCGTTCCACCTTTCGATAACCGTTAACCCGGGGGGGAATGGTGCTTGAGCGCATCGTGCGGATGTGCATGCAAACGGTCTTTGTGCTTCATGATCTGGCGATCGAGTTTGTCCGCCACGGCGTCGATCGCGGCGTACAGATCCGGGTCACCGCTCCTGACGAAGATCTCCTTCCCGGCGAGGTGACAGCTGACTTCCGCTTTTCGTGCGAGGTGGTCCACGGCCAGGATCACGCTGACTTCGATGACGTGATCAAAGTGCCGCCGGATCCTGGAAAGTTTGCTCTCGACGTAACTGCGGATCGACGGCGTGACCGCCATGTGACGCCCGCTGATGATGAGATTCATGCGAGGCGGGTCTTTGCGTCAAAGGGACTTTCTCATGCTCACGGAAGGTATCTGCAGCGACTCGCGGTACTTGGCGATGGTGCGACGCGCGACCACGATGCCCTGCTGGCTGAGGATCTCGGAGATCTTGCTGTCCGAAAGAGGTTTTCGGGCGTCCTCCGCCGCAACCAGCTGCTTGAGCAACGCCCGGATAGCGGTCGCCGAGCACGCGCCCCCCGTCTCGGTGGCGACGTGACTCCCGAAAAAGTACTTGAGCTCGAAAATGCCGCGCGGCGTGAACATGAACTTCTGGGTCGTAACGCGCGAGACGGTCGATTCGTGCAGGCCAAGCGTGTTTGCGATTTCGCGCAACACGAGCGGGCGCATCCCGACCTCGCCGTGCTCGAAAAAATGACGCTGACGGTCGACGATCGCCTGCGACACGCGCAGGATGGTCTCGAATCGCTGCTGCACGTTCTTGATCAGCCAGCGCGCCTCCTGCAGTTGATGCGAGAGCTGACCGCCCGACTGACTGCGGTTGTTCTGCAGGATATCGGCATACATGCGATTGATGCGCAGCTTCGGCAGCGCGTCGGGGTTAAGGCTCGCCACCCAGACGTTCTTGATTTTCTTCACGACGACGTCGGGTACGATATAGCGGGTCTCGGTGGTCGAGAACGCGGCGCCTGGGCGTGGGTTGAGACTCTGGATCAGTCGCTGGGCCTGGCGCAGCTCGTCGTCTCCGCATTGCAGCGCCTTCCTGAGCTTGGAAAAGTCCCGGGCAGCGAGGAGCTCGAGGTGCTCGTGCGCGATGGCGAGGGCCGTGGCGCGGCTCGGCGTGGACTCGGGCAAAGCAAGCAGCTGCAACTCGAGACATTCCGCGCAATTGCGGGCACCCACCCCCGTGGGGTCGAAGTTCTGCAGGTGCTTGAGAGCGATGGCCAGCTCCTCGGGCTCGATCTGCAACTCCTCGGGCACGAGCTGCGCGAGCTCCTCCATGGGCTGCGTGAGATAACCGCCCTCGTCCAGCGCTTCGATCAGGAACGCGACCAGGTTGCGGTCGCGCGGTTCGAGCTGGGTCAGAGTGAGTTGTCGGTGTAAATACTCTCGCAGATTGGGAGACTCTGCGGGGACCTGGAAAAAATCGCCATCATCGGTATCATCGCGCGTGCCCGAGCTTGAACCGCTTTCGCCCCCCCAGTCGGTGTCAGCCGCGAAGATGTCCGTCTGCGATGGGCTCTCCGTGCTCGCCTCTTCCGCCGGCGACTGAAGGGCTGTCGCCGGCTCGCCGTTCATGTGCGTGGGCGCCGCTGGAATCTCGGTATCGGCATCTTCGCGCTCGAGGAGCGGATTTTCCGCGAGAAATTTCTCGAGCTCTTGATTCAATTCCATGGTCGAGAGCTGCAGCAGGCGTATCGATTGCTGCAGCTGTGGCGTCAGCGTCAGGTGCTGCGAGAGCTTGAGTTGTAGGGTCTGCTTCATCGAGATAAGGCGCGAGGATCTCGCTAGGAGGATCGTAGTTCAAACGGGTCAAATTGGGAACGGGGTGTATCGCAGGATGCGCTGTCCCCTACAACCTGAAATTTTCGCCGAGATAAACGCGTCTTACGTTTTCATTATAAACGATCTCGTCCGGTTTGCCGAAAGCGAGCACCAATCCGTCGTTGATGATGTATGCGTGGTCGCAAATCCCCAGCGTTTCCCGCACGTTATGGTCCGTGATGAGGATGCCGATGCCGCGTTCCTTGAGAAAACGGATGATTTTCTGAATGTCGAGTACCGCGATCGGGTCGACGCCCGCAAAGGGTTCATCGAGCAGTATGAAGCTCGGGCGCGTCGCGAGCGCCCGGGCGATCTCGACGCGGCGGCGCTCGCCGCCCGAGAGGGACAGCGCGGTAGATTGTCGCAGATGCGCGATGTTGAGATCGCGCAGCAGCCCGGAGAGGCGGGACTCGATCTCCTCCTCGAGAAGTTCCTGCAATTCCAGCACCGCACGGATATTCTCCTCGACGGTCAGCTTGCGAAACACGGAGGCTTCCTGGGGCAGGTACGACAGTCCCATCCGGGCGCGGCGATGCATCGCAAAATGGCTGATTTCCCTGCCATCGAGATGGATCGCTCCGTCATCCACAGCGACCAGCCCTACGATCATGTAAAAGCAAGTCGTTTTCCCGGCGCCGTTCGGACCCAGTAGCCCCACGACCTCACCGCTTGTCACCTCGAGCGACACGTCCTTCACCACGACTCGCGAGCCGTAGTGTTTTTTGAGTCCATGGACCTGCAGCTGACTCATCGAGTTCGCCCCGTTCGGAGGTACGAGGAGATTAGTCTTGCCGGGTCGCGCCGGAAACGGGCGGAGTTTCGGGTCCCGCCGGCTTTTTCGGCATGATGGTTGCGCGCACGCGTCCTTCGTGGTCAGTCCCGGACGCCTCGGCGGTTGATTTCACGGTAAAGCGCTCGGTGCGGGCATCGTAGGAGATGAAATCCCCGCGAATATCGTCCCCGCTGTCGCGGCGCAGTCGGGCGGCGTCGAAGAACTCGACGCGCTCGAGCTTGTTATCGTATTCGATCCTGAACGCTTCTCCGTCGATGTATTCGCCGTAACCTTCCCGCTTGTGGCGGAAAGTCGCCGGTTTGCCGCTCGCGACGCCGTAGTAGAAGCCGTCGCCGTCCTGCCGCACGACGATTCGGTCCGCGCGGATGACGAGCGAGCCCTGGCTCAGCACGACCTTTCCCTCGAAAGTGGAAATTTTCTTGGAGTCGTCGGAAATCATGCTGTCGGATTCGATGTTGATCGGTTTGTCGCGATCGGCTCTCTCGGCAAGCGCCGACTCGGATGTCAATGCCCACATTGCCGCAAGACCCAGGGCGGCGGCTGCGCGCGCCCTATTTCCTGGATGGCACATCAAGGATGCCTTTGACTTGGGATTGCAGCATGAACTGTTGATTGTTCTTGTTCACGACCATCCCGACCCCTGTCAATACCGAGCGCCCCTCGGAAATCGTGACCGTGTGATCCGTGCGCGCGATCCCCTGTTCGGCGAGTACGTGCAGGAATTCCGTGCGGGCGCGAAACTCGGGTCGCTCCGGCGTTGCCTCGCGCAAGAAGAGCACATTGCCGTATAAGAAGGCCTCCTCGCCTTGGCGATTGATGGTGCCGCGATTGGCGGTCGCGATGAAGTTGCCGCCGTCAGCGGCAATTTCAACGAAGCGCGGATAAAGCGCTTCGCCCGAACCGTCGTCGGCATAATGCAACATCTTTGGCGCAGAGAACGTGTACCGGAGCTTGCCCGAACCGTCCAGCCTGTGAACGGTGAAGTTTTCGACGATGGAATCTGGATCGTGGCCGGAGGGCTTCACATCCCCGCCGAAGCCCTCCAGCACGGCGTATTGCAGCCAAAGGGTCAGCAATCCGAGAAACGCCATCAGAACGAGCGGGAGCAGAGGGGTAACGCGCGGTTTCATGCAAGCTGGCGGGCGATGAGCCGCTCTAGCGTGTCTTGGGCGCGCATGATCAGCTCGCAGATCTCGCGGGCGGCTCCTCTGCCCCCGGAAGCCCGCGTAACGTGGTGGACGCGCTCTCGCACGAGCTCCGGGGCTTCTGGCACGCTCGCGGCAAAACCGCAACGCGCGAGCACCGGCAGATCCACCCAATCATCGCCCATGTATCCGGCGGCGGCGGCCGAAGTGTGCAACCGGCCGATCAAACTTTCGAAAGCAGCACTCTTGTTCCCGGCGCCTTGTTCCACGAGCGTGATGCCAAGCTCCGCGGCGCGCACCTCCACGGCGTGCGAACGACGCGCGGAGAGAATGGCGACCTCGACCCCGCTCTCCTTCAGCATCTTGAGCCCATGGCCGTCCTGAGCGTTGAATGCCTTCAACTCAGCTCCGGTCTCGCTGAAGTACAGGGTCCCGTCGGTAAGCACCCCGTCGACATCGAAGATCATCAGGCGCAGCCGCCGCATTCGCTCCAGAATGTCGTCGCGCATCAAATGACCTTGGCGCGAAACAGATCGTGCATGTTGAGAGCGCCAACGAGCTCCCCCGTGTCAGTCGCGACGAGCAGCTGATTGATCTTGTGACGCTCCATCAGCTCGAGTGCTTCGGCGGCAAGCTTGTGCGGCGCGATCGTGTGCGGATTGCGTTTCATTACATCGGCAATCTTGAGCGCGCGGACGTCGGGTTTGCGCTCCAGCGTCCTGCGCAGGTCGCCGTCGGTGAATATTCCGACGACCCTTTTGCCTGGGCTGAGGATTGCCGTCATGCCCATGCTTTTCCTGGATATCTCGGCCAGCAAGTCCGAAAAGGAATCAGTATCGGATACGGCCGGAACGTCGTTGCCGGTGCGCATGACGTCGGAGACGTGAATGAGGAGCTTCCTGCCGAGCGCGCCGCCAGGGTGAGCTCGAGCAAAATCCTGCTCATCGAAGCCGCGAGCGTCCAGCAAGGCGACTGCCAGAGCGTCGCCGAGCGCGAGCGCCGCAGTGGTGCTTGCCGTCGGCGCAAGATTAAGAGGGCAGGCTTCCTGCGCGACGCCCGCGTCAAGAAGCACATCGGCTTCCCTTGCAAGCGCCGAGTCGGGATTGCCGGTCAGCGCTACCAGCTTCGCGCCCCGGCGTTTTATCAGAGGGATGATCGTGAGCAGCTCGTCCGACTGGCCGGAATTCGAGAGCGCCAAGACCACGTCATCGCGCGTGATCATGCCGAGATCGCCGTGTCCTGCCTCGGCGGCGTGAACGAAAAAAGCCGGTGTTCCCGTGCTCGCAAGCGTGGATGCGATCTTGCGAGCGATGTGCCCCGACTTGCCGACGCCGCTCACGACGACGCGCCCGCGGCAAGCGAGGATCAGACCGAGCGCATCCAGAAAACGCTCGTCGAGCCGCGAAATCAGCCCGCTCACCGCATCGGCCTCGATTGAGAGCACCTTGCGCGCGAGCTCGAGCGCGGACGTTGAGATCGCTTTCTTCGATCGATCGTTCATTGAGAAAAACCGCGCTGGCCCGCGCCGGGAGCACCCTTTATCATAGGTTGGGAGTATACCAGACCGAATCCGCGCTCTTTCCCACGTGATCCCAAAAAAACAAGGACTTCCGAATGAGCGACACGCTTGAGCTCGTGCTGATCCTGCTGGCGAGCGGGGTGTTCGTCGTTGTGCTCTTCCGCCGGTTACATTTGCCTCCGCTACTGGGGTACATCCTGGTCGGCGTCGCAGTGGGACCCTTCGCGCTGGCCTGGATTCCCGACACCGACGAAGGAAGGCATCTTGCGGAATTCGGTGTCGTGTTCCTGATGTTCTCGATCGGGCTGGAGTTCAGCCTGTCCAAGCTGTTTCAGCTGCGTCGCGCCGTGTTCGGGCTCGGGTTCTCCCAGGTCCTCCTTACGCTCGGTGCCGTGCTCGCTGCCGCCTCACTTGCGGGAGCTCCATGGCAAGCCGCCGTCGCGGTTGGAGGCGCGATCGCCATGTCGTCGACGGCAATGGTCATGCGCATCCTTGCCGAACGCATCCAGTTGGAAACATCCCACGGACGGGACATCGTCGGCGTGCTGCTTTTCCAGGACCTCGCGGTCGTTCCGTTGCTGATCTTGATTCCTGCGATTGCGGAGGGGAGCGGCGAGATTGTGCAGCGCCTGGCGTTTGCGCTCGCCAAGGCCACGGCGGTGCTCGTGGTGCTGCTCTTTGTCGGGCAGAAGCTCATGCGTGGCTGGTTTCACGTCGTGGCGCGCCGCCGCTCACATGAGCTGTTCATCCTCAACGTCTTGCTCATTACGCTGGGGCTTGCTTGGCTCACGGACCGGGCGGGACTGTCTCTGGCCTTGGGCGCGTTTCTCGCCGGCATGCTCATAGCCGAAACCGAATACCGGCATCAGGTCGAGGAGGACATCAGGCCGTTTCGGGAAGTCCTGCTGGGCCTATTCTTCGTGACCATAGGCATGAGGCTCGACCTGGGGACGGTTGCAGGGAATTTATGGCTGACGCTGGCGCTCACGGCGCTGCTGATCGTATTCAAGTTTATCCTTGTCGCCAGCCTTGCGCGCTTGTTCGGAGCCGGCCCGGGCGCGGCCGTACGCACGGGGCTGGCTCTCGCTCAGGCGGGCGAGTTCGGCCTGGTGCTCATGGTCTTGGCGCAGTCGGTTGCAGTGCTAGATCGTGACTTTTCCCAGCTGGTCGTCGCGGCAATGCTGCTCTCCATGCTTGTCGCCCCCTTCGTGATTCAAGCAAGCGACAAGCTCGCCCTGCGCTGGTCGAGTGCCGAATGGATGCTGCAATCGCTGGCGCTGCACCGAGTAGCCGCGCAGAGTCTCGCAACCGAACGGCACGTCATCGTGTGCGGCTACGGCCGCACAGGCCAGCGCCTGGCGCACATGCTGGAGCAGGAGCACATCGATGTCATCGCCCTCGACACCGATCCGGAGCGCGTGCGAGGAGCGGCGGCAGCAGGAGAGAAGGTCGTCTTCGGCGACGCGTCACGGTACGAAACGCTCGTTGCGGCAGGGGTCGCGCGCGCGAGCGCGCTCGTCGTTACCTTCGCGGATACGCAGCTTGCGCTTCGGATTCTTCATCATGTGCGCACGCTCAATCCCGCGCTGCCGGTCATCGTCCGCACACTGGACGACGCCGACATGGACCGGCTCATCGCCGCGGGTGCGTCGGAGGTGGTGCCTGAGACCTTCGAGTCGAGCTTGATGCTGGCCTCGCACGCGTTGGTGCTGCTGGGTGTTCCCTTGAAGCGGGTCGTGCGCCGTATTCGCGACGTTCGCGAGCATCGGTACAGCCTGATGCGCGGCTTCTTTCATGGGGGCACCGACGAGGCCGAGAACCCCGACGAGGCGCGCGAACCACGCCTGCATTCGGTAACGCTCGCGACGGGCGCGAAGGCCTCCGGGCGCACCCTAGGGGAGGTCGCGCTGGGTGAACTCGGCGTGCGCGTGACGGCGCTGCGGCGGCGGGAGCTGCGGATGATTTCGCCGGATCCGCAAACGGGATTGCAGGAAGGCGATGTGATTGTGCTGCTCGGCACGCCTGAACAACTCGCTGCCGCGGAGATGCGCCTGCTTCAGGGGTAGGCTTGGTGTTCCCGGAAAGCAGCTGGAGGGACGTGTAGCCTCTTGGCCATGGCTATGAGCGGCGCGATTGCGTTGGGGTCCGCTTGGCGCGCTTGTTCGAGCATCAAGATAGTTGCGTCACGCCTGTGCGGGAATGTCCTCAAAACGAGCGCGAGCAATTCGCGCGACTTTGCGGCCTCGCCTTGAAATGCGAGAAATACGGTGCGTCGCGTCACAACGTCGTGGGCCGGCCAGTAGCGGGCAACCCGCTCGCTCATCGCCACCATGTCGGCAAGCTTGCCCCGGTCGAGCGGAGCGCCGATTACTATCCACAGCTCTGCCAGGGGCGCTATGAGGCCGTGCGTCAGCTCGCGCATGGTCTCGGCGTCCTGACGCGCTTGGGCGGCGGGGGTCAGCGTAAGCGTCGTCCCGCTGATGCGCGTCGTGTCCAGGCGCACGTAGTCCCTGAGAGTGACGCTCAAAGCAGCCGAGAGCGCTGCGCAGGCGGCCGCCGGGGCAATCCATCCGGCGCGCGAGACCTTCACGGATCGCGTCTCGAGCTCTGTACCGGCGCCCATCAGAAGGGCGGTCACGCCGAGGAAGTGTGCGTTCCACAACGGAAACTCGATCAGGGAGTGGATCATTTCGATTCCAACCGCGGCAATGAGCCACCACGCCGCGCCCTGCCCGTCCCTCCAGTAAGACTGGGCAGCCCGCCATCCCCAGACGCCCAGACCCCCAAGTACCAGCACCGTGCCCACAAGGCCGGTTTCGGCAAGGAGGTGCAGGGGGAGATTGTGCGGCGAAGTCCAGACTTCGCCGAGCCGCGTGAGCGAGGGATCGAGGCCTAACTCAAATGCGGCTCCCGCGAACCCTCCGGTGCCGACTCCGGCCAGAGGAGCCCCGATAAACAAGCGCAGTGCAATGCCCCACACCTGCAGGCGCGGTTCGGCATGTTCGCCAGGGGGAGCGAGTATGCGCTCGAGCGTGCCTTCCCCCGGTGGACCGAGATGCAGTACATCATCGAGCCACGGCACCGCGAAGTACGCTGATACCGCCGCAGCCGCGACCGCGTACGCCGCGAGTCTCAGGCGCCGCGCCTCGGCCTTGTCCTGAACGCGTGCCGCCGCTACCCCGAGCGCCGCATACCAAAGCGCGTAAAGCAGGGCGCTACGGGAGCCAGAGAGCGCGCTGCCCAGGAGGAGGATCGCGAGGGCCGGGAGCGCGTACGCCGTTCGCACGCGGGCGCGCGCCCACAGGAACAGGAGCGCACCCTCTCCCAGCGCCAGGTAGTTGGCGTAGAGGTTGGGTTGCGCGATATTCCCGTAAGCGCGGTTGCCGTGCAGCTCGGCGATGACGTCTTCGAATAGCTTGGATCGGCCATAGAATTGGATCGCCCCGGCCAGCGAATTCGCAAGTGCGCCGGCCAGAAGAAACGCAGCCAGCACCGTTGCCACGCGCTCGATGCCGAACGCAGCCGTGAGCTGTGCCCCGAGCCAAATAGTAAGCACGGCGTAGAGGACGTACAGCGCGGCGACCAGGGGCAATTGGGAATAGACGTGCCCGCCGCTCGCCGCCTGGACGGCGAGAAACATCGCAAGGACGATCAGCCAGCGCGCCGGCGCGGGCGAGGATACGAAGGATGCGGTCGGGACAGCTCCCCCGACGAGCGAGGTCAGCGCGGCGGCGATGCCCAGCGCGGCGGCCAGCCACTCGGGGAAAAAACTCGGGATGGGCTGCTGGTGATACGGCAGCAGGAACGGCAGCAGGCACAGGCTGCCCGCGAGCAACAGGCTCATTGCCTGGGCCGAGGTCGTTTTCACTCAGGCTGGCCGGAAACGAAAAAGCCCGCGCGAGCGGGCTTCTGCGGTTTGCGACGGAGCGGCTAGTAGTTCTTGCAGATCAGGTACTGACTCACCCCGGTTTCCACGTAGGCCGTTGCCGGACTCACCGCCGTGTTCGGATTCGCCGCGGCCTGCAGTTGAGCGCGGACCTGGCCGGTCGCCGAGTTGCTGTCGTCGATCTGAGTGTCCACCGCAATCGCCACTTTGTCCGGAATGTTCGAGCTGCACACGATCGTGCTGGTGAAGCCCAGACCTCTCGTGCCGACCACGGCTGATTCCACTCCGATGATGCCCGCGGCCGCGTTCGGCGGCGGCGTCCCGGTTCCCGTTCCGACGGTAAGGCCCGGGACGAATCCGGCGATGCGCAGATGCTGCCAGAACAGGTTGGATTCGGCCGCGGCTGCAGGAGCGCCCCCCGTGCCGCTGGTGTCGTTGGCGTTGTAAAGACCGGCGATGATCCCGTTGCCGTCACCGCTTGCGGGAGCCTGCGTGGTCCAGCGCGCGGCGGCGTTCGCGTCGTCTCCGGGAAGGGCGCGGTAGCGGTCCTGATAAGAGGTTATGGCCACGGTGACCCCGTTAAGATCGTTGATCACGTTTTTGATCTTGGCCTGAGTGATCATTTCCTGGCCTTTCAGGATGCCGCCCAGGAGCAGCCCGATGATGACGAGCACGATCGCGATTTCGACCAAGGTGAAGCCGGCCTCGGTCGTTTTCTTGCGGTTGAAGGCGGATTCACTCATAGACACCTCCTGGTGGAACGGCTATAAGTTCTTGCACAGCAGGTACTGATTTACCCCGGTTTCCACGTAGGCCGTTGCCGGATTCGCCGCCGTATTCGGGTTCGACGCAGCCTGCAGTTGCGCGCGGACCTGGCCGCTCGCCGGTTTGCTGTCGTCCATCTGCCCGTCGACGGCGGTCGCGATTTTGTCAGGCAGATTCGAGAAACATATGATCGTGCTGGTGAAGCCCAGGCCGCTTGTGCCGACCACTCCGGATTCCACGCCGATGATGCCGCCGGCTGCGTTCGGCGGAGGCGTCCCGCTTCCAGTTCCCACGGTCAGGCCTGGAACGAAACCGGCGATGCGCAGATGCTGCCAGAACAGGTTGGATTCCGCCGCCGCTGCCGGGGCGCCCCCGGTACCGGAGGTGTCGTTGGCGTTGTAGGCACCCGCGACGATCCCGTTGCCGTTACCGCTCGCTGGAGCTTGGGTGGTCCAGCGCGTGCCGGCGTTCTGGTCGTCGCCTGGAATGGCGCGGTAACGGTCCTGATAGGAGGTGACGGCCACGGTGACGCCGTTGAAATCGTTAATGATGTTCTTGATCTTTGCTTGGGTGATCATTTCCTGGCCCTTCAAGATGCCGCCTAGGAGCAGCCCGATGATCACGAGCACGATCGCGATTTCGACCAAGGTAAAGCCCGCCTCGCGCGAATTGTTGCTGTTGATAGCCGAATTCATGGAATTCTGAGAGCTGCCTGAGTTTAGATTCGTCAAAAACTCGCAAGATACGTGCCCGAGAGTATGCCCGTACAACCCCATTTTGTGGGGGTGGCCCTAACCCTTTTTGTTGAATAATGGACACTTACGACGATTATCTGACACTTTGCCTTAGTTCTTTCCCGAAGTTTTTCCCGCAGTCTGCGCTTCCAGTTGTTTCAGGCGCTGATCCAGGAATCGCAGTTCGGCCGGGTCCTTGACGGTCCCGCTCTGTAGATACCCCCCGATGATGAGACGGGCGGTTTCCAGCTCATTCATGTCCTCCAGGATGAAAATCTCCATCTGCTTCGCCCAAAGGGGAACGTTGTCGGCGACGGCGTAGCGCTGGATCGATCGAGCGTAGCGGAGTGCGAGCGGCAGATCGTGGAGCCTGTGCTTGGCGATTGCGGTGGCATGAGCAAGCCAGGGCCAGCGACGATTGGGGTCGAGCAGGAACTGCCGATAAACGAACTCGAGCATGCTGCGCTGCTTGGCTTCAACGGGCACTTCCGCATACAGCCTGCTCGCGGCGAGGAGGGGGTATTGGCCGCGCGGGTCCAGCTCCAGTATCCTCGCGAGCCAGGCTTCCAGCCGGGCATAGTCGAGGTCGCGATACGGGACCTTGCTGCCGGATTGATAGTCGAACGCCTGTAGGTAGAGCATCATTGCCTTGCCGAGCGCCGTGGGATCCCCGAAGCTCGCGAGCCTGAGCGCCGCGATGCTCGGCGCGGGCGCCAAATCCTCCGCGGCCGCCCGGGGCGGCGGGGCTGTGAGCTTCAGCACGACCTGCGCGGCGAGCCCCAGAGCAAACAGCGTGAGAACGCCGCGCGGTACACCCGCAATCGATCGTTGTGGCATCGCCTCAAAAATCCTTGCGGTACAAATCGAAAAGCGCCGCGGAACAAATCAGCACGAGGTAGACCGCGGTCTGGCCGAGGACGGGGCCGAGAGCGCTCGCGCTCGGTGCCGACCCCAGCAGCCAAGTCGTCTGCGTCATCCCGTCGAGCGCGGGCAGCAGGAGCGCGATCAGCTCCACAAGCGCATTGACCACGCGATCGGTGAGGCTAGGGTCCTGCAGTGGCGCGCCGGCGATGATCTGCATCGCCGCCATTGAGCGCGACAGCAGGTAGAAGCCCGCAACGGCGGCAAACGCGGGGACGACCTGCGCGAAAGACAACACGCAAAACAGACTCATCGCAGTCACGATCAGCAGCTCGCAAATGAGGGAGAGGGTCCAGAGCACCAGTCCCTGGGAATTCGCGAACGGCACCAAAGGCAGCGCGCTGAGCAGCGCGAGGATCGAGGCGAGAATGGCGTAGCCGGTAAACTTTCCGAAAAAATAGGCCGAGCGCGGCCCCGGCAAGGAGAGCAGCAGCTCGGTGACCTTGTCGCTCAACTCCCGCACCATGCTCGTAACCACGAACACGGCCACGATGAAGACGGCGGCGACTCTGAGCGGGGCGGCGAGCAACGCGGTTTGGATCTCTCGAGACTCGGTGATCGCCACTTGATTCAGAAATTGGGAGAGCCCGAAGGCGATCACGACGACCACCACCGCGAGCCACAGGAGGCGGTTCCGAACGGCCTCGAGCAGAGTAGCTCTCGCCAGCGAAGCGACAATGGGCATGGGAAGTGTGAAATACGGCCTGAGTGCTGATAAGTCAAAGCTGGCACAATACGTGCCTGTGGGAGCGTAAGTCCACGGGGAGGGTTTGCGCAAGTCCGCACGATGTCTCCCCGATTTGCCTACACAAACTCGGGAGAGGATACATGCATCGCAGGCCCTTGAGCGCACTGCTTTTCGCGGATCCCGGTCTCGGATGACTCACGGTATGGCGACGACTGCCGCACTTCAGATTTCTCAGCTGTTCATCGCGAGGTCATGGCGAGGTCTGTTTCTCGTCATGCTGGTGTCCCTGCATCTTGCCGCGATGTGGGGCACGGAGGATTTCTGGGCGCGCGGTTTGATGCTCGCGCACTTCGGGCTTTTCATCCTCTGGCAGCCGTTCATGCGGGGCGAACATCACCTGACCTCGGCGCAGGTTGCGGCGATCGCCGCGCTTGCGCTGGGAACGCTCTATTTCCTCAACTGGTGGCTGCTCGCCCTCTGGGTCAGCGTTCTGGCGGGAATTGTGGGCGGCAAGGTGTTCCTTTTCCAGGCACGGTGGCTGCGGCGCTTCTATCTCGTGGTGCTGCTGTATCTCGTCTCGCTGCTGCTCGTTTGGATCGTTCCGAATACGTTTATTCGCGTGCCCCTGCCCAACGAGGTCGAATTGCTTGCGCAATACGGTTTGCCGGTGCTGTTCCTGGTGATGGTGGCGATTCCCGCCGAGACGGACTCCGCCGAAACCCCGCAGGTCGTCGATTTTTTCTATGCCGCGATGATCGTGCTGCTGCTGATCGCCCTCGCCCTGGGCAGCTTTGCCTTCATGACGGTAGGCGGGATCGACTACATCATGGCTCTCTCGTACAGCATGCTGATCATAGCGGGCGTGCTGCTGCTACTTTCCTTTGCGTGGAACCCCCGTGCCGGATTTAGCGGGCTTTCCGTATATTTCTCGCGCTACCTCCTGTCGATAGGCCTGCCGTTCGAGCGCTGGCTGTATTTCTTGGCAGAGCTGTCGCAGCTCGAGACCAAACCCGAGCGCTTCATGAAAGAGGCCTGCGTCGGTCTCGCGCGCCTGCCCTGGGTGTCCGGCGGCTTCTGGCACACGGCGGGCGAATCGGGCGATTTCGGCAAAGTCTCCAAGAACTCCGTCGAGTTCACCAACCAGGAAATCCACTTGCGGGTTTTCACCAAGCTGCCCTTGAGCCCCTCGCTCGTTTGGCACTTCCAGCTGCTCGGACAGCTTCTCGGCGAATTCTATGTCGCCAAGCAGCGGGAGCAGAAACTCCAGCAGCAGACCTACGTGCAAGCCGTTCACGAGACCGGCGCGCGCATGACGCACGACGTGAAGAACCTGTTGCAGTCTCTCAACGTGCTGTGCGCGGCAGCGGAGCGCGATACCGCGCCCGATGCGGGCGGCGAACTGTCCTCCCTCATGCGCCGGCAGCTCCCGGCGATTACGCAGCGCCTGCAGCAGACGCTCGACAAGCTGCAAAAGCCCGATGCCAGCAACGGCCGTTTCATCAAAGCCGATACGTGGTGGGAGGGCTTGCAGCGCAGCTATGCCGGTCGTGGCGTCGAATTTTCGCGCGAGGGGCAAGGGGATGCCGTGATGCTGCCGAAGGAGCTCTTCGATTGCGCGGGCGACAACCTGCTGCAGAATGCGCTGCGAAAGCGCAGGCTCGATGAGTCCGTCGCCGTGCGCGCGACCTTCCGCTGCAACGACACCATCGAGTTTTCCGTATGCGACAGCGGCGCTCCGGTGGCTGCGGAGGTGTTGCGGGGGCTGATGAGGGGCCCCGTGCCTTCCGAAACCGGATTCGGCATCGGTCTCTACCAAACCAGCCGGCTCGCCGAGATCTCGGGATTCTCGCTGCAGCTGCGAGACAACGAGAGCGGCCGAGTGTGTTTCAGCCTGCGGGGAGAAGTGCGCCGCGGCGCGCGCGGGGAGTGATCGTCACGCGGCGCTTCGCCGCGGCTTCTGGGAAATGGTCAGGCGATTGCTGATCAGGGGAGGCGACCGGCCGCGACCATTCGGGTGATCAGCGCGCTGGAGGAAATCATGACTACGATGTCGTCGAACTCGCAGAACGGCTGCCCCGATGTTGCGTCGCTGCAGCCCGGGGCGGATGGGGTTGGAGTGCGGCTGAAGAAGGTGGAAACCCCGCCGGTATGGGTTGCGTTGGCGATCTCATCGGCGCCCGTCGGGGCGGCGACCGTCGAACCTGCGGGCGTATAGGCGCCGTACCCGTTCTTGCCGTGGGAAATGATCACCGCCGGCAACGCCGAACCCATGGCTGAGGCAGTGTGGGTGCTCTCACTGCGGGTGTTGACCGTATAGCTACCCAGCGAGCAGAGGGCGAAAGACGATTGAGTTGGAACAGGTGTCGGCGCGGTGCAAGCAGGGCTTTGGACGGAAGGAAAAGTGTTGTTCCACGTTCCTACCCCAATCCCGTCAGCGAAGACTTGGGACACCCAGTAGGAAAAACGCCTACCCCAAGCGTCGGTCTCGGGTACGCCCAGCGTAGCCCAAGGGACCACGCCGAAGACGGTGGTGCACGTCGTATTGGGTGAGGCGCCGCTGAGCTGCTCGGTACCGGCGTTGGCAGTTCCTGCGGCGATGGTGCCATCCGCCGGGCAGGGAAGCCGCCCGTTCGCCTGTGCGAATCCCGTGATCGCATCCCTGATCGACTCCATACCGCGGCGGGTATCGGCAACGTTGCGCACCTCGATCTGGGTGGAAAGCGGAATCAGGGCGCCGGCGAGCAACAGCGCGATGATCGCCAAGGCCACCGCTAGCTCGACGAGCGAAAAACCCTTGCTTCCGCTCATCGCGCAGGATTCAGGGCGACACGACCACGACCCGGTCGTTGATCGAGGTGGCGACGCCCGACCGGTGCTCGAAGATGAAGTCTGCCGGCGTGGCATTCTCTCCTTCGAGATAGTTCGCGGGGCTCCCCGATGGGCGGGTCTGGCCGTCCAGCGCACGTCCGGCAAACACCAGGATCGCCTGCTTGTCGTTTTTTTGGACGAAGGAGGGAGGAAGATTGTTCACCGTCAGACAGGACGGGGTTGCGGGGAGCGGATTACAGACGGCAGGGTTTCCCGGAGGGACGCCGCCGGGAGCAAAGCCGGGCGAGATCGCATAGTAGGTTTGGCGGTACCACTTGTTCGAGAGGAACCAGGCGATGCTCGGGTTGGCGGCGGGGTCCAATTTAGACAGATAGCCCGGCGCTGGGAGTGGGACGGTGATCGTCGCCTGGTGATTCATATCGGCCGCATTTTGCAACCGTCCGGTATAGGTGAGGGTCCACCCGCCTGCCTGCGCCACGAACGTCCCACCCGTTGGCGGGCGCGGCGGCGAACCGCCGGCGCTCCAATAGCCGTACGGCGTGCCACTCGGCGTACCCCCGTAGCCGTCGAGCATCGCTAAATTAACTGCGGCAGAGACAGGCGCGGGTTGGTCCGCGAACGCCGCAGTCGCGTTCGCCAGTAATACCTCGAGCCGGATGTCCGGGCGATCGCTGCTGCCGCCCGAGTAGTTGACGGTGCAGGTCGCGGTAAGCGAGCTGATGGAGCAGCTCCAGGAGGTGACCGTGGACAATCCGTCCCCCGGAGGGATTTGCGTGACGGTTGGATTCTGCCAGGCGAAAATCGCAGTGTTCGTCACGGGGAGAAGTCCGCTCGTCTGGGGGGACGCGCCCAGATAAGCACCCTGCGTCCCGGGCGGCGGCAACGCCACGGCAAACGGGTAGGCGCCCCACTTGCTGAAATAATCTCCGAGGAGGGGCTTGACGTCGCGCTCGATCCGCGCAGCAACGACCGGTTCGACCGCAGCCATCAGATCGGCTTGCGTGATGACCAGCACTCTGTCGTTGAACGTGTCAGAGGGCAGAGCGTTCGAGGTGAAGACGTAATTTACCGGATCGGTCAGGTCGAAGCCCTCGAGATAGTTCGACGGCGAGTTGTGCGCCGGGTCAGTTGGATCGGAGGGACGATTCTGCGTCAAAAGCGCTGCACCAGGAGCAAACAGGACTGCGACGACATTGCTTGCGGGGGCGGTTCCCGTTACGGTCAGTTGTCCCGGCGTGTCGCTGTTGATTATGGTCGTGCCGAAGTTCTTGCGAAAGTTGTAAGACAGCGCATACCAGAGCCGCTCGCCGCTGGCATCTCGAAGATCTTCAATACCTATGGATTGCCAGGGTAATCGTCCGACGAGGCTCGTAGTCGATGAAATCCCGGCACCGACGCAATCGGCATTACCGTCATCTAGGAGGATATCCGGGCAGGGCAGCGCGCCGGGCTGATTGGTCGCCTGGCCCTTGTACAGCTGCCACTCCTCGTTCGCCGCATAAGCGATCAGCGCCGCCTTCGCCTTCCGGAGCGCGCTCATGCTGCGATCCTCGCGCTCGTTGGAGATCCCGGCGCTGGTGAGGTTGAGGGCGCTGGCGATCAGGAAGGCGGCGATCAAAGCCGCAAGGGCGAGGAGCGCGATCAACGCAAAGCCGCGCTGAACGGACACCGACTCCCCAATGCGCACCCGGAGCTTCACGGCTTGCGCTCGCGCCTTCCAGATGGAGTCTCGATGCTCCCGCCTGCGACGGGATCTCTGATCTCGCCGCGGACCTTGTCGAGCGTCTGCCCGATCTTGAGGTTGACCGAAGGCGCGCCCTCGCCCCCGGGCAAAGTCACTCTGGCTGGGTCGTGCGGTCTCCTCACGTTTTCCTGTGGAATCCCGTTGATCCAAGTCGTGCTCCGGCCTGAGGAGCGCGACACCTGGCCGTTGACCGTGACGGTGCTCTCGACGACGACCGCAGTCTCCTGGATATTGGCTTGGCGGCGGCGGTCGAGGTCCTGTCGCTGCTGCTCCGTAAAGAAGAGGCGCCCGAGAATTTCCTGGGCCGCGGCGGGGCCCGCCCAGAGCAAGAGCAGGAATGCGACCGATAGCACCCGCCATGCAAATCCCATGCGCCTCGTTTCGATGGCGGGTATGTATCGCATAGGCCGCCTCAAGCGGGCTTGAGCCCTCTTACCGAGACCAGGTCGACCTGGCACTCCGCCCGCAAGCGTGGTTGCAGCGTCGTTGCGCCCGGCGCGACCCCGCGCTCTACCCGAGTCACGGTGCAATTCCGCACGGACACGTGCGCCTTGATGCCTGCCTGCAGGTCTGCGAGGAAATTCAGTAGATCCCCCTCGTGCAGCAGCAGCATATCGAGTTTCAACCTGCTCACCACGAAATCGGCGGCGCCGGTTGCAACCAGCCCGGGATAATCGAGCGGTCTTTGAGCATCGAAGTTGTACCTGATCTCGAAGAGCTTGCGATCGTTCTTGATCCTCGCGATCGATTCGATCCAGTCGAGCCGGCTCTGCTCGCCCACAACGCCGCGCTGGCGCATCTGCTCGTAGTACACGAGGTCATCGCGAATCTCGCGCTCTTCCTCCGCGACTCTCAGGACTCGCTCCTGAGCCGCCACGCGGGTCAGTCTCGTCGCGTCGCGCGCCGTTCTTGCGTCGTCCAGGTAGTATGCGCTGGCGATCAGGCTGGCAGCACCTAGCACGACCAGCGCGATCGCCGCAGCGAGCGGCATGCGCAGGAGCTTGAGGTCGTCGCGGGTGACGTTCATGTTCCGCGCCGCTTGACGACTACGACGGAGAACTGCGGCACTTCCTCTCTCCTCGCTGCTCCGATATCGCCGGCCAGGCTCTTTTCTGCGTTGATGTCGAACGGCAGCTGGGTGCGCGTCACTTCGGTGCCGGGCCGCTTGCGTAGCGCCTCGGTAAATTGGTTCACCAGCGCGGTCACGGCGCGGAAGTCCGATGCCTGCTGCACGACGAGCTTGCCCGCGATCTCGGCCGTTTGGGTCTGAAACTCTGCACCCGCGACCTGTGCCTGCGCTGCCGGCGAAGGGGAAGGGGCTTTGGGCGCTTCGCGGCCGGCTGCCGATTTCGCACCGGTGCCGAACTCCCAGTCGATTCGGTCGATTTCAATTTGGGGCAGGGCCGTTACCGCCTCGCTGATCTCGGCGAACATCCTGCCGGGCGAACCGCTCTGCCGCAGGAGCGCCCGGTAATTCTTGACGACAGTTTTCAGGGTTTCGCTGGAGATCGGCGTCTTAGGGAAGCGCGTCTGCAGTCGAGCGTATTCCTCGGATGCCCGGGCTTCCTGCACGCGGTCATTCTGAGCTTGCTCGTTGACATGGTAGATATCGAGAAGTCTCACCGCGGAAAGGAGCAGGCAAAAGGCGAACGCCGCTGCTCCAGTGGCAAGCAGGGCAACGCGGGCACGCCACAAATGATAGAAGCGGCGCAGGCGCTCGTCTGCATACTGTTCGCGGGAAGGGTACGCGGCGAGCACGTGGAGAAACAGTCCCTCGGCAAGCGTCTCGGCGGGCGCCGATCTGAGGCCCAGGCTGCGGGCTACCTTGTCGAGGTCGTGAACATGGAACTGCAGCCGGGCAGAATTGACGCAGGCCGCGTCGTAGAGCGCTTTGTGCTCGCTTGGCGCAAGCACTAGCACATCGAGCGCAGGCGCCTCGCGCGGCAGGATACGGCTGTTGACGAGATACTGCTGGATTCGCAGTGACTCCGCGGCGCAATCCTGGGCGATCACGCGGGGATCGGAGAAGTCCACGCGGCCGAGGCGCGAGAAGCGGATTCGCCCGTTTTCGATATAGCTCTGCCGCAGTCCGGCCTGCTGTCGGCTCACCATCAGGTATCGCCCACCCTTGAAACCGAGACGCTTCCCAGTCTGAGCCGCGACGAGGGCCACCGAGAATACGCCGACCACGCAGGCATCGTTCGAGCGCAAGGCCTCGAGCCAGGGCTGGAACTGCTGCGTATTGGTAAACGACATGTAGAGAATCCGTTCCTCGCGCCGGCCCGCGTGAGTCTCCGACCCGAGCGAAAGCGGGAGGGCGAGCGACGCGTCGCGGTAACGCTGGGCGAGCTTGCGCGCAAGGAGCGCGCGCCGGTCCGCGCCGCGGACATAAGGGATGTTTTCCTGGAAGAAGTCTTCCTCGACCATGTCGGCGAGCACGTAGAAAAGGCTTCCCGGAGCGCCGGCCACGTATCTGGAGAATTCGGCCACGCCTCTCTCGTTCATGTCGAAAACGCCTTCCTTGTGCAGCTCGCCCTTTGCCCATAGATAGGCGGTGACTCGCTGGGAAGTGAAGTAGCAGAGACGTTTGCTCGGCACGGCTCTATACCTTGATCTTGCTTATGACGTCGTAAATCGGCCCGAGAACGGAGAGCATCACCCACCCGAGGATGACACCGAGAAGCACCGTAAGAGCCGGCTCGATGATCACTTGAATCTTACCGATCGATTCGCGCACTTCCCGGTTGTAGAAATAAGACACGTTGAGCAGGGCCTTGTCGAGCGCGCCGGTCGACTCGCCCACCCGGAGCATTCTCACGACGAGCGGCGGGAAAAGCCCCACCTCCTGGAACGCCGCGGTGACGTTCTTGCCCTCGCCGATCTGCTGTCCAGCGAGTTTCAGGCCCTCCTGGATGACCATATTGCCGGTGATTTCCTCCGAGCTGCGGATCGCGTCCAGGATGGTGATCCCCGAGGAGTACATGAGAGCGAAAATGCTGGCGAAGCGCGACAGGATGATCTTGCGCAGGATCTCGCCCGCCACCGGAAGAGCCAGCTTGAAGCGATCGACCTGGTAACGCACCAAGGGATTGGCCCGAGCCGCGAGCTTGACACCGACGAACAGGATCGCAGGGGCGGCCAGGAGAGCCCACCAGTATCCTACGAAAAACGCCGAGACTTCGATCAGGACACGCGTCTGCAGAGGGATTTGCTGCCCCATGTTCCTGATGAAGGCGACCATTTGCGGCACGAGGTAGATCATCAGGAAGAAAGTCACCATTATCACGATCGAACCGACAAACGCCGGGTAGAGGACGAGCTTCTTCATGTGTTCCGCCAGCTCGTCTTCCCACTTCAGGTTCTCGACGAGGCTCTTCAGCACTTCGGCGAGCTTTCCCGTGTCCTCACCGGCGCGGATCAGGCTCGTAAAGACCGGGTTGAAAATCTGCGGATACTGGGCGAGGCTTTGCGACAGCCGCAGGCCGCCCTGGATACTCTCGATGACTCCCGACATTACTTCGCGAAATCGGGCATTTTCGATGCTGTCGCGCAGGTCGATCAGCGATTCGACGAGCGGCACCCCGGCGGCGATGAGCTGCTCCATGTGGAAGCAGAAATTGATGAGCTCCGCGCGCTTGATTTCGCCCGAGCGAAGAAGGCTCCCGCCGTGACGGGTCGGCCCGCCCCGCACCAGGTCGAGCCCCATGCGCTTCAAGCGCAGCTCGAGGTCGACCAGATTGATCGCTTCGATCTGGCCGAGCATCGTCTTTCCCCGGGTATCGATGGCCTTGTAGGCAAAGAGTGCCATGTTTGATTCCGTCGCCGGCGCCCCGCGCGGGCCCGCGCTTACATCCGGTCGGTGAGGTCGACCACGCGCATCAGCTCGTCGAGCGCGGTCGACCCGTCGAGGACGCGGCGAACGCCGTCGTCGGCCAGCGTGCGAAAACCCCTCGCCAGGGCTGACTTCTGCAATTCCCGGCCGGTGGCACGGTGCGCGATCAGCTCGTCGAGCTCACCGTCCATCTTCAGGATCTCGATGATGGCCATGCGACCCCGATAACCCTGATAGTCGCATTGGTCGCAGCCGACGGCCCGGTACAGCGTTGGCGGTCGATCGGCACGAGCGCTCACTATGCTGCACTCGCCGGCGCTCGCCTGATGAGCCTGCTTGCAATGCTTGCACAGTTTGCGGACTAGGCGCTGCGCGACGATGCCGATGATGTTGCCGGCGAGGACGTCCGGGACGATGCCGATGTCGAGAAGCCGGGGGATCGCGCCCGCCGCCGAATTGGTGTGGAGGGTCGAATAGACCTGGTGTCCTGTCATCGCCGCGCGGAACGCCATGGCGGCCGTGTCTTCGTCGCGAATCTCGCCGACCAGGATCACATCGGGGTCCTGTCGCATGAGCGAACGGATGCCGTTGCCGAAATCCATCTTGGCGGCTTCGTTGATCGAAGTCTGCCGGATCAGAGTCATGGGATATTCGACCGGATCCTCCAGCGTCATGATGTTGAGGCCGTCGTTGTTGATATGATTGAGCACCGAGTAGAGGGTCGTCGTTTTGCCGCTGCCAGTGGGGCCGGTGACCAGGATGATTCCTTCGGGTCGCGCGATCATTTTCTTGAGAAGCTGAAGCTGGCCCGCTTCGAGCCCCAAGCCGTCGAGCGGAACGATCCCTTTCTGCCGGTCGAGAATGCGCAGCACGATATTCTCGCCGTGCGTGGTCGCTTGCGACGAGACGCGGAAATCGACCGCGCGGCCCGTGAGCATCAGCGAGATACGCCCGTCCTGCGGGGCGCGTGTTTCGGCGATGTTCATCTTCGACATCACCTTGATGCGCACCGCCATGGCCGGCCAGTACGTCTTGTGGAGGGACCTTATCTGGCGCAGCACCCCATCGATGCGATAGCGAATGCGCAGGAAACTTTGCTCCGGCTCGAAGTGAATATCGGAGGCGCCTCGCTCGACGGCGTCCGCGAGGAGCGCCGAAATGAGGCGCACTACGGGTTGCGAATAAGCATCCCCGGACGCCTGCAAGCTCTGGTAATCGATCTCGCCGGTTTCGATCTCGTGCAGGATGCCGTCGATCGAAAAATCGTGGCCGTAGTACTGGTCGATAGCCCGGCCGATTTCGCCCTCGCCCGCGAGCCGCGTTTCCAACGCGAACTCCCCGCGCAGTTGCGCCCGCACCTGGTCCAGCGCCACGATGTTGTTCGTGTCGGCAATCGCGATGATGAGCTTGCGTGCCTCGCGGTCGAGCGCGACCGGGAAGATGGTGTGTCGCTTGGAGAATTCGCGCGGCACGAGCTTCAGTGCCATCGAGTCGACGACGATCTGCGTGAGGTCGACGCTCTGCAGGCCGAGCTTTTCGGACAAGGCGTCGCGCAGCGTCGCCTCGGACACGAAGCCAAGATTTACGAGGAGCTTTCCGACAGGTTGATGGGTCTTGAGCTGCTCGAGCAGCGCGATTCGCAGCTGATCTTCGGTGAGGATCCCCTGCGAAATCAAAATCTGCCCGATATGGCGCTTGGCCTGCGGGGAGACCGCTTGGGCGCTGAGGCGCGGGGAATTCATCGAGAGGGCTATTTGCTCAGCTCCTGCACACGCAGCCGTGCGCGGGCGGGGTCGAAGCTCGCCGCGCGCTTGTCGGTCATGGCAAGCGCCCGCTGATAAAACTCGAGCGCGAGCTTTCCCTGATGCAGCTGATCGAGACTGACGGCGAGATTGAAGGCGTAGTCGGCATTTTCCGGATCAACCGAGTGGGCTTTGAAGTAGGCCGCCTGGGCCTCGCTCCAGCGCGACTGCTGCGCATACTGGTTGCCGAGTGAGAAGTGCAGAAGCGCGGCCTCGGGCTGGCTAGCGATCAGGCTCTTTAAGCGGCTCTCTGAGGCTACCGGGTCGAGCTGGCCGCGCAGCGAGATGAGGCTCGCCACCGCGTGACTGTCGCGCGGATCGATCTCGAGCAGCCTGAGATAGCGCGCTTCGGCAGAGTTGAGCTGGCCGCTGCGCACGTCGATGGCCGCGAGGCCGAGCAGGGCGTCGCGGTTGGTCGGCTCGCGCGCGAGCGCACGCTGGTATCCGTCGCGGGCGGCGGCGAGGTCGTTCCTCTGGAACGCCTGGTAGGCCTGGTCGACCAGCGGATCGACGGCGAGCGTGGGGGCATTGATCGCGATCGGAGCGAGCGCCTCGCTTGCGCGGGGCGAGGCGAATCCGGTCGACTCCGAGGAAGGTTCAGGCCGCAACGCCGGAGAACTCGAGGCAAGGGTTCCCGACGCCGGTTGAGACCTCGGCCGCGGCGGACGCACCGGCTGTATCGGGGGGATTACCGGAACTGCGGTGCGCGCCGGCGCAGCCACGGCAGCCTGCGGCGCTGGCGGAGGAGGTGCAGCTTCGGGCTGTGAAGGTATCGCGGCCGGAGCGGAGGCCGCGGCGGGCGGGGCGGGCGTTGCGACCGGGCGGGCTTGCAATTCCGGAGGAATCGCGTACTTCGGGCGCATTTGCCACCAAACATAGCCGGCGTAGCACAATCCGACGAAGGCGAGCGCGCCCAGAGTGAGATAAAACGGCCGACGCGGGTTGTAGTCCATCTCCTTCACCTGAAAAAGCTGTTGCGCTTGTGCGCGCTCAGCCGTGCGTGCGAGCTCGCTCGTCGAAGGGATCGGTTGCGGCGCGGGCTCGAACGCCCCCTCTTCCTGAAGCGAAAATTCGGGTCTTGTTGCGGCTGTCTCCGCAGCCTTCGCCTCCGAGGAGGGCAAGTCGTCGGTGAGAATCTCAAGCGGCTGCGTGATGTCCGGCAGCTTCTCCCGGGTCATCACGGGCTTGGCCGGCTCGGCCTTGGGCTCCGGAGAGGGTGCCTCCGCCTTGGCGACCTGCTTGGCGAGCTCGGCTTTCTTGAGCGCTTCGAGGAGCAGGCTCATCTCGAGAACTCGGGAATCCCCGCCTTGCCAGGGTTGGGCCGCGAAATGAAGTCTTCACCCGGAATCATGGTTCGGAACGAGCGGAAGTCGCCGTCGATGCTTGGATCTCTTATCACGACGGGGCGCAGAAAAACGACCAGCTCGGTCTTGGTGTTGTTGCGGTTGCGCGAGCTGAAAAGCGAACCGATGATCGGGATGCTGTTGATGATCGGTATAGTGTCCTCTGCATCGTTGACCGAATCCTCGATCAACCCGCCCAGCACGGCGATTTGTCCGCTGTTGACTTTGATCAGCGACTCCATCTCGCGCATGCGCAATTGCGGAACCAGATTCTCCGCCCCCGCCAACTTTAGCGCGGGATTCGGATCCGCCACGAATTTCACAAGCCGCGTCGTAGTCGGTTTCACGTTCAATAGGATCGTGTCGTTGTCGCTGATCTGCGGGGTCACGTTCATGACGAACCCCACCGGCACCGTGACCGGTGTCGTATTGGTGGCGGTCACCGGATTCGAATTCAGGTTTCCTGCAGCGAGGGTCACCTGAACGTTGAAATAGACAATATTGTCCACGACCCGCAAGAGCGCGGTCTGGTTATTGAGGACTGAAAGCTTGGGGCTCGAGAGGACGCGCACGGTACCGAAGGACTCGAGGAGTTGGAGGACTCCCGCAATGTTGGTTCCTCTCGAGACCGCGAGAGTGAGAAGATTTGGGAATGCGGGGGCACTTGGAAGGTTCCCTGCTGGAGCTTGTCCGCTAACACCGGGCGGAAAGAGGGGCGTGGCCGTTACGTTGCCGGATGAAATCTGGTTGCCCGAGATAGTTGTGAGCCCTCGCGTACGCAGGGCCGTCCAGTCGATCCCCTGCTGATACTGGTTGTTCAGTTGCACTTCGGCGATCGTCGCCTCGATCAGCACCTGGCGCTTTGCGTTCGCCAGGACCTGGTCGAGAAATTCCTGGATCTTTTCATGCTGCCGCGAGGTCGCGCGCACGATGACGAGGCCCGCTTCGGCGTTGACGATCACCGATGCCGCTTCCCGGAAGCTGACGTTGGGCGCGGTCGGCGCCGGCGGAGCGGTTCCGGGCGCGCCTGTCAACGCCTGAACAAGAGTCGGCTGGGGAGCGCCCGTGGGCAAGACCTTGTCGGTCTCGTGCAGGATATCCTTGACGTTCTTCTCGAGCGTGGCCCAGAACTTGTTGTCTGACGTATTGCGGACCGTGGTGCTGGAGCTGTTGGCGCCGCCCACCCCGCCTGCGGCCCCGCCCCCTCCGGCGCCTGCCGTCCCGCCGCCGGCGGTCCCGATTTGCGAAGAGACGCCGACCGTTCCGGTGGCGAGGCGCTCCATGTTGACGTAATCGATCCGGTACGTATGCAGATACGGGAAATCGGGCATGACGATCAGGTTCGGGCCGTCCAGTTCCCAGCGCATGTCGACCTGCTTGGAAATGCGCGACAGGAGCTGTGGCAAAGTCTGCTCGATCGCGTTGAGCGTGACCGCTCCGGTGATTCCCGGGTGAACGTCTATGTTCAGCTTGGCATCGCGCGCGAGGGCGAACAGCAGCTCCTGCGCTCTGACCGCGTTGACCACCACGCTGTAGGTCTCGGGTCGCTGTGTAGGCTTGGGCTTGGGCAGGATCGTCGAAATTTGTATGGGTGCGGGCACGGTTCCGGAAGGCGCCGGCCCCTCGGCGCGAAGGTGCGTGTCCGATGGCTGAATCGGCGCATGGGAGCACGCGCCGAGCGCGAACAAAACACCAGCAAGCGAAATGCGTCGCAAGATGGCCTCCGATTCCCTTTCTGAACCCAAAAACATTTTTTCCGGAGAAGTATAACAGTACCACGTAACAAGCTGATTTAACAAACCAAAAGAACCGCGAAGCCGCTTATTTCACGGATTCGACATTTCGCTGACCCGGCCTGTGATGCCCCGGGCCGGATTCGCCATACCCGCCCGGCAGAGGACTCGCGTGCCTCCACGGCTACTGGCGATTCTGGCTGCGCATTCTTTCCACGCTCCGATAATACGGATGGTACGCGGAAAACAGCGGCGGCAAACTCTCTATTGCGGCCAGCGCTTGCATCGTGCTCGGATAGGATCCGTAAGCCACACGGTAGTGCTGCAGACCGCCAATTTTCACGCTGTAGACGAAAAGCTCCCGCGCCGGAATCATCTTCGAAACTCTAAGCAAGAAGTCTTCCAACTGTGCGAGCTGTTCCGAATTGACGGTAGCGAGCTGAATTGCGTAGTGGTCTCCTGGTGCGGTTTTAAGCCACTCCTGCGTTGCCGCGAAGCGCTCCCTCACCAATACACCTCGCTCGGGCGGCAAGGGCCCCCTGCGCCGGACCTGGCCAGCGTCGGGCGATGCTGCCGCAAGGGATTCCTGGCCGAGCCCACTTGCAGCCGACGCCGGGAGTTTCGCCGGTAGTGAGCCGTTTTGCGGTTGTACCGGCGCTGCCGTCACGACGGGTGCCAGCGGCGCCGCTTTCGCGGGGGTTTCAGCCGCGGCCGGGCTCACAGCAGCTGGCGGGGGGCCGGACGCAATGTTTGGCCGACCGGCCGAAAGGAGCATGTGCGTTCCCCATCCGAGCACGAGGCCCGCGGCGAGCGTAGTCGCGCCGATCCATATCCTTTGCATGCCGGTCCGCTTTCTATAAAACTCGGTATCGCGCACGGCCCTCTTGGCCTCAGCCTGGGTGATGGCATGGGTGCCCGCTGCGAAGGCCGCAAGCAGGGACTTGTCCGAAAGAATGTTGATTCGGCGCGTGAGGCCCTGTGAGGCGTTTGCGATGACCTTGATCGCACCCGGATTGAAAACCTTGGGACCGCGGTAGCCGGCGGCGCGCATGCGAAAGTCGATGTAGCTCTCGATGTCGCTGCGCACCAGAGGCTCCAGTTGGAAGCTTTGCGTGATGCGCTCCCTCAGCTGCCGCATGCCGGGGGTGTTCAGGTGCTCATCCAGCTCCGGTTGCCCGAAGAGCACGATCTGCAGCAGCTTGTGGCGGTTCGATTCGAGATTCGACAACAGCCGGATCTCCTCTAGCGTTTCGTCGGGCATCGCGTGCGCTTCGTCGATCAGCACCACCACCCGGCGGCCCTCGCCGAAGAGCCGGATGAGATGCTCCTGCAGTGTCCGAAGAATGCGCGTTGTTTGTGCTTTTTCCAGCTGGAGTTTCAGCTCGTCGCCGATTGCGAATAGGATTTCGTCGCGCGACAGCGACGGATTGGCGAGATAGATGGTTTCGACCGTTGCAGGCAGCCGCTCCATCAGCACGCGGCACAGCATCGTCTTGCCGCTGCCGACCTCGCCCGAGACCTTGACGATGCCCTCGTCGTGCGTGATGGCGTAGAGCAGGGCTTCGAGCGTCGCCCCGCGGTTGGCGCCCTGAAAGAAGAAATCGGTGTCGGGCGTGATTCGAAAGGGAGGCTCTTTCAACCCGAAATGGTCTAGATACATCGAGTCCCCTCCCGGAGCGGGCCGCCGGCCCTATTGCTGCTTTTGCGCCGAATCCATGCGGGAGTACAACGTCGTGCGGTTGATGCCGAGCATCTTGGCCGCCTGACTGACGTTGCCTCGTGTGAGCTTCATCGCGGCCTCGATGTACCCCTGTTCCCAGGCCTTGAGCATCTGGTCGAGATTGAAGCTGCGCTCGCGCTGCAGATGGCGCTGCGCCTGCTCGATGAGCGTTCCCGGATCCGACGGCAATCCGGGTCCGCCGTCGGCCTGCGCTTCCAGATCGAATTCGGGCTCGAGGTCCGCAATCGAGAGTTTCTGCCCTGCGTACTTCGTGGTGAGCCTGATGACGACGTTGCGCAGCTCGCGCACGTTGCCGGGAAAATGATAATCGCGCCAAGCCTTTTGCGCCGAATCGTCCAACGCGAACGGCGGGAGTTTCGCTTGCTCCGCGTAGAATTTACGGTAGTGCTCGAGCAGCAGCGTGCGGTCATCGTCCATCTCGCGCAGCGACGGCACTTCGATCGTGAACACCGACAGCCGGTGATACAGGTCGGCGCGGAAATTCCCTTTCCTGACTTCCTGGCGCAGGTCGCGATTGGTGGCGGCAATCACCCGGGAACGGGAGAAACGCTGCTGGGTCTCACCGACGCGCTGGAACTCCCCGTTCTCGAGCACGCGCAGAAGCTTGGCTTGCAGCTCCAGGGGCAGCTCGCCGATCTCATCTAGAAACAGTGTTCCGTCGCTCGCGTCTTCGAAATAGCCCGATTTGTTTTGCGTCGCGCCGGTGAATGCTCCCTTGGTGTAGCCGAACAGGGTAGGCTCGACCAGCGTCGGCGCGATCGCCGCGCAATTGAGAGCGAACCATGGCTTCACGCGCCTCCAGGATAGGCGATGAAGAAGGTTCGCTACCACTTCCTTGCCGGTCCCGGATTCGCCCTCGATGAGAGCCGGAAAGGGCGAGTCGGCGTATTGGCTGATTTGACTCTTCAGTTTCTGCAGCGCGGGGCTTTTGCCGACCAGGGGGTCGGCCTCGGCGATCCCTTCCCTCGAAATTTCGGCCGCGCGAAACTGGAGGGCGTGAAGCAGGACCTTCTTGAGATTCTCGGGATCGCTGGGCTTGGCGACGAACTCCGCCGCGCCGAGCGTGCGCGCATGCCTCGCGTTGGCAGCGTCGTTCTGGCCCGATAGCACCAGGATCTTCATGGTCGGGGAATGCGCGAGCAAGTCGCTGATCAGCTGGAAGCCCTCGTCGGGCCGGTGGGGCATGGGGGGTAGGCCGAGATCGACCAGCGCGAGCTGCGGAGCCTCGTCGAGCTGCCTCAGTAGACTCACGGCATGGTGGCGCGAATCGCTCACCATGACCTCGAAATCCTTTCCGAGGGCGTAGGACAGGGTCTCGGTAATGAGCGGATCGTCGTCGACGATCAAGAGGCTCGGACGGGGATCTTCAGGCATGGGCTTCGATGCATTTCAGGAAGGCGCGCTCGAGCGAAGCTTCCCCGTGGCGCTCGCACAATCCGCAGGGCGCACCTGCGTAGACCATCGTTCCCCCGTGCAGAACGGTGATGCGGTCGCAAACCTCCTCAACATCGGCCAGCGAATGCGAGGTGAAGAGCAGCGTTCGCCCCTCAGACTTGAGGTTCAGGAGCAGCTCCTTGGCACGGTCGCGCGCCTTGGGGTCCAGGCCGCTCATCGGTTCGTCGAGAACGTACACATCGCGCTGCGAGAGAAAACAGGCCGCAAGCCCCAGTTTCTGGGTCATGCCCTTCGAATAGGCGCGGACCGGCTTGTCGAGGGCGGCGACGTCGAGGTCGAGCGCAGCGAACATTGCGCGAACGCGCTCCTCCTCGTATCGGCATCCGAACAGTCGCAGCATCATCGTTATGAACTCGCGACCGGAGAGAAAGTATGGGGCCGTAAACCGCTCGGGCAGGAACGCAAGACGGGCGCGAGACTGGGGACGGCGGTGCGGGGTGCCGTGGATCTCGATCGAACCTGAATCGAGGTCGCAGAAGTCGAGCAGGCACTTGATCAGGGTGGTCTTGCCGGCGCCGTTCACACCGGCCAGGCCTACGCACTCGCCCGAGTGAACCTCGAGATCGATCCCGCGCAGCACTTCGGCGCGACCAAAGCTCTTGCTCACTCCGAGGAATCGGACCGACGGCTCGGGCATCAGGCAGCCCTTCGTGGGGAGGCGTCGATGATAGCGCAAAGACGGCGCACTTTCACGGCGAAACTCCGGCTGCCGCACGCAATCGCACGAATGCGGTCCAAGTATGCTGCGGCGCGCTTTTCTGGGCTAGAATTCGCCCTTCGCGTAATTCCGAGCAGGACACCGTGGCGACAAGCAATCTGGTCGAAGTCCAGAACGTCACGTTCAGCTACGACGAGCGCGAGGTTCTGAAAGACATCAACCTCGTCGTTCCCCAAGGCAAGGTGGTTGCCATCATGGGTTTGTCCGGCTGCGGGAAAACCACGCTTCTTCGCCTGATCGGCGGAGCCCTTTTCCCCGATCGCGGCGAAGTTCGCGTCGCCGGCCGCGTGGTCAACAAGCTCAGCGATGCCGAGCTTTTCGCCCTGCGGCGCAGAATGGGCATGCTGTTCCAGTTCGGCGCCCTGTTCACCGACATATCCTCGTTCGAAAACGTGGCGTTCCAGATGCGCGAGCACACGAAGCTGTCCGAATCGATTATTCGCGACCTCGCGCTCATGAAGCTGCAGGCCGTGGGCTTGCGCGGAGCCGCGGATCTCATGCCCTCGGAACTCTCGGGTGGCATGGCGCGTCGCGTGGCACTCGCGCGCTCGATTGCGCTCGACCCGATGCTCATGATGTACGACGAACCTTTTACGGGGCTCGACCCGATTTCACTCGGAGTCATCGGCCAGTTGATCCGGCGGCTCAACGATTCGCTCGGCGCGACTTCGATCGTCGTGACCCACGATGTGGCCGAGGCACTCGATCTGGTCGACTACGTCTACTACATGTCCGCGGGAAAGGTCGAATTTCAAGGCACCCCGGGCCAGGTGCGTGCGGCGGGACTTTCGTCGCTTCGCCAGTTCGTGTACGGCGAACCCGATGGGCCGGTCCCGTTCCATTATCCCGCGCCGGAGTATCGGCAGGATCTGCTCGCGTCATGACAGGGCGCATCGCGGAGCTCCTGCGCGCACTTGGCGCGCGCATCGTGAACAACTGGATCTGGCGTCTTGGGTTCGCGTGCCGATTTCTGTGGTTCACGCTCAAGGAATCGGGGGCGAGCTTTCGGCGCTTCCACCTTACGATTCGTGAAATTTATTTCACCGGTGTGCTGTCGCTTATCATCATTCTCGTGTCAGGGCTGTTCGTCGGGATGGTCCTGGGTCTGCAGGGTTACGACACGCTGGTGCGGTACGGTTCCTCCGAGGCGCTCGGGGTGCTCGTAAGCCTTTCCCTGGTTCGCGAGCTAGGCCCTGTCGTCGCGGGACTGCTCTTTGCCAGTCGCGCAGGGAGCGCGATCACTGCGGAGATCGGCCTGATGAAAGCGACCGAACAGCTCTCCGCGATGGAGATGATGGCCGTCGACCCCATCGCTCGCGTGGTCGCGCCCCGCTTCTGGGCTGGGGTGATTTCCATGCCCCTACTCGCGGCGCTATTTTCCGCGATGGGGGTGTTCGGCGGCTATCTCGTCGGCGTGCGGCTGATCGGCGTCGATGAAGGCTCGTTCTGGTCGCAGATGCAGGCAGCGGTGGATTTTCGCGAGGACGTCTTGAACGGAGTGATCAAGAGCCTGGTTTTCGGCGTGGCAGTGACCTGGATAGCGGTTTACGAGGGGTACGATGCTCCGCCGACTGCCGAAGGCGTGTCGGGTGCGACCACGCGCACGGTGGTCACTTCGTCGCTCGCGATCCTGGCGCTCGACTTTGTATTGACGGCACTGATGTTCAGAGGACACTAAAGTCATGATGACGCGCAAAGAGTTGGACCTGTGGGTCGGGATTTTCGCGGTGATCGGCATCGGCGCGATGCTGTTCCTGTCGCTGAAGGTGGCGAACCTCGCGTCTTTCTCGGCCGCGGATTCGTATCAGATCAGCGCCAAGTTCGACAACATCGGCGGGCTGAAGGTCCGCGCGCCGGTGAAAAGCGCGGGTGTCGTCGTCGGCAGGGTCGGCGAGATCCGTTTCGACAACGAGAGCTTCGAGGCTGTGGTGGCGCTGAACATCGACGGCCGCTATCAGTTTCCCAAGGACAGCTCCGCGAAGATCCTGACTTCGGGTCTGCTCGGCGAGCAGTACATCGGCCTTTCGCCCGGCGGCGATTCGGTCAATCTGAAAGGCGGAGATACCTTGAAACTCACGCAATCTGCGGTGGTGCTCGAGAATCTCATCGGTCAGTTCCTGTACAATAAAGCTGCAGAAGGGGACGGCAAGAAGTAAAGGATCGGAAGCCAGCCGCGTGGCAAATGCTAAGAGGCTGTGCGGGGCGCTCCTCGTGGGATCCCTGGCTGGCTGCGCCACTTCCGGGGGCAACCCGGCCGACCCTCTCGAGCCGCTCAACCGGGTAGTGTTCAGCTTCAACGACGCCGCGGACAAGGCGGTGATCAAGCCGGTGGCGAGAGCCTATCGCGCCGCGCTGCCAGGGGCCGTCCGCACCGGTGTTTCCAATTTCTTTTCCAACCTCGAGGACGTCTGGATTTCCGTGAACGACGTGCTGCAAGGTAAGTTTCAGCAGGGGCTAGACGACTTTGGTCGGTTTCTTTTCAATTCGACGTTCGGGATCGCCGGCATTTTCGATTTCGCCTCCGAGCTTGGATTCCCAAAGCACAACGAGGATTTCGGCCAGACCTTGGGCTCTTGGGGCGTCGGCAGTGGCGCATATCTGGTTCTGCCGATCCTCGGTCCCTCCAGCATCCGCGACGGTTTCGGCCTGCTGCTAGACACGCAGGCCGATCTCGTGTTCCATGTCGACGGAGTTCCCGTGCACAACTCGCTCTACGGGACGCGCGCGATCAGCAATCGTGCCAACCTGCTCGACGCCTCGAGCGTTATTGACCAGGCGGCGCTCGACAAATACTCCTTCGTGCGCGATGCCTGGCTGCAGCGCCGACGCAACCTCGTCCACGACGGCGATCCACCCCGGGAGCGCGAGGAGCCCGATGATGAACCTAACAAGTGACCCGATTCCTATCGCCATGAAAATCTCATCCTACTTGCTCTTTGCATTGCTGATTCCCGCCGCACAGGCCCAGCAGCCGGCGCCCGACGTCCTGGTGAAATCGATCAGCGAGGAGGTCGTCGCCATCCTCAGGAAGGACAAGGACATTCAGGCGGGAGATTCGAGAAAGGTCGTCGACCTGATCGAGACCAAGGTCGTCCCCCATTTCGACTTCATCCGAATGACCCGTATCGCCATGGCGCGCAACTGGCGGCTCGCATCGCCGGAGCAGCAAAAGGTTCTCGCCGACGAATTCAAGACGCTGCTGGTTCGGACTTATTCGACGGCGATCTCCAATTACCGCGACCAGCAGATCGATTACAAGCCCCTGCGCGCCAAGCCCGAGGATATCGAGGTCACCGTGAGATCCGACGTGAAGCCATCGGGGTCGTCGCAGCCGGTTTCAATCGACTACGAGATGGAGAAGACCCCCAACGGGTGGAAAGTCTACGACGTCAAGGTCGGTGGAGTGAGCCTGGTTACGACCTACCGCGACACCTTCGCCGCGGAAGTTCGCGAGCACGGCGTGGACGGACTGATCAAATCGCTCTCTACGAAAAACCGCCAGCCAGAGCGCTCGAAAGCGGGCAAGACGTGATCCGACGCGAGGGCGACTCGCTCATCCTCGAAGGCCCGGTGACGCTTGATACCGTACCGGGGCTGGTCGGACAGGCGGAAGAACATCTGCGGCAGGGCGCGCGCGTGGTTGATTTCGGCAAGGTGACCGAAGTCGATTCCGCTGCAGTAGCCCTTGCGCTCGAGTGGCTGCGTCGGGCCGCAGAAAACAGGAGCGGACTACGTCTCGCCAACTTGCCCGCTGCGATGCAGAACCTCGCCAAGCTCTACGGAGTCTCCGAGCTGCTTCAGCCAGCTTCGAGCTGATCTTTCGCGCGGGCGACTTTCTGGCGGTGGTTTCCGGAACGACGCTCGCGATGCTCAAGAGCGGTTACAGGTTGAGGTACTAGCATGGTGACGCCGAATCAGGTTCAAGGGTACATCGAGAAGGGGTTGCAGTGCAGCGAGGTGCGCGTCGTGGGCGACGGAGAGCACTTCGAGGCGCTCATCGTGAGCGAAGCGTTCCGCGGCAAGAGCCGGGTCCAGCGGCATCAACTCGTCTATGCGACGCTCGGCGAGCGCATGCGGGAGGAGATTCACGCCCTGTCGATGCGCACTCTGACCCCCGAAGAAGCGGCGGATGGATAAGCTCATCATCCAGGGAGGCGCTTCGCTCGCGGGTGAGATCCGCGTTTCGGGCGCGAAGAATGCGGCACTCCCGCTCATGTGCGCGGGCTTGCTCACGAGGGAGGATCTCACGCTCTCCAACGTGCCGCACCTGAGGGACGTGAGCACCATGCTCCGGCTGCTCGCGCAAATGGGGGTGGAAGTCTCGCTTGACGACCGGCTGGGTCTGTCCCTGAGGGCCGAGCGTCTGTCCGATCCGTTCGCCCCCTACGACCTAGTGAAGACCATGCGCGCTTCGATCCTGGTTCTCGGGCCGCTCCTCGCGCGCTGCGGCGAGGCCCGAGTGTCGCTACCCGGCGGATGCGCCATCGGGACGCGCCCGGTGGACTTGCACGTCAAGGGCCTAGCAGCACTCGGCGCCGACATCTCGGTCGAGCAGGGTTACATCTCGGCGAAGGCAAAGCGGCTGAAAGCGGCCCGCATCCCGTTGGATCTGGTGACTGTGACGGGGACCGAGAACCTGATGATGGCGGCCTGCCTTGCCGAGGGCACGACCACGCTCGAGAATGCCGCGCGCGAACCCGAAGTCGTGGACCTCGCCCACTGCCTCTCGGCGATGGGGGCGCGAATCAGGGGGGCAGGAACCGACGTGATCACGATCGAGGGCGTAGCCCGGCTGCACGGGGCGCAGCACCGCATCATGCCCGACCGCATCGAAAGCGGAACCTTCCTCGCGGCGGCCGCAGCGACCGGGGGCCGAGTCGAGCTGCACGGCACGAACGCCGGCATCCTCGATGCGGTGCTCGGGAAGCTGCGCGAAGCGGGCGCGGAGCTGCTCGTGAGTGACGGAAGGGTCTCGCTCACCATGCGGGGGAGACCCAAGGCGGTCAATGTCCGTACCGCTCCCTATCCGGCGTTCCCGACCGACATGCAGGCACAGCTGATGGCGCTGGACGCGATAGCGGAAGGCACTGCCGTCATCACCGAGACCATTTTCGAGAACCGGTTCATGCATGCCCTAGAAATGCAGCGTCTCGGCGCCGACATCGAGATCTCGGGAAACACCGCAATCGTGCGCGGAGTCGGCAGGCTGCAGGGCGCGACCGTCATGGCGACCGACCTGCGAGCGTCTGCGAGCCTCGTCATCGCGGGTCTGGTTGCCGAAGGTGAGACCCGGGTCGATCGGATCTATCACCTCGACCGCGGCTACGAGTGCATCGAGGAGAAGCTCGCGCAGTTGGGTGCGCGCATCAAGCGCGTTCCTTGAACCGCGAGTAGGACTGAGAGAGGCTGCAGCCGTTCCGGAATTTCGGAACATCATGAAAAATAAGGTTTTCCTTCGCGGTCCTCGCGTTCTTTGCGGTAAAATCTTTTTTTGGCGATTCAACCGTGATCACCCTCGCGCTCTCCAAAGGTCGGATTTTCGATGAGACACTACCGCTGCTTGCCGCAGCGGGCATCGAAACGCTCGACCATCCCGACACTTCGCGCAAACTCATTCTGAGCACGAGCCGCCGCGACCTGCGGCTCCTTATCGTGCGCGCAGCGGATGTTCCGACTTATGTCCAGTACGGTGCGTCTGAGCTCGGCGTCGCAGGCAAGGACGTGCTTCTCGAGCACGGCGGCGAGGGACTGTACCAACCGCTCGATCTCGGCATCGCATCGTGCCGCATGATGGTCGCGGTTCCGGAAGGCTTCGACTATGCGGGCGCCGTGCGCCAGGGCGCGCGTCTGCGCGTGGCGACCAAGTATATGCAGACCGCACGCGAGCACTTCGCAGCCAAGGGCGTGCACGTCGATCTGATCAGGCTCTACGGTTCGATGGAACTCGCGCCGCTCGTGGGTCTCGCCGACGCGATCGTCGACCTGGTTTCGAGCGGCGATACCTTGCGCGCCAATCGCTTGCGCGCAGTCGAGGAGATCCGACCGATCAGCGCCCGCCTCATCGTCAATCAGGCGGCGCTCAAGCTCAAGCGCGACTCCATCCAGCCGCTCCTTGAGCAGTTCACGAAAGCCGCGACGACGCATGCCTGAGATCGCACGTCTGTCGACCGTCCAAGCCGGTTTCGGCGAGCTGCTTGCGAAGCTCACTGCCTTCGACTCGGCACTGGACGGGGACGTAGAGCGCGCGGTCGCGGCGATCTGCGACGACGTTCGCGCACGCGGCGACGCCGCGGTGCTCGAGTACACGGAGCGTCTCGATGGGCTCAAGGTTGCGCGCGTGGCCGATCTGGAGATCTCGCGACGCGAGCTCGAAGAGGCGCGCTCGCGGCTGGAACCCGGGCAGCGCAAGGCGCTCGAGCAGGCCGCGGCGCGCATACGCCGCTTCCACGCGCGCCAGCGCGCAAGATCGTGGCAATTCACCGAAGGCGACGGTACCGCTCTCGGCCAGCGGATCACGCCGCTCGAACGAGTCGGGCTGTACGTGCCCGGCGGCAAAGCCGCCTATCCGTCCTCGGTGCTGATGAACGCTCTGCCTGCGAAAGTCGCGGGCGTCGGGGAGCTCGTCATGGTGGTGCCGACGCCCTCCCGCGAGCGCAACCCCCTGGTGCTCGCGGCTGCGTCGATCGCGGGCGTCGATCGCGTGCTTACCATCGGCGGCGCACAAGCGATCGCAGCGCTCGCCTACGGAACGCAGAGCATTCCGCAGGTCGACAAGATCGTGGGTCCGGGCAACGCTTACGTGGCGGCGGCGAAGCGCCGCGTGTTCGGCACGGTGGGTATCGACATGATCGCCGGGCCTTCGGAGATCCTCATCATCTGTGACGGTGCGACCGACCCCGACTGGATCGCGATGGACCTGTTTTCCCAGGCCGAGCACGACGAATCGGCGCAGGCCATACTTCTTTGTCCCGACGCGGACTTCATCGAGCGTGTGGCGACGAGCGCCGAGAAGCTGCTCTCCGCGATGCCGCGGCGGGACGTGATCGCAGCGTCGCTCGCGCGGCGCGGCGCGCTCATCCGAACCCGGAGTCTGGAAGAAGCTTGCGACATCGCCAACCGGATCGCTCCCGAGCACTTGGAGCTCTCGGTTGCGGGACCGACAAAGTGGCTGAAGAGAATCCGCCACGCAGGCGCGATTTTCTTGGGCCGTCATACTTCCGAGGCTCTGGGCGACTATTGCGCGGGGCCCAACCATGTGCTGCCGACTTCGCGCACGGCCCGGTTTTCCTCCCCCCTGGGGGTGTACGACTTTCAGAAGCGCTCGAGCCTCATTTCGGTCTCGCGCAAAGGGGCGCAAAGCCTCGGGCGCCTCGCGGCCACGCTCGCGCGAGGAGAGGGCTTGCAGGCGCACGCGCGCTCGGCCGAGCTCAGGCTGAAGGGAAATTCCGAGGACAAACCGTGAGGGCGGATCCCGAGGAAGTCATCCGCGACGATGTCCGCGCGATGACCGCGTACACCGTCACGCCTGCGGAAGGACTGGTCAAGCTCGACGCGATGGAAAACCCATACCGGTTGCCGGAGACCCTGCGCCGCGAAATCGCCGAAGCCGTGGCAGACGCGGAGATCAATCGCTATCCCGATCCGACCGCACCGGCTCTGGTGGAGCGTCTGCGCAAAGTGATGGGAATCGGCCCCGAGTACGATCTTCTTCTCGGCAACGGCTCCGACGAGATCATTCACATCATCGCCCAAAGCGTGGCCCGCCCGGGGGCCGTGGTTCTCGCACCCCGCCCCAGCTTCGTGATGTTCAGCGTGTACGCGCAGCTCGCCGGACTACGTTATGTCGGAGTGCTCCTCAACCCGGACTTCACGCTCGAACCCGGCGTTTTTCTGCGCGCCTTGGCCGAGCACCGTCCTGCGGTGGTGTTCATCGCCTATCCGAACAATCCGACGGGCAACCTGTTCTCGGAGGAGGCGATCGCCGGGATCGTGGCCGCGGCGCCGGGCCTGGTTGTCATCGACGAGGCCTATCACGCTTTCGGTCGCAAGACTTTCATGGCGCGGCTGGCCGAATTTCCGAATCTGGTGATCATGCGCACCCTGTCGAAGCTTGGGCTCGCGGGCATTCGGCTCGGCTACGCGGTCGGGCGGCCGGAGTGGATCCGCGAATTCGACAAGGTGCGGCCTCCGTACAACGTCAACGTGCTCACCCACGTGGTCGCCGAGCGCGTTCTGGCGCACTACGACGTGCTCGACGCGCAGGCGCGGAGTATCAACGCGGAGCGCGAGCGCCTGGACGGCGAGCTGCGCAAGCTGCCCGACGTAACCGTTTTTCCGAGCGACGCGAATTTCATCCTGATTCGCGTTCCCGACGCCGACCAGATCTTCGAGGGCATGCGGCGCCGCGGTGTGCTGATCAAGAACCTGCATACCGGCGTGCCGCTGCTCGATCGTTGCGTCCGCCTCACGATCGGGACGCCGGAGGAGAACCGGCGATGCCTTGCCGCGTTCGCCGAAGCGCTCGCCGATGGCTGATTTCGTGTAGGCTATCGCGCAGAAGCTCACCGCAATGCCCTCGCGCGCCGCAACCGCCGACCGCAAGACCACCGAAACGCAGATCGCCCTTTCGGTCAATGTCGATGGCAGCGGACGGGCGACGCTTGCGACGGGCATTCCGTTTTTCGATCACATGCTCGAACAGGTTGCGCGCCACGGGGTGCTCGATCTCGATATTCGGGCGAAGGGCGACCTGCAGGTGGACGCGCATCATACGGTCGAAGACGTCGGGATCACGCTGGGCCAGGCGGTGGCGCGCGCAGTCGGTGACAAGAAAGGCATTCGGCGTTATGGGCATGCATACGTGCCGCTCGACGAGGCGCTGTCCCGCGTCGTGATCGATTTCTCCGGCCGGCCAGGCCTCGAGTACCACGTCCGGTTCAAGCGCGCGCTGATCGGCGAGTTCGACGTGGATCTGGTGCACGAATTCTTTCAGGGTTTTGCAAACCACGCGCAGGTGACGCTGCATATCGACAATCTCCGCGGTGACAACGCGCATCATCAGTGCGAAACGATGTTCAAGGCGTTCGCGCGGGCTCTGCGCATGGCGCTGGAGCCGGATCCGCGCGCCGAAGGAACCGTTCCATCCACGAAGGGCACCCTCTAGGCTCTTTTCCGACTGACCCTGCAATGCGCGTCGCGGTTGTCGATTACGGCATGGGGAATCTCCACTCGGTTTCCAAGGCGGTGGAGCATGTCGCGCCGCACGCGAGGGTCGAGGTGACGTCCGATCCGGCGCACGTGGCTCGCGCCGACCGCGTCGTATTTCCGGGCCAGGGCGCGATGCCCGATTGCATGCGCGAGATGGATGCGCGTGGACTGCGTCCGGCGGTCGTCGACGCCGCCCGCCGCCGGCCGTTTCTGGGAATCTGCATCGGCCTTCAGATGCTCTTCGAACGCAGCGACGAAGGCGGAGTGGCCGGACTCGCGCTCCTCCCGGGGGCGGTGCGGTGTTTTCCCGCCGGGGCCATGGTCGACACCGAAGGAAACAAGCTCAAAGTTCCTCACATCGGCTGGAACCGCGTGAAACAGACCGCATCCCATGCCCTGTGGTCGGGCATCGAAGACGGCAGCCGGTTCTATTTCGTTCACAGCTACTTTCCCCAGACGGGGGAGGCCGCGCTGATACGGGGTACCACCGACTACGGCCTCTCCTTTACCTGCGCGGTGGCACAGGATAATGTTTTTGCGGTACAGTTCCACCCGGAAAAAAGCGATATTGCGGGCCTGCGGTTACTCGCCAACTTCCTCAACTGGAATCCCTGAATCTTTCCATCGGCCGTCCCGGGTTGTCCGGAACTTTGCGCTGTTTCCCGACTCAATGCTGATCATTCCGGCGCTTGACATCAAGGATGGGCACTGCGTCCGCCTGAAACAGGGAAAGATGAGGGACGCCACGGTGTTCTCGGCGGATCCCGTCGGCATGGCCGAGCATTGGAAGGCTGAAGGCGCGCGCCGGTTGCATCTCGTCGATCTGAACGGCGCGGCGGCGGGCAAGCCCAAGAACGAGAGCGTCATCCGCGCGATTCTGCAGGCGCTCGGCGATTCCCCACCCGTGCAGCTGGGCGGGGGCATCCGAGACCTGGACACGATCGAGCACTATCTCGACCTTGGGGTCGGCTACATCATCATCGGGACGGCGGCGGTGAAAAATCCAGGCTTCCTGCAGGACGCATGCACGGCGTTTTCCGGGCACATCATCGTTGCGCTCGACGCAAAGGACGGCAAAGTCGCCGTCGAGGGTTGGTCCAAGATGACTGGTCACGACGTGGTGGACCTCGCGAAGAAATTCCAGGACTACGGCGTCGAGGCGATCATCTACACCGACATAGGCCGCGACGGCATGCTGACGGGAGTGAACGTCGACGCGACGCTGAAGCTCGCGAGGGAGTTGCGCGTTCCGGTGATCGCGAGCGGCGGCCTCACGAGCGTCGAGGACGTCAAGGCACTGTGCAAAATCGAATCCGAGGGCATCAACGGCGTCATTACCGGTCGCGCGATCTATCAGGGCACACTCGATTTCAAGAAAGCCCAGGCCGAAGCGGACAAACTGGGGAAGGGCAAGGGGAAGACGCAGGACTGAGGATCGAGGAAGTTTCGCTCGATTTGCGGTGATCTTCCCAGATCCTCGACCCTGAACCATGCTCGCCAAACGCGTTATTCCCTGTCTCGACGTCGACCGCGGGCGCGTCGTCAAAGGCATCAACTTCGTCGGCTTGCGCGACGCGGGCGACCCGGTCGAGATCGCGCGGCGCTACAACGAGCAGGGCGCGGACGAGCTGACGTTCCTAGACATCACCGCGAGCTCTGACGAGCGCGATCTGATCCTGCACGTCGTCGAAGAGGTCGCCGCGCAGGTGTTCATTCCCCTCACCGTGGGGGGCGGCGTGCGCAAGGTGGAGGACGTGAGGCGCCTGCTCAACGCGGGGGCGGACAAGGTTTCCATCAATACGGCCGCGGTCCAGAACCCGCAGCTGGTCGCCGAGGCCTCCGGTCGTTACGGAGCTCAGTGCATCGTGATCGCCATCGACGCCAAACAGACGAAGCCTGCGGCGAGTCCCGGGATTCGCTGGGAGGTGTTTACCCACGGGGGACGCCGGCCGGCCGCATTGGACGCCGTCGAATGGGCGCGTAAAATGCAAGAGCTGGGCGCGGGGGAAATCCTGCTCACGAGTATGGACCGCGACGGCACGCGCGAAGGCTTCGATCTCGCGCTCACGCGCGCCGTCGCCGAGGCGGTGGACGTCCCGGTGATCGCGAGCGGGGGCGTCGGCAAGCTCGATCATCTTGCCGAGGGCGTGCTGGAAGGCCGCGCCGACGCGGTTCTCGCTGCAAGCATCTTTCATTTCGGAGAATTCACCGTGCGTGCAGCAAAAGAGCACATGGCAAAGCGCGGAATCGAAGTCAGGCTTTGAGTCGATGGGCGCGATGGCAGAAGACTGGCTTGAGAGAGTGAAGTGGGACGAGCACGGCCTTGTCCCCGCGATCGCCCAGGAGATGTCCACGAACAAGGTCCTGACGCTCGCCTGGATGAACCGCGAGTCGCTCTCCAAGACGGCGGCGACCGGCGAAGCGCACTACTGGTCGCGTTCCCGAAAGCGGCTGTGGAAAAAAGGCGAGCAATCGGGAAACGTGCAGACGGTGCGCGAGATCCGTCTCGACTGCGACGAGGACGTCGTGCTGCTCAGGGTGGAGCAGCGCGGCGGGATCGCCTGCCACACCGGAAGACACAGCTGCTTTTTCCAGAAGCTCGACAACGGGCGCTGGGTTACAGTGGAGCCGGTCATCAGAGACCCGAAGGAAATATACGGACGATGAGCGACATACTCGAACGGCTGGCGGACGTGGTCGAGTCGCGCAAGGCCGGAGACCCGGAAAAGTCCTACGTTTCGCGGCTGTTCGCGCGCGGACCCGACGCCATCCTGAAAAAAGTCGGCGAGGAAGCGACCGAAGCGGTGATGGCAGCCAAGGACGGAGACCGGCTGCGCATCGTCGGCGAAACCGCCGACCTGTGGTTTCATTGCCTGATCATGCTCGCGCAGTACGGCTTGCGGCCCGCCGACGTGCTCGCCGAACTACGCCGCCGCGAAGGCATCTCCGGGATCGACGAAAAGGCCGCACGCGCTGACAAGCAGCGCGCAAAGCCTGAGCGGAAATAGGGATGGACGCGGAAAACTGCGTCTTCTGCAAGATCGTCCGGGGAGAAATCCCCAGCCGGAAAATCTACGAGGACTCCGAGATTTTCGCCTTCCATGACATCCATCCCCTCGCCCCGGTACATTTCATGATCATCCCGACGAAACACATTGATTCGCTCGCGGATTGCGAGCTGGGCGACCAGGCGATACTGGGCAAGATCCTCGCCATGGCGCCGCGCTTGGCGCGCGAGCAGGGGTCGACCGACGGTTTTCGCGTCATCATCAACACCGGACGTGTGGGTCGGCAGGAGGTGTATCATCTGCACGTCCACGTCATCGGCGGCCCGGAAGCTCTGGGCCCGATGCTGAAACGCAATTGAAAGGGTAAGCCATGGGTACCTGGAGCGTTTGGCACTGGCTGGTCGTGCTGTTGATCGTTTTGCTCGTTTTCGGCACGAAAAAACTCCGCAATATCGGCGCCGACCTCGGCGGGGCTGTACGCGGATTCAAAGACGGCATGAAGGAATCCTCGGCCGACAAGCATTCCGAGAGCGGACCTTCGCCCCAGTCGCAGCTGGGCGGCCGCACCATCGAGGGCGAGGTCAAGGACAAGGCCAAGACCTGAGGGGTCTTCGGCCATCCGGATGCCGGGAGCGGTCCCGGCTTCTTTTTTGAGCGATTCGTTCACCCTCCGTGTTTGACGTCGGATTCTCCGAACTGATGGTGATCGCTGTCGTGGCGCTCATCGTCATTGGGCCGGAGCGGCTTCCTCGCGTGGCGCGCACCATGGGCCACTTGTTCGGCCGGCTGCAGCGCTACGTCAACGACGTCAAGGCCGACATCAACCGCGAGATCGAGTTGGACGAACTGCGCAAATTCAAAAGCACTTTTGAGGACGCCGCGCGAGGGTTCGAAGGCACCGTCAATACCACACTCGACTCGGTTCAAAACGAGGTGTCGAAAACCGAGGCGGAGCTCAACGGTTTGACGAGAATCGAGGACGCAGCGCCGTCGGGCTCCCCGCAGCCGGGGCCCGCGGATGCGGCCTCGCAGCCCGCTGAAGTCGGCCGCGAGCCGCAAGGCGGGGCGCCCCCGCCGCCGGAAAAAACCGCCGTCTGAGCCGGCTGCGAATGAGCACGCAGGACACGTTCATCTCCCATCTGGTCGAGCTGCGCGATCGGCTCTTGCGTGCAATTCTTGCGGTGATCGTCGTGTTCCTGTGCCTGTTTCCCTGGGCGAGGGAGCTTTACGCGCTCCTCGCCAAGCCCCTGATCGCGGCGCTCCCCGTCGGCGGTCAGATGATCGCCACCGACGTCGTTGGCGTGTTTCTCGTGCCGGTCAAGGTGGCCTTTCTCGTGGCGTTCGTGATCGCGCTCCCCTATGTCCTCTACCAGGTGTGGGCGTTTGTCGCGCCGGGCTTGTATGTGAACGAGAAGCGCCTGGTGCTGCCTCTGGTGGTCGCGAGCTCGCTCTTGTTCCTGCTGGGAATGTCTTTTGCGTATTTCCTGGTATTCCCGGTCGTTTTCAAGTTCATGGCATCCATCGCACCGGACGGCGTCGCGTGGATGACCGATATCGACAAATATCTTTCGTTCGTGCTGACCACCTTCATGGCATTCGGGGTGACCTTCGAGGTGCCGGTGGTGGTCATCGTCCTAGTGCGGGTGGGTGTAGTCTCGATAGACAAGCTGAAGGAAATCCGCCCCTACGTGATCGTCGGCGCGTTCGTAGTCGGGGCGATATTCACGCCTCCCGACGTCATCTCCCAAGTGATGCTCGCCGTGCCCTTGTGGCTTCTCTACGAGCTTGGCATCGTTTGCGCGCGCGTCGTCGGACGCGCTGCAGCTGCGTCCGAGGCACCCGGGGGCGGCGACTAGCGCCGCCGGCGTTGCTGGGTCGGGCGCTTGCCGACGGCGATCTGGACATCCACGTCCTTGTTGTCGCGCCGCAGCCGGATCGAAGCGGCCTTTCCCGGAACGAGGGCCGCCACCAGGTTCAGCATCGCGTTCGGATCCTTGACCGGCTTGCCTTCGATCGCAACCAGGACATCGCCCGGCTTCAGTCCCGCTCGTTCGGCGGGTCCACCCCGCAGCACGTTCTCGATAAGGACTCCGGAGGTGGCGCCCAGGCGGAAGGACTCGCCCATTTCCGGAGTGATCTCGCGCGCCTCGACACCGATCCACCCGCGCGTGACGCCGCCGGTCTGGATGATCTGTTCCATAACGTTCTTTGCGCTCGATGCGGGGATCGCAAAGCCGATGCCAAGGGACCCTCCCGAGCGCGAGTAGATCGCGGTGTTGATGCCGACGAGGTTCCCAGCGGCGTCGATGAGCGCTCCGCCGGAGTTTCCCGGGTTGATCGCCGCGTCGGTCTGGATGAAATTCTCGAAAGTGTTGATGCCGAGCTGGCTGCGGCCGAGCGCCGAGACGATGCCCATCGTCACGGTCTGTCCCACGCCGAACGGGTTGCCGATGGCAAGCACGACATCGCCGACGCGCAGGGAATCGGCGTCGCCGAAAGTGATCGCCGGGACCGGCCCGCCCTCGACCTGCAGGACTGCAATGTCCGTTTCCGGATCGGAGCCGACGGCTTTGGCTTTCAGTTTCTTGCCGTCGATGAGCGCCACCTCGATCTCGTCGGCGGCCTCGACCACGTGGTGATTCGTGAGAATGTATCCCTTGGGACTCACGATCACTCCGGAGCCGAGGCTTGACGCGCGCTGCGGTTCCTCTTCGAGGCGGTCCCCGAAGAAATGCCGGAACAGAGGGTCGTCGAGGAACGGATGGCGCGGAGTCTTGATTTCCTTGCTGGTAAAAATGTTCACGACAGAGGGGACGGCTTTTTTCACTGCGTCGCTGTAGGAGGCGGCGCGCGCGGGAAGGCCGGGAGATGACGTAGCCTGACGCAACTCGACCACCTGAAGTCCGGAACCCGGACGACCGAGCCACTCCGGCTTCAGTGTGGTAACGACGAAAAGCACACTCACCGCAACGGTCGCCGTTTGGGCAAAGATGAGCCAGAGATTGCGCATGGATTGAGCGGGCGGTGCTTCGGCGGAGATCTTGGACGCTCGTCCGCGGCGGTTCACCTGCGCGGTATGCGAGGTGCGACCCGGACTCCCTTGTACCGCGATTATTGCGCAAAACGCCTGAGCGCGCCGCCTTGGCGAGGCAACTGCCTGCCGGAGCGTTCTTGGCGCACGCGCGCTCGGCGGGAATCCGGCGCCGGTCGTGAATTCACTCTCTGAATCAATGAGTTGGGTCAAGAAATTTGGTTCGGCGCGATGCTTTCTGTATAATTTCGCTCTCTCCGATAATGCCTTTCCCAGTCAGGGTTTCCCCATGAGCGATCAATCCCGGGTCAACCGCAGCCGTCGCAGCCTGGTCATCGCGAGCGCCTGTGCAGGCGGTACAGCCGCAGTCGCGACGTCCGTCCCCTTCGTGGCTTCGATGTTGCCCTCGGAGCGCGCCGAAGCGCTCGGCGCGCCCGTCGAGGTCGACATCGGCCAGCTCAATCCCGGGGAAAAAATGACAGTCGAATGGCGCGGACAACCGGTCTGGATCCTTCATCGCACCAAGCAAATGCTCGAAGAAATCAAGCAGACCGACGGCAAAGTCGCTGACCCCAAGAGCGAGCGCAAGAAAAGCGAGTTGACACCCGTTTATGCGCAAAATGAATACCGCTCAATCAAGCCGGAGTACTTGGTTGTGGTTGGAATTTGCTCGCACCTCGGCTGCTCTCCGCAGGATCGGCTCAAGGCGGGTCCGGAGGCGTTCGAGAGCCAGTGGACCGGGGGGTTCTATTGTCCCTGCCACGGATCGCTTTTCGACCTCGCCGGCCGGGTCTACAAGAACAAGCCCGCCCCGGACAATCTCAAGGTCCCGCCTTACACCTATCTCTCGGACACCCGGATCCTGATCGGCGAGGACAAGAAGAAGGCATAGAGCGATGGCTGCGACAGAAAAACAGGCGGTGACCGGCGCGGGGCCCTTCAACGGCGTGCTCACGTGGATCGATCAGCGTTTTCCGCTGATGGAGACCTGGCGCTCGCATCTTTCCGAGTATTACGCGCCGAAGAATTTCAATTTCTGGTACTACTTCGGGTCGCTCGCGCTCTTCGTGCTGGTGGTCCAGATCGTCACCGGAATCTTCCTCACCATGAATTACAAGCCGGACGCCGCTCAAGCGTTCGCCTCGATCGAGTTCATCATGCGCGAGGTGCCCTGGGGGTGGTGGATCCGCTACATGCACTCGACGGGCGCCTCCTTCTTCTTCATCTGCGTGTATCTGCATATGTTCCGCGCGATGCTCTACGGGTCTTACCGCAAGCCGCGCGAGCTTCTTTGGATCTTCGGCATGTTGATTTTCCTGTGCCTGATGGCCGAGGCCTTCTTCGGCTACCTCCTTCCGTGGGGCCAGATGTCCTACTGGGGCGCGCAGGTGATCGTGAATCTCTTCGATGCGATTCCCGTGATCGGACCGGACCTCGCGATCTGGATCCGCGGGGATTTCGTGGTGTCGGATGCGACGCTCAACCGCTTTTTCGCCTATCACGTGATCGCGGTGCCGCTCGCGCTCCTCGCGCTCGTTGTCGCGCACCTGCTCGCGCTGCACGAGGTCGGCTCGAGCAACCCCGATGGCGTCGAGATCAAGAACGTCAAGGATCCCAAGACGGGCAGGCCGCTCGACGGCATTCCGTTTCACCCCTATTACACGGTGAAGGACACCTTCGGCGTGGTGGTCTTCCTCATCGTTTTTTCGATGGTCGTGTTTTTCGCGCCGGACGCCGGCGGCTATTTTCTCGAGCACAACAATTTCATCCCCGCCGATCCGCTGAAGACCCCCGCGCACATCGCGCCGGTGTGGTACTTCACGCCGTACTACTCGATCCTGCGCGCCACGACCGATGAGTTCGTACTATGGGTTCTCATTCCAGGCGTGGTCGCATTCGCGCTTCTTCTCATTTGGAGCATGAAGAAGAGCGCAACAAGGATAGCCATCGGTGTGATCGCGATCGTGTTCCTCGCCGGCCTCCTGAGACTGGACGCAAAGGTCTGGGGCGTTGTGCTGATGGCGACCTCAGTACTGATCTTCTTTTTCCTGCCTTGGCTCGACCGGAGCCCGGTCAGGTCGATCCGATACAAGGGGCCGATCACCAAGACGGCGCTCACCCTCTTCGTAGTCGTGTTCTTCGTGCTCGGGTATCTCGGCACCGAATCCGTGACCGAGGGGCGCACCCTCGCCGCGCAAGTCGGCACAGCGGTGTATTTCCTGTTCTTCTTCCTGATGCCGTGGTATTCGAAGATGGATAAATGCCTCCCCGAGCCCGAGAGGGTCACCTCGAAATGAAGGCGATCGCAGTTCTCCTCGCGCTCGCGGCGCAGCTTGCGCTCGCCGCTGAGGAGCCGGTCAGACTGGATTCCGCACCGATCGACCCGCGCGATGTCGCGAGCCTGCAATCGGGCGCCCGCACTTTCGTCAACTACTGCCTGAACTGTCATTCGGCGGGGATGATGCGCTACCACAAGCTGCTCGATCTGGGTCTGACCGAGCAGCAGGTCAGGGAGAACCTCCTCTTCACGACCGACAAGATCGGGGACCTGATGAATGTCGCCATGACCAGGAGAGACGCAAAAGAATGGCTCGGCACGGCGCCCCCGGACCTATCGGTCATCGCCCGTGCCCGCGGCCCGGACTGGCTGTATACGTACATGCGCAGCTTCTACCGGGACCCGGAGTCGGGGACCGGCTGGAACAACATGGTGTTCGAGCGCGTCGCCATGCCGCACGTGCTGTGGACGCTCTCCGGGCAACAGGTGCAGGTGGAGCGAAAGTTCCGCAACATGGAGCAGGCGGAAGCCGTCGGCAGGCAGCAGAGGAACGCCTGGAAAATCGATGTGCTGACGCCTGATCAAGCCGGCAAGGACGGGGAGCGCTTCATCCTCAAGACGATCAGGACCGAAACGGCGGGATCACTCTCCCAGATCGACTACGACATCACGGTTCGCGATCTGGTCAACTTCATGACCTGGATGTCCGAGCCCAATCAGATCACGCGCAAGCAGGTCGGCTATGTCGTGATGCTGGTTCTTCTGGTGCTGCTGGTGCTCACGTATCTCCTTTACAAGGAGTTCTGGAAAGACGTGCACTGAAAGAAACCGCCCAGAGGGCGCGGCGCGCTCTGCGCCCGCGCCCTTTTCATCTGCACACCGATCCGAATTCCGCGACAAGGCAAGCAAACATGATGAATCTCTACTCCGGAACCACCTGCCCGTTCTCGCAGCGCTGCCGCATCGTGCTGTACGAAAAGGGCATGGACTTTCAAATCATCGACGTGGACATGTACAACAAGCCGGAAGACATTGCGGTGATGAATCCCTACAACCGCCTGCCGGTTCTGGTCGAACGCGACCTGATCCTCTACGAAGCGAACATCATCAACGAGTACATCGACGAGCGATTTCCCCACCCGCAGCTCATGCCTGCGGATCCGGTGATGCGCGCGCGTGCGCGGTTATTTCTGTTCCAGTTCGAAGTGGAGCTCTTTTCCCACATCGAGGCGCTCGAGAACGGCAACCAGAAGCAGCAGGACCGCGCTCGCCAGCACGTTGCCGACCAGCTCACGCAGATGGCGCCGGTGTTCACCAAGCAGAAGTACATGCTGGGCGACGAGTTCTCGATGCTCGACGTGGCGATCAGTCCGCTCTTGTGGCGACTCGATTACTACGGCGTGACCCTGCCCAAGGCGGCCGCGCCGCTGATGAAATACGCAGAGCGCCTCTTCTCCCGCCCCGCGTTCATCGAGGCATTGACGCCGTCGGAAAAGGTGATGCGCAAATGAGAGCGCTCGCTCCGAACCCGCGAGTGAATTCCTCGATCTGCTCACGGTCGCGGTCGCCCTGATGACCGAGCCCAAGTCCACCAAGCCGTATCTGTTGCGCGCGGTGTACGAATGGTGCGTGGACAACGGTTACACGCCCCACATTTCGGTGATGGTCGACGCCAGGACTCGCGTGCCGATGGAATACGCGCGCAACGGCGAGATCGTTCTCAACATCGGGCCCGTTGCGGCGAGCCGCCTGCGGATGGGGAACGAGCTCATCGAATGCACGGCGCGCTTTTCCGGGGTCGCCAAGGACCTCGTCATCCCCGTCGCGACCGTCGCGGCGATCTACGCGGGCGAAAATGGACACGGCATGTCGTTCGAGCCGGGAAAAGAGGAAACGGTGACGGAAGCGAGCGGCGAAGAAGTCGTACCTCCGCCCGACCCGAAGGACCCTCCGAAAACTGGCGGAAAACCCGCGTTGAGACGGATCAAGTAAGGTCGAAGCGCACGCTGAGCGCTGCTTCAACTTCGTGCGTAGGCGCGGAAGCGAGATACGCCGCTCAACGCGCGAGGACGCAGCAGTATGCGGGCGCTTCCCCGGGTCGTGCATCGCCGCAGACGTATAATGTGTCCCGATGCCGGGTTAGCTCAGTTGGTAGAGCAGCTGATTTGTAATCAGTTGGTCGGGGGTTCGACTCCTCTACCCGGCACCGATTAACGATGTGTTCTTGTAATCCAGTCGTACTAGAATAGTCCGGACAGAAATCAGGACATCGAGGCAAGATGCGTCGGCCGCCAAGAATCGCAGTCTTGATTGCATTGCTCGCCGGGGCGGCGGCTTGGGTTGCGATCGACCTTCGCGGCCCGGCCGCGCCGACGTCGGCAAAAGCCCCGGCATCGGGTGTTTCCCAGGACTCCGAGCGCGCCGCCACACCCGGAGCGGAGGCAAGGCAGCCTGGAATTCCGACCCGCCCGACGCTGGGTAGGTTCGGTGCCGATCCGTTTTCCACGCAATCGTGGTTGCCGCGGCGCAAAGCGGCCGTCGCTTCCCCACCGCCGGACCCGGTTACGCCGCCACTGCCGTATCGCTTCGCCGGTCAGTTTCACCGCGAGTCGGGGATCGAAGTGTATGTTGCGCGGGGCGAGGAGATTTTCCCGGCCAAGGAAGGCGACACTCTCGACGGCCAGTACAAAGTCGACTCGGTGAGCGCTACCGAGGTGAGCTTCATCTATCTTCCTTCGGGTGCGCGTCAGACCCTGCAGTTCAGCGCGCTCAAGGAACAGGAGCTCACCGCGCGGGGCGGACCGCCCCAGGCGAGAACGCCGGCCTCCGCCTCGACCTTACCGCCGCCGCTGTCGCCGGTGGCAAAACTGATCCCCAGTCCCACACCCGGTGCTTCCTCCTCCGACAACTCGATACTCGGCAGGACCGCACCTGCGCAGCTTCGGTGGGAGGGGCCGACGAGCGCGAGGGCGGGCGCGAACTTCAACGTGTCCTTGCGCGTGACCTCTGGCGAGCAGATACGCGCGGCGCCGATGCAGCTGCGTTTTGATCCGGCTGTCCTCGAATCCGTGTCGGTTCGGCCCGGTCGCTATTTCAGCTCAGAAAAGACGGGAAGCTTCGGCTACCGCGTCAACTCGGACGGCTCGATTTTCGTCGGCGTCTCGAACCAGATCGCCGCTTCCGCGTCTGACGCTGAAATGCTCGTGCTCACTTTCAAATCCATCAAGGCGGCCCCCGCCGCGGAGATCAGCGTCGCCTCGCTCAACCTTCAAGGCGCGGCGGGCCGCACGATCGCATACGGCAGTCTCACTCCTTTCAAGACGACCATCATTCCCTAGATTCACGTTGACGATGGACTGGTCGCACTCGCTTGCGGCCCGCGCTATGCGTAGTTCCGTTGCCGCGAGGGGTGGACTGCGTCGGTGGAATATCCCGGATTCGTGCAGCGTTAACGCTCCAAGCGGGGGACCGAACCAGCGCATTGAAGTTCCCGCGGAGAACTCGGGGATTTGACCTCTCTCTCCCGGCGCACGGGATCGTTTGACCAACTCCTCATCATGATGAGCGTGTAGATGCTGGGTAAGCTTCAGGCGCTGATGCTCCGCCGGTTCTCGGTGTCGCAGCGATTTGCGCTGCTGAGCTTTCTTTGCGTTCTCGCGATCACGGTCCTCGTCTGTCTCGCCTCCAGCGCAGTCCTCCGCCGTCAGCTCATCGCGCACGATGGGGCCGTCATCGCCGATCTGGCCTCCCGATTGTTCACTTCGAGCGTTTCTGCCGAATTTTTTTCGGCGCCGTCCGGCGCGCCGCCTGCCGGTGCCGAGCGCCTCCGGGAGTTCGCTCGGTCCGAGCAGGTGGTGCGCTTCATGGTATACGACACCGACGGATGGGTGCTGTGGTCGGACGACGCTTCGCTCACCGCTCACCATTTCGGCGAGAACACGAAGGTCGCTGCCGCATTGCGCGGTGAAACCATCGCAGAGATTGGCTATCCAGGAGAGGAGGGGCATCACTCGACTCTCCGTGGATTCCCCCGCTTGGAAGAGGTCTACGTACCGGTGCACTATCAGTCAAACGGTCCCATCGTCGGCGTCATCGAGCTCTACCGAGCGCCCGCGGCGCTGTTCGCAGTCCTCGATCAAGGTGTCGTCGTGGTCTGGGCCCTGGGCGGGATCGCGGGCGCCGTCCTTTACTTGACGCTCGTCAGCGTTGCTTGGAACTGCTACCGCACGCAGATCCGCCTCGAGGCCGAGCTGGCCGGATACGCGCACGTGCTAGAAGCCCGGGTGGATTGGCGCACTCGCGAGCTCGAGCAGAAGGCCAAGTACCTGTCGATCCTGCATGCGGTGTCGAACGCCCTCGGTCGGAGCCTCGAGACGCGGGAAATTCTCGGTCGGGCTTTGGACGAGCTGGCGGACGGCAAGGGTTTTGACGGGGGTTGGGTCCAACTGCTCCCCTACGAGAACGATACGATGCCGCTGGTCGTCCGTCGCGGCATCTCCGAGGAGATCGTTCAACGCTTCGCGTCGCGTGCAGACGCGGTCGCACAGTCCGGACAGGCCTGCGTCGTAGCGCTGGAGGGGGCTGCCGACGCCCAGTCCGGCGCTGCGGGGTGGGCGCGGGGACTCGTGTTCGCGCCGATCGCGGTTGGCGACCAACCCCTCGGCGCGCTCGCTGTCGCCGGGCCAGGGGTCGATCGCTTCACGCCTGACGACACGCAGCTCCTTTCCAGCGTCGGGCGGCAGATCGGTGTGGCCATAGGCAACGCTCGCCTTTATGCGGCGACGCGGGAACGCGAGTATGAGGCCCGAGTCCTCTACGAAACGACCGGCCGGTTCGGAGAGCTGACGGACGGCGACGCGCTGCTGACGGCGATCGTGGAGGGGGCCGTCTCGCTCACGGAGGCGTCGTACGGCGGCACCGGCTTTCCGAACGGCGATGACATGGTCATGCACCGGTTGGTCGCCCCCGAGCAAGGAGCGGTGGTGCGGCTGAAGATGGCGGAATGCTTGGCCGGCCTGACGTTCGCTTCGGGCGCGCCCCAGGTCGCCAACGACGCGGCTCAAGACTCCCGGGTCAACCGGGCCTCGGCGCGTTCGCTCGGCGTGCGCAACCTGGCATGCGTGCCGCTCCAGCACCGCGGCCGCGTGATCGGAGTCCTCTTCGTCGGGAACAAGGAAGTCGGCTCGTTCACAGGACAAGATGTCGTTCGCCTGCGCGCCTTTGCTCACCATGCCGCTGTTGCTTTGGAGAATGCACGCCTTTTGCGCGAGACGAAGAACACGAAGGAATATCTTGAGAACCTGATTGCCAGTTCGGTGGACGCGATCGTGACGCTGGATCCACTCGGTCGCATCACCTTCGTGAGCAAGGGTGGGCAGCACATGTTCGGATACGAAGACGGCGAGCTGATCGGTCGACCGGTCCGTACCCTCTGGGCCTGCGGTCCGCGGGACTTTCGGAGGTTTCGCGCACGGCTCGTCCGCTCAGGCCGGGTGGAGAACTACGAAACCGAGTTGGCGATGGGCACGGGCGGGCGGCTCGTCGTGAACATCTCGGCGTCGTTTCTGCGCGCCGCGGCGGACGAGGTGAGCGGCATTCTCGCTGTCGTGAAGGACGTCACGTCGCTACGGAGGCTGCACGAACAGATCGTGCGTTCGGAACGGCTGGCCGCTGCGGGTCTGCTCGCCGCAGGAGTCGCGCACGAAGTAGGGAACCCGCTCACCTGCATCTCGTCGCTTGCGCAGGTCCTCATGGCTCGCGCGTCGGACGCGGCGATTCGCCAAGGCCTCGAAAACATCGAGATCCATGTGGGCCGCATCGAGCGAATCGTGCAGGACCTCACGCGGCTGACCCGCCCCGCTCCGGCGACGCTGCGCGAGACCTCGGTCCGGGACTTGGTGGACACCGCGATGAGCCTCGCTCGCCACAATCCGGTGGTCCGGCGCATGAGGGTGGACAGCGTGGTGGATCCGGCGCTGCCGCTCGTGCGGGTGGCGCCCGACCATCTCGTCCAGGTCTTCCTCAACCTCATCCTCAATGCGGCCGATGCCGGAGGCAAACTGAGCGTTCGCGCCAGAAGCGCCGGCAGCACGATCCGCGTGAACTTCGAGGACAGCGGGTGCGGGATGACTGCGGAGCAGATCGGCCACGTCTTCGACCCGTTTCATTCGACCAAGAACGGCGACAATCACTTGGGTCTGGGTCTGTACGTGAGCCACGAAATCGTTCGGCAGCACGGCGGTGATATGCTGGTGGAAAGTCAGCCGGGCGCCGGCTCCACGATCACGGTGGTGCTGCCGTTGGAGGAAACAGCATGAATGCCTCGATCCTGGTCGTCGACGACGAGCGCGCGATCCAAGATACGCTCGCTTGGTGCCTGCGGCTCGACGGCCATGAGGTGCGGACGGCCGGTGGCGGGGAAGAGGCCATGGAGATCATGGGGAGCCAGGACTTCGACGTCGTCATCAGCGACATCATCATGCCGGGAGTCAACGGCATCGAACTGCTCCGTAAGGCGCGAGCGCTCCATCCACGGACGCTGGTGATCTTGATCACCGCCTTCGCCACGGTGGAGACGGCAGTGGAGGCCCTTCGCGAGGGCGCCTCCGACTACGTCCTCAAGCCCTTCAAGTTCGACGACCTCCGGTTCCGTGTGCTGCGTTTGCTCGAGCACCGGAGTGCGCTTCAGGAATCGGCGCTGTTTCGCGAGGCCGTGGAAAGGGCTGTGCCCGACGGAAGACTGCTCGGTGAAAGTGAAGCGATGCTCGCAGTCCGAGCTCAGGTCGCAAGAACCGGCCCGGCTGTGAGCAACGTTCTCATCACCGGCGAGAGCGGCACCGGCAAGGAGCTCGTTGCCCGCGCCATCCACGCGGCCAGTCCCCGCCACGGACAGCCGTTCGTTCCCATCAATTGTGGAGCCATCCCGGAGGCGCTCCTCGAAAGCCAGCTCTTCGGGCACGTGAAGGGTGCTTTCACCAGCGCGGTACAAGCGAGCTGCGGGCTGTTCATCGCGGCCGACCGCGGTACGGTCTTTCTCGATGAGATCGGCGAAATGCCCGTGCACCTGCAGGTGAAACTGCTGCGCGTGATCGAGGACAAGCAGGTCTGGGCAGTCGGCAGCACGAAACCCGTGCGGGTCGATATCCGCATCATCGCGAGCACCAACCGGGATCTCGCCAAGGAAGTCGAGGCTGGGCGATTCCGCGATGACCTCTTTTATCGCCTCAATGTAGTCCAGATCGTATTGCCGCCCCTTCGGGAGCATCGGGAGGACATCGCGCTGCTCGCGGATCACTTCATACGCGAGTTCAACCTCAAGCTCGGCCGCCGTGTGCGTGGTATCGACCCCGGCGCGCTGGACGTGCTCATGGCTCATCCCTGGAATGGCAACGTGCGCGAACTCGAGCACGTCATCGAGAGCGCCATGATCTTGAGTGATGGCGAAGTCCTCGCCGTCGGAGACCTGCCCCGCGGTTTCCTCGGGGAGCTGGACTCGCGGAACGAATCGCTAAGGGAACTCAATCGACAGTCGGAGCGCCAGCACATCCTGGCGGTCCTCGCTCGAACCCAGTTCGACAAGCGCAAGGCCGCTCGCATCCTGGGGATCAGCCTCGCCTCGCTCTATCGAAAGCTTGACGAGCGCCGAGTCGGCAATTCGCGATTGCAAGATTGAGAAAAATTCCGAGCGCGTTTTCTTACTTTTGAGAACAACCCGCGTTCCCCCACTGTAGTTCCTTCGAAGCCTTTCAAGACCTTAGCTTTTCGCCCCACTCGGGCACGAGAAGTGCTCACTGTTTCTCGCAGTAGCTCCCATACTCTGAGAGAAGCAGAAGAACAAAGTCAGGCGCCGTGCGCGCTGTCTGGCGATGCACAGGCCAAGGCGTCCGGAAGTTTCTGTGGCTTCCGTTGAGCGTGCTTCTCTTGTTTCCCCAGCCCGCACGGGCGTTGTGGCGCCATCGCCTAAGTTATCTGGCAATCAAAGGAGGAGTTAATGTTTCTTCCAAGCAAGGCATCGAAGCTTCGAATAAGGGAAGCACAGAACGCCCGCAAGAACCGGCAAGAGATCATCAAGGCGCTCGCCGACGGTCAGGTCACGCGGCGCGACCTGTTCAAGTGGGGACTATTCACCGTAGGCGGCATGCTCCTCTGGAAGAATGGCCTGAATCCCTTCGTCCGCAGCGCGTACGCGAGCGTCCCGACGGGCTTCCCGCGCAGCCCGCTGTTCGGCGTCCAGGCGTTCACGCAGCCCATGCCGCGCTTCGATGTGTTGCCACGGAGCCCGATCGCGACCCTGAATCCCGCGCCGACGGCGGAGGCGAATACCACTCAGCAGGTTCTCAATCCCGCGTTGGAGGGAGTGAGGCCGGGCGACACTGGGCCGATCGAGGGGCGTCCCCCGGGCCCGATCTGGGCGCACCAGGAGTTCACCCGGTTTCCTCCCGCGATCGCGGTACCGGTCTCCACGGAAGGGGCCAAGGTCAACACGGTCTACGATCCCGGGGTCCCGCCCAGCCTCAATTCGGGCATCAATCCGGCTACGTTCCGTCCGGCTTTTCATCCGGGTTTGCCGGACCAGGGGCCGTTGGCGCTGTGGACCTTCAACGGCACCTTGCCGCCCAAGCTGCTGACGGGCCGCTACGGCGAAGGCATCATTTTCCGCCATAGCAATAAGCTTCCATTCGACATCAGACAGAACGGGGGCTTCGGGATCCATACGCTGAGCACCCATGAGCATAACGGGCACCATGGCGCGGAGAACGACGGCTTCACGGGGGCTTTCTTCTACCCGGGCCAGTTCTACGACTACCACTATCCCATCGTCCTGGCGGGGTGGAGGTCCATCAACACCACTCCCACAGATCCCAGGGCCGGAAGTCCCGACGGCAGCGGCGGCATCACCAAGGTTCCAGGCGACTGGCACGAGACCATGAGCACCCACTGGTTCCACGACCACATGTTCAGCTTCACAGCCCAGAACGTGTACAAGGGCGATGCCGGGATGTTCAACATCTACAGCGCCCTCGATCGCGGCAACGAGGCGATCAACGACGGCGTGAACCTACGGCTGCCGAGCGGAACGGCGAAAGACTTCGGCAATCTCGACTACGACGTCAACCTCATGCTCGCGGACAAGGCTTGGGACGCGAACGGCCAGCTCCATTTCGACATCTTCGACACGGAGTCGGGTTTCGTGGCTGACGTGATGACGGTGAACCTCGTCTACAGGCCGTTCTTCGAGGTCGAGCGGCGCAAGTACCGCTTCCGCATCCTGAACGGGGCGGTGTCGCGCTTCTTTAAGATCTCGCTCTCCGACGCCTCGCCGATGATCCAGATCGCCAACGACGGCAACCTGCTGCCGAGCCCGGTGACCATCACTCAAACCGACCAGTTGGGCATTGCGGAGCGCTACGACATCGTCATCGACTTCTCGCGCTACAGCATCGGGCAGACGGTGTCTATGGTGAACCTCCTCCAGCACGAGGACGGCACGATGCCGTCAACGACCCTCTCGCTGTCCGCCGCGCTCAATGGCAGCTCGACCGATCCTTGCGTGGGTAGGTTCCTCGAGTTCCGGATCGTCCGCGATCCGGCCCGCCCCGATCAGAGCCAAGTGCCTGCAGTGATGATCCCGAACCCCGATCTGTCCGCCATTCCCGTGACACGGACGCGGACGTTCACGTTCGGAGACGGCGCCACCCAGAACACCAACGATCCCGTCACTTCGTTCCGCGGCCCCTGGGGCATCGGTACGGACGGCGGGGAAGTGCTCGACGCCGACTTCGGGCGGATCTCGGCGGCGCCGAGCTTCGGCACCCGCGAGATCTGGACTCTGGTGAACGACGGCGGCGGCTGGGATCATCCGGTCCACATCCACTTCGAGGAGGGGCAGATCCTCAAGCGGAACGGCAGCGCGAGCAATGTGCCGGCGTGGGAGAAAGGGCGCAAGGACGTCTATCGCCTCCGCCCGGACGGAAGCGTCACCCTCACGATGCAGTTCCGCGACTTCGGCGGGATGTTCATGGAGCACTGCCACAACACCTTGCACGAGGACAACGCCATGCTGCTGCGCTGGGAGATCGACGACGGCGGATCCCCGTTCCTGAGGCCGCTGCCGACGCCGATCCCGACGCCGCAGGGCGTGAGGTTCCAGCCTCCGACGGTGCTGAAGTTCTGAGGACGCTCCGCGCGCTCGGTCGCGCGGAGCAACACAGCGGCAAGCGGGGTTTTGCTAGGATGAACGAATGAGAAGGAACGAAACATGAAGATACGTCGATTGTCGGTGAGTCCTGTCGTGCTGTCGTTTCTCGTCGCCGTTCTGTCGGGGCTGGTGTGGTGGGCAGGCACGCCCGCCCGCGCGGCTTTCGCCCCGACCATCGCTCTCATCCCGGTCTCGGGCACGGTGAGCGGGCAACCGGAAAGCGTAAGGTTCTCGGGTCAGGCACGGGTCTCGAGCGAGCTGGTGCTCGATACCAGCAGGACTCGCTCCCCCCATCCACCGTCCGTCATCCTGATCATCGACCTGTCCGGCGTGTCCGGCACCGGATGGTCGAGCGAGGCGAGGTATGCCGTCGGGGGTGATGGAACCCCAGTGTTCAGACAGCTCGCCAGCACCGATACGGTCCAGATTCCTTTCCCGTTCTCTCGGGGCACGAGCATGGGGACATCTTCGGTGCGCACGGGCGTCGCGTCCTTCGCGCTCAGCTTCGACACGAACACCGGGGCGATCACGAAGGGAACGGCTACCGTCGCCGCTCCGAACTTCCCGAACTGAGACGGACTGAAGGAGTCGGCAGGCGAATCGCCCACCGGGCGGTTCAGCGGTTTTGGCTCGTTCTTAACTTCACTGAGGAAGAGTTTGAATACCTTACGGGGAAGTAGTTGGGGAAGCATCGGAACGGCGTTGGTCGCAGGTGCCGTGGGTTTTCCGCATATCGGTCCTGCGTTCGCAGCCAACCCCTGGGGCGCGGATTATTTTCCGAACGTCCCGCTGACCACGCAGGACGGCGCTACCGTTCGTCTCTACGACGATCTGCTCAAGGGCAAGTCGGTCGCGATCAACGTCATGTATACCAGTTGCAAGGACGAGTGCCCGCTCGAGACGGCGCGGCTGGTGCAGGTGCAGATGCTCCTCGGCGAGCGCATGGGAAAAGACATTTTCTTCTACTCGATCACCATCGATCCCAAGCGGGACAAGCCCGAGGTGCTCAAGGCCTACGCGGAGAAGTACGGCGTCGGGCCGGGATGGCTGTTCCTCACCGGCAAGGAGGAAGACATCAAGTTCGCTACCAAGAAGCTGGGCTTGTCCAGGGTGCGCGACTCGGTCAGGAAGGACGGACACTCCGCCAGCCTCATGGTCGGCAACGAGCCGAACGGCCAGTGGATGCGCAACTCCGCCGTGGACAACCCGCAGTTCCTCGCCACGACGATCGGGAACTTCCTGGGTTGGAAGGATACGACACCACGGAAGAGCTATGCGGAGGCGCGTCCACTCGTGCTCGACGAGGGAGAATACTTCTTTCGAAGCCAGTGCAGCGTCTGCCACACTATCGGGCAAGGCGACAAGATGGGACCGGACCTCGCGGGGGTGACCGCACGGCGGGATCGCGCCTGGCTCAAACGTTACATCATGGCGCCGGACAAGCTGCTCGCCGAGGGCGATCCGATCGCCGTCGCCCTCTTCGAGAAATACCAGTACGCCCGGATGCCCAACCTGCGCTTGAGCTCAGGCGAAGTGGCCGCCGTGCTCTCGTACGTGGAAGCGCGGAGCGGCGCTGCACGCGAGCAGGTGCGCGAGGGCCTCGGGTCCGCCCGATAGAGCTCACTGATTAGGATTTTTTCGGCGGTTCCTGAAGGTCGCGAATCTCGGTGTTCATGCGAACATCTTTGCGGCGGCGCTTGGCGAGGAGCTTCCCGGTCTCGAAATAATCGCCTTTCACCGCGAGCTCCGCCGCGCGCTCCAGCTCGTCCGGCCATTCGCCGAGCGTGTACCCGAACCACGGCGACTCGGGCTTGAGCTTGGGCAGGCCCAGCTCCTCCCAGATTATCTTCGCGCGCTCCATGTACTCGCGCTTGGGCAGCGAGATCGGAGGGAAATCCTCCTTCATCGTCGCGTCGATCAGCACCGAAGCGTCTTCGCCGTCGTTTCGCTTGCTCCTCGGGCCGTGCCCCTGGTCGCGATGATGAAGGATCTGAAGATCAAGCGCCGGATTCGCGCGGTAGGACATGGCCCAAAGCAGTGCGTCCGCGTTGTCCGGGTCGATGTCCTCGTTTACGGCGACCACGTACTTGCCCGCCGCGCGGTTCCAGGCAGCGGCGCCGTAGAGCGCGCGCCAGATCTCGGTCCTCGGTGCCTTGCGGTCCATGATGAGCACGACCACCTTGCGCAGATTCGTGAGCGGCTCGTGCATCGAGACGTGCTTCACGCCCTGGATGCCGAGCGTATTTCTCAGGTGGTGGGTAAACAGAGGCTCGAGCGCAACGCGCTTGATGAGGCTCGACTCGCTCGGGGTCACCTGCGAGATGATGGAGGTGAGGATCGCGTTCTTGCGCCGCGTGATGCAGGTCACCTCCATGAAGGCGTTGTATTCCTGGAGGTTGACGTGCCCGTGCGACTCTCCGAACGGCGCTTCGGGCTCGAGACACTCGGTGTCGATGTAACCTTCGACCACTATTTCCGCTTCGGCCGGGACGAGCAGGTCGACGGTCTTCGCTTTTACGACGTTGATCGGCGCGCCGACGAGCCCTCCGGCGACGTGCAGCTCGTCCAGCGCCTCCGGCACCTTCTGCGCCGAGGTAAACGCCACGCACGGCGGCGCGCCGAGGATCACTGCGGCAGGCAGCTTCTCGCCGCGCGCCTTCATCTTCTCCCAGTGGGTGTAGATCCCCGGCCGCAGCTCGAGCGAAGGATTCATCCCGAGCCGCCGCGGCGCCTTCACCTGCCCGCGGTAGATGCCCATGTTCTGCACGCCGGTGTCGGGATCCTTGGTGATGTACTGCGAAAGCGTGGTGAACGGCGCGATGTCCCAGCCAGGCGTCGAAATGGGAATCGGGAGACCGTCGAGACCCATGCCGGGTTCGTCGAGAGCGGAGCCCTGTATCACGACTTCGTGGCACGGTGCGTCTTCGACGATTCGCGGCGCGATCGGCTTCGCCATCGCGCGGTTCCAGGTCTCGTTGATTCGGTCGAGCGCGCAGCCCATGCCGATGCGGTAGATTTCGCGGCTCGCGGCGAGCGCGCCGACCACGACCGGGATGTCGTATTTGCGGCGCTTGGCGTCGGTCACTAGGGTGAACAGGAACGCCTTTCTGTCGGGCTCCTCGATACCGCCGCGGAATTGCCAGCGCACCAGCGGATGCATCTCGGTGTCCTTGTTGATCGGCCGATCGACCGTTATGAGCAGTCCCGCGCGCTCGAGAGCCTCGAGGTGCTCGTGGAGGTCGGGATAGGGGCGTCGCGCGGCGGCGCCCGTGTCGCCGCGCTTCGGTTCGGCCGTCGAGCTGATTTTGGATTTCTTCGCCATAGCGGGCGCTTTCACTGCAGGAAGTATATCAACGCGACGACGGGAACACCGCCACGCCGAGCCGGTTCGCCAACGCCAGGAGCTCGTTGTAAGTTGCGCGTGGGATCGGGACGCCGTCGCGGCTGCGCCGCTCGAATGTGCGGCGGCCGCGCTCGCCGGGCATGAGAATCTCCCCCGCGTTGCGATCGACAGGCAGGGATTTCAGCGCTTTCACCAGACGGTCGACTTCGCGTCGGAAATTCTGAGGATCGCCGAACTGCGCCAGGTCGATCGCCATCACGAATCCGTTTTGCCGGTGCCGGCGCCCTTCGGGAGTGCCTTCCAGAGACTCGGCGAGCAGGGGGTTCGACGCGACAAGGCTCGTGATGCATTCGATCATGAGAGACAGGCCCGAACCCTTGGGGCCGGCCATCGGCAGCGGAATCTGCGCAGCCTGCGGATCGGTCGTCGGGTTGCCGTCCTTGTCGAGGGCCCAGCCCTCGGGTATCGGTTCGCCCGTTCTCTTCGCCTGGTTCAGTTTCCCCATCGAAACGACGCTCGTCGCCATGTCGAGCACGACGGGCTCTGCTCCCGGGACCGCGATCGAGATGGGGCTGGTGGAAACGCCCGCGGCGCGCGTGCCGTGATAGGCGACATTGGGCCAGGACGCGGCAAGCGCGATCGCGGCCATGCCTTCGCGAGCGGCGGCGAGCGTGTAATAGCCGAGCGCCGCGGTGTGCGTGGTCGCACGGACGAGCGCAAGCCCGACGCCAGCGTCCCGGGCCTTGCGCACGGCCTCGGTCGTTCCCCGCATCATCGCGACCGGACCTGCCGCGCGGTCGGCTTCGATCAGGACCGAGGCGGGCGTCTCGGTGCGGACCGCGATCGCGGGCCTCGGGTTCATGTCGCCAGCTTCGATCAGATCGACGTAGCGCGGGACTCTCATGATGCCGTGCGTGTCCACGCCGCGGAGATTCGCCCAGACGAGGACATCGGCGACGACTGCCGCGTCGACTTTCGGCATGCCCGCGCGCGCGAAGACGTCCGTCGCGAAGCGCTCGAGCGCCTCGGCCGGGGCGGTCAGCGCTGCCTGGCCGGCGCGCAAGTCATTGCTCATTCCGCGATCAGACCCGCGCCGGGAAGTGTTTGTCGAGCCAATTGCGCACTAGGTTGACCACCAGCGTGTTCCCCTCCGAGAACATGAAATGATCGACGTCGGCGATGAGGTGGAGATCGGTCGGCTTTCCCGCGCGCTCGAAAAGCTCGACCGACTGTTCTGTCGGCGTCACCGAGTCGTTCGCCGAATGAAGCAGAAGCAAAGGCCGCGGCGCGATCCTTCCGACGACATCGTTCGCGTTGAACGCATACATGGTTTCCACCACTTCGAACGGGAATTCCATGATCGAACCCGGCGCGAGATTACCGCGCAGGCGCGGCGGGATGGGAACGATGTCGTAGCGCGGCACGCTCATCGGCTTCCCCGCACGTTTGCGGCGCCTTCCTTCCTTCATCATGGCGGTGAACTTCTTCCAGGCCCGGGGCGAGGCGTGCTGCCTGCGGAATTTCTTCGCGCCGTTTCCCCAACCCCCTGAGGAGATGCAGGCAGCGACCCTACGGTCGACCCCCGCCGCGTATAGGGCGACCGCCGCGCCGAAACTCTGGCCGACGACGCCGACGCGTTTCGGGTCGATGTCCGAGCGGCCGGCGAGGAACGAAAGCGCGTTCCTCGTGTCTTTGACCTGCTCCTTGCAGATGACGCGCCCGCGCTCGCCTTCGCTCTCGCCGCAGCCGCGGAAGTCGAAGCGCAGCGCCGCGTAGCCGAGGCCGGCGAGCATTCTTGCGACCGTCGTACCGCCGCCACCGTCTTTGTTGCTGCCGAATCCGTGTAGGACGAGAAAGGCGGCGCGCCTCTCAGCCGGTCCCGCATCGGGCTCGTGAAGGATACCCGCGAGCTTCAATCCGTCCGATACAAAGCTGACCCGCTCTTCCATTGCCTCGACCCTCTAGCAATTCGAGCGGCTAATTATAAGTGCGGCGGTCTCCGCCAAGGTACAATCGCGCACGGGAGTCGCGATGAGCCAGTACGCACCGATCGACGTTCACGCGCATTATTTTCCGCAAAGTTTCCTCGATCTGATCGCGAAGCACGGTCCCAGCCATGGCTTCGAGTACAGAATTGTCGAGGGCAAGGGTCCGCAGTTCAAGCACGGCCATCTCATGACCGGGCCGGTCGGCCCAAAATTCGTCGACTTAGACACCCGGCTCGAAGCGATGGATGAACAAGGCGTCGAGGTCCACGCCCTGTCGCTGTCACAACCGATGGTGTATTGGGCCGAAGGGGAGCTGGCCCAGGGAATCAGCGTAACCTACAACGACGAGCTTGCGCGGGCGCACGTGCGTCATCCGAAGCGGCTCGTCGGGCTCGCGACGCTGCCGATGCACGAGCCCGCGCTCGCGGTGAAGGAAGTCGAGCGCGCCGCGAAGCTTCCCGGCATGCGCGGTTTCTATGTCGCCACACAGATTCGCGGAAAAGACCTATCCGATGCTTCATTCCTGCCTGTCTATGAGCGCATCGAGGCGAGCGGACTGCCGCTCTTCCTGCATCCGGTCGAGGTGATCGGGCACCAGCGTCTGGGCGCCTATTACCTCACCAACCTGCTCGGCAACCCTTTCGAGTCGGCGATCGCCGCCGCCCATCTAATCTTCGGGGGCGTGCTCGACCGGTTTCCAAAGCTCGTCGTCTGCCTGCCCCATGCGGGCGGCGCGTTCCCATGGCTTGTGGGACGGCTCAACCGCGGTTGGGAAAAGCGCGCCGACCTGAAGCACGTCAAGCACTCGCCGCCCGAGTACCTGCGCCGCTTTTACTACGACACGGTGGGCTATTCCGACCACGTGCTCGAATATCTCGTCAAGGTGATCGGCGTGGACCGGGTACTCATGGGGAGCGACTACTGCTTTCCCATCGCGTACGAACGGCCGGTCGAGGTCGTGACGTCTCATCCGCGCCTCGACGAGGATCAGAAGCGGAAAATCATCGACGACAACGCCCGGCGGCTGCTCGGACTTTAGTACGGCGCGGAACGCTCCGGAATCTGCCACAATAGTTGCACCACGTCGGAATGGAAGCTTTGCCGGCGGCGTTAACGTGTCGTCCGCAAGCGAGCCTTGCGGCTCACCCGGCCCATTGGGCCTTTCAAGGAGGAAGCACAATCATGAAGAGAGTTGCATTGATGTTACTCGCTGGGGCATTTGCGCTCGTAAGCGCCGCCGCCAGCGCGCAAACGCGCATGTTCGTGCGCGGCACCATCACCTCGCTGGACGGCGACGTCCTTTCCGTGAAGTCGCGCGACGGCAAGGACCTGAAGCTAAACCTCGCGCCCAAGTTCGGGGTGCGCTACGCCAAGGCGCTCACTTTGGCGGACATCAAGCCCGGCGATTTCATCGGCCCGGCATCGAGGAAGCGCGCCGACGGAACGCTCGAAGCGATCTCCGTCCAGGTGTTCACCCCGGACCGCCGCGGCCAAGTGCCCGAGGGCCACATGCCCTGGGATCTCGAGCCCGGCTCGCTCATGACCAACGCCACGGTGTCTGGCACGGTCGCGGCCTCCAACGGCCGCGATTTGACGCTGGAATACAAAGGCGGCACGCAGAAAGTGCATGTTCCCCAGGGCGTTCCCATATTCACCGCACTCCCAGGCGACCGCTCGATGCTGGTGCCGGGCGCCTATGTCGTCATCGGTGCCCAGGTCGCGCCCGACGGAACCTTGTCGGCTGCGGGTGGCACAGTCAGCAAGGACGGTGTCAAACCGGCGAACTAGGGGCGCATCCGGCGGCCGGCAGCGGTACGCATGGAGGGGAATCGCGAGACGCTGCGGATCGAAGAGCAGCCCGGTGATGTATTGCTGGTGACGCTCGATCGCCCCGAGGTTTCCAATGCCTTCAACACCGGGGCGGCGCTCGAATTGTGCGAACTTTTCGAGCGTCTCCGGGCCGCGCGGCCGTGCCAATGCGTGGTCATCACGGGCGCCGGCGAAAAGGCCTTTTGCGCCGGCGCCGATCTGAAGGAGCGCAATTCGCTCACCGACGAACAGTGGCGTTCGCAGCACGAGGTGTTCGAGCGCATGTTTCGCGCGGTCCGCGATTGTCCGATCCCGGTGATAGCCGCCGTCAACGGCGCCGCTTATGCGGGCGGGCTGGAGCTCGTTCTGCATTGCGATTTTGCCTACGCGTCGCGAACAGCGAAGTTTGCCCTCACCGAAGTATCGCTGGGCATCATGCCGGGCGGAGGGGGGACGCAAACGCTGCCGCGCGCGGTCGGCGAACGGCGCGCGAAAGAGCTGATCCTCGCGGCGCGTCCCTTCTCGGCCGAGGAGGCTCTCGCCTGGGGCGTCGTCAACAAGCTTTGCGGGCCTGGAAAAGTGCTCAAGCACACGCTCGAGGTGGCAAGGCGCATCGCCGCTCATGCACCGTTGTCCGTTCGGCAGGCGAAGGACGCGATCCGCCAAGGACTGCAGACAGATCTCTCTTCGGCCATGAGGCTCGAAGTCAAAGCATACAACCGGCTCGTCGGAACCGAAGACCGCAGGGAAGGCCTTCGCGCCTTCAACGAGAAGCGCAAACCGAAGTTCAAGGGCCGCTGAGGGAGCGGCAGACGGGCGAACACGTCAGCGTCGCGAAGTCCTTGCATCGCATCGAAGAGGCGACGTTGCGGCGGGAAATCGAGGCGGCGGGATTCAGACTCGCGGCGGAAGCGGATTTCCTGCGCCATCGCGAGGATCCGCGTGACTCGATGGTATTTCGTCCGAAAGTGCCGGTCGACGAATTCGTGTTGAAGTTCGTCCGGCCCTGATTTCGCTAGGAGCGACCGCGGCGTTCCCACGCTTCGGTCTTGACTGTCGGCGTCAAGGACGTCGCTTTTGCACGACGTGTCACTTCCATTGTAAACAGCTGCTTAAGAACCTCGCTTGAAGTGGCGTCGCTCGAAGGCGACGGCAGTCGCCCGTCCTTCATGCGAGCGCGTGCGGCAATTGCATGATTTTGCACGCGAGTTGCGTCTGGCATGCGCGTTGCTAAAGCTAATACATACCGGATCGCGGATTTTTCTGCCGTGAATGATCGGTCACCGACCGAGAAAGTGAAGAGGAGCGTCCATGCTGGACAATTTTCGCAGAAGGGATCTTCCGCAATCCACACGCTCGCAGTCGCCGTACAGCCGGCTGCAGGAAGCGTTGAGCGCGTCCGGTGACGAACCCGCAAGGGCGGAAGCCTTTGGGCTCGAAGCGCCGAAACTCGAGCGCGGCGGCACGGAACCTTCCCGGTCCGCGGGTGAAACCGTGAGCAAACTGATAGTCGGTCCGGATATCAAGCTGAAGGGCGCCGAGATCACGGACTGCGACACGCTCGTGGTCGAAGGTCGCGTGGAAGCTTCGATGGACAGCCGCGTCATCCAGATCGCGGAGCACGGCGTTTTCGTAGGTAAGGCCGGCATCGACGTCGCCGAAATCCGGGGGCGTTTCGAGGGCGAGCTGACCGCGCGAAAGCAATTGCTCATTCGCGCCACGGGGAAATTATCGGGCAAGGTCCGATACGGGAAAATCGCGATCGAGGAAGGCGGCGAGCTCTCCGGCGACATCGCGGCGCTCCCCGAGACGAAAAACGCCGGCGCCGCGCGCGCAAGCGATCAGAGCCGTAGCCCCACCGCAACCCCTGCGGTGCCCGCTCCGGCCCAGGCGGGCGCTCAGCCGTTGCCAAGCAAGCCGGCATGGACGTCGCAGGGCGGCGCGCAACCGCAGCCAAGCAAGCCGGCAGGCGCGTCAAACTGAGCTTCGCAGGAGCCTCGCGGCGCCCGGTCCGGCGCGGGATTCTCGGCTGCCGGGGATGATTCCCGGCTGAATGGAATTGCAGAACTCGGCGATCTCGCCCGGTCGCGTCCACCAAACGCGGTACGGAGCGGGCACAGGCGCCGGAAACATAGTTCAAAGGGAGAGCCCTCGCAATGCGGGCGGGTCAGATCGCACCTGCCTCGTGCCGGCGGCTCACGTGCATGAAGTAGGCAAACAAGATCGTTGCCGCGACGACGAGGCTAGCGACGCCCGCAAACCAGAATCCGGCGGCGCCCATGGGTGTCGCAAGCCCGAGCGCATTCGCCGCTTCGATCCGCCCGAGTCCGAGCGCATAACCTCCGCCCAATCCGATCCCCCATAGCGCGACGGTATAGACGAGCATTGGAATGAAGGCGATCTTGTAGCCGCGCAAAGCGTTGACGATCACGACCTGCGAAGTGTCAAAGAGCTGGAAAAATGCGATGTAAGCCATGAGCTGAATCGCGATCGACTGCACCGCCAGGTCGCGGGTGTACAAGAACACGATCTGATGCGCGGTAAGGAAGATCGCTACACCTCCGCAGGCGGAAATGGCGAACATCATCCCGATGCCGGTAAGTCCCGTGCGTCGCGCCTCGCGCGGGTTGCCCGCGCCGATCGCCTGCGCCGTGAGCACCGCGGTCGCGTTTCCGATCGCGAGCCCGAACATGTAGAGGACGGCGGTCACGTTCGACGCGATCTGGTGTCCGGCCGAAGTGGCCGCGCCGAGCCGCGCGAGGAACAGCGCCATGAACGTGAACGAAGTCACCTCGACGAAAAACGCGAGTCCGATGGGTACGCCAAGCTTCAAGTGGCTCCAGAGGATGGGCAAGTTGGGCCAGGACCACCGGCTAAAGATGCGAAACTGCGCGTAGAACAGGTGTTTTGCGCAATAGATCCAGGCGAGCGCGAAGATCAGCCAGCTCGCGATCGCGGTTGCGACCGCGCAGCCCGGGCCACCGAGCTCGGGCGCGCCCAGGGCGCCGTAAATGAACAGGGCGTTGAGCGGAATCTTGGCGGCGAAATAGACGAGGTTGATCGCCATGACCGCGCGGGGCCGGGACACCGCTGTGGTGAGCGCAAAAAAGACACGAAAAAGCAGCATCGCCGGCAGGGCCCAGGCGATGCCGTGAAGATAGGCCCGCGTGCGCGCCTCGACCTCCGGTGGCGCGCTCGAGAGCCGCAGGAACGGTTCGGGAAACGCGAGCAGCAGGACTCCGAGCACGGCGAGGCCGAGCGCAAGCCAGACGGTCTGACGCGTCTCCTCTCCGATCCTTTCGAGCTGCTTCCCCCCGAAGAGCTGCGCGGCTATAGGTGAGAGCGCCTGCACCACCCCCATCAGTCCGATGAAGACGCTGAAATAGACGCTTGCCCCGATCCCGACCGCGGCGAGGTCCACCGCGCTGTAGCGGCCCGCCATTACGGTGTCGAGCACGCCGCTCGCGATTACCGCAAGCTGCGCGACGAGCACCGGCCAGGCAAGGCGCACCACGGCGGTAATGCGGGAAACTACCGAGGTCATGACGAGAACGATCCTTCGATGAAAATACGGACTAGAGACACGCCTCGGCGTCCGCCTAACAGCAATTGTACGTGGAGACTACTCTCGGTCCCGTTGCTGTCAGAATAACCGCTGTGCGTTTTAGTCCAGCCAGGAAGGAGCTCCATGCGCGAAGAGACAACCGTCGTCCATTCCGGACTCCACCCCGAGCAGCATCACGGCGCCGTGAACCCGCCGGTGTTCCACGCCTCTACGATCCTCTCGGAAAGCGTTTCGGAGTTCCGCCGCAGGCGCCAGAACTGGATTCTGGAACAGCCGGGCACGTACTACGGGCGCTTCGGTACGCCGACGCTCGAAGCGCTCCAGGAGGCGATCGCCACACTGGAAGGAGGGCACCGCTCGGTCGTCTACCCCTCGGGGCTCGCCGCCTGCGCCGGGGCCTTGCTTGCCTTCCTGTCCGCCGGCGATCACCTGCTCATGAGCGACGCCGTCTACGGCCCGACGCGCAACTTCGCGAACGGATTTCTCAAACGCTTTGGCGTGAGCACGACGTTTTTCGATCCGCTCGTGGGGCGCTCCATCGAGGCGCTCATCCGGCGCGAAACCCGGGTGATCTATCTCGAATCGCCCGGCTCGCTCACTTTCGAGGTGCAGGACGTCCCGGCGATTGCGGAAGCCGCGCGCCGCGGCGGGATCACCGTCATTGCCGACAATACCTGGGGGACGCCGCTGTACTTCAAGCCGTTTGCGCACGGCGTCGACGTTTCCGTGCAGGCCGCCACCAAATACATCGTCGGTCACTCCGACGCCATGCTCGGTGCGATCACCTGTACGAAGGAAGCCTGGCCGAGGCTGAGGCGCTCGACCCACGAACTCGGTCAGACGGCGGGTCCGGACGACGTTTATCTCGGTCAGCGGGGCCTGCGTACGCTCGCGGTGCGTCTGAAACAGCACTGGAAGGCGGGGATAGCGCTTGCCGAGTGGATCGCCCGCCAACCCGAGGTTGAACGCGTGCTCCACCCGGCGCTCCCCGGAGACCCGGGACACGCCATCTGGAAGCGCGATTTTACGGGCGCCTGCGGTCTGTTCGGCGTGGTGCTCAAGGAGGGCATCACCGAGCGCGCGCTCTGCGCGATGATCGACGGCCTGGAGCTCTACGGAATCGGCTCGTCCTGGGGCGGGTTCGAGAGCCTGATCGTGCCTTTCGATCCGCGCGAAACGCGCACGGCAACGCAATGGCCGTACAAGGGCCCGTGCTTGCGGATCCACGCAGGCCTTGAGAGCGTGGATGACCTGATCGCGGACCTGGAGGCGGGGTTCAAACGGCTGCGCTTGACCTGAGGGAGTTCATAGCGTATCCGCACAGCTGCCGCCCTGGCCAAACGGGCTAATAGCACCCGGCGGGGCAACGTTGAGGTCGGAATAGTCGGTTGCCAAACCCACCAGAAAAAACGTAGCTGTGGCAGGAGTACCAACCCCGCTGCTGCCCACGAGCGTCAGCTCGGACCAGCTTGCGGCATCCTTCGGATACACGATGGTTGCTCGGGCGACGCCGCTCGCGTCCGATATGCCGGTAGTGTTCACGGTGGAATGGCCTAGGGAGTCAAGCAAACCATTTCCGTTGATGTCTTCGCCCGGGTCGAGAATCCCGTTGTTATTGAGATCTTCGTTGGGGCAGAGTACGGTCGGGGATTGGAGCCAAGCTTGAGGGGTAAACGGAGGAGGGGGGGGCAGAACATATCGCCCCTTCAGAAACCTGCCGGATCGCAAAGTGAATATCACCGTTGCCCCGGCGACCGGGTTTCCCACGATATCGGTGACGATGGCGACCCATAGCTTCCTGTAAAGGGGAGGATCTGACTGGACCAGATTGTCGGTACCCAGACGCACCAGCACGGGCTGTCCGCTGGGGCCGGTGCCAGTGCCGGTGGTCGTGCCGACGGTCGTGCCGGTACCGGGGCCGAATAGACCCGAATTCGAACCGGTGCTATCGGAACCACAGCCGGCGATCGCGAGCGCGGCTGCGAATAATAGGGCCGCGACAACCGACCTTCCATGGTTTCTCATGATTTCTCCCGCCTCAACCCGTTACACAGCGCGATGCCAGACAATTACGTCTTGGTGCCCAATACGATAGATCATAATATTAATTCTGTAAATTTACTAGCAGCGCTATGTCCATGGTTATTAAACAAAGTAAATGGGATGTTCCCTGGACGGTGATGGTCTTAGCGCGCCGTTGCCCGCTTCTTCTCCACAGGGCAAGCACGACTCGTACCGCCTTATGGCCTTTGCCGAACACCGGACTTAGCCGGAGTGGGTCTCGCGCCCCGGGGAGGTCTTTAGGTACTCCCGGACCCGAGCTCGGAGCGCATGAGCTTAGCGCCTTCGGCCATCGCTTTCAGTTTCTCGAACGCCACCTCGCGCGGCAGGTATTTCATCCCGCAGTCGGGCGCGACGATGATGTTTTCCGGCGCGACGAAAGGCAGCGCGCGGCGGATGCGCGCGGCGACCTTTTGTGGTGTCTCCACCGTCATGTCGTTCAGGTCGATCACGCCGAGGATGATCGTCTTGCCGGGCAGGGACTTCAGCACCGAACAGTCGAGATGGGACTGCGCCGTCTCGATTGAAACCTGGCGGCAACTGCAGCCCGCGAGCTCCCCGAGGAACGAGTAGCCCGAGGGCCGCACATGGATGACTGCGGCGTATCCGAAACAGATGTGCACCGCCGTGGTTCCTGCAATACCTTCGAGGGCGCGGTTGAGCGCCGCAAGGCCGTACCGGCGCGCCTTGTCCGGCCTCGCCTGCATGTAGGGCTCGTCGATTTGCACGATGTCGGCACCCGCGGCGAAAAGGTCCCTGATCTCCTCGTTCACCGCGATCGCGTAGTCCATCGCCGCCTCTTCTTCCGACTTGTAGAAATCGTTCTGCGCCTGCTGGCTCATGGTGAAGGGACCGGGCACGGTCATCTTGACCGCCTTCGTCGTGTGGGCCCGCAGAAACCTCAGATCGTCGACTTCTACCGCGTGCCTCCTTCGAATCTTTCCGACGATGCGCGGGACTGGGTTGGGGTTTCCCGAGCGGTCGAGTGCCGTGCCGGGATTGTCGATGTCTACGCCTTCGAGCGCGGTGGCGAAGCGGTTGGAGTAGCTCTCGCGCCGGATCTCGCCGTCGGTGATGATGTCCAGGCCCGCTTCCTCCTGCGCGCGGATCGCGAGCAGCGTCGCATCCTCCTGTGCTTCGGCGAGAAACGCATCGGGGACACGCCAGAGCTCTCTCGCGCGCACGCGCGGCGGAAAACGCCCGGCGAGCTTCTTGCGGTCGATCAACCACTCCGGCTGCGGGTAGCTCCCTACCAGCGTGGTCGGAAACAGCATGCTCAGGGTTTCAGGCCTTGAAAGAGCTTCTCCCGGCCGAGCTTGATGCCCGGGTTCCCGTCGTACATGAAGATATCCGCCGTGGCGAAAGTGTCGTTGAAGTTCTCCGGGATGAAGGAGCCGGTGCCGATCACGTCGAGGGGCGCCCTGCTGTTGGCGAACATCTTGCACTTGAACAGATTGAATCCCGACGAGCCCACGATCTTGCAGGCGTTGAAACCGTTCGCGTCGAGCGTCTGCCGCAGCTGGATGACTGCGGCCACGGAGACGCCGGTGCCGAACAGAACCTTGCGCACGCGGTCCTTGACGATGTTCAGGCTGTCGGCGTCGAACGCTTCTTCGCCCATCACGTAGCGCACTGCTTCGTACTCGTTCGGTACGTGCAGCCAGTTGACCACGATCTCGGTCGATTTTTCGTAGTCGAGACCTTCGGCGTAACGCTCGCCGTGGGTGTCGATGCGCAGAGCGAGCGCTCGGGTGCCGGTCTCGTCGCGCGGCAGGTATTCGTTGTACCACCAGCGGCAGATGTCAAGGGCGTCGGAATACTCGCGCCCGTAGTAGTCGATCAGCACCGTGAGATTGTCCTGGGGATGGGTTTCGACGTACATCTGCGCGGCGCGCAGGGTCGACCCCGCGTAACCGATGATGCCGTGCGGCATGGTACCGATGCCTTTGTCGTGGCCATAAAAGTGCGCGGTGAGGTCCTGGGAGGAACCGATGAAGCCGATTGCGCCGCCGAGCTTCGCCATTCGGCTCCCGACCGAGGCACCGTAAGCGACGAGCAGCGAAAGGTCGTCGCCCGGCGAGTGCCGCGCGTGCATGTCGATGAACGCGACCTTCTTCAGGTTCATCGACATCTTGTAGGCGTTGTACGCCGAGACGCACGCGACGCCGACGCGCTGCAGGATGAGCGTCTCGAGCTCGACTAGGGCTGCAAGCGAACCGGTGTACGTGAACAGCGCCTTTTGATCGGGTACGAACGCGCCTTCCTCGTACAAGCGCGTGATCCTGAGCGGGTCTGCCTTCACGGAGTAGTAGCTGCGCAGGACGTCGATGGCGGGATTGACGGCGCAGATCACACCGCGGCGCAGGAACACCCCATAGGTGACCGTCCGGTCGCCGAACTTCTCGACGATTTGCCGCGATTTGCTGAAGTACTTGTCGGTGCGGCGCTTGAGGTATTCGAGCTTTTCCACCGGCAAGGATTCAACGGGTTTGTTCATAGCGCAGCCTCCGCTTCGGGAACAATTCTAGCAGCGAGCCCCGCGTCTATGGCGAAACGCTCCGGCGCGTGCTAATTTTCAACCTATGCGCGGGATTTTGGCGGCTTGCGTGGTCGTCGCGGTTGCTCTGGCGGGCTGCACGGTCCGGTATTCGGCCGAGGAACGCGCCTCCGGCGTGGGCAGCACCGCGACTTCCCAAGTGAGCGTGGCTACCGGCTCGCCGCTCGGCAACGCGATCATCGTCGGGGTAATGCTTGCCGACGGCGTGCACTACTTCCGTCTCGGCCCGGACGGCAAGGCCTCGGTCCCCGCCCCCGAACCCGATCCGACGCGCAAGATCAACATCCAGGATTGCACCCGGCCGGTTGATCCGAATGCGGGCAACCTGCTCTGCCGCTGACCGATCCCATGATTCATTTCGTGGTGCACGACGAAGACGACTCGGTCGGAGTGGTCGTCGTCGAGGGCATGAAGGCAGGGCAGGAGTTGACCGGATGGATCATGGACCAGGACCGGGAGATCAAGGTCCGCGCGAAGAGCGACGTTCCCATGGGCCACAAGCTCGCGATCCGCGAACTCAAGAGTGGCGAGACGGTGATCAAATACGGCGTCGACATCGGGCGCACCATTGCGCCCATCAAGGTGGGCGAGCACGCCCACGTGCACAATATCAAGACCAAGCGCTGGTGAGAGCAATTCAACGTTCGTTTGAGGTCGGAGCATGGATCTGAGCAAAGCGACATTCCGGGGATACAAGCGCGAGGACGGTCGCATCGGCGTACGAAACCACGTTCTTATCCTGCCCGTCGACGATCTCTCCAACGCCGCCTGTGAAGCGGTGGCGAACAACATCAAGGGAACGCTCGCAATCCCGCATCCCTACGGGCGGCTGCAGTTCGGCGCGGATCTCGAGCTGCATTTCAAGACGCTGATCGGCACCGGCTCCAATCCCAACGTCGCCGCGGCGGTAGTGATCGGCATCGAGGACGGCTGGGCGAAACGCGTCGCCGACGGCATCGCCGCGACGGGGAAGCCCGTGTCCTTCTTCGGCATCGAAGGCCACGGCGACGCGGAAACCATCCGCCGCGCCTCCAAGGCGGCGAAGGATTACATGCAATGGGCCTCGGAATTACGTCGCGAGGAGTGGCCGCTGAAGGATCTATGGATATCGACCAAGTGCGGAGAATCGGACACCACTTCCGGGATAGGTGCGAATCCCTGCGTGGGAAACGCCTTCGACAAGCTCTACGAACATGGCGTGACGCTCGTTTTCGGCGAAACGACCGAGCTTACCGGCGGCGAGCAGCTCGTGGCCGCCCGTTGCAGGACGCCCGAAGTGCGTGACAAGTTCATGTTCATGTTCAATCGCTACCAGGAAGTGGTCAACCGCCACAAAACGAGCGATCTCATGGATTCGCAGCCGACCAAGGGCAATATCGCCGGCGGTCTCACCACCATCGAGGAGAAAGCGCTCGGCAACATCCAGAAGATCGGCAAGAAGTGCATGGTAGACGGCGTGCTCGACAAGGCGGAGATTCCGAGCGGCCCGGGCCTATGGTTCATGGATTCCTCCTCCGCGGCGGCGGAGATGGTGACGCTGTGCGCGGCAAGCGGCTACACCGTGCATTTCTTCCCCACCGGCCAGTGCAACGTCATCGGTAATCCCATCCTGCCCGTCATCAAGATCTGCGCCAATCCGCGCACGGTGCGCCTCATGCCCGAACACATCGATGTCGACGTGTCCGGCATCACGCGCAAGGAGATCAACATGGACCAGGCGGGCGACAGGCTCCTCGAGATGATGTTCCGCACGGCGAACGGCCGGCTCACCGCCGCCGAAGCTCTCGGGCATCGCGAGTTTGTCCTCACGCGACTGTACGAGAGCGCCTGATGAACCGCTTGATCCTGCCGTTGATGCTTTGTACGCACCTTGCACTCGCGGCGGAAGTCGCCGGAGTCAAGGTGGATGAGCGCGTGAAACTCGGCTCGTCCGAGCTGCAGCTCAACGGCGCCGGGCTGCGCACCAAGGCTTTCTTCAAGGTCTATGTGGCGGGGCTGTACCTCGCGGAGAAAAGGACGAGTGTGGCCGACGTGCTTGCGCTGCCCGGAGCGAAACGCATCAGCATGCGCCTCACGCGAGACCTCAGCGCAAGGCAATTGACGGACGCGCTGGACGAAGGCATTCGCGACAACACACCTGCCGGAGAGCAGGAGTCCCTGAAGGTCCGCTTGGCCGAGCTCACCGCCATCATGAACGCGCTGGGGTCGGCGAAGGAGGGCGATACCATCGCGCTCGACTGGGTGCCGGAGTCCGGGACGCGGGTCGTGGTGAACGGAGAAGCGAAGGGCGAGGCCATCTCCGGGGAGGATTTCTACCGTGCGCTGCTCAGGATCTGGCTCGGCGACAACCCGGTATCCGGCAGCCTTAAGAAATCCCTGCTCGGAGGATGACGTGTTCATCGGACACTTCGCCGTCGCTTTCGCCGCCAAGAAAGTCGCGCCCAGGGCGTCGCTCGGCATGCTCGTTTTCGCGGCGGTGTTCCTCGATGCGGTGTGGCCCGTGCTGGTGCTGCTGGGGATCGAGCGATTCCGCATCGTGCCGGGCTACACCGCGATCAATCCGTTCGAGTTCCTGCACTACCCGTGGTCGCACAGCCTGCTGATGACCGGGGTCTGGGCCGTGCTCTTCGCGATCGTCTATCAAACGGCAAAAGGCGATCACGCCGGAGCCATGTGGGTTGGAATCGTCGTCGCCAGCCACTGGGTGCTGGACTGCGTCAGCCACCGGCCCGACATGCCGCTCTATCCCGGCGGAAGCGAGCGGCTGGGCCTCGCTCTGTGGCAGTCGTGGCCGGCGACCTTTGCCGTCGAGGGGTCGATGTTCGCGGCCGCTGTCGTGCTCTACCTCCACACGACGCGGAGCAGGGACCGCGTCGGCACGATCGCGTGGTGGGGGCTGATCGCGCTGCTTCTCGCGCTGTACATTCCCGGACCTTGGTCACCGCCGCCGCCGAGCGAGAACGCGGTGGCGGTCGCGGGGCTCATCGCGCTCGCCCTCTTTGTTCCCTGGGCCTACTGGATCGACTGGCACCGCGAGGTCAGCGCAACACCTGCCGCCGTCAAAACGTAGAGACGGCGTTGATCCCGACGATGGCGCGGCTTCCTTTTTATCGGGTTGCGCCCGGGATCGAGCGTGGCTATGATGCCACTACGCCCCGTCGATTGCATCGCGGCGCCCCCTCGAAGACGACAAACACCAGGGAAAAGGAGGATATTCCATGTTTTCCGTACCGTTCCGACCCCTAGTCTCGATCAGCGCCGCGCTCGTCTGCGCGCTGATCGCCAGTGCGGCGCAGGCGCAAGCGCCCGCCGCTCCCGCCGCTCCGCCCTCTTGGCAGCAAGGCCGCAGCGCCGAGCAGGAGAAATCGCCCCTGCACCCGTTCGCGATCGAGGTCACCGGGAAGTCCGCGAAGCAACTTCCGGTGGACAAGCTCAGGGTCCCAGACGGCTTCAAGGTCGAAGTCTGGGCCGACGGCCTCCCCGGAGCGCGCTCCATGGCGCTCGGCAGCAAAGGCACGGTGTTCGTGGGCACTCGCCAATTGAAGGACGTCTATGCGGTCGTCGACCGCGGCGGCAAGCGCGAGGTGAAGACCCTGCTCAAAGGGCTCGAATCGCCCAACGGGGTCGCCTTCAGCAGGGGCACGCTCTACGTCGCCGAGCGGCACCGCATCACCCGTTACGACGGCATCGAGAGCCGCCTGGACAGCCCGCCGGAAGCCAAGGTCGTGGTCGACGGCCTCGATCCGCAGAATCAGCCCGGCCACTTCTGGAAATTCCTTGCGCTCGGGCCCGACGGCAAGCTGTATTACAACGTCGGCGCGCCCGGCAATATCGTCATGCCGGCCTACTTCCAGGCAGCGATTTCGCGGGTCGATCCCAGGACCGGGATCATCGAGAGTTACGCCCTGGGCGTGCGCAATTCGGTCGGCTTCGACTGGCACCCGCAGACCAAGCAGCTCTGGTTCACCAATCACGGACGCGACTGGCTGGGAGAAGAGTCGCCGAATGACACGCTGCACGTGGCCACGCGCAAGGGCCAGCATTTCGGCTATCCTTATTGCCACCAGGGCGATACGCTCGATCCCGAGTTCGGCAAGAACCGTTCGTGCTCCGAGTTCTCCCCGCCGGCGTTGAAGCTCGGCGCGCACATCGCGCCGATCGGGATGCGCTTCTACACCGGCAAGATGTTTCCCCCCGAGTACCAGAACAACATCTTCATCGCCATGCGCGGCTCGTGGAACCGCACCATCAAGCAGGGCTACAACGTCACGCGCGTGAGCTTCGACGCCGACGGCAAGGCGAAGATGGAGCCGTTCCTCACCGGGTTCCTCGTGGACGAGAAGGCCGATCCCCCGATGTGGGGCCGTCCGAACGACGTGATGGTGATGCGCGACGGCTCGCTGCTCGTCTCGGATGATCAGAACGGGATCATCTACCGCGTGAGCTACGCCAAGAAGTGAGCGGTCGCAGTCGCAACAACGGCGGCGCGGCGGCGATACTTGCCGCCGCGCTTTGTTTTGTCCCAGTCCTCGCGGCGCACGCAGCCGAAGAAATCCCGGCGAAAGCTCAGGCCTGCATCGCGTGTCATGGCCCCGGCGGGAACTCGACCAACCCGGCTTTGCCTTCGCTCGCCGGTCAACCGGCGCAGTTCATATCGATACAGCTTTTCCTTTTTCGCCAAGGCGACCGCAAGGATCCGCAGATGTCTCCGATCGCCGCCAGCCTCTCCAACGCGGACATGAACGAGCTTGCCGCGTACTTCGCCGGGCAAAGGCCCACGGGCCCATCGCACAAGACCGCGGGGGAAAACACTGCGGCGGGACGTCGCCTCGCCTCGCAATATCACTGCGTGCAGTGCCACGGGCCGGCGCTCCTGGGCCTGCAGCACATCCCGCGGCTCGCGGGGCAGCAATTTGCCTATCTGAGAACGCAGTTGCACGGTTTCAAGGCAAAGACTCGGGCCGATTTCGACGGGAACATGACCTCGGCGGCAGAGCTGCTCTCAGAAAAAGACATTGAAATACTTGCCGACTATCTTTCCGGCCTCACCCCGACTAGAGATTGATATGCGGGATTCTTGCGGTACCGTTGCAACGCAGCAGGCTGAAAACTGTCCAATACCCATGCTCACCACTCAAGTCGTCGAATTCGAGCGCCAGCTTGCCGGGGTTGCGTGCACGGCACGGGCGTGGGCAAGGGTCCCCGCGGCGCCGAGCGCTGAGCAGCGCCGCGAACTGAAGGCGCGCATCAAACGCTTGCTCAAAGAGCATAGCGCAGTGCTGCTCGCGCACTACTACGTCGAGCCCGACATACAGGACCTCGCCGAGGAGACCGGTGGTTGCGTGGCGGATTCGCTCGAGATGGCGCGTTTCGGGCGGGCGCAGGCCGCGCCGACGCTGGTGGTCGCGGGCGTGCGCTTCATGGGCGAAACCGCGAAGATCCTCAATCCCGAGAAGCGCGTGCTCATGCCCGACCTCGATGCGAGCTGCTCGCTCGATCTGGGTTGTCCGGCGGATGAATTTTCCCGTTTCTGCGACCAACACCCCGAGCGCACAGTGGTGGTCTATGCGAATACGAGCGCAGCAGTCAAGGCGCGTGCCGGCTGGGTGGTCACCTCGGCTATCGCGCTCGAGGTCGTGCGCCATCTGCACGAACGAGGGGAAAGGATCCTTTGGGCGCCCGATCGTCACCTAGGGGCCTACGTCCGGAGTCGGACGGGGGCCGACGTGCTGTTGTGGCACGGCGCGTGCGTCGTGCACGAGGAATTCAAGGCGCTGGAGCTGGAGATCCTGAAGAAAGAGCATCCGCGGGCAAAGGTGCTCGTCCATCCGGAATCCCCCGCCGAGGTGATCAAGCTCGCCGACGCGGTCGGCTCAACCACGCAGATCATCAATGCCGCGCAGGCCCTGGACGCCGACGAATTCATCGTTGCGACCGACAACGGGATGCTTCACAAACTGCGGATGCTGATGCCAGGAAAGCGCTTCATCGAGGCGCCCACCGCGGGCGCGAGCGCCACCTGCAAGAGCTGTGCGCATTGCCCCTGGATGGCGATGAACGGCCTCGCGAACCTCGCCGAAGCGCTCGAGACCGGAGCGAACGAGATCCACATCGATCCGGAAATCGCTCGCCGCGCTTACCGTCCGATCGATCGCATGCTCGCCTTCGCCGAGCGCAGCAAGATCAAGGTGCGCGCTTCCGGCGATCTCGTTCGTGACGGCGCGCTGTTCAGGAATGTCGGGCCGGCCTGAACCGGTCCGCGGGGGTTGCGAGGTCGCGCCGCTCCACTTGGCGCGCAAGGGGCCTCCGCGTATATTCCGGGAGAACCGGACAGACCGCAGCAACGGTCGGAAGCGGTTAGAGCGGAAAACTTCACAGGAGGGAAACCGATGAAGGTCTTTGCATCAGTCACTCTCGGAGCTGCGCTTGCGGTGACGGGCGCTGCCCAGGCGCAGGAAAAGTACAACTTGTCGATAGCCACCGGCGGTACCGGCGGCGTGTACTACCCGCTGGGCGGCGGCATGGCGAACATCCTGTCCAAGTATGTGCCAGGCCTGCAGGCAACAGCCGAGGTGACAGGCGGCTCGGTGGACAACCTCAAGCTCATAGCGACCGGCAAGCCCTACATCGCGTTTTCAATGGCGGACGCCGGCCAGGACGCGTACCGCGGCGAGGACAAGTTCAAGGGCACCAAGGTGCCCCTGCGCACCCTGATGGTCTTGTATCCCAATCGCATGCACGTGGTCACGATCGAGGGCACGGGCATCACGAAGATGGCCGACCTCAAGGGCAGGCGCGTCTCGACCGGGTCGCCGGGCAGCGCGACCGAAGTGATGGGGTTTCGCGTCATTGAAGCGGCGGGCCTGGACAAGGACCGCGACATGAAGCGCGAGCGGCTCGGTGTCGCCGAGTCGGTGAACGCGATCAAGGATCGCAAGATCGATGCCTTCTTCTGGGTGGGCGGGCTGCCGACTGCGGCGGTGACCGATCTCGCCAACACTCCGGGAGTCAAAATCAGGATGATCGACCACGCCGACACCGTCGCCGCGATGAACAAGAAGTACGGCCCGCTCTACATCGAGGACGTCATCCCGAAGGCGACTTACAGGGGCATGGACGCGGACAACAAGCAGGCCACCGTGTGGAACATCCTCGTTTCGCATGAGAACCTGAGCAACCAGACCGCCTACAACATCGTCAAAACAATCTTCGACAAGCGCGACGACATGATCGCAGTGCACAAAGAGGCCGAGAATTTCAGGCTGGAGAACCAGAAGGCCGCCGCTTCGCCGATTCCCTTCCATCCCGGCGCGGTCAAGTATTTTTCAGAGCGGGGCGTGAGGATTCGCTAAAGCTCGACGCGGCCCGCTTTTTTTGCCAAGGCGCGGAGCCGCTTGCGGGATCACAGGCTCGAGGCGCAGAATGTCTGCGAGGGGCGAGCTGTCATGTTGCTCAAAGCGCTAAGGGTCGCAGGGTGTTTCGTCGTTCTCGCGGGATGCGCCGCGGTGCCCCCTGCGCCTTTGCCGGCGCATCTTCTGTGGCAGGACCAAGCTTTTGACTACGATGCGGCTTTGGTCTCGGTCGGCAAGCGGGATCTTTTTCAGCTTGAGGATGACCTTCTATCGAAGCTGCACGATTCAAGCATTCAAAATTCCAGCGCACAGTATCGTCTGCACTATTTGGTGTCGATCCTATTCGGCCCGAAAGCGAAAGAGTTTCCTTATTCGGCAGGCCACTCGACAATCGCCGCAGAAACGTGGCGTCGAAAAACGGGTGATTGTCTTTCGCTGACCGTCTTGTCCTATTCACTGGCCAACGCTCTGGGCATGTCGGTCCAAATGCAGGAGGTGCGCGTGCCTGTGGTCTTCGACCGGCGCGGCAATGTCGAATTTCTCAATCGGCACGTCAATGTACTCATTAGGAGCGCTGGAGATCTGTACCTCATCGCCGGATCAATGCGATCAGGTGATGTGATCATCGACTTCGCACCCCAGGTTGCTTCGCGACGAGAAGGAATGGCCTTGTCGGACGACGGTATTCTTGCGCGCTTTTACAACAATGTTGCGGCGGAATATCTAGCGCAAGGCAATCTGACTTTGGCTTATGCTCACTTCAAAGCGGCGGTGCTCGCGGACCCGGGCTATTCACCGAGTTATAGCAATTTGGCGCAGCTCTATATACGCAAAGGCTTTCTTCAGAGCGCAGAACAATTGTTGCTGCACGCCATTGCGCTCGACGACGACGCAGATATCGCGTTGCGCTCCCTGCATCAGCTATTGATATCCCAAAGTCGCGAATCGGAGGCCTTGAAGTACGGGGAGATTCTGCAGGCGAGGCAAGAGAAGGATCCCTATTACTGGCTCGGCGTGGGACTCCATCACCTCCAGGGAGGGAGTTATCGAAAAGCCGTTAACGCCCTCGAGCATGCGCAAACCCTGACCAGGGGATTCCAGGAAGTGCACCGCTATCTGGCGATCGCCTATTGGCGGGCCGGCAAGCAGCCTCAGGCGAGGAATCAACTCTCGGTGTTGGCGTCGTTGATGTTCGACGATCTGGGGCTCGCCGCGCTGAGCAGAGAAAATCGGCAGACCCCCTGATGATGGAATCGCCGGCCGCCCGAGCAGGGCAGCCGGCGTGTCCGTGCTAGCATGCGCGCCGAGGAGGGCGGATGGGCGAGATCGCGAGGCCGGCAGCCGGTGAGCCGGCAATCGATGCCGAGGCGCTGAGAAAGGCCGAGCGGTTCATCGAGGCGGAGGAGGGCGCGAGCAACAAGTTGCGCGGTGTGCTCGGCATCTTCGTCTCCGCGACCGCGGTGGTGATGTCGCTGTTTCACCTATACAGCGCATACGCGATCGTGCCGACGCAAGTGCTGCGCCCGGTGCACGTCGGCTTCGTGCTGTTTCTCAGCTACCTGCTGTTTCCCGCCTCAAAGCGCTACCGCCACCGCATCATGTGGTGGGACTGGGTGGCCGCGTTCGGAGCCGTCGCGGTGATCACGTACATCCTTCAGGGCGGCGATGATATCTGGGACCGTAACACTTCGCCGGACAACTGGGACATCGTGTTCGGCGTCGTGCTGATCCTCCTGATCCTCGAAGGCATGCGCCGCGCCTCCGGATGGGTCATGCCGGTCGTGGTGGCCTCCTTTGTCGTCTACGCACTTTTCGGCGAGCAGCTCCCCGGATCCTGGGCGCATCGCAGCTACGAGGTCGGTCGGCTCGTGGGACATCTGTATATGACGCTCGAAGGCATCTTCGGCGTTGCCGTGGACGTCTCGTCCTCGCTCATCATTCTGTTCACGATCTATGGGGCGTTCTTGCAGTTTTCCGGTGCGGGCAAGTTCTTCATCGATTTCTCGTTCTCCGCCATGGGCGGAAAGTCCACCAGCGCTGGCCGCACCGTGGTGCTCGCTTCGTTCCTCCTCGGCGGTCCGTCGGGGAGCGGCGTGGCGACGACGGTGACGCTAGGCTCAGTCGCCTACCCGATGCTCGTCAAGGCCGGATACGGCAAGGATGCGGCAGGCGGGCTGCTCGCGGCGGGGGGCTTGGGCGCGATCATCTCGCCGCCGGTGCTCGGCGCGGCGGCTTTCCTCATCGCCGAGTTCCTGAAAATCTCCTATCTCGACGTGCTGTTGATGGCGACGATCCCGACCTGCCTTTACTACTTCGCGCTGTTTCTTATGGTGGAGATCGACGCGCGCAAGTTTGGCATGAGCACAGTCAGGTATGAGCAGGTCGAATCGCTGTGGAGCCTCACTAAGCAGTACTGGTTCCACTTCCTTTCGCTGGTGTCTATAGTCGTATTCATGCTCATGGGATATTCGCCCGTGCTGTCGGTGTTCTGGGCCACCGTGGCAGCGCTTGTGACGAGCTTCTTGCATCGCGATTGCGCCTTGTTTTCCTACGACTTGTTTCGCGGGCGCGAGCCGCTGGTACGAGGGATCTTCGCGTCGAAATTCTTCAAGGCGCTCGAGGCGGGCTCGAACGGCGTGCTCAACGTCGCAACCACTTGCGCCGGAGCGGGCATCATCGTCGGCGTGGTGACGCTCACGGGTCTGGGCCTCAAATTCAGCTCGATCATCATCGAGTATGCTGGAGGCTCGCTGCTCCTGACGGCGATCTATACTTCGCTCATCGTCTGGATCGTGGGCCTTGCCGTTCCGGTGACCGCGTCCTACATCATCTGCGCGGTGATCGCGGCGCCTGCGATGATCAAGCTGGGAGTGCCCGACTTCGCCGCGCACATGTTCATTTTCTATTATGCCGTGCTCTCGGAAGTCTCGCCGCCAACGGCGCTCTCGCCCTTCGCCGCTGCAGCGATCACCGGCGGCGATCCGTACCGCACCACGCTGCAATCCTGGAAATACACCATGCCCGCGTTTCTCGTGCCTTTCATGTTCGTACTCGATCCCTCCGGCGTAGGACTGCTCCTCACGGGCTCGATCAAAACGCTCGGCAACGCCGATTGGGGCTCGATCGCTCTCGTAACGATCACCGCCGCGCTAGGCATCGCCGCGCTCGCAGGCGGCGTGCAAGGGTCGTTGTTCAAGCGCACGACGTGGATCGAACGGGCGATGCTGATCGCCGCGGGACTGGCGCTCGTGTACCCGACCACTACGGCTGATATCGTCGGCCTGGGCCTGTTCGCCGCAGTCGTCGCGATCCAGCTCGTTCGCATTCGTGCCGCGCGCCAGCCCGCATGAACCCAATGAAGCGCGCGCGCACCGCAGGCGCAGCCTATCAGGCGAAACTGCCGGCGCCATTCGCGCTCCTCGGCATCCGCACGGAAGGCGGTGTGCTCGCGGAAATCACGTTCCTGCCGAAATCGGCCGAAGCGCTTGCGCCACGGGACTGGCTTGCGGCGCAGGCGTGCGCGCAAATCGAGCGTTACCTGGAGGATTGCGAATTCCGCTTCGATCTGCCGATCGCGTCTCAAGGCACGCCGTTCCAGCGCCGTGTTTGGAGGCAAATCTCCACCATCGGCGCGGGGCGCACGCGAAGCTACGGAGAGATCGCGCGCGAAGTGGGCTCCTCGCCGCGCGCCGTGGGCCAGGCCTGCGGCGCCAACCCCGTTCCGCTCGTCGTGCCCTGTCACCGCGTGCTCGCCGCCGGTGGCCTCGGGGGATTCGCTCACCACGATGGCGGGTTCCACCTCTCGGTGAAGCGCTGGTTGCTCGCGCACGAGGGCGCCGTCCGCGGATAGCAATGAACGCGGACAACGCCTCACTCCTGGACGAATTCTGCGACGCCGTCTGGCTCGAGAACGGCCTTGCGAAAAACACGCTGGAATCCTACCGCCGCGATCTGCGGCTGTTCGCCGATTGGCACGAGCGGCGGGGGCGTGGGTCGCTGCTAGGGGCGACCGAAGCCGATCTCGCGGAGTATTTCGCCTGGCGTTATTCGCGACGCTCCCCCGGGAAGAAGCACGGTATTCGCTCGAGTACCCAGGCGCGGCTGCACTCGAGTCTCAGGCGCTTCTACCGGTTCCTAGCGCGCGGGCGGCGTATCGCGATCGATCCCACGCTCAAGCTCGATGCCCCGAAGAAGCCGCCGCGCTTTCCAAAGACGCTCTCGGAGGTCGATGTCGAAGCGCTGCTCGCGCAGCCGGACCCGGGAACGCCGCTCGGGCTCCGCGATCGTGCAATGCTGGAAGTGCTCTACGCGAGCGGGCTACGCGTCTCGGAGCTCGTTCGCTTGAAGCTCGCCGAATTGAGCTTCGACATGGGCGTGCTGCGCGTTTTCGGCAAGGGCTCGAAGGAACGTCTCGTGCCCCTCGGGGAGGAAGCGCTCGCCTGGCTCGCGCGATATTTGAAGGAAGGGCGACCCCTGCTCTTGAGGAAACGGGCCAGCGATTACGTATTCGTCACCGGGCGCGGCGCCCCTATGACGCGGCAGGCGTTCTGGCACCTGATCAAGAAACGCGCCGCGGCGGTGCTTCCGGGTAAATCGCTCTCGCCTCACACACTGCGTCACGCCTTCGCCACGCATTTGCTCAACCACGGCGCCGATTTGCGCGTCGTGCAGATGTTGCTCGGCCACGCCGATATCTCGACCACGCAGATTTACACGCACGTGGCGCGCGAGCGGCTGAAAAAGCTGCACAAGGACCATCACCCGCGCGGGTGATCGGGACTACGCTCGCGATTTCGGTCTTTCTATCGTGACGCCCACGCGCAGGGCCTCGCGCACCGCCCCGAGCTTGGCTACGCTGACCTTGACGCGCGGCGATTTGAAGTCCTCCATGAGCAGGCCGGCGATTCGCTCTGCGAGGCTTTCGACGAGGCCGAAGCGCTCTTTCGCGAGGAGCGCGCGGATGTGCTCCACCACCACGCCATAGTCGATCGTATCGCTCACCTTTCCGGTCTTGAAAACGGCGTCCCTTGGAAGGTCGATCTCGAGGTCGATCTCGATCGTCTGCGGAGCGATTTTTTCGTGGCGGTAAAGGCCAATCCATGCCGGCAGGCGCAGCTGGCGGATGAAAACGGTATCCAAGGTGGGGTGTCGCGAGCAGATTTAGAGTTAAACTCTTGCCGCGAATTCTAGTGGAACACCATGGCCACCGCAGTATTTATTTTGACCGCCTACCTGATCGGCTCGCTGTCCTTCGCCATCATCGTGAGCCGCGCTTTCGCGCTTCCCGACCCACGATCGTACGGCTCGGGCAATCCCGGCGCGACCAACGTGCTACGCACCGGCAGGAAACTCGCGGCGCTTCTCACGCTGATCGGTGACGGCGGAAAAGGCTGGCTCACCGTATTCCTCGCATTGCGTTACTCCGCCGAATACGGCGTGGACGCGACGGGCGTCGCGGCCTGCGCGGTCGCGGTGTTCCTGGGTCATATTTTTCCGGTGTTCTTCCGCTTCAAGGGCGGCAAGGGCGTATCCACCGCGGGCGGGATCCTGCTTGCCCTCGATCCTTGGCTGGGTGCGGCGACGATTGCGACCTGGATCGTCATGGCGCTCTTCTTTCGGTATTCCTCGCTTGCGGCCATCGTCTCCGCCGTATTTGCGCCGCTCTACTATTTTTTCCTGTTCGGCGCGAAAGAGGTCCTGCCCGCACTGATCATCATGTCGGCGCTGCTCGTCTGGCGCCACAAGGCGAATATTCTTAAGCTCGTCGCGGGCGAGGAACGCCGCATCGGCGAAAAGCGGGATTCGGCGAGCGTCTGAGGTCTGATTCAGGCCGCTACGTCCGCGAGGTCCCAGCGCGGCCTGACTGTGAATCCGAGGGGAAACGCCGGAGCAAGCTTGGCGGTTTTCAATCGTAAGCATCCCGCCAGGGCGATCATCGCGCCGTTGTCGGTGCAGAATTCCGTCGCCGGGTAGAACACGCTGAATCCGCCGCGCGACGCGGCGGCATCGAGCAAGAAGCGCAGGCGAATATTGGCGCCGACGCCCCCGGCCACGACGAGACGATCCAGTGTCGTTCTGCGCACCGCCGCGAGCGATTTCGCCACAAGGACATCGGCCACCGCCTCCTGGAAAGCGGCCGCCACATCGGCGCGCGCCTGCTCGTCGAGCGCGCGGGAGCGCGTGAGCGTTACAACCGCCGTCTTGAGCCCGCTGAAGCTGAAATTGAGATTGCCGTCCTTCTCCAACTGTTTGAGCATGGGGCGCGGAAACGCAAAGCGATCGGGTCTACCCTCTTGCGCGAGCTTGGCGAGCGCAGGTCCCCCCGGGTAGCCGAGGCCGAGCAGTTTCGCAATCTTGTCGAAAGCTTCCCCGGCGGCGTCGTCCAGGGTTTCGCCCAGCATTTCGTAGTTGCCGACGCCCGCCACGCGCATGAGTTGAGTGTGGCCCCCCGAAACCAGCAGCGCGACAAACGGGAAAGACGGTGCATTTTTTTCGAGCAGCGGCGAAAGCAGATGCCCCTCGAGATGATGCACGCCGATCCCCCGGACTCCAAGGCCGAACGCGAGGCTGTTCGCGACGGACGCGCCCACGAGCAGCGCTCCCGCGAGACCGGGGCCTTGGGTGTAAGCGACTGCGTCCAGGTCCGACTCCTTGGCGGCGGCTTTGTGCAGGACTTCGCGGATGAGAGGGAGCAGACGCCGGATGTGGTCCCGAGACGCGAGCTCCGGCACGACGCCCCCGTACGCATCGTGCAGCGCCACCTGCGAATGCAGCGCGTGGGCGAGCAGGCCGCGGCCGCTGTCGTAGACGGCCACCCCGGTTTCGTCGCAGGAGGTCTCGATGCCCAGGACAAGCATGATTTTTCTGCTCTTTCCTGATTTCCGTCAGTCTGTTGTCAGGCGCGTTTGACTAGAATTCCGCCCCTCATGGGCAAGCTCCCCCATCGATTGGCGGGCAAGATGCTTCTCGGCTTCGCGTTCGCGGCACAAGCTCCGGCCGCCTTCGGCCAACCGGCGGACCTCGGCGCGCTCACGCTCGTCCAAGCCGAGCAGCTGCTGCGCTCCCGCAACCGCGAGCTGCAGGCGGCGCGCCGCACGCTCGAGGCGGCCCAAGCAAACACGCTCTCCGCCGCTGCGAGACCGAACCCCACTTTGAGCCTAGGGGTCGGCGCGATCAACCCTTCCGCCGGCGTGGGCAGCGGCCCGTGGCGCGACAGGACCGTGGACAGTTCGATCCGCATCGATCAAGTCATCGAGCGCGGCGATCGGCGGCAGTTGCGCATCGCCAACGCGAGAAGCCTCGAAGCGGCGAGTGCCGAGGATTTCTCCGATGCGTTTCGGCAGCAGCGCCTCGCTCTCAGAACCGCATATTACGACTTGCTGCTTGCGCAGGACAAGGTCGACATTGCGCGCGACACGACCTCGCTGTTCGAAGGCTCGCTGAAAGCGTCGGAGCTGCGCCTGAGAGCTGGCGACATCTCCATGGCGGACGTCGCACGGCTGCGCGTCGATGCTCTACGCGCGCAGAATGACGCGCGTACCGCGGAAGCCGATCGCCGCCGTGCGCAGCTCGTGCTCGCATACCTGATCGGCGCAGAAGCGCAGGCATCGGACATTCGCGCCGCCGATCCGTGGTCGTCTCCGGCGGTCCCCGGGGCGGCCGGCGTCGCCGATGAACTGATCGAGCGGCGCCCGGACGTGCGCGCCGCGAAAAACCGAGTCGAAGGGGCGCAGAAGGCGAGGGATCTCGCGCGAAGTCTGCGTACACGCGACTTGACCGTCGGCGCGCAGTTCGACCACTACCCCCTCGGCACGGGTGCCAATACCAACACATTCGGCAGCGGCAACAGTTACGGCGTTTTCATGAGCATTCCGCTCTTCGCCCGCTACTATTACGAAGGCGAGATCCAGCGCTCCGAGGTCGACTACAATGCCGCTCTCGAGTCCCTGGACAAAGTGCGCGCGCAGGCGCGCGCCGAGCTCAGCCGCGCGCTCTCGGACCTGCAGGCTGCGGCAGAACGCCTGCGGCGCTACGACGAATCGCTCTTGGTGGAAGCAAAGAAGGCATCCGACTCCGTCGAGTTTGCCTACAAAAACGGCGCGATCGGAGTGATGGACCTGCTCGACGCCCGCCGGACTCTGCGTACGATCCAAATCGACTCCGCAACGGCGCGAAACGATTACTCCAAGGCCCTCGCGGTATGGGAAGCCGGGACGCGGCGATTAGGGAGCGAAGAACCATGAACGCTCTCGAGCTTCGGGATGAGCCACAGCGTGGGGTCGCAATGCGGGAACGACGTATCCGACCGGCGGTTTTCGCTCTCGCCCTCGCTCTGGCGGCGCTGGTCTCGGCGTGCGATAACGGGGATGCCAAGTCCGATGTGGCGCGGCCGAGGCTGGAGAACGGCCGCATCGTATTTCCGCCGGGCAGTCCGCAGCTGGGCTCGTTCGCGACCGAGCTGGTCAAGGAGAGCACGCCACAGCAGTTACGCCTGCCCGGGCGCCTGGTGTGGGACGAAAACCGCACGGTGAAGCTGTTTCCCGCTTTCGCTGGGCGCGTAATCCGCATCCTGGTAAAAGCCGGAGACCGCGTGAAGCCGGGCCAGACGCTGGCGATGCTGGCTTCTCCCGATTTCGGCCAGGCGCAGGCCGATGCACGCCGCGCGCAATCCGATTTCGCCTTGGCTGAAAAGAATCTCAACCGACTGCGGGAGCTTTACGCGGCCGGTGTTTCCTCGCGCAAGGAAATGATCACCGCTGAAGCCGACTACGCGCGCGCCGAAGCCGAGCTGGCACGCGCCTTGGGCAAGGTCAAGCTCTACGGCGGGGACAGCGAATCGGTCGACCAGAACCTCGCGCTTGCGAGTCCGATCGAGGGCGTCGTGGTGGAGCGCAACATCAATCCGGGACAGGAGCTACGGCCCGACCTGCAGCTCGCCAACTCCCCGGCGATGTTCGTCATCACCGATCCGTCCCGCCTATGGGTGCAGCTCGACGCGACCGAGAGCCAGCTCGTGAGCTTGAAGCGCGGGCAGACCGTGAGGCTGCGCTCTTCCGCCTGGCCGGAGGAAAGGTTCGAAGCCACCGTGGAAAGGATTTCCGATTTCATCGATCCTGCCTCCCGCACGGTGAAGGTGCGCGGCTCGGTCATCAACCGCGATAGAAAGCTCAAGGGCGAGATGTTCGTCTCGGCCGAGCTCCCGGATGTGGCTCGAGCCGGCCTGCAGGTGTCCGAAAGGGCGCTGGTGCTCTCGGGAGGCAGCTATTACGTGTTCGTCGAGGAATCCCCGGGCCGCTTTGCGTGGAACGAGGTAAGGGTCGAAGGAGTCCGCGACGGAGTCGCGGGCGTCGTCTCCGGCGTGGACCTCGGCCAGAAGGTGGTCGTGGAGGGGACCCTTCTCCTGCATCGCCTGTATCGACAGCTCGCCGGTGGCGCGCCCGCCTAAAGCGGCGCGTCCTGATCCGGCCGGTCCCATGATCGAACGCGTTGTCTCCTTCGCGCTCAACAAGCCGCTGTTCATCGTCCTCGGCCTGATCCTTTTCGTGGCCGGCGGATTCGCGGCCTTCAAGTCCTTGCCGATCGAAGCGTTTCCCGACGTGACCGACACGCAGGTCAACGTCATCACGCTCTATCCGGGGCGTGCGGCAGAGGAAGTGGAAAAGCAGGTCACCGTCCCGCTCGAGGTGGTGCTCTCCGGGCTGCCCAATGCGGTGCGCCTGTTCTCGCACACGCAGTTCGGGCTGTCGTTCGTCATCATCACTTTCGACGACCGAGCCAACGCCTACTTCGCGCGGCAGCAGGTCGTGGAGCGGCTGCGCGAAGTGGATCTTCCCGATGGGGCGCAGCCGGCGCTCGCGCCTTTATCGACGCCGATCGGTGAAATCTACCGGTATCGACTCAAGTCCGACACCTTGAATGCGAGGGATCTGCGCTCGATCGAGGACTGGGTGGTCGAGCGCCAGCTGCGCCTCATCCCCGGGGTGGCCGACGTCGTCAGTTTCGGCGGCCTCATCAAGCAGTACGAGGTCAATCCCGACCTGGGGAAGCTGCGTGACTACAAGGTGACTTTGCAGCAGTTATTTTCGGCACTGCAGCGCGGCAACGCCAACGTCGGCGGGAGCTACCTCGAACAAGGGAGGCAGCAGTATCTCATCCGCGGCATCGGCCTACTGCGCTCCGCCGACGAGATCGGCAACATCGTCCTTGCCGAGAGGGGCGGTGTGCCGATTCTGGTCAAGTACGTGGCGGACGTGAGCGTTGGCTCCATCCCTCGCCAAGGGGTCGTCGGACAGGACGATGAGGACGACGCCGTCACCGGCATCGTGCTGATGCGAAAAGGCGAGAACCCCTCGCAAGTCCTCAAGGCGGTGAAGGACAAAGTCGAATCGCTGAATGCAACCGGGCTGCCGCGCGGAGTGATGATCGCGCCCTTCTACGACCGCACCTGGCTGATCGACCGGACGCTGAAAACGGTGTTCACCAACCTCGTCGAAGGCGCGACCCTGGTGACGCTGGTGCTGCTGCTGTTCCTCGGCAATCTGCGTGCCGCGTTCATCGTTGCGCTGGTGATCCCGCTATCCCTACTTGCCACGTTCATCGGCCTCACGTGGGTGGGGATTCCCGCGAACTTGTTGTCCTTGGGCGCGATGGATTTCGGCATCATCGTCGACGGCGCGGTGATCGTTGTGGAAAACGTTTTCCGGAAACTCTCCGAACGGGCGCAAGACCGCACGCCGAGGATTCGAAGGATTCTCGAAGCGGCGGTCGAGGTGGGGCGGCCGACGCTTTTCTCGATGCTCATCATCATCGCGGCGCACATACCGATCTTCACCCTGCAGCGCCACGAGGGGCGAATCTTCGCGCCCATGGCGTGGTCGGTGACCTCCGCCCTCGTCGGTTCGCTCATCCTTTCGCTGACGCTGGTGCCCTTGCTCTGCGTTTGGATGCTGCGCAAGAACCTCCCCGAGGGGGAAAACGCGTTGGTACACGCCTGCAAGCGTATCTACGAGCCGGTGCTCGCTTGGGCGATCGACAACAAGAAAAAGGTCCTAGGCACCGCCCTCATTGCGCTCGCCGCGAGCCTCGCAGCGGTGCCCAAGCTCGGCACCGAGTTCCTTCCTGAGCTGAACGAGGGTTCGGTCTGGATCAACGTGACGCTGCCCACCTCGGTATCGATAACCGAGGCGCAACGCATGAGCGGCCGATTCCGCTCGGCACTGGCGTCCGTTCCGGAGGTCGATAGCGTCATCTCCAAATGCGGCAGGCCCGAGGACGGAACCGATCCCAAACCGATCAACATGTGCGAGATTCTCGTGACCCTGAAACCCGAGTCCCAATGGCGCGGCGGGGCCTCCAAGCGTCAGTTGATCGACGAGATGGACAAATCGATGTCGCGCTTTCCCGGGATCGAGCCGAGCTTCTCGCAGCCGATCCGCGATAACGTGCTGGAATCGATCTCGCAGATCGACGGGCAGATCGTGATCAAGGTGTTCGGCGAAGATCTCGATCTGCTTCGCAACCAGGCGGAGCAGGTGTTGAACGCGGTGAAGGACGTGCGCGGCGTGAAGCGCGCCTTTATCGACCGCTTGGGTGAGCTGCCTCAGCTCCTCATCCGCGTGGACCGGGACGCGGCGGCGCGCTACGGATTGAACGTTGCCGACATCCAGGACGTGATCGAAATGGTGCTTGGCGGAAAGGCGGCCACGCAGTTATGGGAAGGCGAGCGCCACTATGCCGTCTCGGTGCGCCTCGCCGATCGGCAGCGCACGGTCTCCAACCTGCGATCGATCACGGTGAGCACCGCCGGCGGCGCGTACGTGCCGATCTCGCAGGTGGCGGAGTTCAGCACCATCGGCGGCGCGATGAACATTGCGCGTGAAAACGGCGTGCGCGTGCATTCGATCGGCATCTTCATAGCCGAGCGGGACATGGGGAGCGTGGTGTCTGACATGAAGGACCGGATCGCCGCGCGCATCAAGCTTCCGCCCGGCTACAGCATCACTTGGTCCGGGGAGTTCGAGAACCAGGAGCGGGCGATGGCTCGCCTTTCAATCATAGTTCCGGTGTCGGTGTTGCTGATCTTCATCCTGCTGTTCGATGCTTTCGGCGCGTTTCGCAGCGCGCTCCTGATCCTGCTCAATATCCCTTTTGCGCTGATCGGCGGCATCTTCGCGCTGCTCATCACGGGAATCCCTTTATCGGTTTCGGCGGCCATCGGCTTCATCGCGCTCTTTGGACAAGCAGTCCTGAACGGCGTGGTCATGGTCGCGTACTTCAACCAGCTGCGCGATGCCGGCGCCTCGCCGCAAGAGGCGGTGATGCGGGGCTCGTTGACGCGCATGCGGACGGTGCTGATGACTGGGCTTCTCGCCGCCTTGGGGCTGCTGCCCATGGCGGTTTCCACAGGGATCGGCTCGGAGACGCAGAAGCCTCTCGCGGTGGTCGTGATCGGCGGCTTGGTGACAGCCACCTTGCTTACGCTCATCGTGCTGCCTGTGCTCTATCTTGTCTTCGAGCGCTTGGCCGGCCGTTGGTGGCGTCGTCCAGCGGGTAGCAGGTGACTCCGGGGGGAGTTCTCTGCTAGAATTCGCACCCTTGCTTTTGGGACAACGAGCCGCATGCCGACAGTACGCGTCAAGGAAAACGAGCCCTTCGAGGTGGCGTTGCGTCGTTTCAAGCGGACCGTGGAAAAGACCGGGCTTCTCACCGAACTGCGCGCCCGCGAGTTCTACGAAAAGCCTACTGCATACCGCAAGCGAAAGCTCGCCGCCGCCGTCAAGCGGCATTACAAGCGCCTGCGCAGCCAGACGCTGCCGCCGAAGCTATATTGATCGAGACGGCGCTGCCGCCGGACCCCCGGCGCGATGGAGTGGATAGAGCCGCTCGTCGCGCCGTTTCATTTTGAGGATCCCGACCTTCCAGGAAACCAAGCGCATGTCGCTAAAGGGAAACATCAGCGAAGACATGAAGGCAGCCATGAAAGCGAGAGAGGCGCAGCGCCTGTCGGCCATACGCCTGTTGCTCGCCGCGATCAAGCAGCGCGAAGTGGACGAGAGAAAAGAGCTTTCAGATGCCGAGGTCGTAGCGGTGATCGAGAAGATGATCAAGCAGCGCCGCGACTCGATCACGCAGTTCCAGGCGGCCAACCGCAAAGACCTCGTCGACGGCGAAACCTTCGAGTTGAATCTTCTTTCGGGCTACCTCCCCAAGCAATTGACGGACGCCGAGATTGCGCAGGAGGTCTCCGCAGCAATCGCGCAGACGGGCGCCAGAGGCGTGCCCGACATGGGCAAAGTCATGGGGGCATTGAAAGGCAAGCTCGCGGGGCGAGCCGACATGGGAAAAGTATCGTCCCTGGTGAAATCGAAGCTTGCCGGCTGAGAGGAATCCAGCAAGGCGGGGGTTTTTCCCTTTTCCCGACCTGGTTAGTTCGGAGCGCGCCGTGAGCGGGGCCGGGGTTTCCGGGTTACGCTTGCTGCTTGCGAATCGGAAAATTTCGCCTATAAAGGGAAGATGGTGAGAACGGGCGGGCCTCGGAGGCCCATTCATCGAAGCGTTCTCGCGGCGCTCCATCAGAGCGCATTCCGGCCGTGATTCCGGATTCCTTCAAGCAAGAACTGCTCCATCGCGTCGATATCGTCGCCGTAATCGAAAGGTATGTCCCGCTGAAGAAGGGCGGGGCGAACTACCTCGCGTGCTGCCCGTTCCACACCGAGAAGACGCCTTCGTTTACCGTCAGCCCAAGCAAGCAGTTCTATCACTGCTTCGGCTGCGGCGCGCACGGAAACGCGATCTCCTTCCTCATCGAGTACCAGGGCCTTGGCTATGTCGAGGCGGTGAAGGATCTCGCCGAATCGGTCGGCATGAAGATGCCGGAATTCGAGCCGCGGGCAAGAAAACCCGAATCCGGTCCCGATCTGTACGCCATCATGGAACGGGCCTGCGACTATTACCGGGAGCAACTCAAGAACACACCGCGTGCGATCGAGTATCTGAAGAGCCGGGGGCTCAGCGGAAGAATTGCGGCGCGCTTCGGAATCGGTTATGCCCCCGATGGCTGGCAGAACCTGGAGAGCGTCTTCCCCGACTACGGCGGCAAGGCGCTGAAGGAAGCCGGTCTGGTGGTCGACGGCGAGGGCGGTCGGCGCTACGACCGGTTTCGCGACCGGATCATTTTCCCGATTCTCGATCAACGCGGGTCGGTGATCGCCTTCGGTGGCCGCGTGCTGGGCGAAGGCGAACCTGGCGAAGGAGAAAACAAGGGGTCATCGGGTCCCAAGTACCTCAACTCCCCCGAGACGGCGCTCTTCGAGAAGGGCCGCGAGCTCTACGGGCTCGTGCAGGCGAGGAGTGCGATCCGGACCGCCGGCCGCGTTATCGTCGTCGAAGGCTACATGGACGTCGTGGCGCTCGCGCAACACGGCATCGGGCACGCGGTCGCGACACTGGGCACGGCAACTTCGCCGATTCATGTTCAGAAACTCCTGCGCCAGACCGACGAGGTGGTGTTCTGCTTTGACGGCGATGCGGCGGGCCGGAAGGCAGCGTGGCACGCGCTCGAGGTGAGCCTAAGCTGCCTGGCGGACAACAAGACCGTGCGCTTCCTCTTTCTTCCGCCCGAGGATGATCCGGACAGCTTCGTGCGAAATAGGGGCGCAGGAGCGTTCGAGAAAGGACTCCGCGAAGCGCGGCCGCTGTCGGAATTCTTCCTGGACGAGCTCAGGGCGCGTGGCGATATGAGAACGCTCGAGGGCCGCGCGCGACTCGTGCACGAGGCGAAACCGCTCCTGCAGCAGATTTCGGCGCGGGCCCTGCAGCTGCAGCTCCTCAAGGCGGTTGCCGAAAGCGCCGGCATGGCCCAGGAAGAAGCGGCGCAGCTCACCGAAATCCGCGTAGTAGGCGCAGGTGCAAGACCCGCTCCGGCCCATGGTGCGGACCGCGGAGCGCAAGCGCCGGAGCTGAGACTGGTCCGAATTCTGCTGCAATGCCTGATTTCCAAGCCGGCGCTCGCAAAGGAACTTTCCGCGGAACTCCTGGACCAAGGTTCGCTTGAAGCGCGCGCTCTGGTCGCCGTTGCCCAATTCTGCCGCGAAAACCCGGAAGTCGAAGGGAATATTGTCGTCGACCATTTCCAGGGAACTGAATTCCGCAATCTGCTCGAATCGGGGCAAGCCGCGCTCCTCGATACGAAGCTCGAAACCGAGCACATGGAGGTCGATTTCCGCGGAGCGCTCGAGCGCTTGCAGGACAAGCGACGCAAACAGCGGTTCGAGGCCCTGAGGGTGAAGCAAGACCGGTCGCCGGAAGAAGAAACCGAAATGCTTCGCCTGCTCCGGGAACGCAATCAGGCCCCGGCGAGTCCATCGAATAATGCTATAATTTCAGGTTCCCGTTCGACACCGTGAGGATAAGGAAATCGTGGCGAATCAGAAGCTTAACGTAAAAGCGCGCGCAAGAGCCTTGGCGAGGCTCAGGGCGCAGAAAGCCAAGAGCGCCCAGCGGCTGCGGGCGCAGAAAGAGCGCCTGCGAGCACGCAAGGCGCTCGAGCTCGCGCGCGCCAAGGCTGCCGGAGAAAAGGAAAGGCTGCGCCGGAAGAAAGCGAAGGAAGCCGCGCGAGCGAAGGCGGCGCGGGAGAAAGAGAGGGCACGCAATGCGCTGATTGCGGCCCGGGTGAAAGCCGCGAAGGAGAAGGAACGTGCGCGGCTCAAGGCTGCGAGGGAGAGGCAACGCGCGCGCAAGGCGATAGAGCTGCAAAGGAAGCGCGAGCGGATCGCAAGGGAAAGACTGCGCCTCAAGGCTGCCAGGGAAAAGCAGCGGGAGCGGGAGCGCATCGCGCGTGAAAAAACCAAGGCAAAGGAACTCGCCGCGCGCGAGAAGGCGAAAGCGAAGGAGCTCGCTGCACTGGAGAAGGCAAAAGCGAAGGAAGCGGCACTCCTTGCCAAGCAGAAGGAAAAGGAACTCAAGGCTCAGCTCAAGCTGCAGGCGCAGGAACTCCTCAAACTGCGCAGGGCGGGTCGGCCGCGCCGCAACGGCGACGCCGAACGCGCGCTGCTGCTGCGCGCGGAGGCCCGGCCCGAGGACGCCGAAGCCCGCCGCACTCGTCTGAAGAACCTGATCAAGCTCGGAAAGGAACGCGGTTTCCTCACTTACGCCGAGATCAACGATCACCTGCCCGACGACATGGTCGATGCCGAGCAGATCGAGTCCATCATCTCTACGTTCAACGACATGGGTATCCAGGTCTACGACGAGGCCCCGGATGCCGACACGCTGCTCATTTCCGAGACCGCGCCGGCAGGAGTGCCGGACGAAGACGCTGAGGAGGAGGCGGAAGCGGCGCTTTCCACGGTCGACCCGGAATTCGGCCGCACCACCGACCCGGTACGCATGTACATGCGCGAAATGGGATCGGTCGAGCTCCTCACGCGCGAAGGCGAGATCGAGATCGCGAAAAGGATCGAGGACGGTCTGAAGCACATGATTCAGGCGATCTCGGCCTGCCCGACGACCATCGCCGAAATCATCGATCTTGCCGGCAAGGTCGCCCGCGACGAGATGCGCATCGACGAGCTGGTCGACGGTCTGATCGACCCGAATGCGAAAGACGAGCCGATCCAGGAGCTCGCGGACGACGTCGAGCCCGAGGAAGAGGAAGAGACGGAGGGCGAGGACGACAGCGCCGCGATTTCGGCCACCCTGCTGCAGCTGAAGGAAGACGCGCTCGCGCGCTTTGCCAAGATCCACCGTCTCTACGAAAAGATGAAGCGGGCCCTGGCCGACCATGGGCACCGCAGCAAGGAATACATCAGGGTGCGCGACCATATCGGCAACGAGTTGATGGACATCCGCTTCACTGCGCGCATCATCGAGAAATTGTGCGACAGCCTGCGCGGGATGGTGGACGAGGTGCGCAGCCACGAGCGCGAGATCATGAACCTGTGCGTGAACAAGGGCAGCATGCTGCGGCCCCACTTCATCAAGGAGTTCCCCGGCAGCGAGACGAACATGCGCTGGGTAAGGAACGAGATTGCAGCCGGAAGGCCGTGGAGCAGCCTGCTCTCGCGTTTCGAGCCGAACATCCTCGAGCAACAGCAGAAGCTCCTCACGATCCAGAAACGGATCGGCATCCCTCTGAAAGACCTCAAGGACATCAACAAGCAGATGTCCACGGGCGAGGCGAAGGCCCGCCGCGCGAAGCGCGAAATGACGGAAGCTAACCTGCGGCTGGTGATCTCGATCGCGAAGAAGTATACCAACCGCGGGCTGCAGTTCCTCGACCTCATCCAGGAGGGAAACATCGGCCTGATGAAGGCGGTGGACAAATTCGAATACCGCCGGGGCTACAAGTTCTCGACTTACGCCACGTGGTGGATCCGGCAGGCCATCACGCGCTCGATCGCCGACCAGGCACGCACCATCCGCATTCCGGTGCACATGATCGAGACCATAAACAAGATGAACCGGATCTCCCGTCAGATCCTTCAGGAGACGGGGCAGGAACCGGACCCCGCCACGCTCGCCCAGAAGATGGAGATGCCTGAGGACAAGATCCGCAAGATTCTCAAGATTTCGAAGGAGCCGATCTCGATGGAGACGCCGATCGGCGACGACGACGACTCGCATCTGGGGGACTTCATCGAGGACCAGGCGACGCTCGCGCCGAACGATGCGGCGATGTACGCATCCTTGCGGGAGGTCACCAAGGATGTTCTGGATTCGCTCACGCCGCGAGAAGCCAAAGTGCTGCGCATGCGCTTCGGCATCGAAATGAACACGGACCATACCCTGGAGGAGGTCGGCAAGCAGTTCGACGTCACTCGCGAGCGCATCAGGCAGATCGAGGCGAAGGCGTTGCGCAAGCTTCGCCACCCGTCGCGCTCCGAGCGGCTGAAGAGTTTCCTGGACAACAATTGATATTACGGACGCCTTCGGCGCCGCAATATCCGCTCGCGTTGCAGCGGACGCTGCGCGCCGCTGAACGCTCGGTCAGACGACAATAAAGTTCGCAGAAAATGGCGAAGTGCTTCAGCGGGCCTGTAGCTCAGTTGGTTAGAGCAGAGGACTCATAATCCTTTGGTCCCTGGTTCGAATCCAGGCGGGCCCACTCAGAATGCGTAAGCAGTCTTGGAGGAGGGAATGGTAAAGCGCTTCATTTTTTTGGCTGTGCTGGCGGCGATTGCGACGCTGGCTCGGGCCGCGACAATGGAAGACGAGGTTCGCGCCGTCTTCGACAAGTACATAGCAGTCCAGAACGCGCATGATTTGAAGTCGATGCGGAGCCTTTTGGCGGACTCCCCGGACCTCCTCTGGATCAGCAGAGGCAAACCCATCTGGGGCCGGGAGGCCGCGCTCAAGAACCTCGAGGAGCGTTACAAGGGAACGTGGCGGATCGACGTCGACAGGAAAGAGCTGCGAATCATCTCGGTCAGCAGGCGCGTGGCCCATGTCTACGCGCAGACGCAGCTCACCGTAGGAGATCCAGGCGTCGAGCCCGCCAGAAATCGCGTCTACATCAACCTGGTGATGGTCAAGAAACCCGAAGGGTGGCAGATAGTGAGCATCTTGCCCATCCTTGTCCCCCCGCAGTAACGGTCCCCTTTTCACGTGTGCCCATGCCCATTCGGGGAAACCTGCTGCGACAATCGTCGTGAACGTAGAGGGAAGGGAATCACTTGAGCACCACAATCTACGAAGTGCACGGCGCCGTCGCCGTAATCGCGATGAACAATCCGCCCGTCAACGGGCTGGGCTTCGATCTGCGGTGCGACGTCGTGGAAGGGCTAGCCCGTGCCGAAGCCGATGCGCAGGTGAAGGCCGTGGTGCTGATCGGCAGCGCTCGCGCGTTCTCAGGCGGGGCGGATATCCGCGAGTTCGGCTCGCCCAAGGCCTCCGCGGAACCCAATCTCAACACGGTGATCCGCGTGCTGGAAAGCGCCAAGAAACCCGTCGTCGCTGCCGTCGGCGGCGCCTGCATGGGCGGCGGCCTGGAACTGGCCCTGGGTTGTCACTACCGCGTGGCCGTCAAAGGGGCCCAGATCGCCTTGCCCGAAGTGAAACTGGGGCTGATGCCCGGCGCAGGGGGCACACAGCGCCTGCCCCGACTCATCGGCGCAGAAGCGGCGCTCAACATGATCGTCTCCGGCAATTCCGTGCCCTCGGAGCAGCTCAAGGACAGCGCGCTATTCGACGAGTTTTTCGAGCAGGATCTGCTGCCGGGGGCGATCGCGTTCGCGGACAAAGTTGCCTCCGAGAAACGTCCCCTGAAGCGCGTGCGCGACCTGAAAGTAAGTCTCGCCAACGCGGACGGATTCTTCCAGTTCGCTCGCAATACGGTCCGCGCGGCGGCGAAAAATTTCCCTGCGCCCCTCAAATGCGTCGACGCCGTCGCGGCCGCCGTCGCGATGCCCTATGAAGAGGGGGCGCGGTTCGAGCGGGAATTGTTCTTGCAGTTGATGCAGACTCCGCAATCCCGTGCGCTGCGCCATGCCTTCTTCGGCGAACGGGCGGCAGCGAAGATTCCCGATGTGCCGGAAGACACGCCGCTGCGCAAGATCGAGAAGATGGCGGTCGTCGGCGCCGGGACCATGGGCGGGGGCATCACGATGAATTTCCTCGGCGCCGGCATTCCGGTCGCCTTGCTGGAGATGAAGCAGGAGGCGCTCGACAGAGGGCTTGCGACCATCCGCAGGAACTACGAGGCGAGCGCCAGGAAAGGAAGGCTCACTGCGCAGCAGGTCGAGGAGCGCATGGCGCTCCTCAGGCCGACCCTCTCCTACGATGATCTGAAGGACGCCGACATGGTGATCGAGGCGGTGTTCGAAGACATCGCGGTCAAGGAAGCGGTGTTCAGGCAATTGGACGAGGTGATGAAGCCCGGCGCCATTCTCGCGTCCAACACCTCCACGCTGGATGTAAACAAGATCGCAAACTTCACCAGGCGGCCCCAGGACGTGGTCGGCACGCACTTCTTCAGTCCCGCCAACGTGATGAAGCTCCTTGAAGTCGTGCGCGGCGGGAAGACCGCCAAGGATATCCTCGCCACGGTGATGAGCCTGGCGAAAAGGATCAAGAAGACCGCGGTGGTTTCGGGAGTGTGCGATGGCTTCATCGGCAACCGCATGGTCGAGCAGTACCTCCGCCAGGCATTGTTCTTGTTGGAGGAAGGGGCGACGCCCAGCCAGGTCGACCGTGCGATGGAAAGTTGGGGCATGGCGATGGGCCCTTTTCGCATGTCGGACCTGGCGGGCAACGACATCGGCTGGGCGATTCGCAAGCGGCGCTACCGCGAGAAGCCCCATTTGAAGTACTCGAAGATCGCCGATCGGCTGTGCGAACAGGGTCGCTTCGGCCAGAAGACGGGACTGGGTTGGTATCGCTACGAAGCCGGCCGTCGCGACGCGGTGCCGGACCCCGCCGTCGAGCAGATGATCGTCGACTACCGCAGGGAGATCGGAGCGCAGCGCCGCGCGATCGACGATGACGAAATCGTGCATCGGTTGATCTTTGCGCTCGTCAACGAAGGGTCGGCGATCCTGCAGGAAGGCATTTCGTCGCGCGCCTCCGACATCGACATGGTCTACCTGACCGGCTACGGGTTTCCCCTGCACCGGGGCGGGCCGATGCTCTACGCGGACGAGGTGGGCCTGTACAACGTGGTCGACCGCATCAAGCGCTTCGCGGCCAATCCCCACGGGGATCCGGGTTTCTGGAAGCCCGCGCCCCTGCTGGCGAAGCTGGCGAGCGAAGGCAAGAGGTTCAACTAGGAGTCCTGGAGACCGTCAATGACCGAAGCCGTAATCGTTTCCACCGCACGCACGCCCCTTTGCAAATCCTGGCGGGGCGCCTTCAACATGACCCACGGCGCGACCCTGGGTGCGCACGCCGTCCGGCACGCCGTGTCCCGCGCGGGCATCGATTCGGCGGAGGTGGAGGACGTGATCATGGGCTGCGCCAATCCCGAAGGCGCGACCGGCGGAAACATCGCCCGCCAGATCGCGTTGCGCGCCGGCCTCCCCGTCACGACCGCCGGGATCACGGTGAACCGTTTCTGCTCGTCGGGCCTGCAATCCATCGCGATGGCATCGCAGCGCATCATGGCGGGGGAGGGCAGCATCTACGCGGCCGGCGGGGTCGAATCCATCTCCTGTGTCCAGAACGAGATGAACAAGCACATGGCCCGGGAGGATTGGCTGACCGAGAACAAGCCCGAGCTGTATTGGCCCATGCTGCAAACCGCGGAGACGGTCGCAAGGCGCTACGACATTTCGCGGGAACGCCAAGACCAGTACGGCGCGCGCAGCCAGCAAAGAGCCGCTGCCGCGCTGGCGGCGGGCAAGTTCGGCGACGAGATCGTACCCATGAAGGTCGTCATGGGCGTCGCCGACAAGGAGACCGCGCGCATGGTGACGAAGGAGGTCTCCGTTGCCGCCGATGAAGGCATTCGGGCCGATACTACTTACGAGGGAGTCTCGAAAATCCGCCCGGCGATCGAAGGAGGGTGCATCGCTGCCGGCAACGCGAGTCAATTCTCCGACGGCGCCTCGGCCTGTATCGTGATGGATGCGAAGGCGGCGGCGGCCCGCAAGCTCCAGCCCCTGGGCATCTTTCGAGGTTTCGCCGTGGCGGGCTGCGAACCCGACGAGATGGGGATCGGCCCCGTGTTCGCCGTGCCGAAGCTCCTCAAGCGCGCGGGATTGAAAGTGGAGGACGTCGGACTGTGGGAGCTGAACGAGGCTTTCGCCGTGCAGGTGATTTATTGCCGCGATCGTCTGGGCATCCCCGACGACAGGCTGAACGTCAACGGCGGAGCCATCGCGGTGGGCCATCCCTACGGGACTTCGGGCGCGCGCCTCGCGGGTCACGCGCTCATAGAAGGCAAGCGCCGGGGCGCGAAGCACGTCGTCGTGACGATGTGCATCGGCGGAGGGATGGGGGCGGCAGGGCTGTTCGACGTGGTTTAGGCCGGGAAGAAGCGTGCGGCGCGCCTATTCGACCTTGGCGCCCGAAGCCTTCACCACCTTGCCCCACTTCACGACTTCGTTGTGGATGAAAGAGCCGAATTCCTCGGGTGTCCACGATCTGGCTATGGCGCCTTGCAGGGCGAGCTTCTCCTTCACGTCGGATTGTGCGAGCGCCTTGTTCGCTTCGCCGTTGATGCGCATCACGACGTCCCGCGGCGTGCCTTTGGGCACGACGATGCCGAACCAGGCCGTCGCTTCGTAGCCGGGCACGCCGGCTTCCTGCATGGTCGGCAGCTCGGGGAGCTCCGGGTAACGCGTGACGGTCGTGACCGCCAGAGCGCGCAGCTTGCCGCTGCGGATGTGCCCGATGGAAGACGTGAGGTTGTCGAACATCACGTCGACCTGCCCGCCGAGGAGGTCGGCGAGCGCCGGACCGCTGCCCTTGTAGGGAATGTGCACTATATCGACGCCGGTGAGCATCTTGAACATTTCGGCGGACATGTGGATCGAGGTGCCGCTGCCCGAAGACGCGAAATTGATCTTGCCCGGCTTCGCCTTCGCAAGGGCGATGAACTCGGCGACCGAATTGGCGGGCACCGAAGGGTTCACGATCATCACGTTCGGCACCAGCGCGACCATCGCCGCGGGCGCGAGGTCCTTCTCGAGGTCGTAGTTCAGCTTCGCATACAGAGTCGCGCTGATCGATTGCGCTACGGTCAGCTGCAAAATCGTGTACCCGTCCGGAGCGGATTTCGCTACGAACTCCGTGCCGACGTTGCCGGCCGCGCCGGGGCGGTTCTCGACGACCACCGACTGGCCGAGCGGCCCGCTGATCTTATCCGCCATGATGCGCGCCGTGATGTCGGTCGCGCCCGCGGGCGGAAACGGAACGATGTAGCGGACGGGCTTGGACGGCCAAGTTTGGGCCTGGGCCGCTGCTGCTGGAAGAGACGCAACGAGAAACGCGAGCGCGATGCGGGCGAGCATGACTCCTCCTCCGAAAGGTTCTCCAAGGTATTCTACGATGACCCGGATCAAAACCGCTCCTGCTGCTGCGCCGGAGAGTCGTCTCGATTGGATTTGGTGTATGGTTTCGCATGACATGGAGGTCGAACTCATGGCGAAGCTTATTCGGCTCACGGTGGCGGCAGCCGCCGTTTCGCTTGTCGCGCCGGTTTGGGCTCAGGACACATCCAAGAGCTCACCCCCCAGGGTCGTGACCAAGACACTGGTGGCTTCGGAAGCGCAGAAGGAATGCCTTTCACTCAACAACAGGCAGCGCCTGCATTACAAATTTCGGGCGGACGGGCCGTTGAACTTCAAGGTCTCGCACCAGGAGGAGAAGGAAATCATCGATCTGAAGCGAGACGCTACGGAAAGCGCTTCCGGCAGCTTCATGCCCAGGACATCCGCCGATCATTGCCTCGTGTGGACCAACGCCGGCAAACACTCGGTGACTCTTCGCTACGAGTTCCAGCGCGGTTCGCAGTGAACCCTCAACGAAGGGCGCGCGGGCCGCGTCGCCGATTTTGAACGGCGGCGAAGGACCCGGCGCCGTGCGGACCGTCGCCGCCGTAGCGATGACCCTCGCGGGAAGGTGAGCGAGCAGCCGTGAGCGCATCCCCCGAAGACGCCGTGCTGCTGCTGCACGGGGCGTGGATGAACCGCTGGGTCATGGGCTATCTCGCTTTGGCGCTGCAGCGGGAAGATTTCGCGGTGCAGACGCTGAGCTATCGCACCATGCGAGGCACGCTCGTAGAGCATCTTGCCCGCGTGGCCGAGAGAATCGCCGCTCTCGAGGCGCCGCGCCTGCACCTGGTCGGCCACAGCCTCGGTGGGGTCATCGTGCTGCGCTACCTGCAGCGCGGCGCGGACGCGCGCGTGCGGCGCGCCGTGCTGCTCGGCTCGCCGGTCGCG
>JACXTT010000115.1_pt1 | contig 119843 bp, 114 predicted proteins | sample 9270951 | NCBI WGS metagenome assembly JACXTT01 (sample SAMN15532306, study PRJNA645909) | rock metagenome | isolation source: weathered quartz diorite | place: Puerto Rico | collected 2017-06-21 | reverse complement strand
TGGCCCTTCGGCCACGATCTCGCCGCCGCGATCTCCACCTTCCGGCCCCAGATCGATAATCCAATCGGCGTTCTTAATGACATCCAAATTGTGCTCGATCACTAATACGGTGTTTCCCGTTTCGACCAAGCGATCCAGCACATCGAGCAGCCGCTGGACATCGGCAAAATGCAGGCCGGTGGTCGGCTCGTCGAGGATGTACATCGTGCGACCTGTTGCCCGCTTGGAGAGTTCGCGTGACAGCTTCACGCGCTGCGCTTCGCCGCCGGAGAGGGTCGTGGCCGACTGTCCCAGTTTCACGTAGTGCAGGCCGACATCATGGAGAGTCTGAAGTTTGGCCTTGATCAACGGGATATGTTCGAAGAACTCTAATGCGTCATCCACCGTCATGTTCAGCACGTCGGCAATGCTCTTCCCCTTGTGGAGGATTTCAAGGGTTTCCCGGTTGTAGCGTTGCCCTTTACAGACCTCGCAGGTCACATAGACATCCGGTAGAAAGTGCATCTCGATTTTGATAAGCCCGTCCCCCTGACAGGCTTCACATCGCCCACCTTTGACATTGAAACTGTATCGCCCAGGCTTATATCCACGGACACGTGACTCCGGCAAATTGGAATAGAGATCACGGATGTAGCCGAACAGGCCGGTATACGTCGCGGGATTCGACCGAGGGGTGCGGCCGATCGGGGATTGATCGATGTCGATGACTTTATCGAGCGCGTCAACCCCCTTCAATTCCTTACATCCATCGATCCTGGGCTTCTTGTGATACAGCAGCTGCGAGAGCGAATGGAACAGCACCTCCAACACGAGGGTACTCTTCCCTGATCCGGAGACCCCCGTTACGCAGGTCAAGAGTCCCAGCGGAATACGCGCGGTCACATTTTTTAGATTGTGCTTCTGGGCCCCGACGACGAACAGCGTTCCCCTCGCCTTCCGCTGTCGTTGCGGCACGGACACGGCCTGCGTGCCGCGCAAGTATTGCCCCGTCAACGAGTTGGGATCGCCCATGACGTGTTGAGGCGTCCCTTGCGCGATCACATGCCCGCCATGCGAGCCTGCGCCGGGACCCATGTCGAGAAGGTGATCGGCGGCCTGCATCGTCTCGGCATCATGCTCCACCACCACCACCGTATTGCCGAGATCCCGCAATCGCAGCAACGTCTGCAGCAACCGGCGATTGTCGCGTTGGTGCAGCCCGATGGACGGTTCGTCCAAGATGTACAACACGCCGACCAAGCCCGAACCGATCTGCGTGGCCAATCTGATGCGTTGCCCTTCGCCCCCGGATAAGGTCGCCGCAGCTCGATCGAGCGTCAGATAATCCAGCCCCACATTGACGAGAAAACCCAGCCGTTCACGAATTTCTTTCAAGATTCGATGCGCGATCACCAGCTCACGGTCGGTAAACTTGAGCGATAGGAAAAAGTCCGCCGCCGCACGAACCGAGAGCGTCGTCACCTCGGCGATCGACTTCTTGGCTAATTTGATGGACAGACTTTCCGGCCTGAGCCGCGCGCCACAGCAGACTTCGCAGGGTTCCAACAGTGTGAAGTCCTCTTCCTCCTGACCACCCGGCGTTACGACATAGCCGATGCCGTCGCACGCCGGACAAGCCCCGTGCGGGCTATTGAAGGAAAACACTCGGGGTGTGATTTCCGGATAACTCACGCCACAATTGATACAGGCCAGCTTGTCGCTATACAGACGGGTATGACCGTCATCCGTCAGGACGGCCACGAGTCCACCGGTCAATTTCAACGAGGTTTCTACAGAATCCGCCAGCCGGCGCATCAAGGCATCGCCTGGTTTCATCACCAGCCGATCGACGACAATCTCGATCGTATGCTTCTTCTGCTTGTCGAGAATAATGTCTTCACCTAAGTCAACGATCTTGCCGTCGACACGGGCGCGAACATACCCGCCCTTGCGCAGCTCCAGCAGTTCCTTCCGATATTCACCCTTTCGCCCGCGCACGATCGGAGCGAGAATCTGAAACTTCATACCCTCCGGAAGAGAGGCAATGGCATCAACCATCTGCTGCACGGTCTGCGCGGTAATTTCCTCTCCACATTGGAAACAGTAGGGCCGCCCGACGCGGGCAAAGAGCAGTCGGAGATAGTCATAGATTTCCGTGACGGTACCGACGGTGGAACGGGGATTGTGGCTGGTGCTCTTCTGCTCGATGGAGATAGCGGGAGAGAGCCCTTCGATCGAATCGACATCCGGCTTCCCCATTTGCTCAAGGAATTGCCGAGCATAAGCCGACAGCGATTCCACATACCGCCGCTGTCCTTCCGCATAGATCGTATCGAAGGCCAGCGAGGACTTGCCGGACCCGCTCAAGCCGGTGATCACCACCAGCTTGTCACGCGGAATTTCCACGTCGATGTTCTTGAGATTGTGCTCTCGTGCACCCTTGATGATGATGGAGTTGCCCATAAGAAAACGGGATTATAGCATGCGGGAATCAAGGAGCCGAAAGGAGTCCCACGGCAAAGGGTGAGCAACGAAATGTTTCGCGGTGCCTGTTGCCGGGAAGAGTACTGAGCCGGCAACTACTTACGCGCCGGCTCGTTTTCTTGACGCGATCGTTCCGGCTGTTTACCTACAGAGCGAATATTGACCAGCTTGTTCAAGACGTCAAACCAAAATGGCGCGCCAAGAGACACCGCAATGGTCGTCAGCACTAGACCAATGCCCTTCAATGCCCACCCTCCCGCCCCGGATGGAAGAGACTTGGGGTCATCGAATTCACGTGACCATCCGATCGGAAGCCCCAGTTTCTTGATTTCGGCAGACATCTGCTGGACCCGCCCCGTTGTCTCTTTCGCGTCCTGAGACAGCGGTTCTTTGGCCGTGCCCTCCGCCATGGCAACCAGCGATGCCCGCAACGTCGCGTCCCGGGCCAACGTATTCGCGATCAAGATCGTATCGGCATTGACAGACAATGTGACGGCTAATGCCCAGACCAAGATGAAGACCTGCGTTTTTCGCTTATACCATCCGGACACACGATCCATGGCATCGTCATACCACCGCTCGACGTTCTCTCGCGCTTTCTTCAAGTCGCCTTCAGCCTCATCAATCAAGGTAACCAGAGCACCTTTTACTTGCTCATTTGGGAGTGTGGCGACCGCATTTCGAATATCTTGCAGCGTCTTCGTCTTCGTCGAATCATGTGCAGGGGCGACCAAATCAAATAAAGCCAAGGCGAAGGTGCGAGAAGGCACATAGGAAGGGATCTTGCCGGGCTTCGCCAAGTTTTTGATCAGAGGGTGGTTATACAACTGCTTGGCCGGCCCCGTCCCTTCCAAGTCATACAGCAGATTTCGCACTCCGTCCCAAAGATTGTTGGCCCGCATATTCAAGAGACCGGCTACCCATTCATTCAGAACGGAACACATCAATCCCAAGAGCAGATAGAGCAGCGACAAGCTGATCGCCATTTCAAGCGCCATGGAACCAAACATGAGGGCACCTCCTCATTCGACCGTCCGCAGCGGCGCGAGTATACCAAGCACCGTGGACACTGGCTACCTTGACAAAGCTTGAAACCGGGTGCTACCACCGTCGCATGGTAAAGACCGATCATCCTCCCCTGGCGCAAGATTCTCAGGCTCCGGCAAAAGTGGTCTCGACCTGGTCAGGACAAGCCCGCGAGGACGCCGTACAGCGCATGTTCACGGCCATCGCCAGCGTGTATGACCTAAACAACACCTTATTAAGCTTTGGTTTGCACTACCGATGGAAGAAAATCACGGCTTCCTTCATCGCCCCTGTCGAACAAGGCGTGGGGCTTGATGTCGGAGCCGGCACAGCGGATCTCGCCCTGCTCCTCCAGCCACGGATGGGAAGCCAGGGGCGCGTGATTGCATCCGATCTCAACTATGCGATGCTGGCTGAAGGTCTCAAGAAGGTAGACGGTAGAGGGCTGACAGACAAGGTCTCGTGCTTACAAGCAAGCGCGGAACACTTGGGATTCGCCGACAATACCTTCGATGCGGTTACAACCGGCTTCTGCATGCGGAATGTCGGGGATTTGCCGCAGGCTGTGCGAGAAATTCGCCGCGTGATGAAGTCCGGCGGCCGCTTCGTGTGCCTTGAGTTTTCACGTCCAGTGTTCGGCTGGTTGCGGGCTCTCTATGATTGGTACTCCTTTACGCTCTTGCCCTGGATCGGCACGAAGGTGGCTCGGGACACCACCGGTGTCTATGAATACCTTCCTGCATCGATCCGAACATTTCCCGATCAAGAACGGCTCTGCCAGATCCTCCGTGAGGCCGGCTTTAGCCAGGTGTCGTACAAGAACCTCAGCGGTGGAATTGTTGCCATCCATATCGCGACGAAATGAGTAGTGCGCAGTGGACTCGATTCTGTACATTTTTCTTCCCTGTAAGAAGGTCTATCCCATCGGGATCACCTACTTGGCGGACTTTATCCATCGGCGGAAGCCGGAAGTTCGTCAGCGTATTCTCGACCTGTCTCTGTTTCCCGTCGCACAACGCAGCCAAGCTATCCGTGACGCCGCCACGGAGTTCAAACCGGATCTGGTCTGCTTCTCCTGGCGCGACATTCAGATCTTTTCACCGCATGAGGGCGATTCCTCGCTGGAGCACGCGTTCAACTTCTACTTTGCCAGCAACCCATTCAAGCGAATCACCGCATCGATCGAAGGCGTCAAGCAGCTCTATCGCTACTACAGTCACATCTATACCATCCTGTCGTATCCCTGGCTGATCCGCAAAGAGTTTCCAAAGTCCCAGATCATGATCGGGGGCGGAGCTTTTACAGCTTTTGCCGATCAGCTGATCGAAAAGCTCCCGGAAGGGACGATCGGGATTCTCGGCGAGGGAGAGGACGCTATCCTTAAGGTCATCGAAGGCCGGTCGATTGAGGATGAACGATACATCGTCAAAGAGGGAAAACAGATCCGGAAGGGCCGGCAGGGCTCCCCTGCCCTCCTTGATGCACTGACGGTCGATTTACCTTATCTCACCTCGATCTTTCCCCAGTACGGCGAATACATCGGTGAGTCGATCGGGGTCCAGTCCAAACGAGGCTGTCCCTACGATTGCGCTTTCTGTCTCTACCCCTACATCGAGGGCAAGCGAGTCCGTTATCGACCGCCAGATATGGTCGTCAAGGATATCGCTCAGCATTACCATCAATGGGGAGCCCGGCGATTCTGGTTCACCGACGCCCAGTTCATCACGGGGAGGGAAGCCTATCCTCAGTGCACAGAAATCCTCGAACGGATCGTGGCTGAAAAACTCGAGATCGAGTGGTCCGGCTACATCAGAACCTCGTTGATTACTCCGGAGCTGGCCAAGCTGATGGTCCGATCAGGCGTAGGTGACCTGGAGGTGGCCATCACCTCCGGCTCACAAGAGGTGCTCAACAATCTGCACATGGGATTCAAGCTGGAACGCCTGTACGATGGGTGTCGATACCTAGCCGAGGCCGGCTTTAAGGGCAAAGTCATCCTGAATTACTCCCTCAACAGTCCCAAGGAAACAGAAGAAAGTCTCCTGCAGAGCGTTGAAGCCTACAAAATGGTGGCGTCGATCCTCGGGGAAGAGCGTGTGTTCCCCTTGATGTTCTTCCTGGGCATCCAACCAAATACCGATCTGGAACAGCGACTGCTGGAAGAGGGATACCTGTCCGCAGGGTATAATCCGTTGATGCTGACCCCGTCCAGCATCAGAAAGCTGCTCTACAACCCTGCCCCTCTCAACAAGATCATCGCCAAAGCCTGTCTCCGAGCCTGGGAGCGTAAACACGGTAGCCGCGATCCCCGTCGATGGACCGGATCGCTCTCTCAGTCGGTCAGCGAATCACCCACTTACGCCGATCAGAATCTCAGCAAGGGCATCGAGGGGAATTCGGGTCGCGACGCCCTCCTCTCGCTCGAAGAAATCCTCCGTTCCCGTCGACCGGTTCCCTCCCCTTCACAGACAGCTGAACCAAGGGCCAGCTCAGCCGGTTGATTTTTCGTCAGATACCAGTGTGGGTGGATCACACCGTTTGACTTGCTCTTGCCCATCTGCGGCGCCTTGCATTCCAGTTTCAGCCAGTGCTATCATCCATTTCTTGACAGCGTGGCGGAGTGCGTTAATCATTTGGATTTTCATACAATTACACGCGTTCGAGCTAATCCAGATCGCGCCTTAAGGAGGCGCCTCAATGTATAAGACCATCTATATACCGGTCGACAATTCCGACCACTCCAATTCAGCAGTGGATGTCGGCGTGCATCTGGCCAAAACGTTCGGCTCGAAGATTGTGGGAAGCCATGTCTATGCGGCCAAAATGCATGACAAACGCTTCAAACAAATGGAAGCCGGCTTGCCTGAAGAATATCACGATGAAAAGGAACTGGACCGCCAGCGCCAGATCCATGATTCACTGATCACACGCGGACTCCAAATCATCACTGATTCGTATCTCGACTACGTCGACAAGAAGTGTACCGAATCGAATCTGCCGATCGAGCGGCGATCGCTTGAGGGACGCAATTGGAAGGTGCTGGCCGAGGATATCAACACCAACGGGTATGACCTCGTCATCATGGGAGCGCTGGGAGTCGGGGCGGTCAAAGATAGTGTGATCGGGAGTAATACCGAGCGCGTCGTCCGCCGAGTCCGAAACTCCGACATGCTCATCATCAAGAACATTCAACCGATGAATGGCGGCAGAATCGTCGTGGCTGTCGACGGCAGCCCCTATTCGTTCGGCGGACTGATGACGGGCCTCGCTCTGGGCAAGGCCTTCAACATGCCGGTTGAAGCCATTTCAGCGTTTGACCCCTATTTCCACTATGCCGCCTTCCACAGTATTTCCGGAGTCTTGAACGAAGAAGCCGGCAAGGTGTTCCGTTTCAAGGAACAGGAAAAGCTCCACGAAGAAATTATCGATAGCGGCTTGGCCAAGATCTACCAGTCCCATCTGGACATTTCCCGTGAAATTGCCCAGGCCGAGCAAACCGATGTGAAAACGACGTTGCTCGACGGCAAGGCGTTCGAGAAGATCATTCAGTATGTCCGCAAAGATGTCCCAGCCCTGCTGATTGTCGGACGTATCGGGGTCCATAGCGACGATGATATGGACGTCGGTAGCAACACCGAAAACCTGCTTCGGAGCGCCCCTTGTAACGTGCTGGTCTCCAACCGCAAGTATGTTCCGCCGATCGATACCCAAGCTGAGTACACGATCGCCTGGACCGAGGAAGCGCTGCGGCGGATGGAAAAGATCCCAGTCTTCGCGCGAGGAGTCGCCAAGACGGCTATTCATCGCTATGCCATTGAAAAAGGCCATACAATCATCAGTAATACCGTTGTGGATGCGGCCGTCGGACACATCCTGCCTAAAGGCGCGATGGACGCGATGCGCGCGCTTGGAGGCAGCTTGGATGCGGCCGGCATCGACCGCGACAAAATGCAAGCCGACGCGGCTGTAACGAAGGATCTCATGGGCCCGACGTTGAGCGGGATTATGACCCAGATCGTCGAGGAGAAGCCCAAAGAGGTCGATGCTTCCACTCAGGCCTACTTGGACCGCATGGGTCAAACCTATTTCGTCTGTGACGGGTGCGGATACATCGGAAAGGGCGACATGCCGGTCAGATGTCCCGTCTGCAGCGCTGATGGGACGAGATTCAAACAAGTCGACAAGAAGATTTTCGAAGTGGCCGCGACGGCGGAAGGCGAACTCGAAACAGACGTTGCCTATGATGACGTGCCGATGCAATGGACCAAGGATGCCAAAGAAGCTATCCGGGCCGTGCCGGCCGGCTTCCAACGAAGGCGCGCGAAGGCCAGAATTGAAAAGAGCGCGCGGAAACTGGGTATGATAACGATCACGCTTGAATACGCAGCGCCGATGATCAAGGAAGCCGCTGCCGAGGACTATACCCCGATTTTCTCCAACAAAGGCACCGGCACAGCGCCGGCCGCGGAAGCCACGCTTGCAGCCACACATGGAAATGGCTCGAACGGCCACAGCGATCCGACATCAGAATATTCCTGGACAGAGGAAGCCCAGGCCCGATTGGATCGGGCTCCGGAAGGTTTCATGCGTGATTGCACCAAGGCGCTGATCCTGAAGCACGCCGAGAAGATCGGAGCGACTGTCATCACGATCGAGGTCGCGAATGAAGGGATCGAACAGGCCAAGGGATACATGGCGGACGCCATGAAGACCGGTAATCTCAAGGACATGATTGCCAATCTCACCGGTAAGACCAGTACCTCGTCCTGAGGACGTGGTGCTGAGTGAACCCAGACAGATAACGTAGAACTCAACGTTCGGCACTCAGCACTAGACGTCATGGGCAAATCTCTTCCCATCTTCAACGGTCCTTCGTCTCAAGGCGCTCCGAGCTCATTGCAGCAGCAAATTGCTCGGTTTTTCACCCCCACTCCAAAGGGAGAAGGACCATTTGACGGTCGGACGGTTGATGACTTCAAGCCTTACCTTGTCGCACTGAACTTGACCAAGCGGTGCAACCTCAAATGCGATCACTGCTATCTCGATGCGACGACGAAAGCTGCCGGTGGAGAAGACGAGCTGAGCACCGAAGAATGTTACCGGCTGATCGAGCAGATCGCAGAAGTGAACAAAGGGTGTCTCCTCGTCATTACGGGCGGCGAACCGTTGGTCCGACCGGATATCCTCGACATCGCTCGTTTCGCCGTTAAGCTCGGTTTCATGGTGGTCTTTGGCACCAACGGCATGCTGATCGATGACCGTCTGGCCAAGATCCTCGTGGAGATTGGCGTGATGGGCGTTGGCATCAGTATTGATTCATTACAGGCGGCCAAACACGACGCATTCAGAGGCGTGCCGGGGGCGTGGGAAGCCGCGGTGGCGGGTATTGAGGCCAGCAAGCGGAATGGTCTTCAATTTCAAGTGCATTTCAGCGCCCAGCCGATGAATTACAAGGAACTGCCCGATGTTATCGATTGGGCGCATCAGCTCGGAGCCCGCGTATTGAACGTCTTTTTCATGGTCTGTACTGGACGCGGCGAAGAACTGACGGATATCACACCCGCTCAGTATGAAGAAGTGCTCGGGTATCTCGTTGAGTGCCAAGATAATTACAAGGGTATGCTCGTGCGTGCCCGCTGTGCTCCCCACTTCAAACGGTTAGCTTATGAGAAGGACCCCAACTCCCCAATTACCAAGGCAACCGGGTACATGGGGGGAGGGTGCCTGGCTGGAACGAATTATGCCAGAGTGACGCCCAACGGTGAATTGACACCCTGTCCCTATATGCCGCTGTCCGCCGGAAATTTGCGTCAACACAGTTTCGTCGACCTCTGGGAGCGATCGGACGTCTTCAACTCGTTCCGATACCCTCAGCTCAAAGGGAAATGCGGCGACTGCGAATACAGTGACATCTGCGGAGGCTGTCGTGCCCGCCCCTATGTCGACCATGGTGACTGGCTGGATGAAGACCAGTGGTGTTTGTACACGCCGAAAGGTGGAGTGAAAATCAAGGTAGCATTCAATGTTTCCGAGGAGTCTGAGATTACCTGGGATGACGCGTCAGCGCTCAGGTTGAGCCGTATCCCCTACTTTCTACGCGCCATGGTCAAAAAGGGTGTGGAGAAGCACGCTCGGGAACACAACATCTCGCTCATCACCGTCGAATTGATGGAGGAACTGCGCAAGAAACGGTTCGGCAACGACGCACCGGTCTTTAAGTTCTAGCCGTGGAGTTCGTGCACGTCACCCTTCGCGAATAACGCTCACCTATGGACACCGTTCAGAGCATCGCCACCGATCTCAATATCCTGATCCCTATCGTGAACCACTGGTTTCACCTGCTCTCGGCAATCATCTGGATCGGCGGCCTGGCATTTCTCGTCATGGCGGTCACACCGGGATTGCAGAAGGCGGTCTCGAAGGATCAGATCAAACCCATTACAGACGTGTTTTATCAGCACTACAAAAAGGTCGCCGGTGGTCTCTTGGTCGTCCTGCTATTCACCGGGGGCGTGAATCTCCACTACGTCAATCAAGTCCTGATCTCACAAACGGGCTCCGGCGTCCAACACCACTCCAAGTATCTGATCATCTTCATGATCAAACTTCTTCTCGTATTGGGCCTCCTCACGCTGTTCCTCTACACGGTCATTTTCAAGTCAGACGACGAGACCGATGAGGGGGAACCATATGAGGTAATTCCCTTCCAGCGCGCGGCCCTTTGGATGGGGTTCTTCATCATTCTGTGCGCCGCCGCCATGAAACATCTCCACATGTAACAGCTGCGGCTCCAGCCTTTTTCGAAATGTCATCCGTGAAAAACAGATTTCTACTCTTGTATCAGCGTAGGCCTCGATTGATTACGAATAGATAACCATTTAGGTGCTGGCTGAAAACCAAGTTCCGTTAGAAATGGTGTCCGAGAATCCGCCAAAGAAGGCAGGCGGATTGATGGGACTCTGCGAAGACAGATTTATCTAGATCGGTTCAGGCCTAATGCCCGCTTGAAGACCGATTTGAAGCCGAAGTAGCCGAAGGAATCTTTGAGGTTGGAATAGAGCCGCTTCACGGTGCCCATTTCCGGATTGGTGACGTACTCCATCGTCAAGGCGATCCGCTCTTCCCCTTCTCCAAGTGGCGTGACCGCATGCCAGAGCTTGTCACCGTTGAAAATGACTAGATCACCAGGCTCCGTGACCAGTTCAAGATGGCGCGGCTGCTGAGTGGGGTGATCTTTAAAGAGCTCACACACGAGCTTGCACTGGGTCGACCGATCGACAAGCCCCATCAGGATCGTATAGCGCGCGCCTTTATAATAGGACGTATCGTAATGGTATCCGATGTGATCACCCGGCTCAGTGTAGTAGTAGAGGGCGCAGGAATGGGGATCGTTGTCCGGGCAGAACATGAGCTTCGTGCCGACGAGCCGATCCAAAAACCCTCTGAACGATTCGGCACGATAGAGATCAAGAAAGCGTGGAGCCTTTTCCTGCACCGTGTAATAGCTGACGCTTCCGCCTTTCTTATGACCGGGAATGTAATTGCGATTGAGCTCCGCCTTAACCCCCTGGGCCTGGGGAACGAGCACTTCTTCGACAAAGGCACGGGGCAAGAATTGCTTGATGAGTAAAAACTCGTTTTGCTCCCAATACTCCTGGCGGAGGCGGTCGAAATCCAATCCTGTCACCGCTCGGTCAACAGCTTCCGTTACCATGTTCGCCTGAACTATCATGACTCAGCGTACCCTCTACCTCTGCCCGTCAGCCCGCACCCCCCACTCGCACACGCTTCGCTGCCTTTTCAACTACCTGCGGATCGATTTCCCATGAATGAGCCCTGCCTACGGCCCGTTCAACACCGGAGCCCTCACGACTTCGGTATCCGGCGGTGCTTTAAAGTCGAACACCTCATTACCTAATCCCAGGTTGGGTTGCAAGTTCGAAAATTCAAAGACGGCGACATTGCCGCTGACTTCATGAAGGGACACCGTACGGATAAAATGGGTTTTGGGAAAGACCTCGACGACGATCTTCTGAAGATTTTGGGCGGAGTCATGTTCCTTGGCTTTGGGAATCAACGTAATGAGCGGGAGACCACCGACTCCGCGTTCCTTTCCGGCGGTGGGTTCAATCTCAAACGATTCATCCAATTTGGCCGCTCCCTGCAACAATTCCAATGGTGCCTTGGACGCAGCCATTTGCGTCAGTTTCCCGATCAAGACCTGCTTATGTTCGGGGACGTACACCTTCACATCGTCCTGATTCACATAGATCTGCTCGGTTGCCGGATCAAGATAGTCCCATCTCAAGCGACCCGGTTTTTTGATGTACACCTTACCGGCCGACGTCACGGGCCGTTCAAACCCCTCGATCTTCGTTTTCTGAGAAAAGTCGGCCTGCAGATCTTTTGTTTTTTCGTACCGCGTTTGCAATTGCTTGACGACTCCACGGACCTCCTGCAACGCCTTCTCATCGACTGGTCCGTCTGCCGCCCAGACCGGCAAGCCCACCAAGAGGCTCAACAGTGCTCCCAACCATCGGTCTGTCATGCTTCCGCCGCACCCACCGGTCCGCGCCGTCCAAGGACTTCCCGTCGTCCGTCACGTCCCGCCGCTCCCACTATGCCTTCCGATTCCATTTGTTCGATCATACGCGCTGCTCGGGGGTAGCCGACCCGCAGTCGGCGCTGAATCAGCGAGGCCGACGCTTGTCCAGTTGACAGGACCAGATCTTTGGCTTGTTCATACACCTCGTCTTTGGCCTCCTCCGCCTCCGCTTCTTCCGACTTCAACGATTGCAGTTCCTGATTGTAGATTGGGAGCGCTTGCTTCTTTACAAACTCAACCACCGAACGGACATCGTCGTCCGACACAAAGGATCCATGCAGACGGGCGAGACGGCCGGTGCCGGAAGCCAGATACAGCATATCCCCGCGGCCCAGGAGAGCCTCCGCGCCGTTCGCATCCAGAATGGTTCGCGAGTCGGTCTTCGAGGACACTTGAAACGCGATGCGTGCGGGGAAATTCGCCTTAATCAAGCCGGTGAGCACGTCAACGGACGGGCGCTGGGTGGCCAGGATCAGATGAATCCCGGACGCTCTGGCCATCTGCGCGAGCCGGGCGATCTTATCTTCGACATCCTTCGGAGCGACCATCATCAGATCCGCCAATTCGTCAATCATGACGACGATAAACGGCAAGGGTTCCGGCGGCGTCGGTTTCGGCTGCATGCAGCCTTGCTCCCCCTCGGCAATCGAAGTTTCACCGGCAGAGAGGCGCTCCTCTTCGGAGAGGAACTGCATCGGAAGCTCCGGCTGCTCGACGCCTGGCGCATTATGTTCAGCAAAGGTTTCATGCAACCCGGCGACCTTTCGATTGTACGCGTCGATGTTCCGCACACCGGCCTCTGCCAACAGCTTGTACCGCCGTTCCATTTCGGCGACGACCCACCCCAGCCCTCTCGCGGCTGATTTAGGCTCTGTAATCACCGGTCGCAAGAGATGGGGAATGCCCTCATACGATTGGAACTCGAGCATCTTTGGATCAATGAGCAAGAGTTTCACTTCACTCGGCTTGGCGGAAAAGAGGATACTAAGCAACATCGTATTCAAACTGACGCTTTTCCCGGCACCGGTCGCACCGGCCACCAAAAGATGCGGCATTGTCTTCAGATCAGCCGTGATCGGACCACCGAAAATATCTTTACCCAACGCGAGGGTGAGTCTGGATCGTGCTCGACGAAAGGCATCACTCATGATGACTTCTTTCAGGGACACCGTCTCTCGGGACCGATTTGGGACTTCGATCCCAACCACTGACTTACCCGGCAACGGCGCGACGATTCGTAAACTTGTCGCCTTGAGCGCCAACGCAAGATCATCGGCCAAGTTCACAATGCGGGCCACTTTCGTCCCCGGCGCCGGCTCGAATTCATACATCGTGACGACGGGGCCGGGCCTCACTTCCGTTACGGTACCCTCGATACCGAAGCTCATCAAGGCTCGTGATAAGACCTCGGATTGCGCTTTTAGCTCCTCATCCGACATACGATCCAGTGGTCCGGAAGGATCGCTTAACAGAATCTCGGGATCCGGGAGTTGATATTCCCCGGACTCCGTCTGCGGAACAATCGCCTCCGGCTCAACCGCTTCCAATTCGACTGCCAGGGTTGGGACAGGGAACGGCTGAATGATTGGAGTGGAAGAAGCTGAAGTTGGTCTTGCTTCTTCAAGCCTCTCGCTAAGAGACTCCTCCTGTGTGGGAGGGATCGCCTTGAAGGCTTTAGTCCGCTGCCTGCGATTGTTGACCTCCTTCTGAATCTCCACCGATCGCTCGGGCATCATGGCGGACACCCCTTCACGGAGGGTACCCCAACGTTCCGGCATGCGACGCACAACTTCAGCCAATGACAGGGGCGTTGTCAGCAAGAGCGACACAAGGAATCCCGCAATGATGAGAATATGGGCTCCGGTTCCGGCAAATATGGCACGGAGTCCTTCGGCGATCGTCTGGCCAACGACACCACCGCCCATCCCACGGGAAATCATCCCGCTGGTCAGCGTCGGGACCCCCGTCGTTTCAAGATGCAGAAAGGCACTCAGAAAAAACACGGCAGCCAAGGAACTTACGGCCGTTCGGAGCCTGATACTCACCAGCGCCTGAGAGAAGCAGCGAAACCCCAACCGGCCGAGAAGCAAAGGGAAGAGATAGGCTGCTCCACCGATGCCAAAAAAGAACGCGCCGGCCAATATGGCGCCAAAGGAACCAATGAGGTTCTGAGGCGGGTTCGCAGCCGGAGCTCCGCTTGCCACAATCTTCGCCTCCCCGGGCACAAACGACAAGAGACTCAACAGCATGAGCAAGCCCAGCGCGATGAGGATCACGCCGATCACTTCCCGCTGAATGTGAGAAGGGGGAGAAGGGGCACGGCGGGCTTCGCCCCGCTTAGCCGAGGTGGTGGCACCCATGGGCCGGATGCTAACACAGGGGGAGGGTCATTTCAAACGAACACGCATCCGCATCACCGCCCCTGGTTGGCCGTAGGACCTGAACGGATAACGAATCTGAGCATCACAACGGGACGGGAGGTGACGTATGACGGATGATCTTGCCTTCCACGAGATAGACAACCAGCTCAGCGATGTTGGTGGCATGATCGGCCACCCGCTCAAGATACTTTGCGATGAAGCTCAACCGGATGGCACGGGTAATTGTGGGGGGATCCTCGATCATAAAGGAGAGTAACTCACGAAATAACTGTTCCATCAGGTCATCGACGAAATCGTCATCCGTGAGCACTTTCCGGGCGAGATTCGCATCTTCTTTGATGAACGCGTCGATGCTCTCCTTCACCATCATTCGCGCAAGACTCCCCATCCTCGGAATATCGATGTAGGGCTTCAGCTGCGGCTCTTCGTTCAATTCGATCGCTCGCTCAGAAACGTTCTCAGCGAGATCACTGATTCGTTCGAGCTCGGTGGAGATTTTCATGGCCGTGGTGACCAACCGTAGATCGCGCGCGGCTGGCTGATGAAGGGCCAACAACTCGATGCACGCTTCGTCGATCTCCACATCCATCGCATTCACTTTGTGGTCGCGCTCGATCACCCGACACGCCAGGGCCGAGTCGCGCGTGACCAGCGCGGTCAGCGCTTTGTCGATCTGATCTTCCGCCAGGCCGGCCATCCGTGCCAGCTTCGTCTTTAATTCGGCAAGTTCTTCGTCGAAATGCCGCTGAACCATAGGGTCACCCGAATCGTCCGGTGATGTAGTCTTCCGTCTGCTTCTTCGAAGGGTTCGTGAACAACTGTTTCGTGAGACCGAACTCGACCAATTGCCCGAGGTACATGAACGCCGTACAGTCCGACACTCGTGCCGCTTGCTGCATGTTGTGCGTCACGATGACGACGGTCAACTCCTTTTTCAGTGAAAACAGCAATTCTTCAATGATCCCGGTGGCAATCGGGTCGAGCGCAGAACAGGGCTCATCCATCAGGAGGATGTCCGGCTTAACAGCGAGGGCTCGTGCAATGCAGAGCCGTTGTTGCTGCCCACCGGACAAACCGAGTGCACTCTTGTGAAGTCGATCCTTTACCTCCTCCCACAGGCCGGCTCCTCGAAGACTTCGTTCAACGATTTCTTCCAACACCGCCCGGTTCTTCAGGCCTTGTAGTCGTGGGCCATAGGCGACATTTTCATAGATAGACTTGGGAAAGGGATTGGATTTTTGAAACACCATTCCCACACGTTTTCGAAGGTCTGTGATATCGATCACGGGATTAAAGATGTCAACGTCGTCAATGAGGATATTCCCCTCGTGCCGCGCGCCCTCGATAAGGTCATTCAAGCGGTTCATGCAGCGGAGCAACGTGGACTTTCCGCAGCCCGAGGGCCCAATGAACGCGGTCACGTGATTCTCGGGAATATCCATGTCGATCTTGAACAGTGACTGGACCGGGCCATAGAAAAAGTTGAAGTTCTGCACCCGAAGCTTGGACTTCCCTTGAGCACCGGGCTGATGTGCTACCTTGGAATCACGAGGGTCCATGCTCTGCCTCTCCGGCGTGAAAGAAGGGGGGATGAGGGTGGGGACACTGGACGTCACTTTATACTGCTGATCCAGCATATTTCCTCCTCAGTCTATTTCGTAAGACGATGCCTGTCAGATTAAGCGTCACGACCACAAGAATCAACACCAATGTGGTCACATAGACCATGGGTTTGGCAGCTTCAACGTTCGGTGATTGGAACCCCACATCATAGATATGAAAACCCAAGTGCATGAACTTTCGGTCCAAGTGAAGAAACGGCCAGGTCCCGTCGATCGGCATCGCAGGAGCCAGTTTCACCACACCGGTCAACATCAATGGCGCGACCTCCCCGGCCGCACGAGCCATAGCAAGGATCAGCCCGGTCAGAATCCCAGGGAGCGCCGTGGGGATCACGACTTTCCACATCGTTTCCCATTTTGTTGCGCCCAAACCGATCGATCCTTCACGGTATTCTCGCGGCACGGCAGCAAGCCCCTCTTCGGTTGCGACAATCACGACTGGAACGGTCAACAGCGCGAGCGTTAACGAGGCCCAGAGGATACCACCCGTGCCGAACGTGGGAGTCGGCAGACGATCGGAAAACCACAGCGCATCCAAAGTACCGCCTACGCCATACACAAAAAATCCCAGGCCGAATACACCGAAGACGATCGAGGGGACGCCTGCGAGATTGTTGACGGCAATGCGGACAATCCTCACGATGACTCCCTGACGGGCATACTCCCTGAGATACAGGGCGCCGATAACGCCAACAGGGGTCACCACAAAACTCATGATGATGACCATCATGACCGTGCCAAAAATAGCAGGGAAAATCCCCCCCTCCGTGTTGGCTTCTCGTGGTTCCGTGGTCAGGACGGTCCACACATTGCCGGCATAGACCCAAATCTTGTCCAAGGTCGAAAGATCGTTGGGTTGGAGCACCCGCATGACTTGGCCGAGGGTGAGAGACTTTTCTTTGCCATTCGAGTCAATGACAAGCAACGTATACAGACTCTCGCCCTCGCTTGCGTCGGCATGCCGAAGAAGCGACGGCAAGGCCTGCCACACGACATTCGCACCTTCGGCCACAACCTGGTCTTCTTTGGAGAGGGCCCGCAGGCGTCCATAGAAGTTGCCCCACTCGCGTCGCTCCACCATGACAAGATCGACCGGTTTCGTCCGTTCAATGATTTGATCGGTGTTGATCCATCGATAGTCCAACCCGTAGAGATCGCGATTCCCGATCTTCATCCTGATTCGTGGAATACCTTTCGGACCAACTTCCTCTCCGGCCAACTGGCCGATCACATGCTTACCATCCTTCAGCGTCAATTCGATCAGGTCAGCCGGCCAGAAATATCCAAATCCATTGATGAGGATGAGAACCAGAAGCCCGCCGACCATGAGGAGCGACAGGGAAAGACCAGCTCCGCAACTCCATATGAAGAGCTCGCCGCTAGCCACAAAATGCTTGTACCACTGTTTCATCGAATCACTCGTGTACCGGCTTGATCGTACCCTTCATGGACGACGTACCGCTATCTGCCGATCTTGACTGGCTCTCCCGTCGAGATCTGCTCGCACTAGAATTGACTATATTTTGCCCTAAGCCGCTGTCGAATCATTTCGGCTAGCGTGTTGAGGACAAAGGTAGCCGCAAACAGGAGCAACCCCGCCAAGAAGAGCGTGCGATACAAGGTCCCACCGTACGGGGCTTCAGGAATCTCCACCGCAATATTCGCGGAGAGCGTTCGAAACCCATTGAATAAACTCCAGTCCATAATGGGTGTATTCCCGGTCGCCATCAGGACGATCATCGTCTCTCCGACAGCGCGGCCTAGCCCGATCATGAGGGCGGAGAAGATACCCGGGCTAGCCGAGATCAGGACCAGATGCGCAAGCGTTTGCCACCGTGTCGCACCAAGCGCCAAGGAACCAGCGATGAGATTCTTTGGAACATTTGACAGGGACTCTTCCGAGATACTGTAGATAATCGGAATGATGGCAAATCCCATGGCCATGCCGACGACGATGGCATTTCGCTGGTCATAATTCAGACCGAGGTGCGCCTCCAGCCATGGCTTATAGTGGCCGTCGAACAAGAGTGATTCCCACCACGTGTTGGTCGCAAGACACCACCAGACAACGGCGATAATGACCGGCATCATCAACAATGCCTCGACACCCGGACGGACACGATGGCGAAAGGAGGCGGGCAACATCTGATAGAGCCCGGCGGAGACAAGGATGGCCAGTGGAAGCACAAAAACCATGGCCGTCATCGCGGGAAAGTTTCGCTCCAGAACCGGGGCAAACCAAAGTCCGGCAAGAAATCCAAGGACCACGGTGGGAAGCGCCGCCATGATTTCAATCGTGGGCTTGATCTTCGCGCGGAGATTCGGATGCATGAACATCGCCGTGTAGATCGCGGCCAGCACCGCCACTGGAACCGCTAGCAAAATAGCGTAGAACGTGCCCTTTATGGTGCCGAAGATAAGGGGCGTCAAGCTGAACTTGGGCTCAAAGTCGTCCGATCCGCTCGAGGACTGCCACACAAGCGACGGCCGATCATACCCTTCATACCAGACCGGAGATAACAAGGTTCCCCATGTGATTTCTGGATGGAGATTACGAATCTGGTAATGAACCAGCCGATCATTTTCGGACAGGCTGACCAGTCCATCCGCTTTCGGAGAGAAATAGGTATTGTGGAGTAGGCCCTGTTGCGGAGTGAGCGTAAGCAACGTTTGTTCAGACGTCGAGTGATGCAGCCGGATTTCCCCTCCGGCATCGGTGGTAATAAATCCCTTGTCCCGCTGGGAAATCGTGATATCGGTGACCGCGCTCGAATGAGCGGCGAACCGATGGATGGCCTTCATATGGGTCGTATTCGTTCCAGGGTGTTCCCGCACAGGTGTCCACACGGCAATCTGTCCTGATGCGCTGCCGGCAACAAGGCTCCGATCTCCCATCAAGTAGGCAAGGGCGGTCACGGCCTCACCTTTGTCAGAGACCTGAGTCGTCTCGATCAGAATCGGATGAACAGGTTCCTGAATATCGAGTTGATATAATTTGCCTTCTTCGGTTCCGACCGAAAGAATTTCCGCATGACTTCCGAGGGTGAAGGCCGTGATTCGACCCGGGATATTGGAGGTAAGATCGGCCCGCGTAATCGAAGAATCACTGGTTCCATCTGGGCGCGATGTGGTCCGGTTCGTGGTCAACCAGAGCTGTTGGTTTTCCAAGAGCGCGACGATGCGAACATCGGATTCCGTGCGCTGATAGGCCAATTTTGTGATCGCGTGTGGAGTTGGTGCGGCAAGGAACGGGGCCATGACGGTGACGACCGAGGAGGTTGAACGGTCGTTGCCTATAAATTCCTGAACGAACTCGATCTCCACCGGAATGACGCGTCCATCCCCAGTGCCCATGGCCAAATTGTGCCCTTTCCCGAAGGCACGCGCTAACGCCGTGACAGACCCATCCGGCAACAAGACACGCGAAGGGGTTTTGGATGAAGTGTGCGCTGTCCCTCCCATGAAGACAAAGTCGAGGGAATCACCGCGTAGCACATAGGCGATTTCTTGCTGTTCGTCGATTCCAACGATGGCAGCGGAAAACGCATGGCCGAGCGAGGTGAGTGCGATGGGCTCAGTCGATGTTGCGCGGGTTGGTTGAAAGAGCGGAACGACTTCCTTCACCAGAAACGCACACATCCCGAGAATGCACAGGATAATGCCGATCCCGCCGGTCTTGATGATGAAGCCCGTGAACCGATCCGTGATTGTCCTGATTTGACGGCGACTGACCACTCCACCGACGAGGGCCGGGGTCGGAAACGACCCCCGGCCTGATGACGGTTCTCCTTGAACAGCCGGTATTGGAGTGAATGGCGGTACTTTCATATCCTAACTGGGACTCTTCTCCCCGATACACCCGCATTGCCATCCGTCTTGCACCTCTCACAGGAGAGTGAGCGATCATGTGCCCTTCACGATGAATCTATCCCCGACAGCTTGGCATAAGCTCTATTCGACTTTCGGCAATTCCTTTTCAATAACGGTCTGAGGCAGTGGAAAGAAGCCATCCTTGATCACGATGGCTTGTCCTTCTTTACTGTAAATAAACTTGATGAATTCCTTCACGAGTGGATCAAGTGGTTTGTTCGGCGCTTTGTTCACATAAATCAGCAGATGCCGCCAGAGCGGGTACGACCCGTTCATAGCATTCTCTTGTGTGGGGGCGACAAACGGCCCTCCATCCTTTTCTGCCAATGCAAGAACCCGTACGCCGGACGTCAAATAGCCGATACCGCTGTAACCGATGCCTGCAGGATCCTCCGTGATACCCTGCACCACGGAAGCAGACCCTGGTTGCTCCTTGACCTCATCCTTATAGTCGCCGTTTTTCAGCGCATACTCCTTGAAAAACCCGTACGTGCCGGATGCGGAGTTGCGGCCATAGATGCTGATCGGAGATGCCGCCACTTCGCCTGTCACACCCAGCTGAGCCCAGCGTTCCAGGTTTTCCTGAGCACCACGTCGACGTGTCTTGGAAAAAATTCCGTCGACTTGCGCCATCGTAAGTCCCTGAGCTGAGTTGTCCTTATTGACATAGACGGCGAGCGCATCAATGGCGACGGGGAACGCGGTGGGCTTATACCTGAACTTTTTTTCGAAGGCATCGACCTCGGTATTTTTCATCGTTCGGGACATCGGCCCCAGTTGAGCAGTTCCTTCGATCAGGGCTGGAGGCGCGGTGCTTGACCCCTTGCCCTCGATTTGAATTTTGACCTGTGGATATTGCTTGCGAAAACCTTCGGCCCAAAGGGTCATCAGGTTATTGAGTGTGTCCGAACCGATACTGTTGACATTCCCAGAGACCCCGCTGACTTTGACATAGCCTTTTAAAGCTGGGTCCAGCACGATAGCATCATCGCCATAGACCCATGGGACAGCCGAAGCAAGAGCCCCAAGGAAGACAAAGCACGATAGACTAGACTTGGCAGCTGATATGTTCATGGATAGTCCTTTCATAGTCACTCACACAATAGTCCTGTTCTGTTATCAGCACGTTACTGGAGTGTTACGAGAGTGTTACGCCGAGCTTGGTTCAGGTCTTCGTACATTTAGTTCACGGACGGGCCGCTTTCCACCCATGGCTGAACCAGTAACACGCTAAAAGTTCCACTGGAGCTGTGTACGGACAATATCTCCCTCACGAATCAGATAGGGCGCAGTTTGTGTATCCGTGCGCCTTGTTCGGGCGTACGCAATCGTGAACTCTAAGGCCCTGGAAAGTTGGTATTCCACGCCAACTTCCCATTCCCGGACGACATTGAATGGTGCATTGGTCCGATGCTTCTTCCCCCCGTCGTATTCTTGAAAACGCACATACGGTATGATGGTCATCCACTTATAGTCCCACTTATACATGGCCTGGACGTAGCCACCCTGGATGTTGCCGTCTACAATGGCTGTTCGCGTGGCATTCAACTGAGGACCATGACCCCAATTCCATTCGGCTTGAAACCCGAATGGTTGAGGGTAGAGAATAAAATGCACACCGACTCGTTCATCGAGGTAATTGCCCTTATTTTCAACTTGGGGGATACCCCCGGGGAGGTTAGTCCCTGAAAGAGTCCCAATGCTCGCAGTTCCGACATTGAACGATCCACGGTATGCATCGACTCCAAACTCCACAATCTGCCCATACGGCAATTCAAGGGGATAGGTAGAATGCAGGACGATATGTTTATTGTCATTTCGTTCAGAAATATTGATGGTCTGCCCGTTATAGACTCCAACGCCCAAGACGCCGTAATCTCCAGATCCCTTAAGACCCGAGTCGACCAGTCTACGGAATAATTTTCTGGTTTCAGCCGGCGTGTAATAGAGGAACAATCCAAGGTCGCGTTCGCCATTCACCGCACTATTGATTCCGTCGCTTCGATCGAAGGCGATTCGCTGTTGACTGGACTGTTGAGTTTCCCACCCAAACGGGACCTTTGATAACCCAGCTCGAATACGTAAGTCCTTTTCCCCAAAGAATAAGAAAGGCACGGGTAGAAAGACATCGGCATAGGCATCACGAAGTTGGACAAAGTTATTATTCGCATCAGTATTCGTCGTGCCCGGAATAACGGTTGCAAATTCGGGTTGCAAATAAAAGGACAGCCAATCCGTGATATCGCCTGAAAAGATCAGGCGGGCACGGCGGAAATTGAAGCCCGTATTATCCCTTATCGTGTTATCGTACTCGCTCCGTAGGTTTTTCTCTCCGGGCAGGTACGTATAGCGAAACTGCAAATAGCCTCGCACACTGATCTTGTCGAACCATCTCTTAATCGTTGCTCGGTCTTGAATAATCGCTTCCTTTTTTTCCTCATCGGCTTTCAGCTTGAGCCATTCTTCTTTCGTGATCTGCCCTTTCTCGTAAAGGAGATCCTCAACAGCGGCTTGTGCCACATTGGCATGAAAGATCCCAACAAGACCAATTACACACATCGTAACTGCGAACCACCATCTCTTCATTAAACTTCCTCCTCTCATTAGTGTGCTCATATTCGCACTGTGCGCACTTGCGCAGAGAGCGAAATCGAACGATGGCGAGATATAGAGAGCACCGATTAAGATGGCGCTACGGAATTGTTAATGATTTGTTAAATCAGGTTCGATTGGGTCGACTGGCTCACGGGGGGCAAGCTGTTTGGAATCAGCGGAACCATCCTGACAAATAGAGAAGAGTAGGTGCGTGAAGTAATGATCCTATAGATAGAAAAGCCAAAAACGAACTATTGATTGGGATCGGTTTTGAGGGGGGGGCTTTGAGGTGTCGGCTGGGCGGGGTCGCGATGTAACTGTTTTAACTGCTCTTGTAACTGTTCCATACGCGTGTCTTGCTTATCCAGTCGGTCCCGGAGCTCTTGATTGGTACTGGAAAGTTCTTGAATTTGATGCTGGAGGTCTTCCGATGGAGTACGACCGTGACCACGTTCTGTTGCTGTTGCTGCCGGTGCAAGGACTGGCAAAACTGCGCGCTCCTGATTTGGAGGTGAGCCTGGGACTTTCTCTTTCTGTACTAAGACTTCCTTGATATTCAATGAAAGGTGGACCGTCTCAAATGGCAACCATCGTGGCTGTTCGGGATCTGGCACAATTGCGACCTGAGCTGGAGCGATCACCGAAAGTTTCATGCCCTTGGTATCTCGGATATCTCGCATCTCTCCCCCACCTGAATCTGTCCGAATAATCGAAGAATGGTCTGTCACGATGACATGGAGATAGCGTCCGCGGAAAAACAGAAAGCCACTCGTTCTCTCTTCGCTATAGGTTACATCCGGCTTTGGCAGTGAAAATGACACCCGCTCATCAGGTTTCGCCTCTCGGAAGGCCGACACAAGATGTCCTGAGATCGTCGATAACTCCTTGGGGGTGAAGAGAGGCACAGGTTGCGGTCGTGTCACGAGGCCGACGAGAGTGCCACTATAACCGCTGACCTGGATGAACTGGAGCAGCAATTCCACATCTTTCGGAGTGAGATCCGTCGGATGGTGATTGAACACCGGTTGAGAAGAGCGGGCGATCGTAGGATCGGTATCCAACCCAATGCGAATACCCTCTCGGTCATACACCGATCGTCCTTGGCTCAAGATGCTACAACCAAAGAGGTTGACAAACACGCAAAGGAGCATCCCCGCAAACAATATCGATGCGGCGCCATGCTTAACGGCGGTTGGGCTTGCCATCTTGTCGACCTTTTGAACCGACTTCATGCCGCCTCTCCGGTGCCGCGCTTATGGGGTTGATGCTTTTCCACAGACTGTTTCTTGCTTCAGCGTGACGTATCCTGCTTCGTAGAACGGAAAGTCTGAGATCTCTCGCCCCTGTGTATTCCAGAAATGAAGACATTGGGCAGCAACGATTGGGAAGCTCCGGGAAACATCCTTAACAGTCACGACTTTCCACGGACGAGTCATCCCCACAGCGATCACCCGATTACCCGGTTGGAGATCCGACATTTCGATGGTTCCCTGATAGACGATGACAAATTCCCCATTGTTTTCCCCGTTATCCTTTGGACCGTACGCCGGGTGATCGACAATGGGCAACTGAGAGACAACAATGATCACCGTGTCATCGGAAGACTGAGCGCGCACAATCCGCCCGCCGAGTTGAACTTTTTTAGATTCTGATCCATTGTGCCACCGGGAAAAATCAAAATTGAAATCAACGCCTTCCGTTGTCTTGGACGGAAACACATGATGGGAAGGCGCGCACGCGCTCACCATAGCCAAGGATAGAAGCAGAAGCCCACTAACAATTTTCACATTTACCTCCTCACGCCGTTCCATCATGCATCGACACTACATATATCGCAACTGCCACTGTAGGAAAAATGCGTTTTGTGCAAATGGGTCCGTAGCGGCATTGAGTGCCAGACCCGGCCCCAATCCTGAATGGTGTCGGAACTCATAGTTAAACTGGATTTTAGACTGCATTTTTGGCGGGAAATTTTCAAAATAATACGTAAGGCCGACGATTTGCCTGGTATAGAGATCGTTCGACAGTCTGGTATTAGGATCGAACTGTTCATACATAAAGACCGGCTCAAAGTTTTCGAGAGGCCCTTCCGTGAAGAGATACTTTGCCAGCACGTACCATGTACGTCGATTTGCCCCCGGCGCGCCGGATCCACCGCAGGTGTCAAGACAATCTCCGTGGGCAGCCGTACCTACCGTGGTGGCATTCGAGCCGTCATGCCCTTGCCAATATTCGCCATAGACCATGAAACCAGGCAAAAACTTCGGGTTGTAACGAAAATCCACCCCATAGCGGTCAAAGTGGCCTTTGCCACGACCATTAATGAACGTTCCGGCATTGTTTGACGTCCCCTGAATCATATTGAAACTAACAAACGAGACATCGTCGCCAAAAAGCCGGAGGCGGGTGTACACGGCCTTCGGTTGATTGGCCCCGCCGATTCCCGATGTGTTGCTGACAATTCCATTGGCTTGAAAGTTATTGTTGTTCATGACACCGACCACGTATTCGAGACGATTCAGGACCTTGCCTCGAGCATCGACGAAGTAATCGCGTTCTTGAAGGAACTCGATCGTCCCGCCCGTACCATTCCTATTTTGACCTGGTCCACCACCGCCTCCCACTCCATTCAAATAGGGAGAACTGATGATATCGCGCAGACCGCCTGACGTTTCGGTAAAGATACCGAAGGGCATACGGAAAACTCCCATCCTGAACATATTGAGATTGGGGGCCAACGCTTGAATCGGCCGAACATCGATATAGGCTTCTCGAAAGAAGGTCGCGACGGTCGGACTGGATGAACCAGATAAAGGAGTATTGTTCGTAAGATTGGTACTTTGAAACTCCATCAGTATGTGCCAGCGGGGAAGATAGTCACTGAGCTTTCCCCATAAGAGCAACTCTGCTCGGCGAATGGACAGACTATCCTGACTTCGTCCTTCCGGCACATTGGCGTTGACGTGCCCATACAGAAATTGCAGCGCGTTCAAACCAATATTGACCTTATCTCGCAGAATCGGAAGAAGTTCGGTTTTGCTCTTCCAATCTTCCAAGTGTTCCAGTCGTCGTGTTTGGTCTGCTGCCTTATATTCGTGTTCTGTCCGAATCCGGAGCCATTCTTCCTTGGTGATGGAGCCCTTCTGAAGGAGAAGATCTTCCAGGGATATTCCACCCGTCGGGGTTTCGCTAGCCGGTGATGGTCCTTGTTTCTCAGACGGTGAAACGGTCTGTTGTGCCGTGACTATTGGGTCCTGCGATGGCTTCTGACTGGTCGAAGTCTCCTGTGCCAATAAAGATTGCGGTACCAGCGCGATCGATATAGCGAGGGATACTGTTACAAAGATCATTTGGGCGGTACCAGCCGTACCGTGCAATCTTTTCATGCGAGATCCTCCTGAATGCTAATGCTATGTCGGGTTCAAGCTCGGTTCGTCTTTTAGCGGACGGTTATCTCTGCACTGATTGCGGTTGTTCGGGAGGACTGCCCAAGGCAATCGCCCCGTTCTGAGCTTGAGCGGGTGAGAGCGGGAACCATCCTGCCTTAATAATTGTCTCTTCTCCTTCCCGAGTCCTTATGAAGGTGAAGAATTCCTGCACAGCCTCGGGCAATGGTGTTTTTGGAGACTTGTCGAAATAAAGGTACAGTGCGTGGCGCAATGGATACGTCTGATCAGCCACAGTCTCCTTCGATGGGGATACGAACGGCATACCGTCTTTTTCCGCAATGGGAAGTGCTCGCACATTGGATGTTTGCAAGCCGAGTCCACTGTAACCGATGCCCACTGGGTTATGATGGATGTTCATCACGACGGATGCGGCCCCCGGATGTTCCTTGACATCTGATCTGAAATCGCCTCCACCAAGCGCTTTCTCCTGCAGCGTTGCTCTAGCTTCCGATCGTTTGTCACGGCCATTGGGCCGGATCGGCAGCTCACTCCAGCCATCGGCCAATCCAAGTTGTCCCCATTGAGCTATGGTGGTCTTAGCCCCTCGCTTTCTCGTTGATGAAAAGATGGCATCCACTTGATCGAGGGTTAGACCAGGTAGCGGATTATCCTTGTGCACATACAGCGCGACGGCATCGACTCCCACCGGTATCGCAGTAGGCTCATAGCCATGTTGAGCGGCGAATTCTTTCACTTCGGCGTCAGAAAGCTGATGCGGGGTGGCAAGCAGTTGGAAACTGGAAGCCCGATCATCTATCATCATGATCTTACCGGTCTTACTGAGCGGTGGCTGCAGAAACTCCGTAACGGCTTTGGAGTGGCCTCTTTTCACATCAACGATGATCTTCTGCTGAAATCTCTGAAAATCCGCGATCAGGCGAGTGACAAGTGGGTACAGTGCTTCTGAACTCTGAATTTTGAAGGCGCCGCTGATCTGCTTCTTCGGAGTATATTGAGTTAGTGTTGAGTTTGCGTTCACGGTAACCAAGGGGTCACTGTGCTCTGCCGAGGATTGTTCAGCCCAAAAGACAAGGTGAATTAAAGAGAGCAGAACGAACCCAACCGTTTTCTTAGAGGATGAAATCATGGACTTCTCCTTTTCGTAAGTACAAAAGCCGTCGGCTTTAGGTCTAGAGGAGAAGAGTTGCGGGTAGGTAACTGTATTGTTACAAGCGTGTTAAGTTTTACTGTTGAATGTGTGAACCGATAAAACAAATTCCAAAAAACATCTCATGGAAATACCACCAGCAATGCAGCACGTGACCCCTTTTGGTTCACGCGGATGGCTTGGCCATTCAGTTTGTGGCGTTCTTTTGTACACGTCGGACCGAGCCCGCTGAGGAGAATATGGCTATTCCATCAACATCAGAAACAGTCAGCAATTCGGAACCTCCACTGTGGTCAATCGGCCTCGTGGCTCTTATTATTCTGCTCGCGCCGCTCGTTTTATACTCACTGGCGCCGACGGGTCCCCTTCGCGATGGCGATACGGTCTTTTCAGATGGCCAACAGCAAGTGCGCATCAGCAAGCCAAGCCCAACCCGACCAGAGCTGACGGACGATACGTGTTTGCTTGATCCAAACAGCCCTCTGATCGTGATGCAGCCACCCACCGACCAGGCCGAGGATTCGATCACCGCCCAAGTCCAAGGCAATCCGACCACCGAATGGCCTTTTTGCCCCGTCCATGCAGAGGTGGTACTCAAGACTCATCAAGTATTTCAGAAGCCGGCCGTGTTTGGGACAGTGCGGGAATTACTGACTAGATTTTTCAGTTCATGAAGGGGTTTGTTACGTCGTCCGGCGAACGGCTTGCGAAATAGAAAACATGGAAGGCCTCTTGCCGTTGCCTGAACCTATCAAATAGAACTGAGAGCGGTACGGCGGATGAGAGAGACGAAGAAGCAGTTGTGGCCTTCTTGAAGAGAGCGGGCGGACATTTCGTGATTTGAAAATAATTTTGCAGAGCAGTAACATGGCCGCCTTGCTTCTGTAATTTTTGAAGGGCATTCTAGGATTTTGAGGAACTGTCGCATGATCCTTTACATTGGCGTCGCTCTCATATTCTCCCTTACGGCTTGCCAGAGCCGACCGTTGCAGACCGCAACCATGTATGATGATGCATCTCGTTTTGTAAGACTTGAGGTGGATCCTTCAAGAGGTGGAGGGCATTCTCATCCGGCCGCCATCACGACAGATGAGATGATTGCGGTCTTGTCCGGTGTGATGATTGAGGAGCCGCCCCGTCTTATATCGGCCTTGTCCTTTCTGACTAGGGACGATGAACCACGACGGCACCCGGCTTTCAATGATGCTGAAATCAGCTTCTTTGCACCGTTCTTTGCAGAAGGCTTGAGAACAGCCACATCCGAGGAGATAGTTACCTTTGGTCAAACCAACCAGAAAACTGCACTCATTGACAAAGTAGCCTCAGGCGGGATGTTCGTAACTTCAGGTGGGACGTTCATTGATGGCGACGAGCTGCATTTCATATTGAGTAACTATCGATCTCCGACGAACTATGCGTCGGACCCTGGAATCGGGGCTACACTCGATGGTCGATCAACTCCGCTGCAACCCATTGCACCACAGCGTTCGACACTATATTTCGAACCCAGCACTGCAGTTCCTTCTTCACGAGAAGGAATTTGGGGCAGTCTGTTCCGACCAGATCGGCGCGAGGTAGTCGTCTTGTTCAAGAAGCTCCCGAGCAGATCTTCAGACATCGACCACAAACCAAATTAACTGCCCTTTGAAGGCTGGGTGACCTGCTCTTTCCTGTTTGCTTTTCCCTCTCTGCCTCAAGGCACCAAAAACAGCTCCCTCGAGGGTGGTGACTGTTTTCTCAAATGAGGTCGATCGTGTTTCATCTTCCAAGGTAGGATGTGGAGTGAATGGCAGGACTCTTTCTCCGTATGGAGGCCGACTACTCTTCTTCTTCCTCCTCAATATCCTCAATTCCTTCATAACTCATTTCAGGGAACGACGCCGAAGCCTTTTCACAGGCAGTCTCAACCATCTCTTCGGCATCTTCTGCTGAATCCGCATCGACCAGAAACTTCACGGTGATGGCATACCTCTGTTCCACTCCCCACTCCTTTCTCTGTCGCGCTGCCAAGCATTTTTGATCCAGACATCAGTTATTCTGTACTTTCTGACAGTTGTGGTGGTCGTGTCAACCTCGTTTGGAAAGCATTGGTTGAGAACAGGGCTCGACGATAATGGGACAATCATCAAGGGAGCTTCGCCGAGATGAATGACCCGAGGAGAGGTGCGCGTGATCGATCGATACTGGAGAGAAAACTACTCTTCGTGCTCAAGGTTGGAGAGAACCATCTTGAGCTTCGCAAACTCGGCGGGATCAATGCGCGAAAACTCGACGCCAAAGCTATTGCCATCAACCCATCGCACAGTGATTTCGTCAATCCGTAACGGCCAATCGAGCCCGGGAATGTGGAGTCGGCATTCGAATTTTCCTCCCTGCGCCACTTTCATCTCGCTTTCGACTTTACAACCGCCGACAGAAATATCCAGCGTGCGTCCCTGCCCCTCCTGTTTTTGTCCGGAAAAGGTACTGCGAAACTGCGCGGTGAATCGTGGCTGGACCCTCCGGTCTTCAAGCGGAGGTTTGGCGGGAGTCTCCTCTGTAGTTTCGGACTTGAAGAGAGAACCGAGTTTCTTCAAAGAAGAACCCCTTGTCCAGATGTGATGATCCGAGATGGCCGACAGGTTTTTTTCGAACCCCGGCAAGAAACCCAACCTGCGAGCCGATTAGGCTTCACCGAAAAGTGCCTTACTTCTTGGTTGACAAAAGCATGTGGCCGCGGCGGTTTTGCTGATAGCACGGTTCGTCACGATCAAAGCAAAAGGGACGCTCTTTTCCATACGACACGATCATCACCTGCTTCGAACCCACCCCGGCTTCCGTGAGATAGCTTCGGGCGGCTTTCGCGCGTTTATCACCGAGCACGATGTTGTAGTCGCTGGTGCCTCGCTCGTCGCAATGCCCTTCAATTTTCAGCACAGCTCCTGGATGATCCTTCAGATAGGCGGCATCGTGATTGAGCGCTTCCATTCCGACCTCAGACAACCCCCATTGGTCATACCCGAAGAACACGTCTTGCAAACCCGCTTCCACCGCAGCTTTTTCTTCTTTCGTGAGTTCGGCGCGCTGGCGGGCGCTGATCCCCGATGGATTCATCGCCGTGGAATACCCACCTTGCGCAAGACGCTCTTCGGACGGATTGCGTGAGAATCCGCTCAATTCCCCGCTCGAGCCTCCACCTGAAATGCTTGGGACCTTTGAACTCGCGCTACCTGATCCACTTTCGCCGTCTGATTGGAGCCATTTCGTATTACAGCCTTGGACCGATAACAAAAATAACCCAATCATCACGACAGCTCCAGACTTAGTGACCACTCTGTTCATGACCATTCTCCTCCGTGCAGCATTTAGATCCAGACGCTCAATTAGTTCGCGACATTCCGTGTCGTGAACATCTGGCGCGAAGCCGCGAGTGACCCGCTCTGGACAAATATAGCACCGACGCGGAAAAGTGACGGTTGCCACACAGGCAGGAGCCAGTGACCTCATGAACATAATACTTTCAATGCGTTGCAAGAGGCGCGGTCCCAGTATGGCCGGTTGGTCTTGGCTAGGTATGGGGAATGTTCTCAGTTTAAAACACTGAGTTAGGAGAGAAGGTCAAGAAACACGGTTAAGGAATGGCCACACGATTCGAGATGGCTGTAGGTGACTTAGCGGTATCTTTTCCTATCAGACCATCGGATCGGTTGCAAGACTGCTCCCAAACCTGCCACAGCACAGATAAACACGAGCATAGCTAGTGCAATTACCAAGAAAAACGCCGCCCGTACATCGTGCAAAACAGGGATCATGGTATGTCCCTCCTCTTGCTCGAGTCATCAACTATCCCATCCGCATTCACAGATCCAGGGGCTCATCGGGTCCGTCTTCTGAAGAAGCCTACCACAACAAGGACATTGTCGAGTCCAGACAGATCGGATCGTTTGAGGAAGCACCTGTGTGCTTACCTTCACTTGCCTCCTATATCGGCATAACCGCTGCACGTGATAACCCCTCTCCTTGTCTAATCAGTGTATATCACGGTCACCTTATGGATCTATGCAGCTTTCGCGGGAGAATCTGAGACGTGGTTAAATATGATCCGTCTAAACAGGCGAGATATTTGGATTTACCTATGGTGTGCCCGGCAGGAATTGAACCTGCGACCTATGGGTCGAAGTTACACCTTGATGAACCGGATATACCGAAAACCCAGATGCATCAAGAGTCTGAACATGCAAATGAATGAAAAACGCGGCATGTTTTACGCAAATCTGCAACCTGGACGCAACCAGATGTTGACGAGCTAACATCTTGAAATATCAGAAAGGATAATCAAATATGGCACGTGGTGGACGACGAATAGGAGCCGAGCGAAAACCTGGATCGCTGGAGAAGCGAAATCGATTGATTGCCGAGACGACACCGACGACGCATGAGAACCTCCGTAGGTTGTCACCGCTCGATGAGAAAGTCATCACTCAACTTACCTTGGTAAAGCGTGCAGCCGAAATTGCAAAAGATACCGCGCCGTACAGGCATGCAAAGCAGGCTACAGCACGTGAACCTAACTGGATTAACGGCAAACCGATAACGCACCACATTACTGTTGAAATCGTAGATGCGGCGGCACTGATCCCATAATGGTGGTCGCTGGCCGTCAACCGGCAGCGAGTTCGTTAAGGCTTGAACTTATACCGCTCCCTTTCTTTCAGAATAGTCGATTACCAACACGATCGTATCTGGAACCTCGTGTTCATGGCCTAACGTCCTGTTCTAGGGATACTCCTAGGATGCTCACAGATCTCTTTTCTATACACTTCCCCCCAACGCCGGTTCCGGTTTCATCCACGCCATACCAGAAAGGAACTACTGTCAGAAAGGACGACTCCCGATGTCAAAAACCTCTTCTCATGACAGAGAATTCAACACTACACTCGGTGCCAGCAGCCATTATAGACAGAGGGGCTTGGGGCGATCGGGCCGACGCACAAGGCGTTTGGATGGAAGTCACGGATTCTTAAGTCGACAATCTTGAAACCTTCCGTGGCCTTCCTTCAATCACCAGTGATAGCGTTTCAATAATTGGTTCTGCCATTGGAATCCACGCATCAGACTGCAAGGATCTCCCAATGCTAACGTTCGACAACACATCCGTCAGAACAATTCACCAAATCGCAAAGCGGTCCATTCGACTCGATGGTGCAAGCCTTGGACATCGAGTGCATATGTGCGGGGATTTTCGTAACTCCGATGCTCAGCATTGTGTGCTGCTTCCTTTTATACGGAAACGTATCGAGCGCGGTGAAAAGCCCTTCACGTCGTCGATCCTCGACGACCCGACGAGCACCTCCAGCGATTGGCGTCAACCGGATTTGATATGGCTGGCACCCGCAGTAGCGGCCAGTTTGAAGCGCGGACATGGTCCGGCGTGCATCTCCGCGATGCCTGATTCAATCTGGACAAAACGCTGGTTCCGTTCGAGGAGATCGTGGAAGAAACTCTCCGGGAAGAGTTGAGGAGACAGGATGAAAGCAACACAATTACTTCACAATCTCGGCCAGAGCCTCTGGCTCGACAACATTACTCGCGACTTGCTCAATAGCGGGACCCTGAAGCACTATATCGACGAGCTGTCTGTGACGGGACTCACCTCGAATCCGACGATCTTTGACCATGCCATCAAGAACAGTTCTGTGTATGACGCCGCCATCCAAGAGAAGCGCACGGGTGGCAAGTCCGGGGAGGACCTGTTCTTCGAACTCGCATTGGAGGATCTCACGCGGGCTGCCGATTTGTTCCGTTCCGTCTACGACCGCACGAACGGCGTGGACGGGTGGGTGTCCCTGGAAGTCTCGCCGCTGCTGGCCCACGACACGGCAAGCACAATTGCCGCGGCCAAAACTCTGCATGCCCGGGCGGACCGGCCTAACCTCTTAATCAAGATTCCAGGCACGAAGGAAGGTCTACCCGCCATAGAAGAGGCGATCTTCGCCGGTGTTCCTGTCAACGTGACGTTGTTGTTTTCCAATGAGCAGTATGTCGCCGCGGCCGAGGCGTTTCTGCGCGGCATCGAGCGGCGCATCGATGCCGGGCTCAAGCCCGAAGTCGGTTCTGTTGCGTCGGTGTTCGTCAGCCGTTGGGACACGGCGGTCGCCAACAAGGTCCCCGCCGCGCTCAAGAATATGCTTGGCATCACTACTGCGAAGCGCATCTACAAGACGTACCGTGACTTCCTCGGCTCATCTCGGTGGCAGCGCATCTATAACGCCGGAGCTCGTCCGCAACGCCTGCTCTGGGCCAGTACCGGAACCAAGGATCCGAAAGCCTCGGATGTCCTCTACGTCAAGGCACTGGCCGCGCCGTTCACTGTGAACACCATGCCCGAGGGAACATTGAAGGCGCTCGCCGATCACGGCGAACTCAGCGAAATCATGTCGGCAGACGGCGGCGACTGCGAAACGCTCTTGGCCCGGTTCGCCGCCGTGGGTATCGATGTCCATGACTTGGCCGCTGCGCTTCAGGAAGCAGGAGCTAAATCTTTCATCAATTCGTGGAACGAGCTTATGGGCGTCATCGTTTCCAAGAGCGCCACCCTTGCGAAGGCCGGTTAGAAGAAATGCTCAAAGAAGGTCAGAACACTGGAAGGGACTTCACTGTGAATGGAATGTACTCGTTGCTATGAAAGCGGGCCGGGGATAGAACCCTCGCGCCACCGCAGAAATTCGTTCATGAAAACGCAGCAGATGAAAGGAAGTGCGAAATGGCGACAGCGGCACGTGCCGGCACCAAAAGGCAGCGAATCCAGTCTCTGACCCGACGTAAGGCCTGGAAGGCCCTTCAAGCGCACTACACGACAGTGCGGGACACACATCTGCGAGACCTCTTCGCGGACGACCCGAGACGCGGCGAGCGTATGACGGTCGACGCGTTGGGACTCTACCTGGATTACTCGAAGAACCGCATCACCGACGACACCGTCAAACTTCTCACCGAACTCGCGGAGGAATCCGGTCTGCCAGGGCGGATCAACGCCATGTTCCAGGGTGAGAAGATCAACGTCACTGAAAACCGCGCGGTTCTGCACGTAGCCCTGCGCGCACCTCGAGGAGCATCGATCATGGTCGATGGCAAGAACGTCGTGCCACAGGTGCATGACGTGCTCGACAAGATGGCGGACTTCTGTCACCGCGTCCGAAGTGGTGCGTGGAACGGGCACACAGGCAAGCGCATCCGCAACGTCATCAATGTCGGGATCGGAGGCTCCGACCTCGGGCCGGTCATGGCGTATGAGGCTCTCAAGCATTACAGCGATCGTGACATGACATTCCGGTTCGTCTCCAACGTGGACGGTACCGACTTCACCGAAGCCGTTCAGGATCTTGTGCCGGCGGAAACGCTCTTTATCATCTCGTCAAAAACATTCACGACCCTTGAAACGATGACCAATGCCCACACGGCACGCGATTGGTCGCTCGCCGGCCTCGGGGGTGACGACAAGTCGGTTGCCAAGCACTTCGTCGCCGTCTCGACGAACGCCGCGGAAGTGGCGAAGTTCGGCATCGATACCACCAACATGTTCGGCTTTTGGGATTGGGTTGGCGGCCGCTACTCCATGGACTCGGCCATTGGCCTTTCGACGATGCTAGCGATCGGCCCAGACAACTTCCGCGCGATGCTGGGCGGTTTCCATCTGATGGACGAGCATTTTCGCACAGCCCCGTTCGAGGGAAACCTGCCGGTACTCCTGGGCCTCTTGGCTGTTTGGTATAACAACTTCTTCGGCGCCCAGACTGTTGCGGTCCTGCCGTACGAGCAGTACTTAAAGCGCTTTCCAGCCTATTTGCAGCAACTGACCATGGAGAGCAACGGCAAGCACGTGACTTTGGATGGCGACACAGTCGCCTACGATACAGGGCCGATCTATTGGGGCGAGCCAGGCACAAATGGCCAGCACTCGTTCTACCAACTGATTCATCAGGGGACCAGGCTTATCCCGTGCGACTTCATCGCATTTACCAAGACGCTGAATCCGCTTGGCCGGCACCACGATATGCTCTTGGCAAACGTTTTTGCTCAGAGCGAAGCGCTGGCCTTCGGTCAGACGGCCGAGCAGGTCACCGCTGAGGGCACGCCGGATGGGCTCGTGCCCCATCGCGTCTTCGAGGGCAACCGCCCCTCGAACACGATCCTTGCCGAACGGCTTACACCGGAAACCCTCGGCAAACTCCTTGCGCTCTACGAGCACTCCGTGTTCACACAGGGTGTTATCTGGAACATCGACTCCTTCGATCAATGGGGCGTTGAGCTCGGCAAAGTGTTGGCGCAACGCATCATCGCGGAACTCACGAGTAAGACGGAGCCCGCTCTCGATCACGAGAGCTCCACGAACAACCTCATCCGACGGTACCGAAACTCTAAGGAGGGGCGATGAACGTGCCCGGCTTGAACGAACAGCAGCTTCAGACAATGAAAGCGAGACCCGGCTTCATTGCGGCGCTGGATCAAAGCGGCGGCAGCACACCCGGCGCGCTGCATCTGTACGGAATCAAAGAGGGTGTGTGGTCCAGTGAGGATGAGATGTTGGCGATCGTGCACCAGATGCGCACGCGCATCATCACGAGCCCAGCCTTCACCGGCGAGCGCATTCTTGCCGCCATCCTGTTCGAAAATACCATGGACAGGGACATACAGGGACAGCCAACTGCGGACTACCTCTGGGATGTCAAACGTGTCGTGCCTTTCCTGAAAGTGGACAAGGGCCTGGCCGCCGAACAAGACGGCGTACAGTTGATGAAGCCAATGCCCGCGCTAGCTGCGCTGCTCGTGAAAGCCAAAACGAAATGCATCTTTGGAACCAAGATGCGGTCGTTTATCAAGCAAGCGAATCCGTCCGGCATCAACGACATCGTGAACCAGCAGTTCGAAGTAGCCCGGCAGATTATTGAGGCTGGTCTCGTGCCGATCATCGAGCCGGAAGTCGACATTCACTGTCCTGAAAAAGCCAAGGCCGAAGCGTTGCTCAAAGCGGCGATCCTCGAGAAACTCAACGAACTGCCGACCGGGCAGCTGGTCATGCTCAAGCTCACGCTGCCGGAGCGAGACGACCTTTACGTCGAGTGCGTCAAGCATCCAAAGGTCATGAGGGTGGTTGCCCTGTCGGGCGGCTACTCTCGAGAGGACGCCAACGCACGTCTGCGAAGGAATCACGGCATCACGGCGAGTTTTTCGCGGGCACTGGTACAAGGGTTAACGGCCCAACAATCCGATGCTGAGTTCAACGCCATGCTGGATAAATTTGTTCAGAGTATCTACGAGGCATCCAATACGTAAACCGGTCATGGACCAGAGAAGCATGACACTGGCCCCTTCCATTCTCGCTTTGGCGATAGATCGGTTGCGGGTGAGTCTCAAACAGTCAGGAATGCATTCGGCGCAAATCGCCTGACAACAAAGGAGTCATTATGCAACTCGGCATGATTGGTCTTGGGAGAATGGGGGCGAACATGGTGCGGCGGCTTCTGCGAGGAGGTCGGCAGTGCGTGGTGTTTGACCGGTCCCCGGAAGCTATTGAGGAGTTGGGCCGTGAGAAAGCCATTGGGGCTTCGTCTCTTGCGGACTTGGTGAAGAAGCTCGAGAAACCTCGGGCAGTCTGGTTGATGGTTCCGGCTGCAGCCGTGGACACGATGATTGCCGACCTCCTGCCACATCTTGCGGCGGGGGACATTCTCGTCGACGGTGGGAATTCCTATTATGTGGATGACATCCGCCGCGGAAAAGACCTCGCCGCGAAACGCATCCACTATGTGGACGTCGGGACAAGCGGTGGCGTGTGGGGCCTGGAGCGCGGCTACTGCATGATGATCGGAGGCGAACACGATGCTGTCCGGCAGTTGGATCCGATCTTCGCGACACTGGCTCCGGGTGTGGGTGACGCCCCCCGCACGCCGGGTCGTGAAAAGATAGACGGCACCGCCGAAAAGGGATACCTGCACTGCGGATCAAACGGTGCCGGCCATTTTGTCAAGATGGTCCACAACGGAATCGAGTACGGTCTGATGGCGGCCTACGCTGAGGGACTAGGAATCTTGCGCGATGCGAACGTAGGGAAGAAACAGCATGCAATCGATGCAGAGACCACGCCTCTGCGTGATCCCGAGCACTACCAATACGACCTCAACGTGCGCGATATCGTGGAGGTGTGGCGGCGGGGCAGCGTGATTGCGTCGTGGTTGCTGGACCTGACAGCAGCCAGTTTGGTGAAGGATCCCGATCTCTCGAATTTTTCTGGCCATGTGTCGGATTCAGGAGAAGGCCGGTGGACAATTAAGGCAGCGATCGACGAGGCCGTGCCGATACCTGTTCTCTCGGCGGCGTTGTATCAGCGTTTCACTTCACGCGGTGAGGCGGAGTATGAGAACAGGCTGCTCTCGGCAATGCGCTACAGCTTCGGCGGACACCTTGAGAAAGTAGCCGGTCAGTAGCCACGCGAAACACAGAGGCTACCGATGAGCGATTCCCATTCCGATGCCCTGGTCTTCTTCGGCGCCACAGGCGATCTGGCCTATAAAAAAATCTTTCCGTCCCTGCAGGCCATGGTGAAACGTGGCCACCTCCACGTACCGGTCATCGGCGTGGCCAAAGCGGGCTGGAACCTCGAGCAGTTTCGGGTATGGGCACGCGAGAGTCTCGAGAAACACGGCGGAGTCGATCCTCCAGCCTTCGACACGTTGTGCGGTCTCTTGCGCTACGTTGATGGTGACTATCAGGATCCGGAAACGTTCTCGGCGTTGCGCAGCGAACTCAAGCAAGCACACGCTCCGGCGCATTATCTGGCCATTCCACCCGCCCTGTTTGAAACTGTTGTGGAGCACCTGGCGGAATCGAAGAGTGCCAAGGGTGCGCGGGTCATTATCGAAAAACCGTTCGGACATGATCTTGCCTCAGCCCAGGGTCTGAACACAGTTCTGCTTAGGGTCTTCGACGAATCCGACATCTTTCGCATTGACCACTATCTCGGCAAGCGGCCTGTCAACAACCTGCTTGCCTTTCGGTTTGCCAATACGTTTGTGGAAGCGTTTTGGAATCGCACCTACATCAAGAGTGTGGAAATCACGATGTCAGAGGACTTCGGGGTACAAGGGCGAGGTGGTTTCTACGACCAGACCGGAACCATTCGCGATGTGATTCAAAACCACTTATTTCAGGTGTTATCGAATCTGGCGATGGAACCTGCAGTTCGTTTTGACAGCGAGTCTATTCGTGACGAAAAAGTGAAGGTGCTGAAGGCGATTGCGCCCATCGAGGAAAAGAACCTGATACGCGGCCAGTTCCGAGGCTACCGGGATGAACATGGCGTCTCCAAGGAATCACAAACGGAAACCTTCGCGGCCTTGAAGTTGGAAATTAATTCTTGGCGCTGGAAAGGTGTCCCATTTTACATTCGGGCTGGCAAGTGTTTGCCCCTGACGTGTACTGAAATTGTCGCCAAGTTTCGCAAACCTCCTTCGCTACTTCCTGAGAGTGTTCTGATCGAAAATCATCTGCGGATGCGCCTCAGTCCCGAAGTGACGATCGCCATGGGAATGATGTCGCTGGCTCCGGGCGAGGGACTCACACTTCAAACAGGCGAAATGGTGGCCAGCCGCTCTCCACGAGCCGATGAGATGGACGCGTACGAACGTGTGTTGGGAGCAGCCATGGCGGGAGACAGCTCCTTGTTTGCGCGCGAAGACTATGTCGAAGAAGCGTGGCGCATCGTGGAATCGGTGTCGAAGAAGAACATACCGATTTATCAGTATACCCGCAACACCTGGGGTCCGGACGAAGCTGCTCGAGTGAGCCCGTCGGGAGGCTGGAGCAATCCGACCGCCGGTTCTTGACCTCGTTCACCTCGGTCTTGGTGCCGACGCTCACACGGCTTCACTGGATGCCTGGTGATTCCGTACTCGAGATGACCGATACGGACGTGGCGCCGCCCAACATCTATCAAGAATGGTGGCGGATGACGCTCACGTTTCCGATGTTCAATCGGACCCACCGGAAACCATGGGTTGTGACCGGAAGCGAGAAGGCAGACATGCTCCATCGTCTCCGCGACAGCGATGTGTCGATTCCCGCTGGATGGGTGGACATGGAACAGGCTCTGCTGCTGGCCGAACGCGCGGCAGCAGACAGCTCATTGCTGAATACATGAGAGGAGGATAAGTGCACGTGGGCCGCCTCGCCCGAACTCCAGGCTGCAAGCCAGTATCGAGAAGGAGAGGAGACATGAGTATCAGGGCTATAGTCGAACCAGTTACCGAGACCGACATCGATCGGCTGTGTATCAATACCATTCGCACGCTTTCGATTGACGCCATCCAACAGGCCAAGTCCGGACATCCGGGCACGCCGATGGCGCTCGCACCCCTGGTCTACACCATCTGGAATCGCAGCATGCGGTTCGATCCTCAGGATCCAATCTGGCCGAATCGTGATCGGTTTGTGCTCTCTAACGGTCACGCGTCCATGTTGCTTTGGTCGGTACTCCACCTGACCAAAACACAGGCCGTAAATGCCGAGTATGAGCGCGTCGGCCACCCGTCGGTCACTCTCGAGGATGTCCGCCGCTTCCGCCAACTTGATAGCAAGGCGCCCGGTCATCCCGAGTACCACTGGGTCTCGGGGGTTGAGACCACGACCGGCCCGCTCGGACAAGGCGTGGCCACGAGCGTGGGGATGGCCATCGCGCAAAAGTGGCTGGCCAATCGATACAACCGGCCTAGCTTAGAAATCTTCGATTACGGCATCTACACGGTTTGCGGAGACGGGTGTCTGATGGAGGGCGTCGGGTCCGAAGCGGCGTCGCTGGCCGGTCACTTGGGTCTCGACAACCTGTGTTGGATCTACGACAACAACCACATCACGATCGAGGGGAGCACGCGGATTACCTTTACAGAAGACGTCGCAGCTCGGTTCCTGAGCTATGGGTGGAACGTGCTGCGGGTCGGCGATGCCAACGACATTGAACGCATCGAGCACGCGCTCGAGGTCTTCAGGAATACAACAGGACGTCCGACCTTCATCGTGCTGGACAGCCACATCGGCTATGGATCCCCGAATAGACAGGACACGGCCGCGGCCCATGGCGAACCACTCGGCGACGAGGAGGTCCGGCTCACGAAGCGCAGTTATGGGTGGCCCGAGGATGCCAAGTTTCTCATTCCCGACGGCGTCTACGAACACTTTGCGACTGGCGTCGGCACACGCGGTGCCAAGGCCCGTCAACAATGGACGGATCTTCTCGCCGCATACCGCACTCAGTATCCCGACCTTGCGACCGAGATTGATCAGATGCAACACCGCAGACTCCCAGTTGGGTGGGACCGCAGCCTTCCCATCTTTCCCGTCGATTCGAAGGGTCTGGCAGGGCGGGACGCCTCGGGCAAGGTGTTGAACGTGCTCGCGCAGAACATTCCGTGGTTGCTCGGAGGCTCAGCCGATCTGGCGCCGTCGAATAAGACCCAGCTGACCTTCGAAGGTGCCGGCGATTTCGAGGCCGATAGCCCGGGCGGACGGAATCTCCATTTCGGCATCCGCGAGCACGCGATGGCGGCGATCGTAAATGGGCTTTCGCTGTCAAAGCTGAGAGCGTTTGGCGCAACATTTTTCATTTTCAGCGATTACGCACGACCCGCCATCCGACTCTCGGCGCTGATGGAGCTGCCCACCATTTTCGTATTCACGCATGACGCCATGGGAGACGGAGAGGATGGTCCGACGCACCAGCCGGTCGAACACCTGGCGTCGATGCGTGCCATTCCAGGGCTGGTGACGTTGCGCCCGGCTGATGCCAATGAGGTGGTCGAGGCGTACCGCTACCTCATGCCACTCCGCCACCAGCCTGCCGTGCTGGTATTGTCGCGCCAACCCTTGCCGACTCTGGACCGAAGCAAGTACGCGCCGGCGTCCGGCGTCGCGCGTGGCGCCTATGTGCTCGCTGACGCTCCCGGCGTGAACCCCGACGTGATTCTCATCGCCTCGGGCAGCGAAGTCAGTCTCGCGGTGAATGCGCACGAGATGCTTCGTGCCGAAGGCATCCGCTCGCGAGTGGTATCGATGCCGTCCTGGGATATCTTCGAACACCAGACACAAGAGTATCGAGACAGCGTGCTGCCACCGCACGTGAACGCGCGCGTGGCGGTCGAGCAGGCCTCCACGTTCGGATGGGAGCGATACGTCGGCGCGTGCGGTCATATCATTGGCATGAAGACGTTTGGCGCCTCGGCGCCGCTCAAAGAGCTCCAGAGAAAATTCGGCTTCGAGCCGGATCGGGTGGTCGCGGCGGCGAAAGAGCTGCTGAAAAAGGGGTACGCCGATGAGGGGTACCGCCCTTGACCGCCGCCTTGTCGCAAGAGGGGCATCCGCTGCGGCCAGTCGTGTTGAGAACGCCGGACGAAGCGCTCCGCTCGGTGCAACGGTCCTTCCTGACGGCATGAATGCCCGTTCCGTGATCGTGCTGTCCTCTCGTGTGGGGGTAGAGACAACTCGGAGTCTGTAATGAGACTCCATAGATGCGAATGCAGACAAGGGGAAATCTCAGAGTTGGATCGCCGGTTCGAACAGATGCGCACGATGGCTGACGCACCGTCTGACAGTTGGCGCAAACCGGAGACTTACACTGATGTCGCAGCACTAACGACGATCGGTCAGATCATTACGGTTCCCAATAGCTTTGTTATGGAGGTGAACTATGTCGACCAAGATCTGGATTGTGAGCATGGTGTTGGGGGGTCTGCTCGGCGGCGTATGGGTTAGCCTTAGCTATGCTGAAGGAACCACTCCCTCGCCGGAAGTCGTCAACAATATCGGCGCAGTCCTCCTCAAAGCGTACACCTATGAGCCAGTACACCCCAGCCCTCCAAACCATCTGTTCCTTGATGAAGGCAATGGTCGGTTCCTTTTCCTGATGTTTGATAAGCCAGTGAACGATCCCTCGGCGGCATTGCAGTGGATAGGCGAAGGCATCAAAGGCACGTTCTGTGCCGAATCTCAGCCGGATCATGGGAAAACAGGTTTTACCCATTTTCATCGAACCAAGACTCCCGCAACTGGTGACACATCAATGCATGGGCCGAAAGGCGAGCAAGGTTATTGGTTGAAGCATGTGGCAGTGGCCGAATTCGACGCAAGACACAAGGGAGAACACGGAGATCACGATGGACCTGGAGGAAGTGCCACGCACTACAAACCGGGTGACATAGAGAATTCTCCACAGCCCAAGACACCTGCGTGTAAGTAACCGTTGGGTTATGGGGCGCGTTCAACGAACGAAGGAGGATCACCACGACAAACACAATTGCGAAGATCGATAAGGCTCTCTACACCGCCAAGGCGCATACTACAGGTTGTCAGGAGGGGGGAACTTCGAAGACTTCTGACGGCCGGCTGGACATCAAGCTCAGGTCCCTGGAACCAAGGGCGTCTTATACACGACCCTACTGATAAACCTATGCCGGTTCGTACTGATCTGTACTCAGGCATTCCCCAGATCGATCTGACTGATGTGTGTCTCCGCGCGTGGATTGCTCGGCGAAGGCCGTTCCTCTAGTCCATAAGAACAGTCCACTCGCCATCACCACCACATACACGCTCGTTTGTCCCATGCACTCCCCCCCGTAAGGTGGTGCGTCAGTTGGCACACTGGGAACCGCGCGGGCACAATATCATCTGCGCCAAATGTTTGTCTTTCTCGACATGTTCCCCTTGAATCAGCCTGAAGTCATGATTGCGCGCGCCGAAGAGAACTTTGACAGTGGCGGGAAATTAACAGACCAGAGCGCCACTCAGAGGATCCGGGTATTACTCAAAGCCCTCACAGGCTGGATGAAGTCGCTTTAAAAGGTGAAACCTTCCAGGTAACATACCCAGCGGCGGCGGCGATCCCAATAATCGGAGTAGGACGCTATAGAGGTTTCATGATGCTCTCATGGTCGTGCCAAGGCTCGCTCTTCTCGTTATCCTTGGCTCTTGAAAAACACTGTCGTTAAGCCAGGCAAGATTACTGTCAAGGAATGGGACCTCGCGTGCAACGGTACTGGTACAGCATGAACCCCGCCTCCGTTGCCCCAATCGTGGCCTCCATACCAGGAGGAATCGCTATTGAGCACTTCCTGCCAATATCCTCCTCGTGGAACGCCTACCCGATAATTGGGCCGAGGGACTGGCGTGAAATTGCACACCACCAGAATTAGATCCTGTGTCGTATGACCTTTACGCATTAGACTGATGACGCTCGATTCCGCATCATTGCAGTCGATCCATTCAAATCCATGGGGAGTCAGATCATCTTCGTGCAACGCCTTTTCGCTCCGATAGACACGGTTGAGATCCGCGATCCATCGCTGAATGCCCAGGTGGCTCACATGCTGGAGGTGGTCCCATTCCAGTTGGCCATCATGCGCCCATTCCGTTCGCTGAGCGATCTCGCCGCCCATGAAGAGAAGCTTCTTCGCCGCTTGCGCATACATATAGCCGAACAGGAGCCGAAGATTGGCGAACTTCTGCCAGTCGTCCCCTGGCATCTTTTCGAGTAGCGAACGCTTCCCGTACACGACTTCGTCGTGAGACAGCGATAAGACGAAATTCTCATAAAACGCATAAACCATCCTGAAGGTCAAATTCTGATGATGATAATGGCGGTAGACCGGATCGGTCTGAAGATAGTGTAAGGTGTCATGCATCCAGCCCATATCCCATTTCAAGCCAAAGCCCAGACCTCCCACATAGGTCGGACGTGATACCGCCGGCCATGATGTAGATTCCTCCGCAATAGTCTGTACGTCAGGATACCGCTTATAGACTTCCTCATTGAACCGCCTCAGGAATGAGATCGCATCCAGGTTTTCCCGTCCCCCATATTGGTTTGGTATCCATTCGCCTTCTTTGCGCGAATAGTCCAGATAGAGCATTGACGCGACCGCATCGACTCGCAGTCCGTCGATATGATACTTGTCGAGCCAGAAGAGCGCGCTGCTAATCAAGAAGCTGCGTACCTCGTTGCGCCCGTAGTTGAAGATATAGGTGCTCCAGTCCGGATGAAAGCCCTGCTGGGGGTGTGCATGTTCATACAAATGCGTCCCGTCGAAATAACCAAGTCCATGCGAGTCGGTGGGAAAATGCGACGGCACCCAATCGAGAATGACCCCGATGCCGCGCTGATGTAGAGCATCGATCAAATACATGAGATCTTGAGGAGTGCCGTAATTGCCGGATGGCGCAAAATACCCCGTGGTCTGATAGCCCCACGAACCGAAGAATGGGTGATCCATTAGCGGGAGAAATTCGATATGCGTAAATCCCATCTGCTTGACATATTCCGCAAGAGGGACGGCCATCTCTCGGTAGCTCAATGAACGATTACCCTCCGACTGCACTCGTTTCCAGGAACCGATATGCATTTCATAGATAGCCATCGGAGCCGTCAGCGCGTTATGGTCCCGCCGATGCTTCATCCATTCCGCATCATTCCACTCATATGTCGTGTCCCAGACAATCGACGCCGTCTTTGGAGCGATCTCATTGAAAAATGACAAAGGGTCCGTCTTGTCCACGCGATACCCATTGAAACGTGAGCGGATGTGGTACTTGTATAGAGTGCCGACTCCCACGCCGGGCACGAATCCTTCCCAAATTCCGCTATGTCCACGCGAAGTCAGATGGTGCGCATCCTTTCTCCACTCATTAAACGAGCCGATCACGGAAACTCGTTCGGCGTCGGGCGCCCACACGGCGAAAAAAGTCCCGTCATGTCCATTGGCATGCCCCAAATGTGCCCCCAATTTGTCATACAGATTCACCAGCGATCCTTCGTTGAAGAGATAAAGGTCGTCGCGCGTCAGTCTCGTCGGTTCATCAACAGTCATTAGGGCTCCTGGTGTCATCCGCCTAGTCCACGATTGACATGCTGAGAGGTGAATGCTGCATACCGTATGGCAACAATCTACTTGTCAGCTAGTATCAGTTGAAGCAGCCCATTCATCGGAATTCTGGCCCATGAAGGCCGGTTGTTGAGCTCGTAGCTCAGCTCATAGCAAACCTTCTCGATTAAGTAAGCATCCAAGAGCATGTTCATGTCTTCGGATCTCTTCGGGAGGAACGGCGCTTGGCCCACCGTTTCTGTATAGCTAGATACGAATGCCTTTGCCGCCGACTGGTACCATGTCCTGGTTCGTTCTTCCAACTCCGGGCGGCGCACCGCAGCGGCAGGCCGTTTTCCCGCGCCATCCAGTGCCATCGATGCGGCATAGTGGAATGATCGTAGCATTCCGGCGACATCGACGAGCGGCACGTGTTTGGCACGACGCTCCGCCAACGGCCTCGCCGGCTCGCCTTCAAAATCAATGATGACGAAATCTCGACCTGTGTATAAAACTTGGCCTAAATGAAAATCACCATGACAGCGAATTCTCATCAACCGAACATTCCGCTTAAGCGGGCTTTCTACTCGAGACAACAAGGTGGCTTTCGATTCGAGCACGAGGGTCGCCAGTTGTAGATTTGGCTCAGGAAGATCGTGGAGGTGTCGACCAAGCAATGTTAGCGAGCTTTCAACAGTACGTGTCATTCGATCACATAATGACTGCCAATACTCCAAGGTGGAGGGCTCTGGCTCGAACATGGGATCGCCAGTGTTCTGGGCCAAAACGACGTGTAATTCGGCTATCCGTCGCCCGAGTAGGGCCGCAGAGCCGGCATAGGAGCTGATTGCATGCGTTTCCAGACTAGACGGGTTGGCCAGTTCTCCTTCCAATTCACCGAGAGTATATCGCCAGGCATCGCCTTGGTTCTCGACGAATCTATGTACAATGGCGATCGTGGCCGGCAATTGGTCACGCCCAACATATTCCAATGAGCCCAATACCGTGGGACTATGTGTGTATCCCGCCACAGTCAATACGCGACCGATCTCGAGATCGGGATTGAGTTCTGGCTCGAACCGACGATAGAGCTTCAGCATCACCTCTCGATCGAATCTGACGGAGGTATTGCTTTGCTCGCCTTGCATCACCGACGATTCCCCCGCTGCCGCCTCCAGGACGGCCGTCGAAAAGACGGGACTGGATGAAGCGAGAAGCCTCCCGTTCTTTCCCTGAAACTCATTTCCCTGGCGGATGGCTCGCAATAGGGCACCCGCACAGTCTTGATCCCAAAGTGCATCGTGCAAGATACCCGGCCGGTTCCCATTCCGGTCCACAATTGTCACCGCGGCAACCACCACCTGAGGGTGGGTTTCCTGTATTTGCATTGCGCGCTCTTCGAAGGAAACGGTGAGTAGCACAGAATAGATTTCGTGGCCTCCATCGTTATAGGAGATGTCGATGAAGACCAAGACCATGGAATTAGTGTCGGTTCTAAGGGGAACGGTTTCAAGAATCCGAACCGCCGCAACTGTTCTTGCCTTGCCCCCGTACCATCTAGCGGACGCCAGAGCTGACGGCAGCAGCGCTTCAAGTTCGCCTACGGTATCGCGATCGAACAATCGCTCCCAATTGTCTTTGATAATGAACATACTCCACGGCCCATAACCCAATGTAGACAGCGAATACACGAACGAGCTAACGGTGTATTAGTGCCGCACAATGCTGTTAGATTCAGTCCATGTCCATTGGCTACCTGTGCAAGTTACATGAAATAATCGAATTCGTGTTCGGTTCGAATATTGCGCCGAATAAGAAACATATGGGCCGGCACCGAAGACGGATCGAGCTGTACATAGTTCCGTGGTCCCTCCCAGGTGTAGTAAGCCTCGGTGAGCAGGTCCACAACTTGGAACGGTTTATCTGTCGGTATTCTGAGCGCATCAAGATCTAGCTGCACCCAGCCGGAATGGACATAATGAGGGCTTAGATTCACAACCATCAGCACTACATTCTCTCCATTGGTGGAATGCCGACTGTAGGCGATCAGTTCATCATTATCGACGTGGTGAAACATCAGACTTAGGTCGTTTTGAAAGGCAGGATTCTCATGACGAATGCGATTGACCAGGCAGATCAACTGTCTCAGGCTATCAGGCCGATCTAGCTCCCATGTCCGGATTTCGTATTTTTCCGAATCGAGATATTCCTCGCTCCCGGGCTTTTGCGGCCGTGACTCCATCAATTCAAAGGCCGGACCGTAGATCCCGTAATTGGCCCCAAGAGTGGCGGCTAAAATAAACCTGGACAGGAATGTTGCACGGCCACCGTGTTGGAGTTGTTCAGTCAAAATATCCGGGGTGTTGGGCCACAGATTCGGACGGAAAAACTCCCGCACATCCGGCTTCGTCAATTCGGTGAAATATTCGATCAGTTCCGACTTGGTCTGTCGCCAGGCAAAATACGTGTACGACTGAGTGAAGCCGAGCTTCGCCAGGCGGTACATGACCTTCGGCCGCGTGAAGGCTTCCGAGAGAAACAACACGTCGGGATGCTCACGTTTCACCTCAGCGATCAGCCACTCCCAAAATGCAAACGGCTTGGTGTGAGGATTATCGACTCGAAAAATGCGGACGCCTTGATCGATCCAGTGAACCACGACCTCCTTTAGTTCCAGCCATAAGGCGGTCCACTGATCGCTTTCAAAATTCAACGGATAAATGTCTTGATACTTCTTCGGCGGATTCTCGGCATATTGAATGGTGCCATCTGGCCGCTGCACGAACCATTCAGGATGTTGCTTGACATAGGGATGATCCGGCGAGCATTGGAATGCCAGATCGAGCGCAATTTCCAATCCTTGTTCGTGGGCCTTGCGGATCAGTCGCCTAAAATCCTCTGGAGTTCCGAGATCGGGATGAATCGCGGTGTGGCCTCCCTCAGATGTTCCGATGGCCCATGGACTTCCCACCGAATCAAGTTTTCCCTCCGGATTGTTATTCTTGCCCTTTCGGAAGGTTCGACCGATCGGATGAATGGGGGGAAGATACAAGACATCGAAACCCATCTCAGCAATGTACGAAAGTCGGGTTTCGCAATTGCGAAACGTCCCATGGCGACCAGGCTCGGTTGCGAATGACCGAGGGAATGCCTCGTACCAGGCGCCGAATCCAGCCCGGACCCTATCGACGACAACTATCAGTTCCTTATCATAGGTAGTCGACAACTGACGATCTACGTGTGGTGACATCAGATCAGTCAGTGTTTGCCCCAGAACAGTCTTGAGTGTCCGCTCACGGTCCTCATCATCCATCGCCGCGGCGATAGCGTTGAGCCGCTCCGCGTCCTTCCCGTCTGCCCGAATGGCGGCTGCCTTGATCAACTCCCGGCCGATTTGGAGATCCATCGTCACATCTTGCTCGGCCGCGACACGTTTCCGCATATCACGCTGCCAGGATCGGAAGTGATCAATCCATGCGGTCACAGTGTAATAGTAAATGCCCTGCTCCTGGACCTCGAAGGAGGCGCGCCAGTGATCGTTCTCCACATGGATCAGTGCCATATCGGTCCAGTCGTGCTTTCGTTCATGCCGGTATCGAATCACGCCGGCGATCTCATCATGGCCGTCGGCAAATACGTCCGCCTCCACCACAACCAATTGTCCCACTACTCGTTTGATTGGGAACCTGCCACCGTCAACTTCCGGCCGAACTCCCTCGATCACGACACGTCGACGCCAACCGACATCGCTATCGTTGCCCTCGCCGGATGGACGCGCGTTGGTCGACGGCTTCACCGACGAAGCACCTACACGTGAATTACCTGTTTTTTTGGACTTTCCCATGCTAAAAGACTCTCGAATCCTTGCGTTGCTTCAAGACTATCGCGTCTGTCATAACCGCCGTCGGTCCTCCAATTCCATTGCAATCCACAGCCCGAATACACACTATTTCGTAGTAGCCTACATCGCTAGAGATGCGACAGCTCGTCGACCTTTTCTTCTTTACCCTTCCCCAGGCGCCGTTCGATGGCCTCGCGCATCATATGTCTGATCCCAAGACCCACGCCAAGGGCGAGTGAGAAGACCACGCCCCCGAACGTGATAGAAAAGGCCGCGATGACGATTTCTTTGGCAATACCCAACTGCGTCAGCACCATGGCAAACGTGAATAAAAGAATCCCCCACCGCACCAGGTTCGTCACGATGCGAGCTTCTTGCAGCTGCGCATTCACAGCCGCGATTAACGCCGCTTCCGCGAAGAAATTTGCGGACAGTACGCCGATCAGCAATATCAATGCCGCTGCAAGCACATGCGGCAGAAAGCCTACGATCTGACTGATGAGATTGGCCGTGGCCGGAAGATTCACTGCGTCCACGCCCATGAACGCAAAAAAGAGGAACACGATCCAGAATAAGACACGACTCAGGACGACCGAAGCTGGTTGTTTGATGCCTGCTTGAGCCAACGGTTTCTCGATCCCGCACCGCTCGCAAAGACGATCGAACCGAAAGGCTGTGAGCACGCGCACCGTAAGTGCTCTCACTAGCCACGCCATAACCAGTCCTATGAACACAAAGGTCACGAGCGCCAGAAGCCTCGGCAATACCAATAGGATCTGCATCACAGCATCACGAAATCCGGCCATCATAGTTTCGCGCCAGAGGTCACTCATCGCGCCACCTCCATCGATCCGTAAGATAAGGCTTCATCGCCTCGAACCGTCGGCAGAGCGACTCTACGGCCGCCTCCACTTGCTCGACGCCGCCGTGCTGCGTGCCAAGGACAAAGGAGGCCGTGTGTCCGAGATACAATGGTGTCAGCGATTTCAGCAAGTGCTCCCGGTGCAGAACTTGGTCATGGTATGCCAGCGCAAACTCATACACGACCTGCACCCAGAGACTCTCAGGAAAATTGAATTGGTCGGACTCTTGGATCCCCAGCGTGAGGATCTGACCTAGGGTCTCCGGCGAGAGGATCACTTCCCACAGCGGCAAAAGATCACGTACCCCTTGCCGCACTCCACTGACCATGCGGGTAATGTTGACTGAGCCGGTGAAGGGGGCATAGTCTACCACGCCATAAAGAGGCACCTCAGTCGATTCACGCGAACGTTCCCAGATCGGCTCGTAATGCTCCATTGAATGAAAGACTGCCCCGACGGCAGTCGCCAACATATGGGGCAGATCGGCGGTTCCCAACTTGCAATCCTGCTCCTTGACTCCGAGAAATGCATGACACACATGGTAACCTTCGGCGAGCGCGACAGTCGTCATCCATCCATCTAAGCTGATGCGGGTTGCCTCTTGTGACCAGAAGGGGCTCTTAACCAACTCTCTTGCCAGACGACCGGAAAGCCCGTAGGCGCCGCCACTGGGATACCGCAGCTGCTTTCCATACAGGGCCCGCGATATCGGATAGAGCAGATTGCTCACCAATGTACCTTCATACTGATGCCGCCGGAAAAGCGGAACGACGTAATCCATATCGTCGCTGTAGATAGGACGACATAGCAACTCAATCCACTGAGGAGTCAATGAGCGCAGATTGCCTTCGAGAATAAGGCACGCTTTCGCATTGAGCGACTGCGCAGTCTCACACAGACGACGGATATCGTCCGCCCATTCAGATAGACCGGTATCCGGCCGAATACTTGTATAATGTCCCGTTGGACGTGGAACGCTTCGGAACGCGACCTGGCCAGTGGCAAGCCGCTCGACAATTTCACGTGTGCCGTCTTGGGATCCGCCGTCGTAATTCACGATTATCGCCGAGGCGCCGGAGAAGGATCGCTGCAGCCCCTCGATAATGCTCTTTGTCACTTGCTCGATCGTTCCGATATTGTTCATCGTCAAAAGGCCCACGACGACATCGGTAGTGACAGCCTGTTCGGAGAGAGACTCTCCTGGTTCATCTATGACTGATTGGTCGGCCATCCTCACAGATTGATCATCGTCGTGAAGCCCCGCTCTGATGTCGAGGTCCGAGGCGCATGACAGCAATAAGAATCGGCTACCTGTTGATGCGTAGGTCTAACATCTTCATCAGTAGTCATGTTCAACATCTAAACGTTAGTGATCACTGCTGTGGCATGATCTTAAGCAATGTAAGGAAATCGACCAATTGTCTGGTGATGAGAAAATTGCGGCGCACGTGCTCGCGCCCCGCTGCCCCCATGCGTGCGATCAGTCCCGGATTATTCAATAAATGCTGCAAGCGGAATCCAGCCCCTTCGGCGGAATGGACGACATATCCCGTCACCTCATCAATGATTTGCGCCGCGATCCCTTCGGCGTTTCCTCCTATGACTGGCTTGCCTTTCCACATAGCTTCAGAGACCGTCACTCCGAATCCTTCTCTGATGGACTTCTGTAGCACTACGGTCGCTGTGCGTTGCAATGCGTTGATCTCAAGATCCGCCTCCGGCGGTAACTGCACCAGATGAATATCAGGATCTCGTCCGGCTGCCTCACGCACTTCTGCTAGGACTCTTTCCCCCTCCGGGTCATGCATGACGCCTGACCCAGCCAGCACTAAGCTGCTATCGTGATGTTTCTTCACAAGACGATACGCCTGGATGGCGCCGAGCGGATCCTTGAACCGCTCAAACTTTGCCACCTGTAAGATGATCGGTTTGGTTCGCGGGATGCCCAGTCGATCTATGATCTGATTAATTTCAGACCTGGACATCTCACGATTCTTCGGGCTCAGCGGATCGATTGAGGGATATACGATAAACTTCGGAATTGGCAGCCGTTGCGCAAATCCCGACAATGAAAAAATGGCCGCATCGTACTTTAATGCATACCGTCGCAAGAATGTCCACGCGCGCCGTTGTGGCTGAGAGAGATCGAGATGACACCGCCACACCCACGACCCTCTAGCCCGAAACTCGACCATTCCTGCCGGTTGATGATCATGGATCATGACCATGTCCGCTTCCAGATTCAGCGCCTTTGCGTTCTGTTCATTGATCTCGCGAAAGGTCTGGTACATGTCCTGCGTGATCTTTTCGTCTCGTCCTTGCAAGGCATCGGTGAGTCGTTTCACGACCGTAAAGAACTCCTGCGTCCCCGCAATGACTTCCCAACGTGCCTCGACGCCCAATGCCGTCATCATCGGCACCAAGCGCCGTAAGAACTCAGCCGCCCCTCCACCATAGCGGACTGCGCTGGCATGCACGACGCTTCGCCCCTTGACTAGATCGCTTAGCCTATACAGGAAATCGACCGTTCCCTTCGGCGACACCTCCCGGTATTCATCGAGCGCGGTGGTCATGGCGTATGCTTCCTCCACAATCTATGCTTGCACACTGGTATCAAATCGCACTCCATTCGATGTTATATGTGCTGTCCCAAGCTTGGACGGCTGGCAAGCGGAACCAATAGAAACCGTACGGACCAAGGCTCAACACATAGGGATGGTCCCCGATCTGCGGAAATCGTGAATCGCCGAATAATTCGACAGGAACGATACCTTTGAACCGTGCCAGATTCAGCTCCACGGCCTGCGACGACTCCGCCAAATTATGGACCAGCAGCACGGTCTCCTCTTCATAGGTCCGCAGATAAGCCAGGATCTTTTCGTTTGATGGCGCCAAGAATTCCAACGAGCCTCGCCCGAAGACTTTCCCCTTCTTGCGGATCGCGATCATACGGCGCATCCAATGGAGTAACGAATGCGGCGTCTGCTTTTGCGTTTCCACATTAATTGATTGGTAGCCGTAGACGGGATCGGTGACCAAGGGAAGAAACAACTTTGCGGGATCCGATTTTGAGAAGCCAGCGTTCCGGTCCGCCGTCCAATGCATCGGCGTGCGCACGCCATTGCGATCGCCCAAATGGATATTATCGCCCATGCCGATCTCATCGCCGTAGTAGATGATCGGCGTGCCAGGTAAGGTAAATACGATGCTGTTGAGTAGCTCTATCTTACGCCGGTCATTCTCAAGCAACGGCGCGAGGCGGCGCGAGATGCCGATATTGCGGCGCGCCTGTGGATCGCGGGCATAGGCGTAATACATATAGTCCCGCTCTTCTCCCGTGCACATTTCCAACGTCAATTCGTCGTGATTTCTGAGGAAGAGGCACCATTGGCAACTCGATGGAATCGGGGGCGTATGCTTGAACATATCGACAATGGGGTGCCGGTCCTCACTGCCCAATCCCATGAATAAGCGCGGCATGAGTGGAAAATGAAAGGCCATGTGGAATTCATCGCCGCTGCCGAAATACGGTCGCACATCGCTCGGCCACTGATTGGCTTCAGCCAAGAGGATTCTGGTGCTGTATCGGTCGTCGATCCGTTTTCGGATCTCCTTCAAGTACGTATGGGTTTCGGATAGGTTTTCGCAAATTGTGCCTTCGCGTTCAAAGAGGTAGGGCACCGCATCGCAGCGAAACCCATCGAGCCCCTGATCTAGCCAGAACTCCATGACCTCCAACATCGCTTGCTTGACCGCCGGATTGTCATAGTTGAGGTCCGGTTGATGGCTGAAGAACCGATGCCAATAATACGCCTGTGCCTCGGGATCCCACGTCCAGTTTGATTTCTCCGTATCCACAAAGATAATGCGTGCTTTTGTATATTTCTGATCTGTCTCGCTCCAGACATAGTACTCGTGTGTCGGAGCCTGCCGTGACCGGCGGGCTGCCTGAAACCACGCATGCTGATCGGAAGTGTGATTCAATACCAGATCGGCAATGACACGCATGCCGCGCTGATGTGCCGCATCGAGCAGCCGCCGGAACTCCTCTGTGGAACCATAGGAAGGCGCAATGGAGGTGAAATCCGCCACATCATAGCCATCGTCCCGCAATGGCGATGGGAAAAACGGCAGCAGCCAGAGACAATCCACGCCCAGCCACACGAGATAGTCGAGTTTCTCGATCAGGCCAGTGAAATCCCCGATGCCGTCGTCATTACTGTCGTAAAATGCGCGCACGTGAAGCTCGTAGAACACGGCGTCTTTGTACCAAAGGGGATCCTGGTTCAGCATCTGGTCCCTTCAGATTCCCGCCAGGAATTCGTCACACGTCCTGATGAGGCTCGACCGCAGACGCTCGAGGCTTCCTAAATACGGGTTGATGGAGCGAATGCGATCCGCCAATTCATGCATGTCCAGACCCGATCTGATCCAGGCAGAGAAGTCACTTTCTTCGCGACCCAACCGAAAATGTGCTTCAAACATGTGAAAATAGATCGCGCTGACATCGACTTCAGCCACCGCCTGTCGAAATTCCACCAAGGACCTCGCTTCCAGGCCGATCGGTACCTCTAGAATTCGGGAGCGTTTGAAATGAAAGGGCTCGCCGAATACCACGCGGGGAATAACGGACATCCGAGACAAATGATCATCAATGATCGAAATGATCTCTTCCCGCAAGTCCTCCAGGTTGGGATAATCGAATGGATCGACCACGGCGAGCCGTTCGCCCAGCACATGATCGCCGACCTGCATCACGACCCATTGAGCAAAATCATTCGGGTAGGCACGCTCAATAAAACGATGCCGTAGAAAATAAGTATGTGTATGAAAGTGAATGGAATCTAACGGAACCTCTTCTATTAGCTCAGCCAAGCCTTTCTCGTCCTCTGCTTGCTGGCCGAGGATTTCCTGCAGCTCGCTGCACCCAATGAATGTAAACGTTGATTGGGCGACTTGATGCACGGCCTGATGAGTCATATTGTTCAGGTCTTTGTCAGGCTGGTTCATCTATGGATCAATAAAATAATACACATGACCAATAGTTTGGCCGACTATGGACTGTTGAATATTCTGGAGGCGTACCCCTTTCTTCCCATGAAGCTAGGAACTTAAGTGGCTTTGGTTTGCCACAACGTACCATCTTAGTTTCAAGCTCACTCTACGGCATAACAGTCCCTTCTACGATTCACGAGCCTCATACACGATCGACCGTGTCGCGGTTAACGTCTTCATTTGGTAATGGGAAAGGCCCCTCTAGAGACACTAACTGGAAAAGTAGATCCTTGGAACCTAGAGATATCACTAGGGCGAGACACACGTGCCTGTATGGTCGTCGTTCCCTTTTCACTTGTCATATTCACACCTTCTGTATCTCACGCCCCACCAACCAGGGAAGTTACGAGGACCTAAAGGGTGCCAAACAGTTGATCATACAATGTAGACAATACGCTCCTGTGCCCCCACGGAGAGCACGTTGCGAGGGCTGTTCCCATTGAGTGCCCGATGAGTTCGGACCAAGACGAACTTCAACCAAAAATTCAGATTATTCGAGAGTGCCTTGCCCAGCGGTTCCATGATGTGCGGCTCCACAACATGAGAGAAGAGTGTTTTGTCTTTAACGATGCCGCGCACTCTTTCCAGCTTGGATTCTTTCGTCCCGCCCTTAAAGGCTTTACATGGACTAGACTCAGAATGTTTATGGAAACCGACGTCATCCCGATGATCGTTCAGAACCCAGATATGCAAACGTTTTTAGCGGCCGATGGTTTCAGCATTAGAAACAAAGTTTGAACATGATCCTCATGTCCGCTTCTCTGCATACAACATCGATCCGTAGCGCAAAGGCACGAGCGAGGAAAGTTTATGGCTGGTGATCGAACCGGACCATCAACAACCACGACTATAAGCGGGTGCCAGATCGTGGTGACGCCGGTCCAACCAAAGGACAGGATGCGGAGATGTCACTACTTTATCGTTGAACTGGGAAAGACACAGATGGGGTCCAGCGAAGGATACTCGGAGAGCAGATGGAGCTCCTAACCCATTGAATGTATGGTGCGCCCGGCAGGAATTGAACCTGCGACCTACGGGTTCGAAGCCCGGCGCTCTATCCAACTGAGCTACGGGCGCAACGATGTACATGAATCATGTTACGGCGAGGCTTGTCAAGATAAGGTTGCCTGAGGTGCCTACAGTCGGGCCAGAATCTCATCGACAACTTGCGTGAGAGATCGTCCATCCGTCTCAATGACATGATCGGCAGCAACCTGATACTTCGGGATCCGTTCGCGAAGGACATCCTGAATCTCATCGACAAAAGACTTGGCTCCGGTCAAGGAGGGACGCTGTGTATCACGACTGATCCGCCCAGTTATCGTCTCGACCGAGGCAGTCAACCAGAACAATGTTCCCGTCTTTTTTAATAGCTCCACGTTTTGCGGTCGAAGGATGATTCCTCCTCCGGTGTCGATGATGAGCCTATCTCTGGCCCCCAACTTCTGACAGACTTGCGATTCGAGGTCGCGAAAGTAATCCCACCCATGCTGCTCCACAATCTCTGGGATGGTTTGTCCCGCCGATTTCACGATCTCTGTGTCAGTGGACAGGAGACTGCGGTCCAGCCGAGCAGCCAGGAGCTTCCCTACGGTGCTTTTTCCCGTACCGCGATACCCAATGAGCACCACATTATTCATTGGAAATGAGATTCCAAAACCGTACGCATCACATCAACCGGAGCAGATTGATTGGTCCAGAGCTCGAATTGAGCGACGGCTTGATTCAGAAACATTTCCAACCCGGGGATCGTCTTGCACCCTGCGCGCTTCGCATCCTTGAGTAATCTAGTTTCGAGTGGATTGTAGACAATATCCATCACGGCAAGGGCGGCATGGAAGAGTGAAGCGGGAACACAGGTGGCATCGGCGCTCGGAGACATGCCGACAGGCGTGCAATGAATCAACACGTGCGCATCGGGAAGCACGCGACGAAGCGCGGTTTCATCAAGGTGCCCGTCTTCAACCGCCAACATCGCCTGAGAGCGAACATCTTGCGCGAGCCTTGCCCGTTCAAGGTCGTCGACTCCAAGCAACGTCAACTTTTCCGCATATGATTCGGCCGCCAGTGCAAAGGCAATGGCTCGTGCTGCACCACCGGAACCCAAGACGACGATGCGGCGATCTCTTAGTTCGACTCCTCCTTTCCTCAGCGCCTGTAGAGCTCCGGTCGTGTCCGTGTTCCATCCAAAGAGCTGGCCCTTTTCGGCGACGATCGTGTTGATGGCCCCGATCCGCCGTGCCGTCTCGTCCACCTGATCGAGAAACGGCATCGCTGCAACCTTGTGAGGAATGGTGACGCTGGCCCCGCGGAAGTTCCCCAGTGCACGGAGTCCCTTGATGGCTTCACCGATCGTTTCCACTTGCCAGGCGAGATAGACGAAATTAAGCCCCAATTTTCGAAACGCGGCATTGTGGATGGCGGGAGACAGTGAATGTCCAACCGGATTGCCGATCACCCCGCAAAACTTCGTCTGAGTGTCTATAGCCACATCATCACACAGCAAAGACCGCAATACAGTTCAACAGCTGTCCATTTACCCTTTATAGACAGTCATACCTCCATCGATAGGAATGGTCGCCCCGGTCACCCAGGCCGCTTCATCAGAAGCGAGATAGAGAACCAAATTCGCCACCTCTTCCGGCGTCCCAGGGCGACCAATCGCATATTGAGCGAGAATGGGCTGGAGCATGTCAGGATTGGCCATCAAGGGGGCTGCCATGGGTGTATCGATGAGGCCGGGGTTCACAACGTTACAACGAATGCCTTCCTTGGCATACTCGACCGCCAGCGCACGGGTCATTGAGTCAAGCCCACCCTTGGATGTCGCATAGGCGGCTAAGCCAGAAAGACCTACCAAACTGGCGATCGATGAAATATTGACGATCGCCCCCTGCCCTTGCTTTAACATCTGGGGGATGACGGCTCGAGTCATGCGGAAGACCCCAGTCAAGTTGACGGCGAGCACGTCTGCCCAGCTGGCATCATCGGTTTCGTGAAGCCGTTTTCCGAAGGCACCGATACCTGCATTATTGACAAGGATGTCAATCCTTCCAAAACTATCGATTGCTCGACGGACAACGTCGTGCGCATGGGCTTCGTCCGTGACGGAACCGGCGACTCCAAGAACTTTTCCCTTGTTGAGTCGGATGACAGCCGCGACACGATCCAATTCCTCTTGCCGGCGTCCTGTCACGACCACCGACGCTCCTTCATCGGCAAAGCGCTTGGCGATGGCTTCACCAATCCCGGCGTTCCCTCCGGTCACCACGGCAACTTTGCCTTCCAACCTATTCATCGGCTGCGCTCCTCTTCTGCTTCATCAGGCATGTCGCTTGATTCTTCATCAAGAGCAGCTTCTCGCTCAGACCTTGAACCGAGAAGCCCTGGCTCCACCTTTCGAGCCACGGTGATGAACCCAGAATGAGCGACCATGCGATGGTCAGGCCGCACGCTCCTGCCCTGTATGGACCAGGTTCGTAACAACGTCTCAAACGTTTCGATCATGCCAAACACCGTCGCCCGTTCGAGTGCTTCGACAGTCTTCATGACTTGAGGCACCGTGGGGACAAAACTCAAATAGATGCCGCCGGATCGAAGCGCTTTGGCCGCATGAGGAACGACCTGCCACGGTTCGGGTAGATCAAGCACGACGCGGTCAAACGGCACCTCGTCGTCGAGCAAATCGATGCCTTCATAGGCATTGTTCCTCAGAGAGACCAGGTTGGCCGGGTTCATAGAACGGGCAATGTTTGTCAGAGCCGTCTGCGCAAAGTCTTCCCGGACTTCATACGTCACCACCAATCCGCCGGGCCCGACCGCGCGCAACAAGGCCATGGTCAATGCGCCCGATCCGGTTCCGGCCTCGAACACTCGAGCCCCTGGATAGATATCCGCCCACATTGGGATGATCGCGAGATCTTTGGGATAAAGGACCTGTGCCCCTCGGGGCATCTTGAGCACGTAGTCACCGAAAGTCGGTCGGATCGCCACCATCTTTTTGCCGCCCGAGAGCGTCACGATGGACCCATCGGGACGGCCGATCAGCGCATCGTGGGCAATTCTCTGCCCGCTGAATTGGTACGTCTCTCCCGCTTTCAACGTGAGGGCATACTGTCGCCGCTTTTGATCGACGAGATGGATCCGTTCACCGCTAGAAAACGCAGACATGCCGCGCATTCTAGGAGGTTCATTCCCTGCTTTGCAACCAAGCGCTATTCCTTGACAGGGTGGCAAGCGGGCCGTAAGATCTTCTCATCATTGACATTTTTCACGATGCCTCGTGATGATCGGAAAAAGAGAAGTCTGTTTCTCCGTGTCCTCACCGCCGCGATCGTGGGACCGTGGTTGGCCCTCTGCCTAACGCTGTCGAATAGTCCCGCCGCCCATGCCGATGACATCATCGTCGCAGCTTATGAGGGGATCATTAACCCCGTCGCAGCGGAATATCTGCACGATGCCCTCGCCTTTGCCCAATCGTCTGGTGCGCAGGCTCTGATTTTGAAGCTCGATACGCCGGGAGGGTTGGATACCTCCATGCGGCTGATGATTAAAGACATTACCGGTTCGCCTATTCCAGTGATTGTGTTCGTCGCTCCCTCGGGAGGTCGTGCCGCCTCTGCAGGAGTCTTCATTACGATGGCAGCCCATGTCGCCGCCATGGCCCCGGGTACCAACATCGGGGCCGCGCACCCGGTCGCCATGGGCGGCGGCGAGATGGACAACACGATGAAGGAGAAAGTGGAAAACGATGCGGTTGCCTATATCAAGAGCATCGCGGAGCAGCGTGGACGGAATGTTTCATGGGCCGAGAATGCCGTTCGAAAGAGCGTATCCGCGACAGAGCAAGAAGCCTTGAAGCTTAAAATCATCGATCTGATTGCAGACGATCTCTCCGCACTGATGAAACACCTCCAAGGGAGAAAGATCGCGCTTTCCCATGGATCAATCACGTTATCGAATGAGACTGCCACTCTCCGTGAATTCCCGATGGGTACTCGGTTGGAGGTACTCAAGGCCCTGAGCGACCCCAACATTGCCTATCTCCTGATGTCCATCGGGACGATTGGGATTATGGCGGAACTCTACAGCCCCGGGGCAATCCTCCCCGGTATCATTGGGGCGATCAGCTTGATCCTCGCATTCTATTCACTCCAATCGCTTCCCGTGAATTATGCGGGCGTTCTTCTTGTGATACTTGGCGTCGTGTTCCTTTTGCTCGAGATCTCCGTCACCAGCTATGGATTACTCGCATTGGGCGGCTTAGCCGCCATGACGTTGGGCGGTCTGTTGCTCATCAAGAGTGATGCGCCTTTTTTGCAGGTGTCCCTGTCGTTTTTGTTGCCGACGATCATGACGATCGGGGCCTTGATCGGAGTCATGGCTTGGACGGCCGTCAAGGGCGGACGCCGTAGACCGGTTACGGGCACTGAAGGGATGATAGGATCGATCGGAATCGCAAAGACGGATCTCAACCCACGCGGTCAGATTACCGTCCAGGGAGAGATTTGGGAGGCAATCAGCCAAACTCCGATTCGACAGGGAGAGGCCGCGGAGGTGATGTCGGTCGAAGGACTGACGGTCAAGGTGGCCCCCGCCCACAGGTAAACTGATCGAAGACAAGGAGCAGCCATAATGTCATTGCTCATGCCGTTAGTCCTACTGGGGCTCGTGCTCTATGCCAGTTTCAAACGCGTCATGGAGTACGAACGACTTGTCGTGTTTGTTCTTGGTAAATTTCAGACGGTGAAGGGGCCAGGCATTCGGTTGGTCATCCCCGCACTCCAGCAGATGGTGCGTGTCAATCTCCAAACCGTCACGATGGAAGTTCCCTCGCAGGACGTCATCACGCGAGATAACATTTCCGTGAAAGTGAATGCCGTCATTTTCCTCAGAGTGGTTGATCCTCAGCGTGCGGTGCTTGCGGTTCAAGATTACCTCTACTCCACCTCACAGGTAGCCCAGACCACCCTACGCAGTGTGCTTGGCCAGAGCCAGTTCGACGACCTGCTCTCCAAGCGTGATGATATCAACGCCGAGCTGCAGCGGATTATCGACCAGCAGACCGAGCCATGGGGAGTGAAAGTCGCTGCCGTCGAGGTGAAAAATGTGGATATTCCTCAAGACATGCAACGTGCGATTGCGCGACAAGCCGAAGCAGAACGGGAACGGCGCGCCAAAATCATCCACGCCGAGGGCGAATTTCAGGCTGCGCAGAAGCTCGCTGAAGCCGCCAACGTCATCAGTCAAAATCCCGCCGCCCTTCAACTTCGCTATCTTCAGACGCTCGTTGAGATCGCGGCTGAAAAGAACTCGACCACGATCTTCCCCATACCGATCGACACCCTAGCCCCTTTTATAAAGGGACTGCTACCCAAATAGTGTGGCATTTCAGCTGGAAAGCTGGTGCCGATCCTACATAGCTGCCGCATAACTGAGACAGTTTGTCCTAAGGTTCCTCATTAGCGCATTCTAATTATTCTGTTTTTTCGAGCTGATTCCTCCTTCGATGTCTCATCTTCAATCCAGCATCCCTTTTGCTTCGTATAAGCAGCAATAGACGACGACTCGGTTGAATCTTCTCGGCTCAATGCGGCTCTAACAAGATAGATGACGCTCAACCATACGCAAAGGGTGAAACGATGAAAGAAGAACTTCGAGTCTCTGAGGAGATGGAGATACAGAAAACGTTTGTCCCGGATGTCGATGCCGATGACGCCAAGGCAAGCGGCATGTTGGGAATGATCGGTCGTGGAGAGGCTGAAGAGTCCGGCGCGGATGAGAAAACCCAGCCGGTCATGCGTACAAGCCAGGGGGCGAGCCCGTTCCTCCTGGAAGCCTTGTATTTCCGTTCATTCGGCGAACGTGGACTCTTGACCCGAGAAGAAGAGATCGTGATCGCCAAGCGCGTAGACCAGGGGACAAGGCGCATTCGCATCGCGCTTCGTCAAGCTATGAAGGCCCTCCTCAAGTCCAAACGGACATCTGTTCTTATAGAAGCCTTTAAGGTGCTCCAAGTCGTGAGACGATTGAGCGGATTGTCAGCCATTGCCTTAGACAACGCGGACAAAGCGTTGGTCGCCGCTTGGCAGCCCGTTGATTCTGACTCCAAGCCCGCGGCAGCCACAGCCAAACAACTGAAGACAGCACTCGATGAAATCCGATCCGCCAGAATTATCCTGGAGCAAGGCAAGGATGAGCTTGTACGGTGCAATCTGCGCTTAGTGGTGGATGTCGCCAAGCATTACACGGGACGAGGGTTGAGCCTGCTGGATCTCGTCCAGGAGGGCAACATCGGCCTGATGAAAGCCGCCGAACGATATCAGTATCGGAAGGGATTCAAATTCAGCACATACGCGACGTGGTGGATCCGGCAAGGCATCACTCGGGCGCTTGCGGATCAATCGAGAACGATTCGCATTCCAGTCCACCAAACCGAGGCATCGCATCGAATCCTCCGCGTGATGCGGAGACTAGGGCAGCAGTTCGGACGGCCGGCGCGATTGGAGGAGATCGCGCATGTGTTGCGCATGAGACCGGAACGGCTTCGCGAGACCGTCTTGGCGTTTCAAGAACCGGTGGCATTGGAAACTCCAATCGGTGACGGCGATACCCAGTTCGGAGACATGATTCCCGATCAGCAGGCCGTTCCGCCTGACGCACATGTCCACCGGAGTGAGTTGACCCACCAATTGGATCGCATTCTAAGCACGCTTACGCCGCGAGAACAAACCGTCATCCGGCTCCGCTTCGGGATTGGCTACGATGAAGCCAGTACATTGGAGCAGGTCGGCCAAAGCTTGTCCGTCACGCGCGAGCGTATCCGCCAAATCGAAGCGAAAGCGCTCAAGAAACTGAAGACCCCTCAGATTAAGGAACTCTTCGCCGCCATCAAGTAGACTCTTCATTCCGAGGGCAACGAGGTTGCCCTCGGAACCCGACTTCCCTCTGCATTGTGAGTTATGCAACAATAATCGCTCGATGCGGAGCTTGCTGCGTCTTTCCTCCATCCCACCTCTCGGAAACATGCGATGGGTACGCATTGACCTCCATGGATAAACCGAGCTCAGCAGATGGCTCCGTGACCGATCCGAATATCACCACGTCTCCGGCTTTTGACTCTCTCCATTTTCATGACGGATCGATTCGCATATTTCCTGAGCCGATGCCCTATCTCATGGCGTGGCAACTACAGGCTCGCTTGCATGAGGAACGTGTCCTCGATCTTCAACCGGATACCGTCTTGATCCTTGAACATCCGGCCGTCTATACGCTGGGACGAAGGTCGACGCCATCGCATTGGGGAGGCAATGAAGCTGTCTTGTGCGCGAACGGAGCGGAACTGCACTATGTGAACCGCGGGGGATCTGTTACGTATCACGGTCCAGGACAGATCGTGGTGTATCCCATCCTTAAACTTGCTGGATTCGCAACCGGGCCTAGGCAGTTGGTCTGGTTATTAGAAGAAGTGATCATTCGATTGCTCAGCGGCTGGAACATTACCGGCTCTCGCATTACTGGTAAACCGGGCGTGTGGGTGATGACGCCTGAATCCGAAAAAATTGGTTTTCTCGGCGTACGAATCGAACGCGGTGTGACCTTGCACGGATTTGCTCTCAACGTGGATTTAGATTTGACGCCCTTCCTCCGGATTCATCCCTGCGGACTGTCTGATTGCCGTGTGACCTCCATGGCGGCTACGTGCAAAGCGAGTGTCTCAGTTGACGCTGTCAAGCAGGAACTTGCTCAAATCTTTGCGACGGTGTTTTCACAAAATGGGTCTGCTGTGACTTGACACGCCGGTGCGCGGACATCCATGAAGTTCATCTAAAGGAGCGTTATGAAAGAGCTTGATACACCCACCTTTCGCTTGGCAGTCGCGCAATTCGATCAGGCAGCTGAAACCATGCATCTGGACTCCACCCTCCGTGAACGTCTGAAACTCCCCCAACGTTCTTTGGTCGTCAGTCTTCCGGTCCGAATGGACGACGGACGTGTGGAAGTCTTTACCGGTTACCGAGTTCAGCATGATTCATCGCGCGGCCCATCAAAAGGAGGCGTGCGCTACCATCCCGACGTGAACCTTGGTGAGGTTGCTGCGCTCGCCATGTGGATGACATGGAAATGCGCCCTTGCTGGTCTACCCTATGGCGGGGCGAAAGGCGGAGTAAAGGTTGCGCCCAAACGACTGTCTTCCGCGGAGCTACAGCGGCTGACCAGGCGATATGCGGCGGAGATTTTTCCGCTTATTGGACCGGACAAAGATGTACCCGCCCCGGACGTGGGAACCGATGCCCAAATCATGGCATGGATGATGGACACCTACAGTCAGCAAGTCGGATATGCCGTCCCGGGCGTCGTCACCGGTAAACCGCTGTCGCTCGGCGGCAGCTTGGGCCGAGAAGAAGCTACGGGGCGGGGAGTCGTCTATGTCACGCAGGAAGCCCTGCGACATCTGAAGCTGTCGATGGAGAAGGCCACGGTGGCAATTCAAGGGTTTGGAAATGTCGGTTCACACACCGCTCGCATCATCCAACAACAAGGCGCGCGTGTCATCGCGGTCAGCGATGTCAGCGGAGGCATCTACAACGCGAACGGGTTGGATATCATGGAGGTGATCCGCCGCGATCCTGGACAGCCGCTGCAGGACACCAAGTTGGGAGAGGCAATCACCAATGAAGAATTGTTGAAACTCGATTGTACCGTCCTCGTGCCCGCGGCACTCTCGGAACAGATTACGGCCAAAAATGCGAATTCCCTGCGGTGCCGGATCCTGTCCGAAGGCGCGAACGGTCCGACGACACTGGAGGCCGATGGCATTCTTGCAGAGAAGGGAATCTTCGTGATTCCCGACATTCTTGCGAATTCGGGGGGCGTCATCGTTTCGTACTTCGAATGGGTGCAGGATCTTCAGCGCTTTTTCTGGAGCGCGACGGATATCCAGAATCGACTTCAGGAGATCATCACGTCCGCCTTTCAACGCACGCTTCAGTTTTCGACGGAACGCCGAGTTTCGATGCGTATGGCGGCATTGATGAGTGGGATTGATCAAGTTGCTCAAGCCCATCTACAACGTGGACTATACCCGTAGTCCCACCGTGCCCATCATGTACGATCCGGTGACTTGATACTTGCTCCGCTGCTTCCTCCTGCGCTAGGGTGAGTTCTCGTCACAGGCTGGAAAAACGCAGGAATACCTCATGACTCGGAACATGATCGCCACCGCGTGGGAGCAACATTGCGCCAACGGATGGCCTCAGTTTTCAAGCCCACACCAGGGGCAATTGATGACGCTCGACACCGTCATCAGCGGGTGTGTGGTCTTCTACCTGGACAGTTCCGAGGGCCTCGATCATCAACGGCTTGCCATTGTGAAGGATTGTTTGGGCGATCTGGACGATCTCACAGGGGAGTTGGACGCTGATTGTCAGCCGTACTTTCTCCGCCTTCGTCGACTCGGCGAGATGTTGCTGGCCACGGAGCGGCAATCATAACTCTCGCGTACCGACAGATTGTCCTCCACTGGGCGATATCCAGCCGTCTTTTATGATTCCCGTTCCTTGCAGGTTGCATTCTGCTTGGCTACAATGAGCCCCATGTCGTGTACGAGCCTACCGGGTACGACCACTCAGACAATTCGCTGATCTCAGAAAGAACGAAACGACCGAGCTATGCCGAGCGCCCGACGATTGTCAACCGTACCGTTTTTGGCTCTTCTTCTTGCGCTGGGCTCAGCGCATGCGGAGCCGTATGAATTGAGTAAGAACGATGTCATGGAACCAAAGACTATTTCGAGCGCCGAGATTTCGCTCTTCGGCGTCAAACTCGGCGATTCCGAAACCAAAGCTATCGAGACCCTCGTAAACGAAAAGATTTCTGGAATCAAGGCCGAACAGGAAGCCGCGTTCATCTTCCTGCTTGACCAACGCAAACCAACTGGCCCGATGGCGGGGGTACGCATTCAGGATGGCAAAGTCGATCTGCTCTTCATCAATAATCGGTTCGCCCACAAGACAAGAGGTATCTTTCGAAACGTGCTCAACAGCGAAAGCCCGGAAGACATTCGAAAGTTGTTGGGCAAGGAAGAGTATGGCGACGAAAACGTAATGGGCGCGGTACTGGCCTATGATAAACAAGGCTTCCAGGTGAACTACCTCGGGAAAGACGTCAACATCGAGTTCGCCCAACCGCGCGAGTCTTTCCGTTGATCCCCATCGCCGACCGGCGAGTTGATTCAAAGGACAATCCCTCTCACACGGCATGAGAGCGTAACTGCCGCACTATTCCCGTAAGAGTTCGGCGGCTTAGAAATTGGCCAGAACGCGACGAAACAGTGAAGGGGGCTATTGAACAGCACTGGTCATACGAAAACCGTAGTCGATCAGGCTTTTAGCGGTATTCCACCGGCGGTTAGAATTCAGAATGACCAGGAGCAAATCACTGCCGTTTTGAGAGACTTTGGCAATAAGACATCTGCCGGCCTTGGATGTGAACCCTGTCTTCACCCCTTCCACACCGGGAACGCGACCGAGCAGGCGATTCGTATTATGCAGGACATACGCACGGTACCCACTGACAGGCGTAATGATCTCTCGTTCTTCCCTCACAAGCTCTCGGAACACGGCGTTCCGCATCGCCACCTCACTGAGTTTCGCGAGATCCTCCGCCGTCGAATAGTGATCGGGACCATCAAAGCCGCATCCGTTGCTGAAATGCGTATCGGATAACCCGAGCGCAGCCGCTTTCGCATTCATCAACATCACAAACTGCTCTTCATCCCCTCCGACATGCTCGACCGCCGCAAGACAGGCGTCATTGGCCGACACCATCATCATCGCCTTCAGCAAATCCCCAAGGCGAAACACTTCGCCGACTTTTACGCGCAGGTGAGTCTTCGGAGCCCGTGCCGCGTTCTTACTCACTGTTGCCAGATCATCCAGGCGGCCTCTTTCCAGAATGACCAGAGCCGACATGATCTTGGTCAGACTGGCGGGTGACAGACGTTTCTCAGTCTCGTGTTCGAACAGCACACGGCCTGACCGTAATTCCTTCAGAAGAATACTGTGCGCAGGAACTTGCTTCCAGGGGAGAGGGTGCGGAACATAGCTGACGGTATGGATGAGCTGGTTCTTAGAATGGGCCTCCATCGCGGAGGCAGGATGGATCGACACACCGATCAACGGGAGAGAAAGCGCCGCAGTGACACCAAGGCGGCAAAGAATTCGACCCCAGTTCTGCAATCGAGGATCAGACCGGATGGGATCCTTCTGCGCCAAAAAACGCCGCCTCTCTTAGAAAATGAACGATTCACGCACTTTATCACCTTTCCGCCCACTATCAAGAACTTTATGAAAAAACCTGAGGAGATCGGCCAAATCAATCCAAAATCCGCAATTCAGGCAGCGGGCGTATATTCTCCTGTTCATCAGGGTATAGTGGCGTTCCACCATCATGAACCCTCTGCACTTGAGGCACTGCATACATGTCTCGCTCTCTCCGACTACCGAAGACGATTCATGATCAACGCGACACACCCGGCGAGCAATCCCCCACCGATGAGGGTCGTGCCAAAATACACCAACACATTTGTGCCTCCAGCCGGTTGAGTCCCATCCCACAAGTCGCGAACCCCACCCTGCACCATCAGGACGGAGAGGGTCATCAAGGCCCCAATCATGAACCACCATGCGAAGGATCGAAGCGCCATCGTTACGCTCGTAAAACTTGCGAGGTTTTGCCCAACGGCCACTGTAACGAAGGGCCTCCGGGCTGTCAAGAATAGATGACGATCGCTCGCCTCCTACTCTTTGGCCTCCGATCTCGCAACTGGTTTGAGCCCACGATGAAGGAAGATCGAGACACTCCCGCTTCCGTTGTCGGCAATGGCCAGCCCTGGTTCCTCCACCCCGCTCGTCGTGACCTGAAAGGAGGAAAGAGCGAACGGGCCGGACTTCGTCCGGTAGTTTCTCGGTGGATAATGAAAGGTGCCGTCGCCTTTTCCGAACAAGATCGACAGATCATTTGATTGAAGATTGACGATGGCGACATCCACTAAACGATCGCCATTAAAGTCCCTTGCCAGGCCGAAGTTGGGCCCGGCGTCGGCACCCGAATCTTTGCCTGGTCGAAATGTCGCATTCCCGTTGCCGAGAAACGTGGTGAAACTGTCCTTCTCCCCATTAATGACCAAGAGGTCGCTATGCTGATCGTTATTGAAATCGGCGAAGCTCACACCGAGGGGTCGGCGTCCAGTGCGGTAGTCTTTGGGATCGCGAAAGGAACCGTCGCCGTTGCCGAGCCAAATGGAAACTGCGTTCGACATAGGCCCCCCATTGGTGACGACCAGGTCCAGCCTTCCGTCGCCATTGAGATCCGACAAGGCCACCGAAGTGGGCGTGTCTCCATACTCATACTGAACGCCATGCCGGAATTCCCCCCTTCCATTGCCGAGGAAGACCTTAATCTTATCGTTGCGGAGCGCGACGACCAGATCAAGATGGCGATCGCCATTGATGTCGTCCGTGGCAAGGGCAATCGGTGTGCGATGGACCGGGTAACGTTGCCCCTCTTCAAACTTTCCGTCTCCATGGCCGAGTAAAAGCGAAATTTCATCGCCGCCGGAGCACGCCAGGGCGACATCGGCATGCCCGTCTTCGTTGAAGTCACCCATTGCCAGAGCGCGTGGTTCCTGACAGACATGGAGTTGGATCTGATCTTTAAAGGTGCCGTCACCGTTGCCCAGCAGAATGGACACGCTATTGCTTGCAATGTTCGTGGTGATCAGGTCGGTGAATGAGTCCTGATTCAGATCCCCGGTGGTAATGGTTGTAGGATTCTTCCCCACTTTGTAGCTGGCAAAGTAATAGAACGGATCCGGCGGAGTATAGGGCTCGGTCTTTGAGCATCCCCAGAAACCATGGGCGGCAAAGCAACCCAGCGATGCGACCGCGAGGATAAACCTCGCCACATGATGTTTCCTCCTCACGAGAACTCTCACATGATCTCCGCAATCTTAGTTCGTTAGGACCAATAGACCTATGGACGCCCGTATCAGAAGGCCCAGTATACAGAGGCGATATTCTCCCTCGCAAACTTGCTGTGACAATACATCAGCCTTTGAATTTCAGCATCCGCTTACGCTATGATACTCCCCTGTATTTTAGGAGGGTGAGCATGAGCAAAATAGTGAATGTCGACATCACGATGTATGGGATAGCCGAGGTGCTGATGTGGTGTCTTGATCGGAATAAGGGACGTGTCCCGGGTGTCGATACGCCGGGCTTCACGAAAATGCAGGAGTTGTTGGCTCAGAAACCTCAGTCAGCCGACTACTTTACGCTTGATCAGTTCTGGAAGAAAAAAGTGACGTTACCGTTAACGGAAGAGGAAGTCGCGACAATCGATCGTTGTCTCTACGACATCCCCAACTTCGACAACGAACCACTCCCTCAGATCCGCCACAAATTCTGGCCCCAGCAGGTGGAGACTCACTAACCAGAAGACGTCACGGCTGAATTGTTTGGCTGTTGTTGCGGACCACACTGAATAGGACGTACCGGCGGTCAGAGCGTTCCTTCGCCCTTGAGATACTTCCGGAAACGATCCATCAGATCGGCTCCGAGCGTCCCTCCTTCCGGCTTCTTTGTCGAAGGATCGGCAAAGTGGCCGCGAATCTCTTGGAGACGTTTCTCCGCCTGATCATTCCCTTGCAGACGCTTGGTTTTTTGGAGCGCCGTATCAAACGCTTCAAACGTCAACTCCTGGTAACCGAATGAACGGATGCGTTTGACGGCTTTCATCATCGCCTGATTTCGAAACGTGGTCAAATGGTCGGAATCGATCTCCTTCAATCCCAGCTTGCGGGCTCGCCGTTCAGCGGCTTTTCTGATCCCACTGCGCACGAAGTCCGGGGATGTCTGAAGACGCTTCCAGGCTTCATCGGTCCATCCCACTCGGGCTTGAGGTGCTTCCCACAAGTCCCGCAGAGTCGATGCATCAATACGAGTCAGATTGTTTCCTCTGGCCAAGTCCTCGGTGTCCCGCTTCAACATGTCGGTCACGAAATCCAGTGCGATGGGTGGCGATTCCTTCAGCTTGTCTTGAAGAAGCGCGACCGCTTCTTCCGTCCATTCCATTGGGGGTCCGCCATCCTCATGAAGATCACCTAGTGCTTCAACCTTTTCGAACAACTCGACGTTCACCTCGAGATGCCCTCGCTCTTTTGCGATCTCCTCCGCGATCTGCTTGATCATCGCCCGCATAAACTCAGGTACGGTAGCCAATCGTTCTTTAGCGGCGGCGGTCCACGGGAGACGACCAGCGACCATTTCTTCGACGGCCGACGCCATCCCGCCCTCCCCTCCCATACGCCCCATCATTTGGCCTTTAAACTGTTCGAGGATCTCCTCCGTGATTTCTCCATATCCCAGTTCTCGCGCCTTCTTCTCGGCCAGACGGCGAACCATGCCACGCAAAAAGATAGGCGCTCGCTCCATGCGTTTGAGCGCACCGTCGGTCCAGCGGATTTCCGCGGCAGCAGACTGGGAGAAATCTGACGACGACATAAGGCCCTAACTGAAAAAGACTGTCGCTATTGATTGAGCAATTCTTTCAACTCTTTACCGGCTTTGAAAAACGGCACCCGCTTGGCCGGGACCGCTACGGTCTCTCCGGTCTTTGGGTTCCGTCCTTCCTTCATCCGACGAGCCCGCAGGCGAAAGCTCCCGAAACCACGAATCTCCGTCTTGTCGCCGTTTCTCAGTGAGTCCCGAACACAATCGAAAATCGTGTTGACGACCACTTCTGCCTGTCGCTTGGTCAAAGTGGTGACTTGCTCAGAAACTCGCTCAATGATCTGCGCCTTGGTCATGTCCACTCTCCCTTCGCTTCGATGAAAACCAATACCGGTATCGACACAGTTAAAAGGCCATAAGATATTTCAAGCTCACGCCCGGTTGAACGTCCAGCTTGGGAAACATCATGCTCAGCTTCGAGTCCAAGATTTCACGAAGAGAAAACCGACGTCGCGGCTCAACGACCTTGGGCTCTCCTTCGATTCCAACGACCTCAGCAGCCAATTGAATGGCATCTTCGAGGTCTCCAAGTTCATCGACCAGTTTCGCGTCCTTGGCCTGGCGTCCGGTAAAGATTCGGCCGTCAGCCAACGCTTGAGCCGCCCGAAGTTCCATCGAGCGGCCTTCAGCCACGGCTTCGATAAATTGTTTATGGACGTCGTCCATTACGGTTTGCAGCAAGGCCCTCTCTTCGGCACTCATCTTGCGCAGAGGAGAACCCACATCCTTATATTTTCCACTCTTAATGACGACCCCTTCCACACCGATCTTCTGCAGCAATCCCTCTACATTGGCAGTTTCCATAATGACCCCGATACTGCCGGTGAGTGTCCCGGGATTGGCCACGATTCGATCCGTTGCGGCAGCAATGTAATACCCTCCTGATGCCGCGACGCTTCCCATTGAGGCAATGACGGCCTTGTTGCTTTTGCTTCGAACTCGTTTGACCGCATCATAGATCTCTTGCGACGGGACCACACCGCCCCCGGGGGTATCGATCCGTAGCACGATGGCCTTGATGGACGGGTTTTCGCTGAATCGCTTCAACTCTCCGATCGTCGTTTGCGAATCCAAGATGACGCCTTCGACTCGAATCAATGCAATCCGGTCCTCGCTGGATAAGTCGAGGTCGGGGAAAAACAGATTCATCAGGACCAAGATTCCCACCCCCGCCATGAACAGCAAAAAGACTTTGCGGAACAGGTGGCGTCTTGGAGGGCGTTCGGTCTGTGTCACGTCATCCGCCATTGCACATGACCTGCATGATTATGAATCCTGCCTTCGTTCTAATCTTCCGATTGCGCCCGTTTCCGGCTCTGCTTGGCAGCTCGACCGAGACTTTGGTCCAGCACACCTTGCGTCGAGTGATAGTCATCGACCTGCTTGCGTTCCCAGTCGAGTTGATGGTCACGAAGGCTCAGTGCGATCTTGCGTTCTTCTCGATCGACTTTGATTATCTTCGCCGCGACGTCGTCCTGCAACTTAAACTTTTCTTCAAGCTTCATGGAAGGCTCAAGGCCGGATTCGCTGACATGGATTAACCCTTCGACCCCGCCTTCGAGTTCGATGAAGATCCCAAAATCGGCGACCTTTGTAACTTTGCCGGTCACCGAATCACCAACGTGATACCGCGACGGAATTGCTTCATCCCAGGGGTCGCGAGTCAACTGTTTGTACCCCAGTGAAAGTCGCTCCTTCTCTTTGTCGATGCGTAACACCACAGCTTCCACTTTTTGTCCTTTTTTGAAAAGCTCGGAAGGATGCTTGATGTGTTTCGTCCACGACATGTCTGAAATATGGATCAGGCCGTCGATCCCTTCTTCAAGTCCGACAAAGGCACCGAAATCCGTCAGACTCTTCACCTTACCCTCAATCCGGGTCGCGATCGGATATTTACTTTCGATCATATCCCAGGGATTAGGTGCCGTCTGTTTCATTCCCAAGGAAATCTTGCGGCTTGCCGGATCGATGTTCAACACCGCCGCTTCGACCTGATCACCGACCGACACGACTCTCGACGGATGCCGCACTTCATGTGTCCACGACATTTCTGAAACATGGACCAATCCCTCCACACCCGGCTCAAGCTCCACAAACGCGCCATAATCGGTCAGGCTCACCACCCGGCCACGAACCCTGGTGCCGATCGGATACTTGCCGGCGACATTGGTCCAAGGATCCGCGCTCTTTTGCTTGAGCCCCAGAGAGATCCGGCCGGTTTCACGATCGTATTTCAAGACCGTGACTTCGACCTTGTCTCCCACGGTAAACAGCTCCGATGGGTGCCCGACTCGCCCCCATGACATGTCGGTGATGTGAAGCAACCCATCGATACCACCGAGGTCGATGAAGGATCCGTAGTCGGTGATGTTCTTGACCGTCCCCTGAATCAGTTGACCTTCTTTGAGATTGGCGAGAGTCGTCTGTCGCTTCTTATCCCGTGTTTCTTCCAGTAATACACGACGGGAAACGACGACGTTACCCCGCCTGTGGTTGATCTTGATGATCTTGAGAGGGAAGGTCTTTCCAACGAGCCCATCCAAATCCCGAACAGGATGCAGATCAATCTGCGAGCCGGGCAAGAACGCCTTGACGCCGATATCGACCATCATACCGCCCTTGATGCGTGAGACGATCTTCCCTTCGATGCTCTTTTCTTCCTTGTAGAGTTTCTCAAGTTCTTCCCAAATCTTCATTTTGTCCGCTTTTTCCTTGGAAAGAACCAGATTGCCGTCCGCATCTTCGCATTCTTCAATATAGACTTGGAGCCGATCACCGATCTTGAGATGCTGAAGTTCCTCGGATGAGAACTGATCACTCGGGATCATCCCTTCCGATTTGTAGCCGATATCGACGATGACTTTGTCCTTCGTGAGGGCCACCACACGGCCTTCTGTAATCGTGCCTTCTTCCAGGTTGCGGAACGTTTCTTCGTACAACGCGGCCAAGGCGTTGCGGTCTAACTGCGCGTCGCTGTTGGATACCATACCCATATGAACGTCCTACTCTTCCGACTGTCGTCGGGTGCTGATGGTGAAGTCGCCGGGCTCACTCAGCGTTGTGAGCCCCGGCGGTCGGCCTGTTCGGTGCTTCTGGAGCCGGGTCATCCTTTCCTTTTGGAACGGGAACTTGACCCAAGGCTGCAATCTGTTCGATCACCGTACGGCTGACCTGTTGATAAAACTGTTTGGTTTCCGCCCTTTCTTTCCGAGTTCCTGTTTCAAACGTGATGGGCGCCCCAAATCGAACCGTGACCTGGCACCATCGAGGCCATCGCGCCCCGGTTGGCAGCACGTCGAAGGTGCCTTTCAGATATGCCGGCACGACCGGGCACCCCGTCTGCGACACGATCACTCCAATACCGGCTTTCGGTGGCCTGAGATAACCATCGTGGCTCCGTCCGCCTTCCGGAAAAATGACCACCACCTGGCCGGCTCGAATCAGCTCGATCGCTTTTCCAAATGCCTCTCGGTCGAGACGCCCAAGTCGCACAGGAATCCAGCCCAATGATTGCAAGATCCTGTTCAACACCGGGATCGGAAACAAGTCGTTCCGTCCCAGATACCAGGCCCTTCGACTCATTCCACATCCGAGTAGCGGAATGTCGAGGTAACTGGCATGGTTGGCGGCGATCAGCAAGCCTCCGGTACGAGGAATCTGTCCTTCCACTCGATACCGGAAACACATCCACCCGACAACCCGTGCCAACACCCACAAGCATCCGTAGACGACCCCGCTCACGACCCGGTCGACACAGCCGTGATCATCTGTTCTACCACCTGCTCGGGACTGAGAGCGGAGGTATCAATCGATCTCGCGTCAGCCGCTGGAACCAGTGGGTCGATTGAGCGGGTCCGATCACGCCGATCACGGTCAGACAAATCCCGAGACGTTGTTTCAATCGCCCCTCCGCGTCCCGCAGCCACCAGTTCACGGTGCCGTCTTGCGACTCGTATACTCGTATCTGCGTCCAAGAAAAATTTGAACGGAGCCTTGGGAAAGACTTTTGTGCCGATATCCCGACCTTCCGCGACCACCGAGCCTCGCTGGCCGATTTGACGCTGAATCGGCAGCAGCCATTCGCGAACTGCCGGAATGGCGGATACGATCGAAGCGGCAGCTGTCACGTCAGGCGTACGAAGGTCGCCAGTGACGTCGATGCCATCGACCAAAACCTGCATCGAGCCTCGCTGAAACTGCATATGAATCGAGGTGGTCTGTAGCAGCGTGACCACCTGTTCACGGTCAGTCGGATGTATGTTCGACTGCAAGGTTTTCCACGCGACGGCTCGGTACAACGCCCCAGTATCAAGATAGAGATACCCCAAGCGAGCCGCCAATAACTTGGCCACTGTACTCTTTCCGACTCCAGCCGGTCCATCAATTGCGATAACCACTCAGCGCCTCTCCATTGTCAGACTCACCAACCGCAGCCGTCTGTCTATACAGAACCCGCCAACAGTTGAGCAAGCGAACTTTCGAAATTGGGGAAGGAGGTGTCCACACAACCCGTGTCGGCAATCGACATAGGCTGTTCCGCCGTAAGCCCGCCAATGGCGAGCGACATCGCCACACGATGGTCCCCATGACTCTGGGCATTGCCCGCAGCTTTCAACCGGCCATTCTCTCTGCCTCGGCCCAATCCTTTGATGACCATGCCGTCCGGCCGTTCCTCGATCAGAGCTCCCATCCCCTTCAACTCGCCGCTCATGGTTGCAATACGATCACTTTCTTTGACCCGTAGCTCTTCCGCTCCGGAAATCACCGTGTCCCCATCCGCCACAGCGGCAGCCACGCATAGCACAGGGAATTCATCGATTGTTTTCGGAATGAGTTCAGGGTCAATCGTCACGCCCTTCAGTGGGGCTGACCTCACACGAAGATCCCCCACTGGTTCGCCGGCCTCTTCTCGCTGACCCAGAACCTGAATATCGGCCCCCATCTTTTTCATGACTTCGATCAAGCCGGTTCTGGTCGGATTCATTCCAACATTGCGAATGACGATGTCCGATCCTTGGACAATCGTTGCGCCGACGATGAAGAACGCGGCGGCAGAGAAATCTCCGGGAATGGTAACCTGAATACCTCGCCATCCGACCGCCGGCCGCCCCTGCAAGACCAGGGTCCCCTCGTCTGTCGTGAGAGGAATACCAAAGAACTGAAACATCCGTTCAGTATGATCTCGCGACAGGCTCGGCTCCCTATAGCGAGTCTTTCCTTGAGCGAAGAGGCCGGCAAGCAGGATCGACGACTTGATCTGCGCGCTGGCGACCGCCGATGTGTATTCGATACCGCGAAGACCGGCCCCCGTGATCGCCAACGGAGCCAGCTCCCCGGCCTTACGCCCTCCGATGACCGCCCCCATCTCGCGTAGCGGTTTGACGACTCGTCCCATGGGACGGCGTCGAATCGAGTCGTCGCCGGTGAGGACTGAGAAAAAATCTTGCCCGGCCAGAAGGCCCGTGAGCAGACGAATGCCGGTTCCGGAATTTCCACAATCGATTGGAGCGTTTGGCTCGGATAACCCCCAAAACCCCTTCCCACTAACCGTCAATTCGGTCGGAGTCTGTCTGATAGGAATCCCGAGTGCCTGAAAGGCTCTCATGGTGTTCAGACAATCCTCCCCCTGGCAATAGCCCGCTATCGTGCTCGTTCCTTCCGCCAATGCGGTGAGAATGATGGCCCGATGGGTCAGAGACTTATCACCGGGAACGGTGGTCGTTCCCTTAAGTGGGCGGCCTGGGGTGATTGCCAACGATGTCATGATGTCCTCGGAGAGGAACTATTCAACTGTTCACGCTCGCCTTTGGCCCGCTCAAGCAACTTTTCGATTCCGGCCGCATCGCCGGCCTTGATCAATTGTTTCAATTCGTCCAGAGCCCGTCCATATCTCTCGATATAAGACACCACATTGTCTCGATTCCACAAGAATATATCGCGCCACATTTCCGGCGAGCTGGCGGCGATTCTCGTCGTGTCGCGCAATCCGCCGCCGGAATGACCGGCCAGATCCAACGCAGGCAGCTGCTGATCACGAAGCTCGGCCAGAGCGTTGATCAGCGCAAACGCCACCACATGGGGCAAATGACTGACCGCTCCAAGAATTTGGTCGTGCAGATGCGGATCCATCGACAGGAGAATCGAACCGGTTTCTTCCCACAATTGCTTCACTCGCTCCAGTGCGGTGCCATCCGTTCGCCCCGTTGGTGTGAGAATACAGCGTGCGCCCTTGAACAACTGATCCGACCCGGCCGCCACTCCCGTCTTTTCTTTTCCTGCAATAGGATGGGCTCCCACAAAATGTACACCCGCCGGCATGGCTGATTCGGACCGTTCGACCAAGATGCCCTTTACACTGCCGACATCACTGACTATTGCGCCGGGTGCAAGACAATGGGCCCATTCACGGAGGTGGCGCTCATAGGTATCGACCGGTGTCGCCAATATCACCAAATCCGATCCACGCACACCTTCTTGCGGATCGGCAACGTACCGATCGATCGCCCCAAGCGTAACGGCTGTCTTGAGATTCTCGACACGCCGGCCGACGCCGACAACGTGATCGGCCAACGCTTTTCGCCGAAGGATCATGCCGAGCGATCCACCGATCAGTCCCACCCCGATAATCGCGGCTTGCTTGAAATGAACTGCCATCGTGCCTCTACAGCTCTCTCCCCACGGCCTTCGCGATATTTCTCAGGTCACCCATCAGGGCTTTGAACTTGGAGGGCTTAATGGATTCTTCACCGTCACACAGCGCACATTCTGGGTTCGAGTGGACTTCGATCAGCAGGCCGTCAGCACCGGCTGCGACTGCCGCTTTTGACATCGGCGCGACAAGATCCCACTTCCCGGTGGCATGACTGGGATCGACAATGACCGGCAGATGCGACAACTCTTTCAACGTGGGGATGGCCGCAAGATCCAACGTATTGCGATATTGCGTTTCGAAGGTGCGAATGCCCCGTTCGCACAGCATGACGTTCTGGTTTCCGCGCGACATGATGTACTCGGCCGACAGGAGAAACTCCTTGATGGTCGCCGAGAGGCCCCGTTTCAGGAGCACCGGCTTGTCGTATGCGCCGACCTCCTTCAAGAGCTCGAAGTTCTGCATGTTGCGAGCGCCGATCTGAATGATGTCCGCCTTCTCAAGAAAGAGCTCGATATCCCTGGTGTCCAAGATCTCACTGACGACCGGCAGTCCGGTTTGCTTTTTTGCCTCGACCAAGTAGTCCAGCCCTTCACGACCCAATCCTTGAAAGGAATACGGCGACGTTCTGGGCTTATAGGCCCCGCCACGAAGAACCGCGGCGCCGGCGGCCTTCACTTCATGTGCAATCCCTACCGTGAGCTCAAGTCGTTCGACTGCACAAGGTCCGGCCATGATGGCCAACTTTTTCGCACCGATCTTTACACCACCGACGTCGATAATGGTCGCTTCCTTCTTAAACTCGCGACTCACCAGTTTCCAGGGCGCAAGGATCGGCAGGACACTCTCCACACCAGGAAGCGCCGTTAAGGGCTGATTATGAAGGATGCGGTCGTCCCCAATGACGCCGATAATCGTGCGCTCCTGACCAGTGGATATTTGCGATTTTAAGCCGAGATCTCTCAGTCGGTCGATAATGTGATCCACTTCACTTTCCGACGCTTCCGGCTTCAACACGATGATCATGATTCCCTCACTATTCCTTACCCTCCCTCATCCAACACTTTTTTGAGCGCCTGAAGGAAGGCCGCATTTTCGTCGGGCTGACCGATGGTGACACGAAGCATGGTTCCGTCGATATGCCGTACAATGATCCCCTCTCGCAGCAGCGCTTCGAACACCAGTCTCCCATTCCGCTTTGCATCAAAATAGAGAAAATTCGTCTCACTCGGGATCGCGGCCACTCCCAGTGCGCGCAACCCGTGTTCCATCTGTTCCATCCCTGCCTCGTTGACCGCCCGACTCCTGGCCACATGCTCGTCATCTCCCAATGCGGCCAGCGCGGCTTTCTGGGCCAGACTGTTGGCATTGAACGGAGGCCGCACTCTATTCAGAAAATCGATGATCTCGGACGTGCCGATACCATATCCAATCCGCAACCCCGCCAGTCCATATATTTTGGAGAATGTCCTCAATACGATCGCGTTCCGCCCCTGTTTCACATAGGCCATCGCATCGGGAAATTGAGGATTGCGGACATATTCAACGTACGCTTCGTCAAACACGACAATGACATCTTCGGGCACCCGAGCCATGAGTCGATCGACGGCTTCCGCCGATACCATCGTTCCGGTGGGATTATTGGGATTGCAGAGGAAAAGCAATCGGGTTCTGGGCGTAATAGCCCGCACCATCGACTCGAGATCGTGTGTCCAATTGGCAAGAGGCACGACCACCGGCGTGCCATGGACAGCCGTGACTTCCATCTTATAGATCACGAATGTGTGATCGGCCATGACAGCTTCGTCACCGGGAGTCAAAAACGTTCTGGCCAACAGACCAAGGATTTCGTCCGATCCGTTTCCTAAGATGACTTGCCCTCCTGACACTTTCCAACGATCGGCAATCGCCTGTCTGAGCTGATACGCGCTTCCATCCGGGTATCGATGCAGCATATCCTGCGCACCGCTCAACGCTGCCAATGCCTTCGGGGACGGCCCGAGCGCATTTTCGTTCGACGCAAGCTTGATGACCCGGGTGAGGCCAAGCTCACGCTGCAATTCATCGATCGGTTTACCGGGAACGTATGGACTGAGCGAGAGGATATCTGGATGGACCTGTAGTGCCATGATCAGTTATGGATGGGGTAGGAGCCCAAAATCTTCATAAAGAGACAGCGTCCCTTGACTTCTTCCACGGCTCGATTGACCCGCTCTTCATGGATATGGCCTTCGACATCCACGAAGAAAATGTACTCCCACGCCTTTCGCTGGGAAGGGCGCGATTCGATCTTGGTCATATTGATTCCATGAGAGGCAAAGGGGCGGAGCAGGTCATAAAGTGCGCCGACTTTATCCTTGACCGACAACATCAACGAGGTCTTATCTTTCCCTGTTCGCTCTGACGGTTTTTGCGACAGGATCAGAAAACGGGTAAAGTTGTTGAGGTTGTCTTCGATGCGGGCTCTGATCACCTTCAGTCCGTAGAGTTGCCCCGCCAATTCCGAGGCAATGGCAGCCGACGTCGGTTCATCGATGCACAGTTCAGCGGCGCGAGCGGTACTGGCCACTTCGACCGCCGGAACATGGGGAAGATTCGTTTCGAGCCAGTTTCGGCATTGCGCAAGGGCATGCGGATGAGAGTAGATTTTCTTCACCTCCTCGATAAGCCCGGAATTTGAGAGGAGGTGATGCGAGACTTCCTGAAGAATCTCCCCATAGATCAGCAGGTTGGAATCGATGAACATGTCGAGCGTGTGATTCACCACACCTTCCGTCGTGTTTTCGATCGGCACCACACCGAAATTGGCCCGGCCTCGCTCGACCTCGCTGAACACTTCTTTGATGCTGTGGACAGGCACATATTGGACGGAAGAGCCGAACTTCTGCATGCAGGCCATGTGGGTAAACGTCGCCCTCGGTCCCAGATAGGCCACCTTCTGTGGCGCCTCTAACGACAAAGAAGCCGACATGATTTCGCGATAGACGGATCGGATAGCGTCACTGGGGAACGGGCCTGTATTGAGCTTCGTGAGTCGCTCGATAATCTCCGCCTCTCGGCCTGCGGTATGCAGATTGGCTTCGGCATCCTTTTGCTTCTTGAGCCGACCGATTTCAATCACACTCTTCGACCGTTCGTTGAGCAACCGAATGATTTCGTCATCGATCCTGTCGATTTCTTTACGGTATTCCGACATGTCTCTTGGCATGATGAGCCTCGCCTCGGGCCCCGGATCCGGGAGGACTGCCTCATCCCCGTGAGGGAAGGGGGATCACATAGGCAAGTGGAGGATCTTACAGGAACGGTGGAATCTATTGCAAGGACAGCGCTGGGATATCGGGAGTGTGCCCGAAACGTACTCAGCTACATCAGCAAGGGAGAGGCTCGCTTCAAGTGGTCATAGGCCAACCGAGTGACCTGTCGTCCACGTCCGGTGCGGTCCAAAAATCCGGCTTGGATCAGATAGGGTTCATAGACGTCTTCGATCGTACCTTTATCTTCCTGAACCGCCGCTGCCAAGGATTCAACGCCGACCGGTCCCCCGTTGAACTTCTCAATGATCGTCAGAAGAATCTTGCGGTCCATATCGTCGAAACCAGCTTCATCGATCCCCAACCAGACTAATCCTTCTTTTGCGACTTGCTCGGTAATATGCCCCCCCGCTTTGATTTGGGCATAGTCTCTGAGGCGCTTAATCAGTCGATTCACAATCCGGGGCGTTCCGCGCGCACGGCGTGATATTTCCGCCGCACCCTTCCCGTCGATTCCGACACCTAAGACTCCGGCAGATCTGATCACAATGGCCTCCAGCTCGGATGGCCCATAGAATTCCAGCCGATAGACCAAGCCGAATCGATCCCGCAATGGAGAGGTGAGAGACCCGGCCCGTGTCGTCGCCCCCACCAGCGTGAATTGTGGAAGATCCAGCTTGACGGTTCTTGTAGCAGGTCCTTGCCCAATGACCAGATCCAGTTGAAAGTCTTCCATGGCCGGGTACAGCGCTTCTTCCACAGATGCGGGCAGACGATGAATTTCATCGATAAACAGCACATCATGCTCTTGAAGATTGGTCAGAATCGCCGCCAAGTCACCGGCATGGGTGAGAACCAGCCCCGAGGTCGACCGCAAGGTCGCTCCCATTTCTTTGGCGATAATGTGGGCGATGGTCGTTTTGCCGAGGCCCGGCGGTCCATAGAAAATGGTATGGTCGAGCGCCTCATGCCGCTGCTTGGCCGCTTCGATACAGATTCGCAGCGACTCCTTCATTTTCTCCTGACCGACGTATTCATTAAGCGTTTGAGGCCGAAGCACATTCTCCAGACCTCGCTCTTCATCTGTGGCGTAATTGGTCACGAACCGCTCAGTCATTGCGCGAGGCTCATTTCTCTTTGTTTTCCAGCATTTGTTGATACTTCGGAGGAGGAGGTAGAGCGCCCTGTCCAGGCTTCGCCGCACTGCCGCAATCCGGAGGGCACGTTTTGTATCCTTGACCCGGGTCGGGCAAGTTCGTCTCCATCTTGCGCAATTGACATTGGGTCAGTCGGCCACCCTCTCTGCCCCCACACCGCGCAGGAACCGAGGAACTGCCGATCTCGGCATAGCCTTCGGGACATGCTCCGCACACTCCCAGCATATTAACCCCAAGCGGCACGCATTGTACGAGTGTTGGATCACCGTCTTTGCAAATCTCCGGAGATTGAGTGACGCCGGTCATCGCGTATCCGTCCGGACACGTTCCACAGGTCATTCTGGTGCTTTTCGGCTCTGCCGCCTCTTGCGCAACGCTTATGAGGGGAAACGTAGCTATCAGGGCCATTCCGATCAACACACGGCACACAAAAAGGTTGGCCGCATTCTTGAGAATGAATGGCATTGTCTTACCCCCTTGCAAGTTCCTTGAGGCCTTCGCGAATGAGCTCCTTCAGCGCGAGTGAACCTGTCGTCGCCTTCATCACGCGCTTCAAGGCTTCTCTGACATCCTGGGCACGATAGCCCAAGTTTATCAGAGCGGAGAGCGCATCCTCATAAGGCCCATCTACCAGGGGTATTTCAGCTGCGGTGGTTCGGGGGGGTGCCCCACTAATCTTGCCTGCCTTGTCCTTGAGTTCAAGCGCAATACGGCCTGCCGATTTCTTCCCAATACCAGGAACAGTGGCGAGTTTTTCGACATCTTCGGTCTGGATGGCATGAACCAGATCGGTGACCGATAAGCTCGACAAGATACTGAGAGCGAGTTTTGGACCAATACCCGATACACTGGTCAGCAGCAAAAACGATTCTTTCTCGCCTTGCGAGAGAAAGCCGAACAACTGGATGGCATCTTCTCGGAGATGCGTATGGATGTTCAACGCGGTCACTTCGTCAAGATTCGGAAGAGCGTAATAGGTGCTGAGAGGGATATGGACTTCATATCCAACCCCGTGCACATCAATCGTGAGGTGGGTAGGTGCCTTGAATGCCAACCGCCCCGTGAGAAAGGCGATCATGTCGTCTCGTTACTCGAGGATTAGGACGCTGGGAATTGGTGAACAGTTACCCTGCCGCAGTCGCGGCGACTTTTTCCATGACTTCATCCGGGATATCGAAGTTCGCATGGACCTTCTGAACATCGTCGTGTTCGTCTAAGACTTCCATCAACTTCAGCATTTGTTCGGCGGATTTTTCTTCCAGCCGAATGGTATTCTGCGGAACGTACGTGACTTCCGCAAGCGTCGTTTCGATTTTGCCGTCTGCCAACGCCTTCTTCACGGCCTCAAAGTCGTGAGGACTGGTGAACACCTCATAACTCTTTTCACCGACCTTCACGTCTTCCGCCCCGGCGTCGAGCGCCAACGAGAGAAGGGTGTCCTCATCGACCTTCCCCTTCTCAATGGAGATGAGCCCCTTCTTATGAAACTGCCAGGCGACGGCACCTGCCTCAGCCATATTGCCATGATTCTTCGTCAGTAGGCTTCGAATCTCCGCCACTGTCCGGTTCCGATTATCGCTCATAATTTCCAGAAGCAGTGCCGTCCCTCCGGGGCCATATCCTTCTAAAGAAAACTCCTCATAGGACACCCCAGGCAGTTCCCCCGTCCCTCGCTGGACAGCTTTCTTCATCGTGTCGCCAGGCATGTTGGCTTCCTTCGCCTTGGCAATAGCCAGACGCAGGCGGGGATTGCCATCCGGATCCCCTCCGGACCGAGCCGCAATGGTGAGCTCCCGGATGATTCGCGTGAAGATCTTACCGCGCTTCGCATCCTGGGCTCCTTTGTGCCGTTTAATTGTTGCCCAGTGACTATGTCCACCCATGTGTCCCCTCCTCTACCCGGCCTGACTCTCTAGGCTGGTTAGAGCTGCGTAATACGTCTGTGCCGACTACGAGGCGCTAGACCTAGCATAGGCTTCAGAAGAGTGTCAATTACGGAAGCGGAGTCCTCTATTCGAAGTACAGGAGCAGCTGAATGCCGATTAAGATCACAAATCCCGCCCAGGCCAATTCCCATTTGTTCCCAGGATGATTTGATACCCCGGATGTCCACGAAACCATTGCCGTCGATACGGAAGCCCCAATGCCCAGACTTCCTAAAAGAGTATGGTGAAGTGCAATCAACGAATTGGCAGGGTGATTTCCGTGTGAGTGGACGAAGAGAAGCAGTGCTCCGGTCAGGCCAAAAAAAACCAGCGGCCCCGCCCAGGCAGGATGGCGGGCCCAACCGATTCGACGAAGCGTTTCGGTTACCGCTGCAGTGGCGGCAAACACTCCATAGAACTTATGCTGGAGAATTTCTGGATCTTGCCCGGAAAATGTCTGAATAAAACTCAGCGACCCGATCGGCCAGGCCTCATGGTCACTCCACACCAAAAGAAACGTCCCAATCACACCGAGCGCGCCCGGCAGAACGAAACGAGACCACAAAGGCACCGGATACCGCAACGCATGGCCCAATTCCGCAAGTCCGAATAGCAAGACAAAGAGCCCGGCGAAGCGATGATTGAACTCCGAATAGGCGACCCCTTGGCTCGAGCCCTCCCAATCTCCATTCCCATGCGCGCCACGAGAATGCTGCATCGCATTTGCTTCACTGGAGGTATCGGGGAGACCGGGCTGTTGTGCGTACCCGTTCAAGAACCAGGTGAGCGGCAGGATGACCAGAACAAGCAGAGGGAACGCGAAAATCCACCACTTCATACGAGAACCGCAGTACGGAAAACGCAGAGAGTGGAAAGGCCCATCCAGACGGCCGGATGGGCCTTTTCATTGTCCGCTATAAATACAGGCCTTACATGAACTTCATGAACTTGTCTTTCGCCTCGTCCATCACTTGCGCGGTGATGGTCGACACCCCACGTTCCTTTGCCAGACGCTCAATCTCTTTTCGGGCAATGGGGCGGATAAAGTCCGGAATATTCTCGAGCCGCTGTTCGGCCTCCCGTGACCACGTCATGCCGTTGGGTGAATCATTCTTTGAGTCGTCCATGACTTGGAGCGTGATGGTCTTGAATCCCTGTTTACGCGCATACGTCTCGACACTGCCTTGGACCATCGGCTTGACAAAGTCTGGAAGCCGATCGAGTTTTTCCTTGGCATCGGAAGTCCAGGTGAATTCGGACGATCCAGCGTGAGTGCCGTTCCCTGGCTTACCGCCGGCCGTCAGTCCCATCTCAGCCACCATAGCCGAGAAAGGACAGCCACTGGCTTTCTCAGGAGCCTTGGCAGGTGACGCAGCGGCGGCGGCGACAGCTTGCCCGCCCTGAATCTTCTCGTTGAGGTAGGCTCCCATCTGACCTTCGCCAGCCAAGGCTTCGTCCTTCAACGTCCCACGGGTCATTTCGAACGGTTCAGCTGCAACAGTCCGTCCACCCAATTTCACGCCTAACGAACTAACCATCTGCGTTTCTCCTGGGTTGGTGATCATGGAGAACTTCGCTCCGCAGGATGGACAGCCAAAAAACACACCGAGCGATTCTTCGCCGGGTTTCTCAACCTTCTCGAAGTTCATGTAGGTTTCGCAGTTGAGGCAAACAAATTTCATAATGACTCCTCTCTCACAGCCGCACAACTGTCACAGTTTCTCTGCCAACACCTTCTTGTAGTCTAGCAACGTCCTGATCCGACCGGCAATTTCCTGGTACCGTTGAACCGTGGGATAAGTCTCATCCAGCAAAGGGGCTCCCTTGTCGAACGTCCGGGCGAGTTTGCGATCAAATGGAATCCGCCCGAGGAGCGGAAGATCGAGCACTTCGCACATGGCTTCGGTATTGCCTTCGAACAGCTGGTTCAATTCGCCGCAAGACGGACATCGATACTCACTCATGTTTTCGACTATACCCAGTACTTTGATGCCCATATCACGCGCATAGGTTACGGATTTCTGGACTACATCGGAGGCGACCTCTGAGGGTGTCGTCACCACAATTGCACCGGCCAACTCGGGAATGAACCCCGCGATGACCGGAGGCTTGTCGGCTGCAGCACCCGGAGGCAAATCAGCGAGCAAGAAGTCCAGTTCGCCCCACACGGCATCAGCCAGAAACTCTCGGATGACGTTCATTTCCATAAGACCGAGCCAGACAGGGCTGACATCCATCGGCCCTTTCCACCGGACGGGGGAAGCATCGTCCAAGAAGAAATCCATCGAAGCGACCTTTACCCCGAGCGGTCCTACAGGAGGAATGGCTCCTTCTGTCGTCATGGTTAATGATTGGCCATGAAGCCCCAGCATACGCGGCACACAAGGACCGTTAAGGTCCACATCGAGCACCCCCACTGTGGCGCCCTGCCGTGCTAACGCCAGTGCGAGATTCACGGTCGTCATGCTTTTCCCAACACCGCCCTTCCCGCTCATGACCACGAGCTTGTGCTTGATATCGGCCATGCGTGCACGGACCTGCTCGGTCTGCTCAGTCATCTGTTGAATGACCTTTGCATCGTCCGAATATTTCAATTTCCTAAGGATGGCTTTCAGATCTTTCTCAGGCGCCATATCCCGACCGCTTAAGGATGTCTAAAACTGCAATCAAGCTACGCTATCACAAGGATTTTCGGTGAGTCAAACCGCTGGAGGGTGGATAGGACTATTCTAGATCCCGTCTCAGCCGTCAGGGTTCACACCAATGAATGTCTAGGTCGTCACAGGCACAGCGATCGTGTGAGTCAACAATAAAGTCCGTTAGGGAGTGGGCTGGTTGAAACAGCGCCAAACATAATCCATGATGCCTTTCCCATATCTTGTTCGTCTACACTAAGCAGAGTATGGTGTTGAGGAATTATGAAGAACAAGCATCTTCGTCCGGCAAAAGCGGATTGACGTTTCAGTGGGAGAATCGGTTCGGATCGTCCGAGAACTGCAGGGCACACTCAGACCCAGCTAGCCAGAATGACATGACCGCCATTCCACACTCCACGATCTCGGCCATTGAAATCAACAGTATTAACGTTGGCATCGAACGAGCGAAGGTCCTCGCGCGAGCCCTATGGTGCCAGCCAGCCGTTCTCGTCTTTCCCGGCTGGGACGTGACGAAACAATCCGCGGCCTGACTCGAAAAACGTTGCTTAGGATCATTGAGGCGTTGAAAGTTCCCTTTGAGGCCGAGGCATATCCTTGTCCATGCCGTCACTGCTTCCGGAAGACCTAGTCCACTCGATCGTTGAAGGCGTTAAGAACGGCGACTTCACCGTCTTTTGTGGCGCTGGTATTTCTCACAACTCCGGCCTTCCGATCGTGCTCGAGTTTGAGGGAGAAGTACTGGGGAAGCTTCCTGTCACGGACGAAGACAAAGCGGGCATCCTCAGCTCTGATCGTCCGTTCGAGATGTTCATGGAATACCTCCGCGTAGTCGAACCCGCCGCATTCCAGAAGCTGCTGAGCATCTACGATTCCGGCGCCCCCAATGCCAGCCACCGGCTCCTCGCGAAGCTGATGAGAGCGGGGAGTATTCGGACGATCGTTACCACCAACTTCGATAGGTTGATCGAAAGAGCTCTGCAGGATGAAGGCTTCACGGCGGGCAGAGAGTATCGAGTCTATTACAGGGAGGAGGGATTCCCGACAATCGATTGGGCGCCGGGATCCGATCCTTGCCTTATCAAGCTCCATGGAAGCGTGGAGGACATGGCCAACATGGCAGTTACGTTAGAGCGAGTCGCCGCTCGCCGGTTTTCCAAGGCGCGAAAGGAGGTGATCGAACAGGTTTTCTCGAAAGGTGCCGGGAAGAGAGTGCTCATCCTTGGCTACAGTAGCTCGGACGTGTTCGACATTACACCTCAGATAGAGTCCATCGAAGGGCCGAAGAAGGAAGTGATCCTGATCCAGCATTCCCACGAGCAGGGCCTGGAATCCATCGTCGAGCAGAAGGTGAGGAACCCCTTCAAGAACTTCTATGGAAGCTGGCGGCTGCGTTATCCCACGGATATCCTGGTGAAAACCCTATACAGCAAGACGTTGACCGGCAATCCATACGAGTCGGGAGGGAAGAGCACACAGTGGCGGTTGAACGTGACGACTTGGGCCCAATCCCTTGGAGAGCATCACAAGTTTGGTCTGGTGGGAAGCCTACTGCAGGACATTCCGGGGGCCGCACAAAGGCGGATCGAGGCATTGGAGCGGGCCTTTGAAGCGGCCAGAAAAACCTCGGACCGGTCAGCGCAGGCCCAGTGGATGGGGGCTCTCGGATACGCACATGAGGTTCGTGGCGACTTTCACGGAGCCATCACTCGATACGAGTCGGCTTTGAAGTTTGTCCGAGAATTGGACGACCAAGAAAGGACGTGTCATTGGCTACTCAGTCTCGCGAATGCCTGTATCGCAACGTACGGGTTCGAGGTCGCGTTTACACATTACGACGAGGCGCTGAAGATCGCTAGAAAGCTCGACAACGAGAAACAAGAGGCAGCCGCCATCAGTGGCCTGGGTCTTATTTACGACCGGTGGTTCGATACCGAAAGGGCTGCCGCGCACTTTGAAAAAGCGCTGGAACTCGCCCGCGACATAGGAGACAAAGAACGTGAAGGCTCGTCTTTGCACGACTTAGGGAGCCTCTATTACTTCAGACAGTCCGATCTGGACAAAGCGTTGACCTACTATCGCCAGGCAATGAAGGTTGCTCACGAACTCGGCGAAAAGGCTAACGAAGGGGCCACGTTAGGCAGCATCGGGAACGTCTATCGAGACAAGAGGGACTACGGGCAAGCCGCCTCATATTACGAACAAGCCCTCGCGGTGCTGACGCAAGCGCTGTCCAGTGAACATCCTCTCATCAGTTCAACTCGAGACGATCTGCATCGGGCCCTTTTAAAGCTTTCTGGAGGATAGGAGTTCGATCAGAGCTATCAGAGTGAGGTCTTGTGATCACACATCAGACTCTTCCGTCCAAATGAGCTGAGCCGCCAGCTCACGGAAGGAGCAGGCGCTAGGAGCCACCCTAACACGGTCGAGGACCGCGGCGTAGCAAATGCTAGGATTGCAGGATGGGTCAACAGGGAAGGTACTGAGGAGGCTCAACGGGCTAGAGCAGCATGTCAGATGGCGTTTGGTCCGTTAGATCGAATATTGGAAGATCGGCTTGGCTCCGATGGCCTGAGCGAGAACACCTCGACGCTTCAGTTCTTCGAGAATGCGAGCGGTCGCTGCGTCGAAATCTGTGGGGCCGCTGAAGACCACATCGGTGTTCGGCGGCGGCTCCTCTTCCGACTTGCTCATGTGGACGGCGATGACCGGTGCGGGATGAACAAGGGTCCTGATTGCCTGGGAGGCCTCACGATAGGCAAGGCCAAAGGGGTTTGTGGTGGAGACAACGATGAGGCCGGTGTCGGTGAGGAGTCGCGCCACTTCGCCGTAGCGCCGAGCCATTTCCGTCGTTTGTCCCCGCTCTTCTTCGCTCAAATCCGCGTCGAGCCCACGGCGAAGATTCTCCCCATCCAGTAAATACGCGTGACGCCCATCCGCCACAAGGCGGCCTTCGAGCTTTCTGGCCAGGAATGATTTGCCGGCATGCCGCCCGCCGGTGATCAGGACGACCGCCGCTCGATGGCCATACTGTTGGGCACGATCCTCAACCGTCACTTCGCCCTTAACCCAAGCAAAGTCGCGGCGTCTGGCTTCTTCCCGGAGGAACTCCTGATCGTCATGGACCAGTTCGGTAATGATTCCGCCGCCGGCAATATCGTATTCGTCCACCAGGACAAAACGTCCGGTGGCTTCAAACGACGCGGAGAGGTCGAATGCAACCGGAGCTTTCGTGCGCAAAGTCAGTTCCGCCACTTGGTTCTTGTTGATCGTGCTGCTGCCCTGCTGTTGGGCGAGATCCATCGTGTCGATGATCCGATGAACCGAGGCCACCTCGCAGTTCACTTCCTTGGTCGCCACCCGCAAGAGATATTTGCGGCCTTTTTCTAATGGCCGCTTGCCGAGCCAGAACAGATTGGCACGAAACGCCGTAGAAACCTGGGGCAGGTGTGCCTGAAGCGAGGCAATCTCTCCCCGTTCCACGAAAATCTGTTCGTCGAGCGTCACTCCGATGGACTGTCCCGCCTGCCCCTCGGTCGGTTGTGGTTCGATGTTGAAGGCTTCCACCGTCCGGATAGTGGCCCGCTTATTGGACGGCGAGAAGATGAGGTGATCGCCGACCTTCAGGCGTCCGGCGGCAATGCGGCCGGTGATGATCCGGCGCGCATCGAATTTATACACATCCTGCACCGGCAATCGAAGAGGTTGTTCCGAACGAGCAGCCTCCTTCTGGAACACACTGAGCGTTTCCAAAACAGTCGGGCCGCTGTACCACGACATCTGTCCGCTGCGATTGGCGATATTGTCGCCGAGCTTGGCGCTGACAGGAATAAACTGTGACGGCACAGCTTTGAACTGTCCCAGAAATTCCCGATATTCCTTCTCGATTCCGTCAAACACGTCCTGCCGATACCCAACCAGATCCATCTTGTTGACGACCACGGCAAACTGACGAACACCCAGGAGCGACAGCAGGTAGCCGTGCTTCTTCGACTGTTCCTTGACCCCTTCCAACGCATCAATGAGCAATAGCGCGGCTTCAGCGCGTGCCGCGCCGGAAATCATGTTCTTCAGGAACTCTTTGTGCCCCGGGGCGTCGATGATGATGTACTGCCGACCTTTCCACATGAAAAAGGTGCGGGCCGTGTCGATCGTAATTCCCTGCTCTTGCTCTTCGAGGAAGGCGTCGAAGAGAAAGGCATACTCGAATTCCTTCCCCTGCTGCCGACAGATGGCCTGGACCTTCTCCAGCTTGCCGTCCGGGAGCGAGCCGGTATCGGCGTAAAGTCGACCTAACAAGGTAGACTTGCCATGATCGACATGGCCAACGATCACAATATTCAAATTCTCTGACGGCTTAACATTGGTCATCGTCATGTCCGTTACTTTCCAGAACGCTCAAATGGGCAGACCAGCGAGGCCACAGGCGAGAAACCACCGGAGGCGCGTTCATTCCACCCGCCCACCCCAAGCTGCCAAAACAGCTTGTGCTCCGAGTGAAGTAGGTTGAGGATTGTTTCGAACCGAGAACGAAGCTGGATACTCGTTTCAGCATGTTGCCTACATGTATCCATCTTTGCGCAGCAATTCCATCCCTCGGCCTTCATCCTGTGCCCGCCCCGATCGCTCAGCCACGGTGGTATGGCGGAGCTCTTCGATAATGTCGTCCACGTTCTTGGCAGTGGACTTAATCGGCGTGGTACAGGGTGCGCAGCCCAGGCTGCGATATCGCGTCCCGTCTCCCTTATCAAGATATAAGTCGATGAACGGAATATTTTCGAGTTTGATGTACTCCCAAATGTTGATCTCGGTCCAATCGAGGAGCGGATGAATTCGAATATGTGTGCCAGGCGGAAATGTCGTTTTGTATTGATCCCAGAGCTCCGGCGGTTGATCCCGGAAGTCCCAGTCTCCGTGCTTATCCCGCGGAGAGAAATAGCGCTCCTTCGCCCGCGTCCCCTCTTCATCGGCACGCACACCGAGGATCACGCCGGTGTACCCCTTGTTCTCCAGGAGTTGCTTGAGGCCGTTGGTCTTCAACGCGGTGCAACAGACCACTCGGCCCATCGTGTGGTTCATGCCCGCCGCCAAGGCTTCCTTGTTTTGGCCGACGACCAAATCCAACCGCCATTCTCGGGCGAGCCGGTCGCGATACTCGATCATCGCCGGAATCTTGTAGCTCGTGTCGACATGGAGGAGCGGAAACGGCACATGCCCAAAGAACGCTTTGCGGGCAAGCCACAGCAGCACGGTCGAATCCTTGCCCATCGACCAGAGCATGGCAAGATTATCGAAATGCTTATAGGCTTCCCGAAGAATATAGACACTTTGATCTTCCAGTTGCCGAAGATGCTTCATGACCTTATCCTTCTGTCTCTTGTTCTACGCCGCCACCGGCTCTTGCACCAAATCATCAAGCTTGCGCGCCGCCGCGCCGCCTTCAATGGCGGCGCGAGCCGCCGGGAAACAGGCCGAAAGCGATTCCCCTTTACCCGCCGCGTAGAGCAACATCGCCGCATTCAGGAGCACCCACTCTCTCGGTCCACCCAACATCTGGTTTCGAAGAATGCGCCGAAGGAGATCGGCCTCTTTGTGCCGCTGATCAGGAGGAAATCCCGCCATTTCCCGCGACGAAGCAAACGCCAACCCGACGTCCTTCGCAGCCACGCCGAGCGGGGTGATGCGCTCATCTCGCAATTCCAGGACCCGCGTCACCATCGATGCGGACAATTCCGGATCGCCCTCGACACCGCGGATCACCAACGCTCGGCGACACCCGAGCATGCGCAAGGCCTCAGCAGTCTTTTCGAAATGCGGCGGGTGCGATAATCCGACTACTTGCACCGCCGCGCGGGCTGGATTCAACAATCTGGCGATTGGATGAAAGATGTTTCTGACCCCAAGCTCCTGACGCATCTCCAAAAACTTGAAGATAGGCGGGTGGTACAGTCCGATATCCAGGTAGGCGAACCCTTTCCTGTTCACATCTTCCGTCACCGTCTTGGGATCGGCATCAACCGGAATCCCCAAGGTTTTCAACACACCTGCGCTGCCCGGTCGACCGGGAATGCCATCATACCCGTGCATTAAAACGGATGCTCCAGCCGCAACTGCTACGATAGACGCGGCAATAATCGCGTGAAATGTGTCCTGCTTCCCGGCATAGCTCGGCACATCAACGAGAGCTAAATCTTTTGAGACGGCAAGAGGGAGCACATAGTGCCGAGCCGCGGCAGTCAACGCAGCTAACTCCGTGACGGACTCCATCTTAAAGCGCATGGCGATGAGAAAGGCACCTACTTGGGCCGGGGTGGCCTCTCCCTCGATCAATGCCTTCATCGCTTGTTTGCACTCATCCCAGGTCAAATCCTTGGAAACTTTCGGACCCTTTGCAATCTTGGAAAGGATGTCTTGGATCGGCATGTTATGACTTGTGTAGGCCGCACTCGGTTTTGGCAAAGTTTTTCCAGCGGCCTGCCCGCGGATCGTCGCCAGGTGTCACAGGGGCGGTACAGTAGGTGCAACCGATACTGGGATAGTTCTGATCGTGCAGCGGGTTGTACGGGACGTCATAGACCTTGATGTAGGTCCAGACATCAGTCCAGGTCCATCGAGCCAACGGGTTGACTTTGACTAATTCGAATTTCTGATCCCACTCAATCAATCCGGCATTCGCTCGGGACGGCGCTTGATCCCGCCTGACTCCGGTTATCCATGCTTCGTACCCTCGTAGAACACGGGCCAGCGGTTCGACCTTCCGTAACCGGCAGCACTGGTCTGGATCTCGTGTCCACAGCGCGTCACCGTAATTCTCGGCTTGTTGGTGTGGGGTCAGCAACGACGTCACCTGGATCACTTGCGCGGATTGCAGTCCATAGCGCTCGATGACCCGATCACGCGTGGCATAGGTTTCGGGAAACAAGAAATCGGTATCGAGATAGAACAACGGCACCGCGGAATCGATGCGGTGCACCATGTCGACCAGGACAACATCTTCCGCTCCAAAGCTGCAGGCGAGAATAATTTTCTGCGCATATCGTTCGATGACAGCCGCTAACACGTCTTGGGGCTGTTTTGTCTCGAAGGTTGTACCCCATGCTTTGAGTTCCGCGATGAATTCGGAATGCCCATTCTCTACCATAAGGACATCAGACCCCTTTATCCTTCGACCTTCTCGACCAGGATCCGATAATGCGACGCGTCCGGTTCCAGCGCTTCTTGGATCAGCACCTTGTGCCCTTCATTCTTAAGGCTCATTGGCACGTTCTTGATCGGTTCGCCCGCGTCGAGCCACACTTCAAGCTTTTCACCTGCATCCATCATTTCAAGCTTGAGTTTGGTTTTTACAAAGTTCATCGGACAGGCGACGCCACGTAGATCGTACACCGGAGCACCGGTTGGAATGGGAATAGCCGGTTTGGTTTCAGCCGGCGCCGGTGAGACCGGAGGGTTTTCTTCCTTCACAGCCGACAACTTGAGATCTTTCCCCATGCGATCCGTCGCCGTGCGACAGGCATCGACGAACCCTTTGGCGAACGCCATCTTTTCACGTGCCGATTCGGCCGATGTCTCCTTCGGGCCTAGATCGCCGACCTGCTTGCTGAGGTCCTGATAAATGGACGGGACGACCCCTTTCTGGGCAATCCGGCCGTCGAATTCACTGAAGGTTTCAGAGTCCGTTGATGGCTCCAGGCCTTCGGTCACCAGCAGGGCCTTGGCCGCCGCCAAGACCGCCCGATAGGACTTGTTGACGGACACGGAATATTGATGCTTCTCAACCAGCAGCTTCGCTTGATAGAGTTCCTGGTCGGCCTCCAGGATGCCGTTTTCAATCATCTCAAGTGCGCCGCCGGCACATTCGCCGGGACCGAGATCTTCAAGGATAAATTCATCCTCACCTTCCCAGTCGTAATAGAACGTCGGATCATCTTTATAGGGCGGCACGATGGTATAGGAAATCAACTCGTCCTTCAGTTTACTCTTCCCCGCGCGGGCGATGAACTTGGGCAAACTCTCGTTCGGTTGCCGATCGCGCCGGTACACATCGATGAGATGAGAGATCGCCGCAGGAACGGCCTTCGCGGGCAACTTCACGGTCATTTGGCCGATCTTGGCAGTGCCGTTCACCGAACCGCCAAGGTGCAATTCATAGTGCGGTGCGACGTGGTCGCCGAGGCGTTTTCCGACTCCATGCAGCCCGATCGTAGAAATGTGATGCTGCGCACAAGAGTTATGGCATCCGCTGATCTTCACGCTCACATCCTGAAGGTCTTCTGGAACACGGCCGGCTGGAAACACCTCGGCCAGAGCCCGTGCGAGGCCTTTCGACGATGTGATACCCAGCCCGCAGGTATCGGTTCCGGGACAGGCAATGATGTCTTCGACCAGTTCAGCACCGGGATCCGCCAACCCGCGGGAGGCCAGATCGTCGTAAAGATGCTGGATGAGATCGGTGGGAACCCATCGGATCACCATGTTCTGGTTGATGGTAGTGCGGAGATTGCCGTTCGAATACCGTTCGGCAAGATCGGCCACGAATACCATCTGTTCAGCCGTAATATCTCCCATGAACAATTTGATGGCCGCTGTGACATACCCGTCCTGTTTCTGTTTCACAACGTTGGTTCGCTTCCACATCTCAAAGGGTGTTTCATGGCCGATCGAGTGTGCTCCATTGCCGTTGCCATTCACCGTGCCGTTGCGGCTCGGCATAATGAGGGGTGGAGGGTCATCCAGATGCTGAAGTAGGGTCAAGGGCTCGCTCGCGGGGAGCGCATGTCCCATAGCGACGTAGGCCGCTTCCCAACGTCGCTTGAATTCCTCAAAGCCCAGTTTGTCGATTACGAACTTCATGCGGGCTTTGTTTCGATTTTTTCGATTGCCGAGGGTATCGAAGACTTTAATGACGGCTTCGATGCTGGGAATCAGCTCCTCCATCGGAGTAAATTCTCGGAGCAGTTGGGCAACCCGTGGGGCGGAACCCAACCCTCCGCCGGCTACCATTCGAAATCCGATCACCCCGTCCGCTCGTTTGACCGCGAGCAACCCGATATCGTGGATGGGCGTGAGGGCGCAATCATGCTTGCAGCCGGAAAAGGCGATCTTAAACTTCCGAGGCAGACTTTGATTCAAAGGATTCCGTAGTAGGTGATAGGCCACGGTCTTCGCGTACGGCGTCACGTCAAACACTTCGCCTTGGCACACACCAGCTAGGTGGCAAGCCGTGACGTTTCTTACGGTATTGGCGCAGGCTTCCCTGGTGGTCAGTCCGACCTCGGCCAAACCTCGCATGATAGTCGGCACATCCTTCAACTCCACAAAGTGCATCTGAATGTCTTGTCTCGTCGTGACATGCCCAACTCCGGTGGCATAGCGGTCGACAAGTTCCGCAACCCGGCGGAGCTGATTTGCGGTCATGCCGCCGAAGGGAATCTTAATCCGTACCATCTGCACACCGGCTTGACGCTGCCCATAAATCCCGTATTGGAGACGGAAGTGCCTAAACAGATCTGCGGAAACTTCTCCACTTAATGTCCGCAGCGCTTCAGCTTCGAACGTTTCGATTTCTTCCCGGATTGCGGGGGGAATCGGATTGGTCATTATCTTGGGGATGCTAAGGGATTCAACCTGATTCATTGTTATCTCCTTGCCACCTCAGAAAACCAGCCTTCAAGTCAGATGTGATACATGGGGTTACGTTGAGCATCAATCGCCCGTTGACGCGTCGCCAAATGCTCGATCGTGACGCCCTCAAGGACTTTCCGTTCTGCTTGTTGCACTTGATCCCAAACATCGCCGAGCAGAAGTTCCGGCTTTGCCGCATGCCGATCGCGTGTGTGCTGGCCAACAACTAATCGCTGGAAGACCGGTCCCTCCAATGCTTCAAAGATATCCGCAATCGACATTGCCGCAGGCTCATGTGTCAAGAGATACCCTCCTTGAGCACCTCGGTGGCTTTCCACCAACCCGGCCTTCTTTAGCGCATGAAGGACCTGCTCAAGAAAGCGAACCGGAATTCCTTGGCGTCTCGCGATGGTTCGCGCTTGAATCGGAGATTCTTTCGCATTGACCGCAAGGTCAACCGCAGCCATAATTCCATACGTTGCACGTTTCGACACGTTCATTCTTCATTATTCCGGTAGGAATTCTGCAGTGATCTATACCTTCTCATGACACGGTCTGTCAAGATCGAAGCCGGCACGTAGTTTTCAATTCGCCTCTTCCCGAGTTTTCAGTCCATCTATGTATTTGTCGTCAACACGAGTCCTCCGTACAGACCGGAAATTATTTCATCTATAGTCCATTTCATACCGGCAAAGGCATGAGGGAAGCAGCTTGGCAGGCAACCACGCCCGTAAAATCCGGTTGACATCGTGTACGCCCTACGCAATAATCCGCCCTCTTCTTCGCGTGGTGCCTTCATGCCAGTGTCGTCATCCGCATATGCCATTCTTTTGCTTACGACCGATACGGCTGTACAAACCCAGGTAAGACAGATATTCAAGGATGCTTCTCTTTCCATCGCTCGGGACGCCACAACCCTTCAGAAGGAAGTCTCACGACATCAGTTTGATGTGGTCATCATGGAGTCCCGAAGCGGGCAAGAGCCGGCTCATGCGCTCCAAGATCACCTCGATCCGTCTCACACGCTTTTTATCCATGGTTCGCGCGCTGTCCTGCGAAAGACCCTAAAAATGGTCCAGTTGATGAACACGCCCAGCAGTCTCCATCAGAGCAAACCCCGTGATGGTTCTTTGGAGAGTTATTTGGAGATGAAGATGGCGGAATTCGTCAAAGGGATGCGGAACGGATCGGGGAGAAACCTTCATCCGATCCTGATCTCCGCCGTGGAACGGCCCCTCATTACTTCTGCTCTCCGAGAGACACGAGGCAATCAGATACAAGCAGCTGAGCTTTTGGGACTCAATCGCAATACGTTGCGAAAAAAGATCGTCGAGCTGCACATCCCCGTGAAACAAACAAAAATGAAAACGAATCGTAGTACTTAACCAGATGTTCAACGAGGTGCTGCTGGAATCACGTTCCATATTTCTGTCATAACTCATTAAGGAGGGACACCATGACAAAGGAAGAGCTGATCGCCAAGATGGCTGCTTCGGCGGGAATCACCAAAGTTGCGGCGGGAACTGCCCTTGAAGCTTTTACCGGAGCGGTGACTTCCTCGCTGAAAAAGGGGCAGCGCGTCTCCCTTGTCAATTTTGGTACCTTTACGATCTCAAAACGGAAAGCTCGAATGGGAAGAAACCCGAGAACAGGCGAATCACTCCGCATTCCGGCCGCCAAGGTACCGAAGTTTTCAGCCGGGAAAGAGCTTCGCTCTGCCGTGAAGTAATATTCGTCGACTGACGAGTAGCCTACGGTTTGAAGAAAGAGAAGGTCGCGTTTCCTTTGGAAGGAATGCGACCTTCTCTTTCGTTTTCTTGACAGTGTGAGCGAGGCTATATTAGCATGCCTCCTCTGCTGATAGGCGCGTAGCTCAGGGGGAGAGCGCTACCTTGACACGGTAGAGGTCGACGGTTCAAGACCGTCCGCGCCTACCATTCAAGCCGAGGCACTGCCTCTACGAAGCGCGGTGCCTTTGTTGTTTCTTATACTCGGGTCAGATCCATACGTTATGAAGATTGCCATTAAAGACGGTCCAAGCGGGGACGTTCAGACTGGAGAGACAGTGGGAGCCGCCCTCTCGACACTGGGGATTGCAAGTCGGGAGATCCTTGCGGCCAAAGTGAATGGAACCGTCGTTGACCTGTCACGGCCCCTTTCAGATAGTTCAACTGTTGAACCGCTCCGATTCGACAGTGCAGATGGACGGGAAGTCTACCGTCATAGCAGTACCCACATCATGGCCCAGGCAGTGAAGGAACTCTTCCCTTCTGCTCAGTTAACCATCGGACCCGCTCTGGAAGACAGTTTCTACTATGACTTCGCCTTTGACCGTCCCTTTACCCCGGAAGACTTGGAAAAAATTGAAACCCGCGTTGCCGAGATTATTCAGCGCAATCTCACCATTACAAGGCGGGACTTTTCAAAGCAGGAGGCGATTGACTTCTTCAGAGCTCGTGGAGAGCTCTATAAGGTAGAGCTCATTCAAGGGTTTCCCGACGGAGAACCCATTACCGCGTACACCCAAGGCGACTTCGTGGATCTCTGCCGAGGGCCCCATCTCCCTACGACCGGTTTCGTTGGATCCATCAAATTGCTCAACACGGCCGGGGCATATTGGCGCGGCGATGAACGCAATCCCATGTTACAGCGGATCTACGGCACCTCCTTCCCGACGAAAGCTGAATTGGATGCCTACCTTGCCAGATTGGAAGAGATCAAGCGACGCGACCACAGAAAAGTGGGGAAAGAACTGGATTTGATCAGTATTCAGGATGACATAGGACCGGGACTGGTGCTCTGGCACCCCAAAGGCGCGGCGGTCCGCTTGTTGATTGAAAATTTCTGGCGAGAACAGCATATTCGTGATGGTTACAACCTGGTGTATTCACCGCATACCGCACGCCTGGATCTCTGGAAAACAAGCGGGCATCTCGATTACTACCGAGAGAACATGTTCCCGCCGATGAAGCTGGAAAACAGCGAGTACCAGTTGAAGCCGATGAATTGCCCATACCATATTATGATCTACCAATCACACCTGCGTAGCTATCGAGACCTTCCTATTCGCTACGGAGAGTTGGGTACCGTCTACCGCTACGAACGGACCGGCGTCTTGCACGGGCTCATGCGGGTGCGCGGATTCACACAGGATGATGCCCATCTTTTCTGTCGACCAGACCAGATGGAAGTAGAAGTCAGCCGAGTGCTGGACTTTACGTTTTTCGTGTTGCAAACATTCGGGTTCCGTGAGTTCGAAGTGTTTTTGTCCACACGACCCAAAGAGTCGGTGGGCGGCGATGAACATTGGACTTTGGCCACGAGCGCCCTGGAAGCGGCACTAAAGAGCCGCAACATCTCCTTTCATCTGGATCCAGGAGGCGGTGCATTTTACGGCCCGAAGATCGACATCAAGATCAAAGACGCATTGGGTCGCTCGTGGCAATGTTCCACCGTTCAGGTGGATTTCAACAATCCGGAGCGGTTTGAGCTGAGTTACATTGGAGAAGATGGGAAAGCCCATCGCCCGATCATGATCCATCGAGCCTTGATGGGATCCATTGAGCGCTTCTTCGGTATTCTGATCGAACATTATGGAGGCGCGTTCCCGACCTGGCTGGCTCCGGTGCAGGCCATGGTCATGAATATCACCGATGATCAGCAAGACTACGTCGCCGCCGTGGTTGCGCAATTGAAGACCGCCGGATTCCGTGCCGAAGCGGATCTTCGGAATGAAAAGATCGGGTTCAAGATCCGTGAGGCAGAGAAGGCGAAAGTCCCCTTTATGTTGGTCGCGGGCAAGCGGGAAGTGGAAAATGGAACGTTGTCGGTACGTGGCCGAAGCGGGGCCAACGTAGGAACCATGACAGTGGCTGCGGTAGTGGATCTTCTGCGAGCCGAGACCCAACATACCCAGCGAGAACTTCAACATACATAATAAGAAAGAGGTGGCCTATCGTTCCCAAATTACGCGTGAATCGTGAGATCCGAGTCCGGGAAGTTCGTGTGATCGGCCCGGGGGGAGAGCAGCTGGGTATTCTTCCGACGCCGGACGCTTTTCGCCAAGCTCAAGAAAACGGCTATGACTTGGTGGAAGTCGCTCCCACCTCCGTTCCCCCGGTCTGTCGGATTATGGACTATGGGAAATATAAGTATGAGTTGAGTAAAAAGGAGCATCAAAGCCGGCGTCATCAAAAGTCCACCCAAGTGAAGGAAATCAAGTTGCGTCCACGGACAGATAAGCATGACCTTGAAATCAAAGTCCGGCAGATGAAAACCTTTTTGGAAGAGGGCAACAAGACCAAGGTGACCCTCACCTATCGCGGACGAGAAATGGCCAATCAAGAGATGGGTCGTGCCGTGATGGCTTCGGTGATTGAACAATTGGCCCAAGCCGGCACGATCGAGTATGCCCCCCGTATGGAGGGCCGGAGTTTGATCATGATCGTGGCTCCCAAGAACTGATGGGCAATGCAGTAGCTGATCAACCAAAGGAATCTTCTGATGAAAGTCAAAACACACAAGGGAACGAGTAAGCGATTTGCCAAGACCGGGAGTGGAAAAATCGTTCGCCGCAAGGCCGGCAAGCGCCATTTGCTGACTCACAAACGGCATGATCATAAGCGCCGGTTGAGCGGAACGGCGGTCGTCGACCCAACGGTCGCCACGTCATTGAACCGCCTTCTGCCGTACGAATAGAACGATCACTGCATGTTACGAATCTCAGGACCCAAAAGGAGTAATGAATCATGCCTCGCGTAAAGGGCGGACCAAAAACCAGGCAACGGCGGAAGAAGCGGATCAAGTTGGCGTCGGGTCAGTACGGCGGGAAGAGCCGTTTGTTTCGCTCAGCGACAGAGAGTGTAGACAAAGGACTGACCTATGCGTACACCGGCCGCAAAAATCGCAAGCGTGACTTCCGGCAGCTGTGGATTGCCCGCATCAGCGCGGCGGTTCGTGGGCAAGGGATCAGCTACGGGCGGTTTATCAACGCGCTTAAGAAGGCCAATGTCACGTTGGATCGCAAGGTCCTTTCGGACATGGCGATCAAGGACGCCGCAGGGTTTGCACAGCTCGTCGGCCTCGCCAAGCAGCAGCTGACTCCTGCTACGGTGTAAGACGCCTCGTAAGCCGAGGCGTCTTCCTATTTGGCTGAGCATCGCTCGCACCTCAGGATGGATCGGCGAGGCGCGAGAGGTTCACATCGAACGCAACGACCGGCATCGCAATTTGCCAGCGTTCCAGAACCTCCGGATGAACTTCGCCGATGACACCGACCGGTTCGCCCGCAACGATGATCCGCCCTGCGCGGCCTTCCAGAAAAGACGGATGCTGTACAGGCTCGAGGCTATACTCCTTGCCGATGTAGTAGAACAGCACATCCAGACAAGAATGAATTTCTGAGAAATGCGCCGCCGCATGGGCGATCACGGCACCCAAGACCGTTTCCGTCCGAGAACCCACCTCACTCCGGTTGTCCGGAATCGCGACTTCGCCGGCCTCAAAGAGGCGATGTGGATAAAACGCCCGGCTCGAAGCGGCCTCGACACGAAGCAGAGAAGGCAGCATCCATTGACGGAGACAACTAAAACTCAAGGACATGACGTTGTCGACTTCGACCATCCGTCCCCAATCCGTGCCGTCTAGCCGCATGAGGCCGGAATAATGATTCGGCGATCCGAGAATATTGGAAATGATTTCTTGAAAACCCAAACCCACCATCAATTCTCGAGCACGGTCCGACATGTGTTCGATGCCGGATAAACCTCCCACCGTAAATTGCGCCGGCATGACCGGAGTAAATTCGGCATATCCGAGACTCATCGCCACATCCTCAACGACGTCCATCGTGTGCATCAGATCCTGCCGATACGCAGGCAACTTCGCCTTGACAGCGCCCTTTCCAGGCAATACCTCATACCCATAGTTCTCAAGCACTTGCTTGACGGCCGTCATACCGAGCTTCTGACCGAGCGCTTGCTCGATGGTCTGAATCGGTATTGTCTTCTGTTTCCCAAGATCTTGCGGGGTCCTGACTCGCTTGCCCAGCGGGGTGCCTGATGGATACTGAACTTCAATCGGCTCGATGATTGCCCCCCGGTCGGCCAAATTGGCCGCGAAAATATTCAGGGTCAAGACAACCATAGACAGGTTCGTTCCGGTTACTTCGACGAACAGCTGATCGTCACCCACTTGTATCTCTCCGATCTCCCGGCTGTTGATGATTGGAGGGAACGACAGCGGTTGTTTCGCTGCATCTCGAAGGATCGGCAATCGGCTCTCGCCAGCGAGGATGGCTCCATACTCCAACCCTTTCGGATGCACCATCAGAATCTCCGATAGGGTCATCACCGTCTCCATTCCCAACGGGGTAAATCGCGCCTCGTCAGGCTTCACAAGCTCGTAGCTGACCGGAAATTTGATCTTTGGCAGTTGATAGATCCCGATTGAAACGGTCTTGCGCTTATGGCCGAATATCTCCGCCAATTTCTCTTGTGTTTGAATCAGCTGGGCCAATCCTTCATCGGTCACTCGATATCCCGTAGCCGTACAAGCAGCAACATAGGGACGCACACGTTCGAGACCAGGCTTCACGATGACCTGCTGCCGGGATCTGGACTTTGTCGCAAAAAACGGATACGACTTGGATCCACCCTGTTCCTTAATTCGGATTTGCCGTGCGATCCCCTCGCAACACCATAGATCAGGCCGATTACTGTCTTGTAGTTCGATGCGCAGCTCTCCGGTTTCTGGGCTATACCCTTTGAGTTCGCCTTTCACGAGCATGAGCCAGGCTTCCAACTGTTCAATCGAGACCGGCCGCGTTACAGCGTTGCTCCCGTTCAGTAACGTCTCGAAATCGTGTTTAAAAATTGTGATCGTGGGCATAGCGCAGGCTAGAACAATCCTCTGGTCGTGCGGATCAATTCCAGGTTGTCGGTGAAGAGCTCGCGGATATCGTGGATGCCCAGCGCCACCATTGCCATCCGGTCGAGGCCCAGCCCCCACGCAATCACCGGCGCGGTGACCCCAAGCGGCAACGTGACTTCCGGCCGGAAGAGTCCGGCTCCACCGAGTTCCATCCAGCCCAGGCGAGGATGCCGAACGTGAAGCTCGACCGATGGTTCTGTGAACGGGAAGTATGCGGGCAGGAACTTCACTTCTTTCGCTTGAGCGACCTCGCGCGCAAACAGGTTCAGAAGACCCAGCAACGTTCTGAAGTTGATGTCTTCCCCAAGTACAATTCCCTCCACCTGGAAAAAATCCGTTGCGTGAGTGGCATCCACCTGATCATAGCGAAAACACCGGGCGATCGAAAAATACTTTCCGGGAATCCTGGGTGCGGCGGCCAACGTTCGAGCTGAGACGGCAGTTCCTTGACTCCGCAATACCAGTCGTTTGGCCCGTTGAAGATCGAAGGAATAACCCCAACCGGTGGAGCCCGTCGCGGCACCATTCTCGTGCACCTTGGCGACATGCGACAACACCGACTCGTCCACGCCGCTGGCATGGGTGGGAGCCTTGACAAAATACACGTCGTGGATGTCTCGGGCGGGGTGGAATTGCGGCATGAACAGCGCATCCATGTCCCAGAACTCGGTTTCGACAAGCTGCCCCCGCATCTCCTGAAACCCCATGCTCACCAGTTTGGTTTTGACGGTATCGAGAAATTCGCGATAGGGATGCTTCTTCCCGGTTCCGATACGAGGTGCACGCAGACTGATGGTGTACTTCCTGAATCGCTTAGTACGCCAACTCCCGTCCTTCAACAACTCGGGACTCACCTGCGAGACTTCTTCAGCAACCCCCTGCTTCAGCAGATGTTCCGCCGCGCGTGCGCCATCCGTGGACAATATGAATGAACGGGTCACCCGCTCGTCTATACGGAACGGCTCCTTCGCATTTCCACGTTTCACCGCATAATCTTCGATGACCTGTCGATCAGCTTCCGTGAAACTCTTCAGTTCTTTCGGCGACTCATGGATCTGCTGCAGGAGGGTTCGGAGTGTCTCGGCGGTCGAGCTCGGGCGTCCAGTCGTTTCGATGCAACCTCCTTGAATGATCAGGATCACCCCTTCTTTCTTGAGTCGCCCGACGGCTTTACTGACGTCAGAGGGATCAAGTCCTCCTTGCGCCTGAAGATCGGGAATGGTGAGCCGCTTTCCCGTACCGGTCGCTTCACGCGCGGCCGTTAGAACTTGCTCGAGAGGCGGAGCAGTCCGGTAATACTCTTCCCCTATCTTGGTCAACGACACCATGGGCGTCACGGTTTCCGTCTGAATTGCGATCAGCGATTTGGCGAGCAGCCATTCGACGGCCATGCTGAGTTGGGAAGGCTCCAACTCAGCAGCCTCAGCCAACTGCTCGCTGTCCAAAGCGGTTCCGGGCGGACGTGTGCCCAACGTCGTGAGGACTTTAATTTCGAGAGGATGAAGGCTGTCGATGACTGCGGAGATGTCCACCCTCGATGGCCTATCGATTAACCGTTGCGCGGGATGTCGATTCTACGACCGTCTCGGCAGCCGCTCGCAGGGCCGCGATCGTGGCCGTATAGTCGTGTTGAGAAAAAATCGCCGATCCGGCAACAAGAGTCGTCGCACCCGCGGCGACGATCTCCCGTGCATTATCCACCTTCACGCCGCCATCGACTTCAAGCAGTGCCCGGCTGTTAATCCGGTCCAATAGTACCCGGGCTTCGGCGATTTTCTTGAGCACCGAGTGGATAAATTTCTGCCCCCCGAATCCTGGATTCACCGACATGATCAACACTAAATCGACATCGCTCAAGATCTCTTGCAGCAACGCAATTGGTGTGGCGGGATTCAGCGTAACTCCGGCCTTGGCACCCCGTTCTTTAATCGACTGAATCGTACGGTGCAGATGCGGGCAGGCCTCGACATGAACCGTGAGGTAGTCGGCGCCGGCCTCGACGAAATCCGGGATAAATGCATCGGCATTGGTGATCATCAGATGCACATCGAGCGGCAACTTGGTAACTTTTTTGAGGCTCTCCACGATGGGAGGCCCCACCGTCAGATTCGGCACGAAATGGCCGTCCATGACGTCCACGTGCAGCATATCGGCACCGGCCCGCTCCACGGCGGCGATTTCGTCCGCCAGTCGAGCAAAATCGGCGGAAAGAATCGAGGGCGCAATGTAAATCGGACGACCCATCATCCGTTCTTTCGTAAGCGGACAGCGTAAAATCCATCCATCCCAAATCCGTTACATAGAGTCGAGAGTGCCCCTTGGGGGGTCACAAAGAGCAGTGCGCTGGTGGGAACCCAGGGAGCCACAGATTCACGCGTCCATCCAGGATAGGCTTCGCAAAAACGGCTGACGACCTCTTCTGTTTCTTCCATTTCGGTCGAGCAGGTACTATAGACCAGCACCCCGCCGGGTCGCAAGCAGGGAGCGACCGACTCAAGAACTTGAGCCTGAAGCTTCTGATGGGAAGCCAACACCGAACTCTCCTTCCGCAATTTCGCTTCCGGATGCCGCCGTAACACGCCGAGTCCGCTGCACGGGGCATCCACAAGAACGCGATCGAACAACGGCAATTTCCCAAGGCGATTCGACTGGCCGATCATTGCGGACCATTCTGACGTTCTTCTCACGTCGCCGACGATTGGCACCACGCTCTGAATCCCTAGTCTCCGGCAATTTTGTTGGAGCAGGTCCAACCGGGAGGTTTTCCGATCAACGGCATAGATCGTTCCACGATCGCCCATGAGTGCAGCAAGATGACTTGCCTTGCCGCCTGGAGCGGCACAGGCGTCCAAAATGACCTCGCCTGGTTGCGGGTCAAGGATCGGAGGAATGAGTTGGGCCGCTTCATCTTCCACATAGAAATCCCCCGCCAGAAATCCAGGCAGCGAGGTAATATCTTGGCCCTTTTCCAGCACAGCACCTACAGGACTGACGTCTGCCGCACGAATGGCGATCCCCGCCTGCCGCACACGCTCCAGAAATTCCTCACGAGTCAGTCGGCAACGATTCACACGCAGGGTGACGGCCGGGACCACGCTGGTCGCCAGACAAGCCGATTCTGCTCGTTCGCTACCCATCCGATGCACCCATCGCGTGGTCAGCCACACGGGAATACCGTATCTGACGGACAAGAACTCAACCGGGTGAGAGATGGAGTCCGGGAGGGTTGGGGCAGGCAAGCGGATGAGGCTGCGTAAGACCCCGTTCACTAACCCGCTCCAATCACGACCCAGTTGTTGTGCAGAAGCTTTAGCCAGCTTGACGGTTTCATCCACAGCTGCCGAAGCAGGAATTCGATCCAGGAAGAGCAATTGGTAGGCACCGACCCGAAGTACCATCTGGACAAAGGCCGGAAGCCTGCGAAGCGGTTTGGAAAGAATCGCACTAAGTCTCCAGTCGATCGTTTCCTGCCGCCGTAAAACTCCGTACGCCAGTTCCATCACCAGCGAGCGGTCACGAGGCAATGGGATTAAAGTCGCTCGCTGGTCAATCAGTTCATCGAGTGGACAATCAGTCCGTTGGCTCGACAGGAGGATGGCAAGGGCGACAGATCGTGGTGAGGGACTGGCGGACACCGCAGCCTCTACACTTTGTTTGCGAATCACAATCGAGGCCTGGAGTGAATGCTGTTGCGAGAAAACATTATGCGGATGATGAACCCAGTTGCTCACCGACCGTAACATGGTGCCCGGCTAGAAATTGAGCCACCGACATTCGCTTCGAATTGGCCGTCTGAAGTTCGCGGATATCAAGCAACCCATCACCGGTCGCCACCAGGATCGATTGCTTATTCACCACGATGATGGTTCCGGGCGTATCGGTCGTCGGGCCCACAATCGAGTCCACCTTCCAAACATTCCAACGCTCTTCACCTAAGAACGTATACGCCCCCGGCCAAGGGGAAAGTCCTCGCACGCGGTTGGCGAGGGATTCTGCTCTCATGGTCCAGTCAATGAGGCCGTCTTCCTTCTTTAGGAGCGGCGCCATAGTGGCCTGAACATCATCTTGTTTCCTGGGCGTCAATGTCCCGACGTTCAACCGTGCGATGGTTTCGACGAGCAATCGCCCACCCATCTCGGCCAGACGCGGTGCCAACGTGCCGGTCGTATCATCGGGCATGATGTGTAGCTTTTCTTGGAGCAGGATCGCGCCAGTATCCATTCCTTCGTCCATCAGCATCGTGGTAATACCGGTTTCGGTTTCCCCCTTGATAATCGCCCATTGCACCGGGGCAGCCCCTCGATACTTCGGCAGCAACGATCCATGCACATTGACGCACCCCCTTGGAGGGAGACTGAGTATCGGCGCATGCAGAATTCGGCCGAACGCTGCCACGGCGATCACATCAGGCTGCCATGCAGAAAGAGCTTGCAAGAACTCGGGAGTTCTGATTTTGAGAGGCTGCAAGATGGGAATGCCGGCACGCTCAGCAAGAAGTTTGACAGGTGGAGGCACAAGATGCTGTCCACGTCCCTTCGGTCGATCCGGTTGTGTCACGACCCCAACCACGTGGTCGTCCGAACGAAGAAGGGCTTCCAACGACGGCACCGCGAATTCTGGCGTCCCCATAAAGACGATCCGCATGCCTTCGCTTTAACATCGTGGTGGCGAGAAAGCAATCGTGCAACACCTCAACTTGACTTGCCGTTCAGCGCTTTGTTAGCATCCGACCGCGGGGTGGAGCAGCCTGGTAGCTCGTTGGGCTCATAACCCAAAGGTCAGAGGTTCAAATCCTCTCCCCGCAACCAACCTTTTCAATCATTTGCAAACTCTCAACCCAATAAAAAAGCCTTTCTGATTTGAAATTGTCCGTGTTTTGAGGGAAGCGGTCGCCGACCAAAGGTGCTGACTCCAGCTCATGGTCGGGACCTCGCCGACTAGGCCCGCTTCAAGAAGGAAGATTACCGATACTCATCAGATACCAGATCATGATATTCGTTATGGCGCCGAAGCCAACTGGCGGCATAACCGCATCTGGGCACCGCCTTCAGTCGTTCCGCGTGCACAACATTCATTAAGTCTTTCATGAACTCCCCGGCTGCGCCCTTGCCGCGCAATTCCTGCGGCGCGAAAACGTCATCTATATAAAGCGTGTTCTTATCCCTGCGGACATTGGCATAGACCACCAGGTTGCCGAAGGGCATTTCATAGCGTTTTGCGGCCTCATTGTACGTTATCTGATTGTTTGCACTCATGCCTTTACAAATCCTGTTGAGTACCAATCTATAACATTTTTGAGCCCACTTGTTGTAATGATCTGCGCGCTTCTAAGCGCCCTGCCCGCAGTCTAATCTGATCTTCACTCCCCCTCTTTCGACGTACCTCGTTCGAATCTGGCCTCCATCGTCATACCTGATACGGTTAATTCATGGATGATGCGATCACCAACAGGAGGACGATGATGAGCTGTACACGTTGCCAGGGCTTGATGTTGGAAGAGCACATGATCGATATGGAAGCCGGGTATGGCGAGATGTGGACCCGCAGCTGGCGCTGTTTTAACTGCGGCCACCGGCATGACGCCGTCATACAGCACCACCACCAGACCCACGCGAAACCGACGGTAGTAAACCCCGAGGCCATGACAGCTCAAGAGATCGTTGAGCTACCGTGGGAATCCGATTTGACAGAACCGCTTGCTGCCTAAGCAGGCTGGCTGCCCGGAGAAGGGGCTTCGGCAGAGAAAGGGACAAGCCCATGAGACCGGCCACCATCCTTATCATCGATGATCACACGTCCCTTCGTACCCTGCTGGCTCTCAACCTTGAGGATGCCGGCTATCAGGTCTGTGGGGCCGCCGATGGTCGGCAGGGACTCGAACGGTTTCGGGCACAGCCCGTGGATTTGGTCATCACGGATTTAGAGATGCCGGAAATGAATGGCCTCGAGGTTATCTTGGAATTGATCCATGCATTCCTGGACGTGAAGGTCATTGCCATGAGCGGCCACGCTCAAACGAACTCCAGAAGGCCAGGCTAATTGGGGCCCGGCAGACCTTTTCGAAGCCCCTGGATCTCGATGCATTGCCGCATGCGGTTCAATACGAGCTACAACACTAGCCAATTGATGCTCGCCAGACATTAGATCCGATGCGATCTCTCATCGGTAGAAGACGTGCCTGCCTGCAAGGCACTGATCAGCGCCTGAATCGTCACGGCGCATTCCCACTAACGATTTCAGGCAAAAAGAAAGCTCCGTCCCCTCACAAGAACGGAGCCTTCCGAAACAGCGCAATGTACAGTGGGTTTCGATAACGGGCACGTTATCGTTTCACAGTGTTTCCACGACGCTGTTCGAGAGTCAACGTATCATCTGATTCTTTATACCGGTACTAGGAGAGTTCCTCGGACCATTAAATGTGATTCCGGGCACGAGCAGGGAAGGAACCCCGCGTCAGTATACGCATGACTATCGGCTGCTGCCGCCTACATTTCCTCGCCAGGCCCCGGTTTCCTGTCCACGCGACTCAATGAACTCCTTGAATCGCTTTAAGTCTCCTTCCACGCGTTGAGACACGACTCCCACGGCATCACCCGTTTTCTCGACCACCCCTTTTGGTTCATACTCGATACGCAGGTTGATCTTCGACTTGCCCTCCGTGACCGGCGAAAAGATGACGACCCCCTCATTTTTCGCGCCGCTTTGACTCCGCCATGCAATCCGCTGATCGGGAACCTGTTCGGTGATTTCCGCGTCCCATTCCTCCTGTTTACCGCCGATCGTGGCTTTCCAGTGCAGATGCTTCGCGTCGATCTGATGGACGTGCTCGACTCCCTCCATGAACCGAGGAAAGTCCTCAAACTGGGTCCATTGATTGTAAGCCGTGCGAACCGGAACATTCAGGTCAATGGCTTTCTCGATGACAGACATTGTGAGCGCCTCCTTTATTGATGACTAGGTTTGGCTACTTGCCGCCGGCTCCACCGGGAGACCCCATACTGCCCGCACCCGAGCCCATTCCGGACGAGTTGCCGCCCGTCGATCCTTTGCCCGGATTTGTCGTACTGGAATCGGGGATGCGTCCCGATCCGCCCAGGGTCGCTTCACCGCCTGTTTTGGGCGCGCCAGGTTGACCGTAGGGATCCACTCCTGTGTTACCCGATTGACCTTGCTTCATGGCGTCTCCGCCGGCATGGCCGGGTTTATCCCCCTTGGATTGATCGGAACGGTGTTTGTCTCCGCCCATTGATTGGTCTGCGAAGGCCATTCCTCCAGTCACTAAGAACAGTCCACTCGCCATCACCATGTACATGCATGCTTGACGGATAGTCATCGTGGCCTCTCCTCGTATTGGTTGATTAAACAGACAGGGCTTTGAACGTGATGGTTCGAGCGTACTGAAGGTTTTGGGAGTTCAGTACTGGGAAAGGCCCCCCTAAGCCCTTTCCTAGTATCACGTCCTCTCGAGGCCCATTAGATTTACCTCGAACCACATCGTAAAGGAGCCCTTATGAAATCTATTCTGATTGTGGGTGTTGCGATGGGAGCCTGCGCCCTTCTATCCGCGTGTTCCTTGGCGCAGCGTTATATGCCTGGTGTGACCATGTCTGATGCGGATGTACTCGGCGTGTTCAATTCGATCAATCGCAGTGAGGTGGATGCCGGACAACTGGCAAGTGAAAGAGCCTCTTCGGAAGAGGTGCGAGCTTACGCATCACGTATGGTGAAGGAACATGATGCCACGCTGCAGGAAACCAGCCAATTGGCCCAGCGGATCCGACTGGAACCCCACCACCCGGCGCTGGCCGCGAATGTTGACAACACGCATCACAAGGCAATGGACAATCTCCGGGAGAAGGCGGGGCCGACCTTCGATAAGGCTTACATGAAATACCAAGTCAAAACGCATAAGCAATCGGTGGACCTCGTGAAAGACATGGCTGATACCGTGAATGATCCACAATTCCGACGGTTTCTCCAAGAAACACAGCCAGAACTGCAAAGCCATCTGGAGGCTGCTCAATTCGTTCAGCGCCAAGTACGTGCGAGACAATAATTATTGAACGAACTCAAGGAGGTCACTATGGCAGGCACAGCAGCAGTCACAACCGGTGTGATTGAAATGTTGAAAGAAGACCATGCAAAGGTGAAAGGGCTGTTCCTATAGTTCGAATCGCCAGAAGGGAAGGAACAAGCGGATATCGCCTCCACCGCCATCATGGAACTCGAGGTCCATACGGACCTGGAAGAGAAGCTCATCTATCCCGCGATTCGCAAGGCCATCGATGAAGACGAACAGATGAACGAGGCCGTTGAAGAGCATCATCTCGTTCACGTTCTTATCAAGGAACTCAAGAAGCTCAAGCCCAAGGATAAAGCCTTTCAGGCCAAGTTCACCGTCCTGGGAGAGTTGGTGAAGCATCATGTCGAGGAAGAAGGGGAAATGTTCCCCAAGGCCAAAGAGAGTGAGATTGACTGGGAGACCCTTGAGACGGCGGTGATGAAGCGCAAGGAGACTGTGATGAATAAATATACGAAGGGCAAGCAGCCAGGTGCACAGCGTCTCATTAGTACGACAAGCTTACGCTCATAAGAGAAAGGATTTTGTTAGAAGCATGAAGCGTCCGTGGAACCCCTTATCGGTCGATCCCATGGCGAGCCGGTTCTCGAGCTATGCGGCCTTCGACGGCACGTCCGTCACGAGACCCTTCGCTCCCCAGCATTCCGTAGATATTAAACTCATCGAGGCCCATGCACAGCTCCGCCAACAAATCCTGGACCAGTTTTATCCGTGCACCGATGCCATCTCCGCATTTAGTCAACACTGCTATCGTTTCGGGCTCTATCCAGAATTAGCATCCGACCATTCCGTCGGTGCCGTGTGTCATGATCTGTACGAGTTCCAGCATGAATTCCCTGTCGTTGATGACCAGTTCATGACGTTCGTCGCAATGTTCAAAGGGCCAGTGATTCAGTCAGAATGGCACTTCGAAGAACTGCTGTGGGATCACCTTCAAGCCATGCATATCCGTGACGCGAAGTTCTTCGCCTGGGACAAACGTGTGGACGCCGATCCTCAGAGTCACCAATTTTCGTTTAGTATCGGCGGGCGAGCCATGTTTGTCATCGGGATGCATCCCAAGGCGTCGCGGCTTGCCCGCACCTGTCCGATTCCGACTCTCGTCTTCAACTTCCATGAACAATTTGTTCGCCTGCGGGCTCGCGGAAAGTTTGAAACGATGAAGGAAACCATTCGAGCCCGCGATATGACCTTGCAAGGTTCAACGAATCCGATGCTGGCGAACTTTGGAGAAAACTCGGAGGCACGACAATATGCAGGGCGGGCCGTTTCAGAAGACTGGGCGTGCCCCTTTCATTCGCGTGAGAACGGCACGAGATCATGATCCCTCACATGACCCGCGTACCTCCTCGGTGTGATCCCTGGTGAAAGATCAAGCTAGATAAAATAGTCCGAGTCGTCACAATTCACTCGCATGACATTTTCACCGCAACGCGACCTCCAAGATATGCTTAACGATCTGCAAGGGATTGATCGGGTGACATGATTGGATGTGTTCGTGGTTTCGCTTTTCTTTCTCCTGAAATGCGGACTCCTCTCTTTCTGGTGGCTGTGGCTTATCTTGGGTTCACTTACGAATGTGTGTGAGGGCTTGAAGGTCCTGCAGCAAATACCCTGGACCTGGAAATGTGCTTGTATTGTTGGGGTGAATCGATTTCCCCGGAATGAACGGGACCCGATCAGATGGCGTTCGAGTATCGACTTACGGGTGGGAACTGATGTCCTCCTCTCTGCAGAGCCTTGTCTTGGCTTTTCCCAATCGGATGCATGTCAGAAGTGGCGAGTAACTCATAACCGTGTTGTGCGCGTTGCCGGTCCGGATGGACCTTAAACGTATCGACCTGAGATGTCAGCACTTGGGCCTGTTCTCTCATCGACTGACTGGCGGAGATGGCTTCTTCCACGAGGGCCGCGTTCCGCTGAGTGGCTTCTTCCATCCGCATCACGGCATTGTTGACCTGGTCGATCCCACTTGCCTGTGCTTGTGATGCCGCACTAATCTTCCCGATAATGTCGCTGACGCGTTTGACTGACTCCACGATTTTTTCTAGCGTTGATCCCGATTGATGGACCAGATTACTCCCGTCGGAGACGCGCCGCATCGATTCGTGAATCATGCTCTTGATTTCCTGCGCCGCCGTCGCTGAGCGTTGCGCAAGACTCCGCACTTCCGTCGCGACCACGGCGAAACCTCGCCCGTGTTCTCCAGCCCGAGCCGCCTCCACGGCCGCGTTGAGCGCTAAGAGATTCGTCTGAAACGACAGTTCGTCAATTAGGGTAATGACATCCGCGATTTTCGTGCTGCTTTTGTTAATGGCCCCCATGGCCTCCACCGCCTTTTGAGTGATCAGACCCCCTTGGCTGGCGATGTCACGAGCGGCAATGGCCAGTTCATTAGCCAGCTTGGAGTGATCGGCGTTATGCTTGACGGTGGCGGTCATGTCCCCCATGAGCGACGACGTTTCCGCTAAGGTTGAGGCCTGTTCCCTGGTCCGCGCGGTGAGGGACTCACTACTCCTGCTAATCTGCTCCGATCCAGCCGTCACCACCCCCACCGCGGTCCGTACAGTTGAGATCGTCCCGGAGAGGTTGGTCAGCGCGATATTCATGCTCTCTTTGATGTGCTGCAATTCGCCGTCATAGGTACCGCGCATGCTTTGTGTGAAGTCGCCCTGGGCTAATGCGGCCAGACAGTGCTGCGCTTCGGTCATACAGGCTTCGAGATCTGCTTGTGTTTTCTGCTGTGAGGTGATGTCCGTCGCGAAGGCGGCGATCTTATATACCTTTCCATTGGCATCCCTGATCGGATTGTATGACGCTTGGATCCAGATTTCTTTTCCGTTCCTTTCACGAAGTCGATAGATGCCGGCATCGAACTCGCCTTGATTGAGCTTGTGCCAGAAGGTGCCATATTCCTGACTGGCCGCATAAGTAGGATCGCAGAATATCCGATGATGCTGGCCTTGAATCTCGGCCAGGGTATAGCCAAAAGCCTGCAGAAAATTCTCATTGGCGATAAGAACGGTCCCCTCGAGCGTGAATTCGATGACCGCTTGCACCTTGTGAATCGCGTTCAGTGTACCCTCGAATTCAGCCAACGCCAGCTTTTGCAGGGTGACGTCGGTTGCGAATTCTACGACCTTAAACACCTTCCCATTGGCATCCTTGAGTGGGTTGTAAGAGGCATGGATCCATACTTCCTTGCCACCCTTTCCACGGCGTCTATACACACCCGCGTCAAACTCACCTCGATTAAGTTTGTGCCAGAAGGTGCCATACTGATGGCTGGTTACATAGGTGGGATCACAAAACATGCGATGATGCTGTCCCTGGATCTCGGCTAGGGTATAGCCCACGGCATGCAGGAAGTTTTCATTTGCGGTGAGAATCGTTCCGTCGGGAGTGAACTCCACAATAGCCTGTACGTGGTCGATCGCTTCCAGTTTTCGCTTTAGCTCATTGAGCTCGTCTCTCGTGGTCCGTTGTGCCCATGTCCACATGCAGAGTCTCCTCAGAATATGGCTTTCTCACATCTTTTGATGAGTATCCTTGGCTTATCGCCAGATTTCCCGAGATCTTGAGAGCGCTGCTGTTCAATTGTGTACACACCTCTTGCAAAGGCTTCAGTCACCTTTTATCTTGCTCCCCACGGCAGGACGAAACCAAATCGTTCTTTGAACAGAAAATTGTCTCCTTGCCAGCATCTTAATTGTTCAGATAGACGGACCATACGCGGAGAGGGTGATCAAATCCTTCATGGAGATAATGCCTACCATTAGACTGAATATTTTCATTTGAGGAGAATTCTGATGGGTGAAGTTAAATAAGAACTAAATCCCCTCCCCGCAACCACAATGGTTGGTTAGCTCACTCATCACCCTTTTTCTCGTTAACAGTCGGTCAAAGGTTCCGGCTGCGGAGAAGCGATTACCGGCTTTCCCGTCCTCGAGGATCGGTTCACACAGGATATGGCCGTCTAGCAGCTTCCTAAGCATCTACAGCCTTTACTTTTGACGTTTAGAGGTCGCATGTAAAATTATCGCAGCGACTATAGACTAGGCCGAGCCTGTGTGAGGTTACGGGTCATGACTAATGACAATCTGCCCAATACAGTGTCCTCATTCAATAGGAGTCATGCCGCAGAGGTCCAGGACGGCGAACGGTTTGAGTTTGGCAAGAATTGGCAGAGCCTTCTTGCGACAGTGACGAACGAACGCATTGCCATTGCCGAGCAAGCATTGGTGGATTTTCTACAGATCGCACATTGCACGGCAAAACGTTCCTTGATATCGGTTCTGGGAGTGACCTCTTTTCATTAGCCGCTTGCAACCTTGGTGCACATGTACGTTCCTTTGACTATGACCCACAATCTGTAGCGTGTACGCGTGTGGTACGTGATACCTATTGGCCAAACTCTCCATGTTGGACAGTCGAGGAAGGGTCAGTGTTGGATACGGCGTTTATCAGGGTTCTTGGGCAGTTTGATATTGTCTGCTCCTGGGGCGCACTCCATCACACGGATGAAATGTGGACGGCAATCGAGAACGCCGCCTCATTAGTCGGAGAGAATGGGCTGCTCTACATCGCGCTCTATAATGATCAAGGGATACGGTCGCAATTCTGGCGGAGAGTCAAGCGATTCTACTGCTCAGGTATTCTCGGCAAGGCAGTCACTTCCAGCATATTCCTGCCGTTCTTCTTTGGGCATGCAGTGCTCGTCTCAGTCATCAAACATGAGAACCGCTTTACTAGCGACAAGCGCGAGCGGGGCATGTCAATTACCCATAACTAGGTCGACTGGCTGGGCGGGTATCCATTGGAGGTGGCGAAGCCCGAGAAGGTGTCCGCATTTCTGGCCGCCCGAAGCTTCAAGCTCATGAATATTAAGACGACGAATCGCCTAGGCTGTAACCAATTTGTATTTCAGCGGTGGTAGAGGAGGCCAGATCCACCAACATTTTGCTGAGGATTCATCCCTGCTGACTTAGTGATCCTGTTCGCCATTTACTCATCGTCAGATTAGCGCCGTTCTGTTGCGTTCCACTTAATGAGCAGATCTCATGACCTTTTCAGTCTTTCCTTTATTTTCCTGATGTACGCTTTATTCATGGATAAACGAACGGAAGCTTTTATGGATGGAAACGAGCTGCATTCGGTTCAGTGATTTTTGGGTCGGTAATTGCGGCTGCCTTCGTCTACAAGAAGGGTCAGGAGGTAAGCTAACGGCTCTTCCTGAGTAACCATCTCACACGTCTAGCCCCGGACCGGTTCCATAGGGAAGAGGAAACATCAAATGTTGGCTAATATTAGTGTGGATCCGAGATTGGGTAATTGTATTTCTCACCCTTTCTTTCCATGAACTGTCCGTGAGAGGCAGAGCAGACCAATCCATGCTGTATGGCCGGATGACGCGCCAGCATAACACTTTCAGAAGTTGTCTTGTTTGAATGAATCCAGTTCCATTCAGCTTCTACAAATAGGTACTGAAGTCTCTATCAGTTTTCCGCCTTGCTCCGTATGGCCCTATCAGATCTGGCAAGTGACATAGGTACCCATACCTCTCACCCATCAGCTGATCCACTTCCATAAATACATAAATAATATAATATATTCAATTATTTGATGCGAAACAGCGTCAAAAAATAGAAGACCATAAATTAAGTATAAATATCTAACTCTGAAGAAGTATATTCATAAAGTGTACTCAGTTTCATACTGGTCTCATTAATTGATGTATATATTTGGAACTAGTAATAATCCTAGGTCCTAGTTTACCTAGGGGAGGATGTCTACTTTGAATCACGCAGTGATCGAGCAACCACGGTCGACCCAACTTCCGGCAGCACAGCAATCAAACAAAGTTCCCTGGACCTTGTGCGCGCGCGTGAATTCCCAACTACCATTGCTCGCATGGGTCGCCCATACGGACCGGTCAAATGGGATCGTTACTCTAACCCACGGCCTACGAGTCGAAGTGCGCCGGTCGTTCTTCATAGAAGGAGTATGGGATGGTCCGTTTCATCTCGGTGAATTTGGGACAACTGATTGCGTCTTTGGTTCAGGAGGCCTGCTGACAGAAGATTCTGTTCGCTTTGTACCCAGCGCCGCTACAACCGATCATCTGTACTATGACGATGCTGGTGACCGCGTCGTCGTCTCAAATTCTCTACCCCTGTTGCTGGCTCATACGCAAGATCGTCTGGACCCACGCTGCCCAGACTATCCCGACATCTGTCAATCAATTCTGAACGGCATCCACGACTATCGGCGCGACATTCCGACAACTGGAGGTAAGGTCCGCCGACTGATGTATAGAAATCTGGATGTCTCTCGTAACCAGACTATTGAATTGGAAAAGCAGATGCCGCCGCAGTTCACTTCTTTCGCACAATACCGTGACTATCTGCAAGACCGATATGCCCTGATTGCCGCTAACGCGCGCGATAAGGCACGGACTTGCCCACTACAAATCGTCTCCACTCAGTCGAAGGGGTACGACTCAACGGCCGTGAACTCGCTGGCCCGTGTATCAAATCTCGATAAAGTATTCACTGTCCCGACTGCCAAAAGTAAGCGGTCCTTCGCTCATCATGAGGAAAAGAACCTGCCGGATGATGATGGCGGAGAGATTTGTGCCACGCTCGACCTTCCATGCTTCCGAATCAATCGGCGCGCCTTTGTCCACAATTTCGATCAGGAATATCTATACTATTGCGCACTCCACCACAACCAAGATGCGAACCTAATGGACATCGGAAATCAGCTCTCGACGGTCAGTCTACTCCTTACCGGCGTCATTGGTGAACTCTGGCGCCCCAAAGCAGATAAGGTAGAGTGGCCTTGTCTGAATCCGGACTTGCGGCATGGAGATCTGGGAGGCTCGGGCATGGGGGAGTGGAGACTCGTTGTCGGTTTGATCCATCTGCCGTTGCCGTTCATTGGAGCCCGGCGACGGGCAGAGATCGTTGAGATTACGGAGTCCGCTGAGATGGACCCGTGGCGAATGCGCAATTCCTATGATCGTCCGATTGCCAGGCGTATTGCCGAGGAAGCAGGTGTGCCAAGACACCTCTTTGGTCAGTCCAAAATGGGATCTGTGGTTCTTTTTTCAGATCCTTCGATCCCTTATGGCAAGACTCTCCGGCGAGAATTCTTTGACTACCTGGTGAATGAAAAGATCGTGATACGACCCACGACATGGTTGTGGCCTGTCGTTCGCTGGGTAAATACTATGTTGCAGATCAGCTATTTACGTCGCGTTTCAGGCATTTACCTCATGGAAGGTGTGCTATCTAAGCTGACCGGCCGGCTGGTTCGGTTCCCACGCCTGTGGTCCAAACTGGACGGAACACTCTATTGCTTTTGCGTCAATAAGACTGCGCGTAGATACAGCACGGATCTAAGGACTTCATCCGAAGACCCCTCGTGGGTCTCAGGCATACCGTTCAACGCAGGAGAGACACTCGTGAAGGCAAAGGATGAGAATCCCTTCACCACCACAAGAGCAAACGTTCACTGACATCTGAATTCAAGATACCTGTGAGGTTTCACCATGGGATCAGATCTCCATCACATATCACTCGCTGAAAACAGCAACCCCGCTGCAAACGACACAAACAAGTGGAACCCTTTATCAGGCGATCCTGTGGCAAATCGATTCTCGAGCTATGCCGCCTTCAAGGGGAAGGCGGTCGTCAGACCACTCACACCTGACATGCCAGTGGACGCCGATCTCACTGATGCGCATACCCAGCTAAGACAACAGATTTTGGGCCAGTTTTACCCATGTACCGGCGCAATCTCGGCATTCAGCCAAAAGAGCTATCGTTTTGGGTTATACCCAGAATTAGCTTGTGACAGTAGCGTCCGCGCCGTTTGTCATGACCTGTACAATTTTGCCCATGAATTCCCACTGGTTGATGACCATTTTATTACCTTCATCGCGATGTTCCGTGGGCCAGCAATTCAGTCAGAACAACACTTCGAAGACCTTTTGTGGAATCAGCTTCAAGCGATGCACTCTCTTGATTCTAATTTCTTTACCTGGGATAAGAGTGTCGACTCTGATCCTAAGAGTCATCACTTTTCGTTTAGCATCGGTGGTCGTGCGATGTATGTCATCGGCATGCACCCCAAATCTTCACGTCTCGCGCGTACTCGCCCATATCCCACCATGGTGTTCAATTTGCACGAACAGTTTGACCGGCTGCGCGCGCGCGAAAAGTTTGAAACTATGAAGCAGACGATCAGGGCGCGCGAGATGACATTCCAAGGATCAATCAACCCGATGTTGACGAGCTTTGGTGAAAACTCCGAGGCGCGTCAATACTCCGGTCGTGCTGTTCCGGCAGAATGGTCTTGCCCCTTCCATACGCGCAAGACTGACACACCATGACCGCTTCGCACATAATCCGCATTCCACCGCAGAGTGGTCGCTCGTTTAAGATCAAGCAGGGCCAAATACTGCGGGTTATCGATCCTCTTGGCGAACAGGTGTCTGATCTCTTCTCATTCAGCGAACAAGATCATGAGTGTCGCTTGTCCTCCGGCCGATCATTGGACTATGCGAGCCGGATCTACTTAACAACAGGTGATACCCTCTATGCAAACAATAGCAGACCGATGTTCACTATTATCGAAGACACCGTCCGCTTGCATGACTTCCTTCTAACACCCTGCAGCCAGGAGATGTTTGAGATTCTGTATAAGCAGAACGGTCATCATCCGAGCTGTTTCGAGAACCTCTATCTTTCTCTGAAGGAGCATGGCATTTCAGGAGCCGACATCTCTACGACATTCAACATCTTCATGAACGTCAAAATCGATCCACAAGGAGCGCTGACTGTCGGCATACCAATATCCAAAGCCGGTGACCACATTGACCTGAGGGCCGAGATGGATATGGTGTGTGGCCTAACGGCCTGTTCTGCCGAAGGATCAAACAACGGCCTTTTTAAGCCGATTGACTTTTTGATCCTGAGTTGATGTACCACTGACGGTTTACTTTCCGGCCTCAAGATTCTCCAACTCGCTGCGACTATAGAAGCCATTCAATAGAAAGTGAGATTCCTAGGAATTTCCAGGCTCACATCCAGTCGAGATGCGTCGTAACAGTATGTCGCCCTGCAGAAATGAGACGGCCCGGAACCCCTTCATCGGAGCTCCGGGCCGCGTTCTGACCCACAACCGATCTTGTCAGCCGCTTAGTACACGGTCTTGTGCCCAGGGCCCACCTGGCTGGGGA